>Ga0247825_10000834_pt1 | contig 19980 bp, 12 predicted proteins | sample 13C_Vanillin_Day_FD_194413 | JGI IMG/M metagenome (GOLD analysis project Ga0247825, IMG submission 194413) | Soil microbial communities from agricultural site in Penn Yan, New York, United States - 13C_Vanillin_Day48 | ecosystem: Environmental > Terrestrial > Soil > Agricultural land | place...
CCGGCTCCATGCCCCGGGAGACGGCCGATCGGCTGCTGTCCACGCTGCGCCGCTATGCCGCGCTGTGCCGGCGCCACAAGGCCCTTGTGCGCGCCGTGGCCACCAGCGCGCTGCGCGAGGCGCGCAACGGCGCCGACATCGTCCGCCGCGTGCGCGACGAGGCCGGGCTGGATCTGGAGGTGGTCAGCGGCAAGGAGGAGGCGCGCCTCATCTGCCTGGGGGTGCTGCACCGCAAGCCGCCGGGGGCTCGCTCGCTGCTGGTGGATATTGGCGGCGGCTCCACCGAGGTCGCCACCGCCACCGGAGAGAAGCCGGACAACCTCTGGAGCCTGGCGCTGGGCGCGGTGCGGCTCACCGAGGTGTTCCACTCTTCCAGCACCGTGACGCCCAAGCAGCTGCGGCTCATGCGCAGCTTCGTGGCGGAGGTGGTGCGCAAGACGCTGCCGCCCAAGCTCCCCCGCCTGCCCCGGGTGGCGATGGGCTCGTCCGGCACCATCAACGCGGTGGTGTCCTTCGCCTCCAAGGAGGGCGCCGGCAGCGCCTCCGCCTGGCAGCTCTCCCACGTCGTCGAGGCACTGGCGGAGATGCCACCGGAGCGCCGCCGCAAGCGCTTCGATCCGCGGCGCGCGGACATCATCGTCTCCGGCGCCGTCATCCTCGAGGGGGTGGTGAAGCACCTGGGTGTCGAGTCGGTGACGGCCGTCAACCGCGGCCTGCGGGACGGGTTGCTCGTGGATCTGCTCTACCGCCAGGACGCCTCGCGAGACGATCACAGCCTGGCGGACGCGGCCATCACCATCGGCCAGCGCTTCTTCTTCGATGAGAAGCACTCCCGGCAAGTGGCCCGGCTGGCGCTCACCCTCTTCGACCAGCTCGCCGCGCTGCACCAGCTGCCCCTGTCCACCCGGCCTTATCTGGAGGTCGCAGCGCTGCTGCACGACATTGGCAACGCGGTGAACTACGAGCGCCACCACAAGCACACGTACTACCTCATCCACCACGCGGACATCCCCGGGCTGGCGGAGCGTGAGCGCGAGCTGGTGGCCCGGGTGGCCCGCTACCACCGCCGCAGCGCGCCGGACCTGAAGCACTCGGGGCTGAGCGGGCTGCTCCCCTCCGAGGCCCGCACGGTGCGCAAGCTCGCCACCTTGCTGCGCGTGGCGGACGCGCTGGATCGCAGCCACCAGCAGGCCGTCAAGACGCTCAAGGCCTCCCAGGGCCGTGAGGGCGTGGTGCTGCGCCTGCAGGCAAAGCATCCGCTGGATCTCGAGCTGTGGAATGCGGAGCGCGAGATCGCCAACTTCCGCAGCGTCTTCGGCAAGCAGCTGTCCTTTCACATCGGCCGGTAGCGCCTGTTCGCCCCCCTGCCCTCCTGAGATAGAAGCTGGGAGCTTTGCCCCTCGTGCCGTGGATGGCCACGCTGCAAGGCGCAGGGCCCCGTCGTGCGGGCGGGCCTCCTGCCAGCCATAGCGCCCCCCCGGGGGGAAGGAGTCGCGCGCCATGAAAGCCGTCGTTTTCCATGGAATTGGAGACATCCGGCTCGAGGACGTCGAGGAGCCGAGGATCGAGAAGCCCACGGACGCGATCGTCCGCCTGAGTGCCAGCGCCATCTGCGGTACGGACCTGCACATGATCCGCGGGACGATGCCAGGCATGCGGCCAGGCACCATCCTGGGCCACGAGGGTGTGGGCTACATCGAGGAGCTGGGCGAGGACGTGCGCAACTTCAGCGTGGGGGATCGTGTCGTCATCCCCTCCACCATCGCCTGTGGCAGTTGCGTGTACTGCCGCGCGGGCTACTACGCCCAGTGCAATGAGGCCAACCCCCATGGCCCGCTGGCAGGCTCGGCCTTCTTCGGCGGCCCGGAGCAGAGCGGCCCGTTCCATGGCATGCAGGCGGAGAAGGTGCGGGTGCCGTTCGCCCAGGTGGGGCTGGTGCGCGTGCCGGAGGGCGTCACGGACGAGCAGGCCATCCTCCTGTCCGACATCTTCCCCACCGGGTACTTCGGCGCGGAGCTCGCGGAGATCAAGCCCGGGGACACGGTGGCGGTGTTCGGCTGCGGCCCGGTGGGGCAGTTCGCCATCGTGAGCGCCAAGCTGCTGGGCGCCGGGCGCGTTTTTGCCATCGACTGCTTCGACGACCGGCTGGACATGGCCCGGGCCCAGGGCGCCGAGATCATCAACTTCGAGCAGGAGGATCCGGTGGAGACGCTGCGGCGGCTCACGGGCGGCATCGGCGTGGACCGAGCCATCGATGCGGTGGGCGTGGACGCCATGCACCCGCACCACGGACCGGCCGCGAAGGCCGCGAAGAAAGAGTCCGCCGAGTTCAAGCGCGAGGTGAAAGAGGTGGCGCCCAAGACGAACCCGGACGGCAACAACTGGGTGCCCGGGGATGCGCCCACGCAGGCGCTGCTTTGGGCCGTGCAGGGACTGGCCAAGGCGGGCACGCTGTCCATCATCGGCGTCTACCCGCAGACGGCGCGCACCTTCCCCATCGGCGAGGCGATGAACAAGAACCTCACGCTGAAGATGGGCAACTGCAACCACCGCAAGTACATCCCCATGCTGCTGGAGCTGGTGCGCAGGGGCGAGGTGGACCCGACGGCCATCCTCTCGCGCGTGGAGCCGATGACGAGCGCCATCGACGCCTACCGCAGCTTCGATCTGCGTAAGCCGGGCTGGCTCAAGGTGGAGCTCGAGCCGCCCATGCTCACCTGAGGCTGGAGCGGTTGATGCTGCCCTGACCCCAGAAATGGAAGCGCCCGGCAACCCTGAGGGATTGCCGGGGCTTCATCTCCCGGGCGGACGTGGGGGGTGACGCCGTCCGCCCGGTATTCCTTACGGCTACCGCTTCGAGAGCGCCTGCAGGCTCGAAGCGTGCACCGTGTAGCCAGCGGCCGCACCGTTATCGACGGCACCGCGGCCGGACTGGTCGTGCGGCACCATGAACTTGCAGGTGGCCACCTGGACGTTGCCATCGCTGTCCGTCACCTTGAAGTTCACGCCGTAGAAGCGGCCATTGCCCTTGCCCTGGCGCTCGGCGCGCAGCTTGAAGCTGCTGGGACCGGTGATGACGATGTCGTTCCGCGTGTTGCCGTCGCCGTTGCCCTGCGCATCCTCCACCTCGTCGCTGTAGATGGAGAGGATGGTGCCCATGGCGTTGATGTCACCCTGGGTCTCGCTGCCCTGGCAGTCATCGCCGCCGCCCGTGTCGCAGGTGTTCTCGCACGTGGTCGTGACAGCGGCGCAGCTGGCCAGGGTGAAGGACTGGTAGCTGTGATTCGGCGGCCAGATCTGCTGAACCGGCCTGACGGTCACCGTGGGGGTGCACGGGCTCGCCACCGTCACGGTCCGCGTCGCCGCGGCGCTCAGCCCCACCGCGTCCGCCACCGAGTAGCGGAGGGAGTAGGTGCCCGTCACCGCCGTGTTCACCGAGCCGCTCCTGACGATGGCCGAGGTCAGGTTGCCCGAGCAGGCGTCCGTCGCCGTGGCGCCGGGATCCGTGAAGGTGCCGCCGCGGCGGACCCTCATGTTCTCGGAGCCCACCAGGGAGATGCTCGGGGCCCGCGTGTCCGTCACGCTCACCGTGCGCGAAGCCGAGGCCACGTTGCCCGAGGCGTCCGCCACGCTGTAGCTCTTGGTGTACGTGCCGCGCGCCGCCGTGTTCACCGTGCCGCTGGTGACGATGGACGAGGTCAGGTTGCCCATGCAGGCATCCGCCGCCGTGGCACCGGCCTCATTGTAGGAGCCCATGCCGCACTCCAGCGTCATCGAGCTGGCCCCGTTGAGCGTGAGGCTCGGGGCGCGCGTGTCCGCCACCTGCACCGTGCGCACCGCCGTGGCGCTCAGGCCCGCGCCGTCCGCCACACGGTAGTTCACCGCGTAGTTGCCCACCGCGCCCGTATTCACCGAGCCGCTGGTGGCGATGGCCGGCGTCAGGTTGCCCGAGCAGGCGTCCACCGCCGTGGCGCCCGGGTTGACGAAGCTGTCCACAGCGCACTCCAGCCGCATCGAGGGCGCGCCCACCAAGCTGATGCTCGGCGCCAGCGTGTCCGTCACGCTCACCGTGCGCGAGGCCGAGGCGCTGTGGCCCGCGCCGTCCGCCACGCTGTAGTTCACCGTGTAGTTGCCCACCGCCGCCGCGTTCACCTGACCGGAGACCGTCACGCGGCTCGACAGGTCACCCGCGCACGCGTCGCTCGCCAGCACACCGGCCTCGCTGTAGCTGCCCACACCGCACTCGAGCCGCTGCTGAGCGTCGCCGCGGAGCGAGAGGCTGGGGGCCAGCGTGTCCACCATGGTCATCGTGGTGGAGCACGTCGCGGAGGCGACGCCGTCGTACGCCGTCCAGGTCACCGTGCGCGGCACGCCCAGCGTGAAGCTGTCACCCGACATCCTGTGCGACATGATGGGGGACGAGCAGTTGTCCTGCGCCTGGGCGGGGGCGACCTGAGCCGTGGCGCCGCCGCACTCGAAGCTGCTCGGAGCCGGGCAGGAGATGGTCGGCGCGCTGTCATCCATCACGTTGACCGGGGCCGTGCAGGAGGCCGACAGACCCTGCGAGTCCGTGCACGTCAGCGTGGCGACGGTGGAGCCCAGCTCGAAGGACGTCACGCTCTGCACGCAGCCCACCAGATCGCCATCCGGATCGCTCGAGCCGTCATTGATGGAGGCGCCCACGCCGCCGCAGGAGGGACCCGCGCTCAGCGCCACCGGGCGGCAGCGCGCCACCGGCGGACGGTTCGTGGGAGGAGGCGGCGGCGTGCTGCCGATCCGGCAGGACCGGGGGCAGGCGCCATAGCCATTCATGTAGCCCTCGTCACAGTCCTCATCACCATTCACGATGCCGTCACCGCACCAGGCCATGTGGCACGTCGCGGAGCACCCCGAGTCCGGATTGCCGTTGGCCTCGCGGCCGAAGTCGCACTCCTCACCCACCTCCTGCTCGTAGTTGCCGCAGCCCAGCAGGGACGCACCGCGCGCCAGGATGTAGGGAGCGCCGAAGGAGCCGTCCACGAACTCGCGGATGCCAGGGCTCGAGCTGCGGCTCCCGCCCTGGTACATCGCGACGGACCAGGGGACGAAGTCACCTGCGGGGAAGGACTCGAACTGCGTGCCCACCGAGCAGGGCCAGTTGGACATGGTGGAGTCGTGCAGGGCGTTCAGCTCCGGGTGCCTGCCGACGATGTGGGCGTTGCTGTGGCACGCGCCGCTCTGGACCGAGAACTGGCCGAACGGCTCCAGGATCTGCGCCTGCGTGCCAGGAGCCGCGTTCTGGTAGTAGCAGCTCAGCGAGAGGTACAGGCCCGTCAGGCTAAACTCGGCGGCGGCGAAGCTGATCGCCTTCTGCGTCACGATGGCGGGGGCGCCGTTGGCCACCGGGGCCGTGCCCGCGATCAGCACGTTGCCGTTGACCACGCTGCCCCAGACCCAGCGGTTAGCCACCGCCGCAGACGCCGCATCCAGGCTGGCGCAGTTCGCGTCGCCCAGGATGATGACCTGGTACTCCGAGAACCGCTCGGAGCTCATCCCCGCCCACTCCTCGTTGGAGACCACCTCCGGCTCCAGGCCCAGCGCCTCGGCCGCCTGCGCCTCGACGCTGCCCTTACCTCCGACCACAGTGCTCTCCAGGATGAGCGCCTTCGGCAGCGAGGCCACCGCGGCCTTCCGCGACGCCAGCGTGCTCTTCTGCTCAGCCGAGAAGGGGGAAGCCTGGTCCTGACCACAGGCCACGGTGGTCAGCGCGACCATCAGCAGCGATGCACTCCACAGGTTTGCGCGGTTCATTGCGGCACTCCGGGGCTGATGTACGACGTTGGAGGGGGGTTCCAACTACCTGGGAAATTTTCTGTATTTATGGACTAGAGCAGGATTTCCGTCAAGCCCTGTTGTACTTTTCTAGTCCCACAGAATGAGAAGACCCGCCATCCAGGCGCCCTGCTTGCTCATACCTCCAGTGATTTCCGCGAGTTTTGTGGCTTTCCCAGGGTCGGAAATGACCCAATGCGCATAAAAAAAATCCACTTCAGGCGTTCAGCCCCCCCGGGTGCGCATTGCCGGGGTGCCCGTCACGCTCCGGAGGATGGCCATGGGACCCACGGAGCGCACTCGCTCGAGCTGCTCGCGGTTCTTGACCAGCAGGGAGCCAGCGAAGGCCAGCGAGTTGAGCGAGATGGAGTCGAAGCTCTCCTGCGTCCGGGGAACCACCATCGTCCAGTCGCGCGTGGCCAGGAGGTTGTAGGGCACCCCAGCCTGGTCACATCCCACCTCGCGGAGGAGGCCCCTATAAAGGAGGTGCGCCTGCGCCGGATCCCGAAGCGGCGGGCCCAGGGCATGGCGGAACGGCAACCGCCCCCGCACGATGGCCTCATCCATCGGAGTGCGTCGCCCTCCCTCGGCCAGCGGCACCTGGACGAACTGAAGGTGCTTGTGAGGCTGGCTCGCACCCGCAATGCGCCCACCATTATAGAAGGAGAGCGCATCAACCTCGGCAGTGCACTGGAGCAGGGCCTCGAAGTCGGCGGGAGTGAGCAGGGCGTCCTGCTCCTCGTAGGCGCGGGTGACGAGCAGGGCGTGGTGATCGAACACGTTGAACTTGTTCAGCAGGCACGCATGCGCCGGCGGCACGTACGAGACGAAGAGGTCCTCTTCATAAGGAGGGAGGAACGGGTTCTTCGGGGGCTTGCCGTCCGGAGGGGGCTGAACGGCCCGGGCCTTGCGCTCCAGGTTGGAGACGACCCGGACGAGGAAGGGGACGCCCTCGTCCTCGATGACCTCCACCTCGGTGCGGATGGGTACAAGCGCTCCGCTGTCGAGCGCCCGTGCGGTGCGCTCGACGATGACGCTCCAGAGGGTTCCTCTCTCAAACGTGGGAGGGCGCTCGGCCATGGAGTTCATCGTGCCACGTCTCGTCCATAGAACCAGGCTGTCAGCGCGAGCCGCGGGGCCTGGGCGGGCAACACCTCGTGCTCGAGCTGCTCACTGAGGAAGACCACGAGCCGATCCAGCATGGGCGCGACGTCCAGGGGTGCGTCCTCGGGGTACAGCCGGAGCAAGCCTCCGTGCTCGGGCCGCCAATGGGGGTTTGCGTAGTAGATGGCCGTCACGCGCCGGTTCGACTGTCCGGGGAAGGCGTCCCGGTGGCGCACGTAGCGCGCACCACCGCCCGGGTAATGGGCGAGCTGCAGATCGAAGTGGCCCAGCCCCAGGTACGCCCCCGCCGAGAGCGCCTGCCCCAACTGCGAGAAGGCCTCCCACAGCGCGCCCAGGGCCGTTCCCGGCTCGGGCTGAACCCAGGCGATGAAGTCTCCGCGCACGGTGGCGTTCTCGGTTCGGTCCGCGCCACGCCGGATGCCCGCGGGCCTCAAGGTGCCAGCCTCCACGCACGCCCTGGCCGCTTCGTAGATGCTGCCCGCCCGCTCCTGCCCCAGGAAGGCGTCTCGCACGAAGAAGCCCCTGGTGCTCAGCGCTGCGATCTCGTCGTCCGTGAGCTCCATGTGTCCACCCCGCACCGTGCCCCAACACCCGCGCCCTGTCAGCCGAGGTAGACTTGGGCCATGGGGCTCGTCCTGCGCATCCTCCTGCTCGTTGCCGCCGTGGCGCTCGGCGCCGTGGGCACCTTCTTCGCCCTGCGTCCCCAGCCACGGGTCCTGCCAGACCCGCCAGCCCTGGTGCTCCAGATGCGGGAGGTGACACGGCTGGAGACGCTCGACGTCTCCCTCTACAAGAAGGTGACCTTCAGCCCGGAGCCCACCGCCTCGGATGCCCTGTGGAAGGACGTCATCCACTTCGCGGCCGCCTCCCTCAACAAGAAGGAGGGCCGCGCGATCGTCTTCGCCGACGTGCACCTGGGCTACGACTTTCAGCGCATCGACACCTCGTCCCTGCAGGTGGTGGGCTCCCGTGTAGACGTGGTGCTGCCTCCGCTGGAGATCAAGGTGGAGCTGAAGCCAGGGGAGATCGAGGTGATCGACTCGAACCTGGACACCGCGCAGACAGCACTCCTGCTAGAGAAGGCTCGGCTGGCCTTCCACAAAGAGGTAACTTTCGACCAGCGCTTGAAGGACCGAGCGCGTCAGTCCGCCGAGCGCTCCCTGCGAGCCCTGTTCTTCTCCCTGGGGTTCACCGAGGTGCGCTTCGTGGAGAAGCTGTCGCCCCTCACCCCGGGCTGACAAAACTTGTCAGCGCAGCCCCACCTGCAAGCCAGTCTCGACTGACCACACGGAGCCCTCCTAAAGTCATTCCTGGCTCCTGAACATGGCCCCCCCCCTGTCCCACCACACGCCTCTTCCTCTCCAGGCGGCTGCCCTCCCTGCGGGCACGGTCCTGGCCAACAGGTTCACCCTCGAGGCGCTCGTTGGAAAAGGGGGCATGGGCTCCATCTACCGCGCTCGCGATGGGCTCTCGGGCCAATCCGTGGCGCTCAAGCTGCTCCACACAGACAGCGCGGAGGCCCTCCACCGCTTCTCTCGTGAGGCCACTGTCCTCTCCGAGCTGCGCCACCCGGGCATCGTCTCCTACGTCGCTCATGGCGCCACCGCCGACGGCAAGCCCTTCCTGGCCATGGAGTGGTTGGAAGGAGAAGACCTGGCGCAACGCCTCGCTCGCCAGCCGCTGAGCCTCGAGGAGTCCCTGACCCTGCTGCGCCAGGCCACCCTGGCGCTCAGCGTGGCCCACCAGAGAGGGGTCATCCACCGAGACCTCAAGCCCTCCAACCTCTTCCTGCGCCATGGCCGCCCCGACAGCGTCGTCCTGCTCGACTTCGGCCTGGCGCGTCACCAGGTCCCCACCGTGGCGCTCACCGCCACCAATGTGGTGCTTGGCACCCCCGGCTACATGGCCCCGGAGCAGGTCTCCGGGCTCTCACAGCTCACTCCCAGCGCCGACATCTTCTCCCTGGGCTGCATCTTCTACGAGTGCCTCACCGGCAAGCCTCCCTTCTCCGCTCCTCACTTCGTCGCCGCCCTGGCGAAGATCCTCTTCACCGAGCCGGAGTCCCTCCGCTCCGTGCGGCCTGAGCTCCCCACGGCGCTGGAGGAGCTGCTCCAGCGCATGTTGGCCAAGGCTCCCGGGCACAGGTTCCCAGACGCCTCCAGCCTGCTGACGGCCCTGGCCCCGCTGCAGGCTCACTTGCAGTCGGAGCCCTCCTCTCCTCTGCCTTCCAGCGCTCCCCCCCTTCGCCTGACGGGCTCCGAGCAACACCTGGTCAGCGTGCTGCTGGCCGCGCCTCGCTCCTCCTCTCCGCAGACTTCAGGGTTCGATCAGCAGGACTCTCGCTGGGCCCTGCGAGACACCCTGCGCACGCTGCTCTCTCCCCATGGCGCTCAGGTGGAGCTGCTGGGCGATGGCTCCCTGGTCGCCACTCTCATGGCCACTCACGGCTCGGCCACCGATCCAGCCACCCTCGCCGCGCGCTGCGCCCTGCTCATCCAGGAGCGCTGGCCGGATGCCGCTGTCGTCCTCACCACGGGACGCGGCATGCTCGCCCCGCACCTGCCCGTCGGCGAGGCGATGGACCGTGCTGGCCAGTTGCTGCGTCACCTGGAGTCGATGCCGGGTGACTCCTCCGTCCGTGTCGTGCTGGATGAAGTCACGGCCGGCCTGCTGGGCTCTGGCTTCCAACTCTCACGGCCTCAGCCCGATCTGTTCCTGCTGCTCGGCCAGAGCCTGGGCGCTGACGCCTCTCGTCCCCTGCTGGGCAAGCCCACTCCGTGCGTCGGCCGTGAGCAGGAGCTGGCGCTGCTGGAGCTGGCCTTCACCACCTGCGTCCAGGAGTCCACCTCCCAGGCCATCCTGGTGACGGCTCCCGCCGGGGCAGGCAAATCCCGGCTGCGCCACGAGTTCCTCCGCCGCCTGGAGCACCATGGGCACTCGATGATGGTGCTGCTGGGCCGTGGGGACCCGATGAGCGCCGGCTCGGCGGATGGGCTGCTGGCCCAGGCCCTGCGCCGGCTGTGCGACATCCCCGAGACGGCTCCGCTCGAGACCCGCCGGGCCCGGCTGACCCAGCGCCTCTCTCAACATCTGCCTCCGGCTCAGCTCCCGGATGTAGTCGCCTTCCTTGGCGAGCTGTGCGCCATCCCCTGCTCCGACGATCGCAACCCTCGGCTCCAGGCGGCTCGCGGCGATCCGCGCCTGATGAGCACCCAGGTAACCAAGGCGCTGATCACCTTCCTCAAGGCCGAGTGCGCCCACCAGCCCGTGCTGCTGGTGCTCGAGGATCTGCACTGGGGGGACGCGCTCTCGATTGGGCTGATGGACGAGGTGCTGCGAGAGCTGGCCGAGCAGCCCTTCATGCTCCTGGCCCTGGCACGGCCCGAGGTGGAGCAGCTCCTCCCGGATCAGCGGATCAAGCGCCTGCAGGTGATTCAGCTGCGAGGGCTCAGCCGCAAGGCGGGCGCGCGGCTGGTGAGCGAAGTCCTCGGCGACAGCGTGTCTGACTCGGTCATCAGCCGGCTCGTGGAGCAGGCCGCTGGCAATGTCCTGTTCCTCGAGGAGCTCATCCGTGGGATCGCCGAGGGGCGCGGCGAAGCGACTCCCGAGACGGTGCTGGCCATGCTCCAGGCCCGCCTGGGACGGCTGGAGCCCGAAGCCCGCCAGGTGCTGTTGGCCGCGAGCTTCCTGGGCCGCGCCTTCTGGTCCAGCGCCGTGCAGACCCTGCTGGGCGAGGAGTTTTCGGAGCAGGCGCTCCAGCACTGGCTCAAGCGGTTGGTGGAGCTGGAGCTGGTGTCGCCCCAGACTTCCGGCCGCTTCCCGGCGCACACCGAGTACCGCTTCCGCCATGCGTTGGTGCGGGATGCCGCCTACACCCTGGTGCCCGAGAGCCACAAGCCCACGGGCCATCGCCTGGCAGGAGAGTGGCTCGAGCGCGCTGGCGAGAGCGATCCGCAGGTGCTGGCCGAGCATGCCCGGTTGGGCCAGCAGCCCGAGCGCGCCATTCCTTTCTACATCCGAGCCGCGGAGCAGCACTTCGAGCGTCACGACATGCCCAGCACGGTGCGCTGCGTGGAGGCCGCCCTGGCCCTGGGCGCCCAGGGCACGGATCTGCAGAGGCTGCGCGCGCTCCAGGCCTGCACATCCCTCTGGGTAGGCGACCTGAAGACGTTGTTCGCCATTGGCCATGAGGTGCTGGAGGAGCTGAAGCCGGGTGGCTTGCAGTGGTGCTGGGTGGTCAACGGGCTGCGCCTCGGCCACGTGTTCAGCAGCAAGAAGGAGCATGCGGCCAGGCTCGGGCACCTGCTGGTGCGCACCCGCCCGGAGCCGGAGGCCCGGCTGACCTACCTGGAGGCGCTCCGCTTCGCGACCTTCATGAGCGCCTCGAGCGGCGACTACTGGGGGGCCCACGGGTTCCTGTCGCGGATGCTGGAGATCACCGCCGAGGCCCCCCCCGAGAACACCCTGGAGCGAACCTGCAGCACGGCCGCGCAGGCCTGCTTCTCCCTCTTCTTCGAAGGCAAGCTGTGGCAGTCCTCTGTCTGGTTGGAGCCGGTCTGGCGCGAGTTCGTCTCCGTGGGCCTGGAGCGCCCTGCCATGGGCTCGGTGATCTTCAAGGCTCAGGCGTTGGAGGCCCTGGGGGACTGGACGGGCGCCACGGTGGCGTACCGCGAGGGGCTGGCGCTGGCTCGGCGGATGGATCAGCCGCTCCCGAATCTCCACTCCGTGCTGCATCTGGCCCTGTTCCTGGCTGGCAGCCCCGAGCAGGCCCAGCGTGAGGAGGCACTGGCCCTGACGAGCGGGATGGAGATCGATCACCTTCACTGGTTCGCGGGCATGCTCTACACGCTGAGAGCGAAGGCAGCGCTGGCCACGGGCGCGCTGAGCGACGCCGAGCTCCAGGCACGCAAGGCCTGCGAGAAGCTGTCTGCCTTCCTCTTCTATCAGCTCACGCCCCGGGTGCTGCTGAGCCAGGTCCTGCTCACCCAGGGGCGCTCCGCCGAGGCCCGTGAGGTGTCCGCGAGCGCCGTGCTGGAGCTGGAGTCCTGGGGCGGCACGGCGCTCCCCGCGGTCAGTGTGTATCTGGCACTGGCCGAGGCCTGCCTGGCCGAGGGGGATGCCCAGGCGGGTGAGACGGCCCTGCGCAAGGCTTTGCAGTGCGTGCGCAGCCGCGCGGGTGACATTCCGGACGAGGCTGCCCGCGCGCGATTCCTCCTAGTACCCGAGAGCGCCCGCACCCTGGAGCTGGCACGCCAGCGCTGGGGTGAGGCAGAGGTGGCCTGAGATGCCCACGATGGAGGAGCTCCTCGTTACATCCCGTCGCATCATCCGGAGCCGGGCGCGCACGCCGCGCTACTGGAGCTCTGGAGAGCGGCTCATCCGGGCCTGGACCGGGGCGACCCTGCGTACGAACACGGAGTTCCACATCGCGGCGGGGATCGACCTCGGCGGCATCATCGACTGGCTCTATGACGAGGGTGTGGCGGTCGGCGAGTTCGCCGCCGAGGCTCTGGTGGGGCTCACCCGCCGGTTCCAGGAGATGGTGGATCTGGACTCGGCCGCCTACAAGGTGCAGCGCCTCGAGAAGGAGGGGCTCCCCCCGGAGGTGAGCACCGAGGAGGCCACCTGCGCCATCATCGCCGTGCTCACCAACCAGGGGACCGCCGCGTTCATCCGGCGAGGCTCGGCGGATCTCGCCTCGCGCTGGCACCAGCTCTGGGCCGACTTCATGTGGCGGCAGAACATCCAGCAGCAGCGCATCTGCGCCATCGGCCTGCTGCCCCGGATGACGCCCAAGGCGCGGAACCTGGCCATGGACATCCTCGATCTCAAGCCTGAGGATCTGCTCCCGCGCGCCACCTCCTTCGCCGAGGGGATCGAGGAGTTCCTGCTCCACTATGGGGAGACGAGTGCGGGCTCGGTGGCGCTGCTCGGCAGCATGCCCTTCGCCGAGCTGCCACTGGAAGAGGTGGAGGGCCTGCTGGACATGTGCTCGACGCCTGAGGGCCTGCTGACTCCCATGGCCGGGCTGCTCCGGCTGGCGCCGGATGTGAAATTCGATCCCGCCGAGCCCCTCAACACCGGGGTGTTCGCCTCCGCGGCCGAGCAGCGCCGCAACCTCCTGGACGTCATCAAGGAAGGCAAGTTCTCCGCGCCGGCCATGAGCGCCAGGCTGCGCGAGGAATGGATTCGCTATTCCTCACGCATGCGCGACGAGCTGCTGATCCAGCTGCTCTCCTATGGAAAAGGTGCCGGCACGCACACGGCAGGCACGCTCCTCCAGTCGCTCTTCCGGTTGCTGGAGGTCCTGGTGCCCGGCACGTGGAAGGACGGCTTGCCGAGCTGAGCGGTTGCCCTTCACACGTGGGAAAGGCTGTCACCGGCGAGGCGGAACAGGCCGGGGATGCCGTCCGGCGCATGACCCAGTTTCGATAGTGATTCACACTCGGCCGCATCTGACTCGCGGCACACGAGCGCGAACTCCCGCCAGCCCAGGTTCACCCGCAACGACTCCTCCCCCGCCTGGAGCGCCAGCCGCCGCCGCTGCTCCACGGTGAGCAGCCGCGCCCCGTCGTGCCCATCTCCCCCCGCCACCGCCCAGAGCCCGCTGAACGTCTCCGCGAGCCGCACCACGCCTCGATCCACCACCACCGGCCGTACGGGCGCCGGGCGTGCCTCGAGGTTGCGCCATGCCGCACTGTCCACCGCCTCCATCGTCAGTCCTGCGGACTTCAGCGCGGACTCGGGCAGGTAGCGCACGTACTCTGGATCCTCGAGCACATAGAACACCTCGAGCCCCGCAGGCCCCGCGCGGTGCAGCGCGCCCACCGCCTGCGCCTCGAAGCCACCCAGCCGCAGCACCGGGAGCAAGCGGTGCTCCAGGGATGACGCGTCCTCCCCCAGCCCCGTGCTCATCCCACCGAGCTGCGCGGCCAGCTGCTCCACGTACCCCGTCAGTCCCTGCTTCCCACCGTGGTAGGCCGCGTACAGCGAGCTCACGTTCACCCGTGCCACCTCGCCGCTGGCCAGCTTCACCAGCACGTCCCGCCCCTGCAGCCGGAACTGCACCCCCGCGCGCCGAAGCGCTGCCGCCAGCGCGGCGTTGAACTCGGGGCGCAGCACCTGCTCCTCGGCGGGCGCATGCGCTGGCAGCTCCACCCCCTCCAGCTCCTCCCTCAGCAGCCGCGCCTCCGCATCGAACGGATCCCGCTCCAGCACGTCCCTCACGTACTGCTGCGCGCGGCCCTTCTCGCCCCGGCGCAGCGCCAGCACCGCCAGCACCTTCACCGCCTCGGGATCTCCCGGGCTGAGGGCCAGCGCCTCCAGCAGCACCTCCTCCGCATCCCCGTGGCGCTCCAGCCCCAACAGCGCGCGTGCCAGGCCCAGCCTCACCTGCAGGTCCTTCGGGAAGTCCTTCCTGAGCCGCTCCACCAGGGGGAGCGCCTCACGCTCGGCCCCGGCGTTGACGAGCGCATGCGCCACCGCCAGCCACAGCGTGGGCCCCGCGCTGCCCGCTGCCGCGTCGCGCAGCGTGGCCAATTCCGCGTCGCTCAGGACCTCGCCCGCCTCCACCTTGCGGCGGATGCTCTCCAGGGTGGCGCTCACGGCGCGACTCTAATGGGACATCTCCCCCGGCCCAACCTTCTCCCCACCCGAAGCAGGCCCAGAAGGCGGAGGCTCGGAGGAAGGCGTCTCGGACTGTGAGAGGAACTCGTCCAGGGCTCCCACATCGATGGGTTTGCGGAACACCGCATCCACCAGCGCCAGGGTGGCGCGGCTCTGCCCCCGCACGTCCATCCCCGTCACGATGGCAAGCAGTGCCTGCGGCGTGCGCTTGCGCAGCTCGCCCGCCAGCTCCCAGCCCGTCATGTCCGGCATCAGCGCATCCAACAGGGCCGCGTCGTAGCGGCGCCGCTCCCACATCTGCAGCGCCACCTCCGCGCTCTGGGCCATCTGAACGTCGTAGCCCTCGTCCCCCAGCACCTCCGCCAGCATCTGTGCGTTGTCCATATCGTCGTCCACCACCAGCACGCGGCGCGTCTGCTGGAAGCGGCGTGGCCCTGCCAACTGCACCTCCCCCTGAGCCGCTGCCTCACCCGCCACCTGGGCGCGCGGCAGCCGCACCACGAAGGCGCCCCCCGTCCCACGCTGCGTGTTCTCCACCGTCAGCTCGCCGCCCCAGCGCTGCACCTGGGCCCGCACCACCGCCAGCTGCAGGGCGGCCTGTGGCGCTCCCGCCTCCCGATTGAGCGGATCGAACAGCCGCGCCAGCTCCTCCACCGCATACGGCGGCCCCTCATCCTGGATGCGAAAGACAATCCGCTCCGTCCCCTGAGCCTCGGTGGTCAGATCCAACCGCCCACCCTTCTCCATCCGATCCCGGGCGGCCAGCAGCAGGCTCACCACCAGCTCGCGCAGGAACCCGGCGTCCGCCCGCACCTGGCCGGGGTCTCCCAGGTGCAGATCCACCGCCACCGGGTGGCCGCCGCGCTCCAGCTCGCCCCGCGCCAGCTCCAGCGCCTCGCGCACCACCGTGTCGATCGACACGTCCGTGAGCATCTCCTCGGTGCGCTGCACGTTGAACTCCTGGAGCCGCCCCACCAGCTCGCCAATCTGGCCCACCGTCCGGTCCAGCGCGTCCAGGTGTTCGGGCTTGAACTCGCGCCGCAGCAGGGTGATGCGCAGGCGCAGCACGTTCAGGAAGTTGTTGAGCGTGTGCGCCGCCCCGCTCGCCAGCTGCCCCAGCGCCTGCGCCCGAGTGCGCTGCAGGAGCCGCCCCTGGAGCCGGCGCAGCTCGTCATGTGCGCTCATCAGCTCCCGCGACTTCGTAGCCGCCTCGGTGCGATCCGTGAGCGTCTGGATGACACCCGCCAGCTCTCCCGCCTCATCCCAGATGGGCGTGGCGCTCATCTCCAGCCACGCCTCGCCACCGCCGGGGCGCTCCACCACCATCATCACCCCGCGCACAGGCCCGCGCTCCTGGATGGCTCGCATGAAGGGCATGTCCGCCACCCGGAAGGGCTCCCTCGACGCGTGGTGCGCGTTCACCTGGGACAGCACCGGCGCCAACGAGTTGACGGCCCGCGCGCCCACCACCGAGCGCATGGGCACGCCCATGAGCCTGCTGACCGGCGGCGAGGCGAAGGACACGCTCCCATCCACCTCGGCCAACAGGATGCCCACGTCCATGTGATAAAGGACGGACTCCATCACCGCGGCCTCGCGGAAGCGCACCTCCTCCGTCCTCAGCACGCGCGCGTACGAGGCCTGCGCCGAGGCGTTCGCCTCGCCCACCAGCTCGGTGACGAACTCGGCCACCTCGGGCTCCAGCCTGCCCTTGTAGCGGCGGGTGTAGACGCGCAGCAGCACCTCCTCCAGTGCCTTGAACTCGCGCACCAGATCCTCGGGCTCGAAGCGCTGGTCGTACCGAAAAGCCCCATGGGGCCGTACCACCTCCGGCCAGAGGCGCAGCACCTGGTCAGGCCGGTCCCTGAGCAGGCGGGCCAGCTCATCTAGCAGCCGCCGCAGCGGCGCGCGCAGATCCCGGCCAGGCAGGTCTAGTTCGTACAGCTCTTCCCGGAGGCGCTTGGCCCACAGGCGGGCCAGGCGCTCTCGCTCCTCCTGGACCAGGTCCGCAAGGGCATCGATGGTCTCGTTCGGTGTCACGTCAGGCCAGGAAGGTGACCACGGCCAGCGAGTCTGGCCACCCTGACCAGGCAGGCAGCCAGGCTCTTCGCATGGCCTGCGAAAGGACCGGAGCGGCTCCTAACGTTGGACAAGCGCAAGCGAGTGTCAAAGTTCAAAGGGATGCGAGTCAACGGACGGGACAAGAACGGGCTCGAGTCACTCGGCCTCTCGGATGCGGCCATGGCCCAGCTCTACCGGGGTGAGCTCAGCCGCTCGGACAAGTGGCGCACACGCCTGGATACGACGGCGAACTGGGCGCTCACCACGACGGCCGCGGTGATCTCCTTCGGCTTCGCCAATGCGGGCAGCCCCCACGTGACGTTCCTGGTGGGGCTCTGGATGGTGATCTCGTTCCTGATCATCGAGGCGCGGCGCTACCGGTACTACGACTTATGGAACCGGCGGGTGCGGCTGCTGGAGGATGGCTACTGGGCGCCGATGCTGCGCCGCGAGCCGGTGGATCCGGACGCCCTGCGCGAGCTGGCGATGGAGCTCTCGCGTCCGCAGATCCAACTCTCGCTGTTCTCCGCCATCTCCACCCGGCTCAACCGCACGTATGGGCCCATCCTCATCGTCCTGCTGCTGAGCTGGTTCGTGAAGGTCTACAGCCACCCGGAGCCCCCGGAATCCTTCTCGGAGTTCGTGCACCGGGCCCATGTCGGCCCCGTGGGCGGTGGCCTCATCATGGCGGTGGTGGCTCTGATCTCGCTGCTGGCGGCATATCTCTTCATCTCCTCGTTCTTCGTCCGCGCGCCGCTGGGCGAGCTGCATCCGCGGGCCCGGAGCCGCCGGTACACGCTGTTGGAGTCGTTCTACCGGCCCTATGCGCTGAGACGGCCCCGCAGCGGCGGCCGGAAGGCCCAGAAACCCCTGCCACCCTCGAGCCGCCCTCCGCCGATCCTTCCTCCGCGGAACTGAGGATGTAGACCAGGAAACGGCTCCTTTTGGCATCCATCAGTCCCGGCGCGGTTCCGGGCTTTTCCTTCTTCCGGGGCCCGGATTTTTGTGACTTGAATCCCGGTTCATGGCGAACCGCACGGTCACGATCATCAATGGCGACGGCATCGGCCCCGAGGTCATGGCGGCCACCCTCCGAGTCCTCGAGGCGCTCAAGCTCCCGCTGGAGTTCGAATACAAGGATGCGGGCGCGGAGGTGATAGCCAAGTACGGCACCAACCTGCCGCACGAGACGGTAGAGGCGGTGCTGCGCAGCGGCGTGGCGCTCAAGGGCCCCACGGGCACGGTGGTGGGCGGCGGCATGCCGTCAGCGAACGTGGGCCTGCGCAAGCGGCTGGATTTGTACTCCTCGCTGCGCCCGGTCAAGAGCGTGCCCAGCGTGAAGACGCGCTACGAGGACGTGGATCTGGTCGTGGTGCGCGAGAACACCGAGAGTCTCTACGCGGGCCTGGAGCACATCATCGTCCCGGGCGTGGTGGAGTCGCTGAAGATCATCACCGAGAAGGCCTCCACGCGCATCGCCCGCTTCGCCTTCGAGCACGCCAAGCGCACCGGCCGCAAGAAGGTGACGGCGGTGCACAAGGCCAACATCATGAAGCTGTCGGACGGCCTCTTCCTGGACTGCTGCCGCAAGGTGGGCCGCGAGTACCCGGAGATCCACTACGACGAGTACATCATCGACAACCTCTGCATGCAGTTGGTGAAGGACCCGACGCGGTTCGACGTGCTGGTGCTGGAGAACCTCTACGGCGACATCGTCAGTGACTTGTGCGCGGGGCTGGTGGGCGGCCTGGGCGTGGTGCCGGGCGCGAACATCGGCGAGCGCACCGCGGTGTTCGAGGCGGTGCACGGCACGGCGCCGGACATCGCGGGCAAGGGCATCGCCAACCCCACGGCGCTGATGATGTCCGCGGTGATGATGCTGGACTGGCTGGGGATGCGCGACGAGTCGAAGCGCATGCAGAACGCCATCGAGAAGGTCTACACCGAGGGCAAGGTGCGCACGGGAGACCTGGGCGGTAAGGCCAACACGCGCGAGTTCACGGACGCCATCATCGCCGCGCTGTGAAGGGGGCCTCCCGCGTCCTTCAGCGGCTGTCCCGGGACTGGTTCCTGGGGGGGATGATCGCCGCCGTGGTGCTGGCCGCGCTCTTCCCGGGCTTTGGGCGCAGCGGCGGGCCGATGCACGCGGACGTGGTGGCCAATGTTGGCATCTTCCTGGTGTTCTTCCTCCATGGGCTCGGGCTCTCGCCGGAGCGCATGAAGGCCGGAGTGACGCGCTGGCGGCTGCACCTGCTGGTGCAGGGCTTCACCTTCGGCGTGTTCCCGCTGCTGTGGTGGGTGCTGAACGCGCTCACGGGCCGGTGGATCCCGGCGGAGCTGTCCCTGGGGTTCCTCTACCTGTGCGCCGTGCCGTCGACCATCTCCTCCTCGGTGGCGATGACGGGCATAGCCCGTGGCAACGTGGCGGGAGCCATCTTCAACGCGAGCCTGTCGAGCCTGCTGGGTGTCGTGCTCACGCCGCTGCTCGTCGGCCTGTTGGCGCGGACCACCGGACAGGCGCTGTCGTGGACGGACGCTGTCCTCAAGCTCGCGGGCCTGCTCGTGCTGCCCCTGGTGGTTGGGCAGCTGCTCCGGCCGCTCATCGGCTCCGTGTTCGCGCGCTATCAGCGCTACACCCACGGCTTCGACAGGCTGGTCATCCTGGTGCTGGTCTATGCCTCGTTCTGCGATTCGGTCGAGGCGGGCCTGTTCACCCAGTATGGCGGCGGCATCCTCGCGGTGACACTGGGAGGCGCGGCGCTGATCCTCGCCGTGGTGCTGGCGCTGAGCACCTTCGCGGCGCGCCGGGCGAGGTTCGATAAGGAGGATGAGATCGCCGCGGTCTTCTGCGGATCGAAGAAGACGCTGGCCTCGGGGGTGCCAATGGCGCGGCTCCTCTTCGGCGCTCATCCCAGCCTGGGGCTCATCGTCCTGCCGCTGATGTTCTATCATCAGCTCCAGCTGATCGCCTGCTCCGTGCTGGCCGAGCGCTACGCAGCCCGCCCGGAGTAAATCCTACAAAGGACTCGAACCATGATGAGGAATATGAGAACGCTCACCCTGCTTTCTACCCTCGCGGCTGTCACCTTCGGGGCAGCTGCTCTCGCGGAGCCTGTTATGTCCTTCTTTGAGCTGAAGACGAACCGCCTCGACGGTAAGGCTGAGAACCTCTCGGACTACAAGGGGAAGGTGCTCCTGGTGGTGAACACCGCCTCCGAGTGTGGCTACACACCGCAGTACGCGGGCCTGGAGAAGCTCTACAAGGAGTACAAGGACAAGGGCGTGGTGGTGCTGGGCTTCCCCTCGAATGACTTTGGCGGGCAGGAGCCGGGCTCGGCGAAGGAGATCGCCCAGTTC
>Ga0247825_10000835_pt1 | contig 19958 bp, 26 predicted proteins | sample 13C_Vanillin_Day_FD_194413 | JGI IMG/M metagenome (GOLD analysis project Ga0247825, IMG submission 194413) | Soil microbial communities from agricultural site in Penn Yan, New York, United States - 13C_Vanillin_Day48 | ecosystem: Environmental > Terrestrial > Soil > Agricultural land | place...
CCCGGGTCACTCTTCCGCGGCCGCGGCACCGAGGCGTCGCTGCAGGCCGTTCTGGAGCGGCTCGCAGCCGAGGGGGAGGCCAAGGGGCTGATCGAGCGTCAGGTGGGCGAGGACGGCATCGTGCGGGTGTATCAGCATCGGCGTGGCCCGCTGTTCCCGGCGATCGAACGGTACTTCGTCGTCGCCCCCGCCCTCGCCACAGCGAAGGAACACGCGAATTTCGATCGGTGGTGGGCCGACGCCCTCACCGCCCACCACACGGCTCCGGCAAACGTTGCCCCGGCTCTCGCGTCGGCCGCGTAAGCCCTCCGCTTCTCAGCACTCCAACTATCGGCAGGAGAACCACGATGCCCGCGATGATGACCAACCGGCACGGCGATCAGATCCGTATCGGCCAGATCTGGCTCGACGACCCCCGCCGCACGGCGATCCGCTCCCTGCGGGTCGACGACTTCACCGACGCCGGAACCTCTCGGCGCCGCCGCCGTGTGTACGTTCGCTTACCAGCGAGTCCCACGCTCGAAGGTTTCCGCATTGGGGTGCCACGTGCAGGTCGATGGGCAGCCGGTGTTTTACGTACGGATCATGTTTGTGCAAAAGTTCCTACGCCGTGCTGTCCGGAGCAAGATAGCTTGAAGACCACTTGACCATCACAACCAAGCCCAGATCCGACGCGCACGCAGCCGTGCAGATCTCGTGCAGAAGGGACACTCGATGGTTGTCACGAGTCCCCCGGTTCCGTTCCTCTCCGCCGTGAACGCGCCGGGATACGTCATCGCATGGATAGCCAGCATCGGAGTTGTCGTCGGCAGCCTCGGACCATGGGCCGTAGCCGGACCGGTATCCGCTTCCGGAATCGAAGTCGATGACGGATACATCACCCTGGTCGCCGGTGCGGTTGCCGCATTGGCGCTCCTGCTTGCCGCGGTGTCCAAAGTCGCATGGACGTGGCTCGCAGCCCTCCTCGCCGGCTCAATCGCCGCCCTGGTCGGATTTTGGGATCTCGTTTCCGGCATTCGCAACTTCGCTGAGATCGACTCGCCGTTCAACATCTCGGTCGGTTAGGGACTCTGGGTGGTGTGCGTGCGCACTTTTAGTGATTGCTGGGTGTTACGTTGCCATCACTGGCGCGACCAGTGACATTGTCTCGGACAGGAGCCTTCAGCAAGCTGTGCGAGCCACGCGGGTATTTGCCATCGGCGCCGTCGCCCTGGCCGCGGTCATGGCAATCGTGGCGTGGGCAAGCCTGATCTTCTACGGGTGGTGCGAGCTTCGAACGGTGCTCGCCGCTGACCGTTCTCCTGGTGGACTCGGAATGGACCAACCGCATGACCTCGGCCAACTCCTTGTCGGTCACCCTTGTGCGTCCGCCGGAGGTGATGCCTGGCCGCCATTGGCACGTGCCTCGGTTAGCGCATCCACGTCTCGTTTCCACACCGTCACCGGGTGAATGGTGGCTGCGAGGGCGGTTCCGACGGTCGTCTCGACGGGGGAGTTTTTCAGGGGATACCGCAGGTGGCGTCGCCTGGGCCGGAGGGTTCAGACGGCTTAGAAGGGCGTGTTTACGTGGGGAAATGTACGGGTACCACTTGGTTTGATTCGAAGGCACTGCGTTGAGTGAGGCAGGAGCTGGCGATGGAACCGTCTGGGCCCGACAAGAATCCACCATCGATTGGGCCGTCCGATGTCGCGGGTCCCCAACAAAGCAGCCAGGAGGCGGCGGCCACCGCTCGTGCCCAGAGCCAACCTGAGAAGGATAAAAATTCTCACCGGTTTCTAAAAGCGGTGTGGTTTGTGGTGGGTGCGGTGGCCGGGACCGTCATATCTACTGGAGTGAATATCTGGATCGAGGACTTCCGCTCGGATCGCTCCAACCGCGACCCTCTTGAAGTTCACGTGACATCTCAGCGGGATCGAGTGCCACCGTCTGGCTACGCGATGGTGGTTCCGGATCCCGCCCGATTGCCACCTGATCTAGATCTACGGACCCCTTCCTGCGCCCAACTGTGGCAGATCGGTGTCGGCGCCGGCGGAATGAGGGCTGATAAAACACCGTACTCATTGCTTCTTCGTGGCCGGGCACATGAAGGCGTAACCATTGTCGATATGCGAGCCGTCGTGAGGGCCACGTCACCACCTGTAGACGGCGCGCTACTTACCTGTCCGACACTGTTCGGGGGAGGCGAGGCGATTCCCCTGACATTCGACTTCACACAGTCTGAAACACCATTTCCGCAGGCCGCTCCGCTCGTATCACCGGTGCCCGCCCAGCGCTATGACTTCGATGGCCAACGCTGGGTGGACCAGTTCGCGGACGGATATGTCATCACAGTAGACAGAAACGAGGAGGTACCCCTCTACGTAACCGCACATACGACCACTTTCGAGGGGTTCACCTGGCGAATCGAAGCGACGGTTGTTGTCGGGGGTAGGCGAGACACCGTCGTTATCAAGGATGGGGACAAGGACTTTTCAAGTCCCGGAATCAAGCGCGAGTATCCCAATGTCTATAACGCGAGCGGCGGAGGTGGATGAGGCAACTCGCACGTCGGCGAGGCGCTGAGGTGTGGTCCCGGGACCTAACTGGGTGCAGGTCCGCCGTCTCGATGACCGGCTCGAACCGGCGATGCCCCGCCACTCTTCAGGAGGGTTCGGCGGGCACGACCACGTGTTGGTCGTGCCCGCGTGTCACAGCTTCTGGCTGATGTGTCACGGGCGCGGTCGACATGTGGGTCGGGCAGTCTCCGTTCAATCGTCGCCGTGATTGAGTGGGCTGCGACAGTAGCCCGACTTGGGTAGTCGGAGTTGACGAGTCGCATGAACTCGGTAGGTCAGGTTCTTGTCGGTCGCGGTCTCAGCGGACCGATAGTTGTGGGTGGTGTCCGCACGGTCTGCCCGCATGAGCGACAGAACACGCGATCATGCGGCCGCCGTTCGCCATCAGACTCACTTGGGCGGTGTGAACCACCGGTCCGCTTGTGGTTGCGCGCCGGCAGCCGGGTGGAGCGGACCTACCAGCGGCCCATCAGCTTCGCGATTCGAATATCAGCAGCGAGCTCCGCTTCCTTACGACCCTCCGCCGCCTTGATCGCGTGGTCCGCCGATTCGCTTCGGCGAGCCTCTTCACGCTTGCGCTCACGTACCTTGTGGCCCTGAGACAGGTTGTAAAGGAGGCCGCCGCCCATTGTTGCTCCTATGGTGTGTGGAATTGCCCGGTCGTTGTGCTCGGCGACGACCGTGCGAATGTAGCCGTCTTGCCTACGACGGTTATTAAACGTCGGGAAGGAGGACCGCACCCCCCGGATGCGGTCCCGCCGACTAGTTAGACAGCCCGCACGTTCGTGGCCTGCGGGCCCTTCTGCCCCTGGCCCACCTCGAACTCAACACGCTGGTTCTCATCGAGGGACTTGAAGCCACTGCCCGAGATTTCCGAATAGTGCACGAAGACGTCCGGAGTTCCGTCGTCGGGTGCGATGAAACCGAAGCCCTTCTCACCGTTGAACCACTTCACAATGCCCTGCGCCATGCCGATACTCCCTACGACCTCGATCCGGGCACTCACATCGAGTTCCCGATCTCGATACCACTGATCCTGCCACCCGACGACGGATCAGGACCGACCACATCTGACCGGCGGAAACGTGCATACCGCTCGACATCACCGCGACTCCCGACATTGCCGCCAGTCGCTCATCGAGCGCCGGGAGGTGATCCGCTTGCGGGATCGCCAACCACTCCCGGTTGTGGGTGTCAGGGCGTCCTGATCGCCGTCGCAGCCAGGGGCATCGGCACGGCCCCGTCTCGCTTCGTAGTGGTTGAGGAAATGCCAAGGTCTTGAGATTGCTGTGGCCATACCGTGAGACAACCAACAAGTCCGCACTTCGCGACGTATCGAAATGCCACTGGCAGCGAGACCCTATAGCGCTGCCGGTAGTTCTCATCGGTTGTAGGGTCTCGCTGCCGGGGTTCCGGGAGACCCTGACTACTCTCCGAGCATGTCAAGATGGGTTTCGTTCGTCAGTTCGCAACTCGAAGCGAACGGCTGGACTCGGAATCGGCTAGCCAAGGAGATTGGTCTCCACCCGTCTATCGTCACGCGTTGGATCAATGACGGGATGGAACCTGGTATCAAGTCGATTCGGTTGGTAGCGGAGGCGTTCGGGGTTCCGGTCACCAGGGCGCTGCTCGCTGCCGGTGCGGTTACAGCGGATGAACTCGGGATTGTGCCAGTGGTGGCTCCCGACCCCGACCTGTTGACTGACGCCGAACTGATGCGCCAATTGGACAAGAGGCTGAGCGAACGGCACAAACAGGCACCGTTGCCTGCGCTCGAGCCGATCTACCCTCCGGCGGCGGAACGCCGTCAGCGGGGCCCTGGGAAGCCATTGCGGGCGTCTTCGGGTCTCCGAGCTCCCGGGCGCTGACGAATATGAGAAGAAGCCGAACGAGAGCACTGCGGCCGTCCCATGACGCAGTACAGGCTGCCTCGACGGCGAGGGCGCCGGGGACATCCCCCAGGGGTCTCAGCGCCGGGTTCGTCCTCGTCGAGACCAATCTGCGTGGTATGTGTTTCGCATGGATGATGAACAGGGCACCCGGATGCGGCGAATCCTCTGGGTACTCGGTGGTATTGCGGCCGTGGTCCTACTCCTCTCTGGCGTCGGTAACGGCGTGAGCTCGTTTGAGCTGGTGTTCTACGCGATCGTTATCGGTGTCGGCGCGGTCATCGTCCTCGCGATCCGCGCACTCGTCCGTGTCGGGGACAAGCGTCCGCCACCGGTGCAACTGGTGACTCCACCAACTCAGGGTATGACTCCGGGCTGGTATCCAGATCAGCGTGATCCGAAGCTGAACCGCTGGTACAACGGTTCAGAATGGACCTCGGCGACGCTGCCCCGCGAGTCGTGAGACCCCTCCCTCGACGCGCGTTGCGCTAGGTCCGGCGTTGCTGATGGTGCTGGCGTTGGTGTACTTCAGCGCCGACCTGAGCCTCCCCGGGTTGTGGGGGCCTCACACCCGCTCAGATCGACGCTCGCGCACTAGAACCTACTCGCCGTGCAGATACCTACCCATGCCGCGACCGGCGCAGTACCTGCGGGTGTCGAGGTGGTGTGTCACACTCGAGGTATGGAGGGGGCCAACAAATTTGCGCGTGAGGTGATTGCTTTACTGCGTCCAGTGCTACCGGCGCAGACGCTCGATCATGTGAGTTTCGCGCTCGAGACCGGTCAGGTTCACAAGGCGCTGATCGAAGCGCTGGGCGGCGCGGTCAAGCATGAGGTGACCGTTCCGGCCCGTGTGGTCGAGACGGTGCGGGAGCTGCTGGCGGAGGGGTCGTTGCGGCGCCGCGATGCCCGCGCGGTGCACCGGATGCTGCCGCGGCTGCGCGTGGACACCGCGACCTGAACTCACCGCAGCAAGCCCATGGTCACACGGGATAGGGGCGGCGGCCGGTCACTGCGTGCGTCGCCGCCGCTTCGGTATGTCGGTGCGCGCGCCCTGGCCGGGCCGGTTGTGCGCCCACTCGATAATGTCCGACCGCTTCCATAGTGGGGTGCGGCCGATCTTTTCCACCGGTGCCGGTGCTTGCCCCCGCGAGACGTATCCGCGGAACGTCGAGATCGAGATCTCGGTGCCGGTTTCCTCTTTGATCAGGTCGATGACCTGGTCGGTGGTGAGGCGGTGCGGGCTGACCATGTTCTCAGACCTCCCCGTCCCGGTCGGCAGCGGTAACCGGCGCAGCCCAGCCACGGCGTGACGGGGCCACCCGAGGGTGGAGGTGGCGGCGTGCCGGCGCCGCGCCGGGTGAGGTGTCCATGGCCTAGACCCTACAACGCCGCGCTGTAACGCTTCCGTTCGTGTCGGGGTGCTGTGGTATGGCTCCATGACGGCAACTATACAACGATGTGTTGTGAGGTTGTGGGGTGGAGTTCGAAGGAGAACATGACCGTCATACCCTGCTACATCACAATGTAACGATGTAAGGTCGGCGACAGAACATCGTGGGCGACCGAATGTCACGGTGCAGCAGGGAAAGAGGATGCCCCATGACGATCGACATCAACCTCGACATCGGGGTCGAGTTCATCCGGCTCGCCGATGCCAATGAAGCCGATCTGACCGGTAACCCGGGCGCTACCTGCAACTATCTGTACTTTCAGGCCGGTGCCATCGGGTACGACGGCGGGTCTGCGGGCATGTACGGGACCTGCCACATCGGCGATGACGGCTACGCCGTGGCACTGCACCACCACGGCACACCGTGGGAAAACACCACGCCGAAGCGAACCGGCCATCGGGTCACCGAATGCGCGGACTGCCTGTTCACGGCCGTCCAGGTTCTGCTTGAACAGGCCGTCTGAGAACACCCAACACGAGGAGGTCCCAGCAGTGGGAATTGCTCTGTCCAGGCCCAGCTCCCGGGCACTGTCGGGGGTTGGCCGTCGGTGACGAGAGCGGCCGGAAGATCATGACCGCCTGCGTCGACGGATGGCTCGACGCGAAGCTCGCCCCGTGAGGCCGGTCATGCCGATGCCGGCGGGTGATGCTGTTAGCGCCGGTGCGCGGGGGGGGGGAGTGTGTCGGAGGGTGCGGTCACGATGGCCACCATGACCGCACCCGAGTCACCAGCGCCGAGCCCGCGAGTGGGGCAGGTGCCGCATGCGCTCAGTCCCCGCCAGTGGGCGCAGGAGATGCTGCGGCCCGGCCGGGCGGTGGTCTGCGATGTCGAATCCACCGACTTCGACGGTGCGATCCTCGAAATCGCCGTGATCGACTCCGCCACCGGGGCCGTGCTCCTCGACACCCTCGTCGATCCGGGCGCCGTACCGATCCACCCGGCCGCCGCCGCCGTGCACGGGATCGACGCCGACCAGCTGATCGGCGCCCCCAACTGGGCGGCGGTCTTTCCCAAGCTGGTTGCGGTGACGGCGGGAAAGGTGACGTTGGCGTACAACGCCGCATTCGATATGGGCCGAATCCTGCACGACTGCCACCGGTACGGGCTCGACCCGGCACACCTCGCGAACCCGAGCGGGTGGGGGTGCATCATGCTGGCCCGCTCCCAAGCCGAAGGGGTCGAGAAAAGCATCCGGCTCGGCGCCGCCCACCGGGCCCGCGGCGACGCCGAAGCCGCCCGTCGTGTTTTGCAGGACATCGCGGACGGCCGAATCAGCCACCGCCCAGGCGAACCCCAGCCCACGCCCTCAGGCTGCCCCGACGAGGTCCGCGCAGAGCGAGTGGCCCGGTGAGGACGTGGGCAGCACCCGGTGTGCGCGCCGATCCCGCCGAACGCGAGCGCCGACGCCGGAGCATCCTCGCCCGCCGAAATCGGGACGCGCTTACCGCGTGGCTGTCCGCCGAGGAGGGCTTGCGGATGTGGCAGGCCGGTCCACTCGTCCCGGACCGGATTACCGCCGCCCTCGATATGAACGGGCTCGAAGGTCCGCAGGTCGACATCGACTGCGGAACAACAGAACCCGACGTCGATCACTGGGAACTGGGCATCAAGTACCCGACGTGGGAGCAGTTCCTGGCGCTGTGCCGGCTCACCGCAACCCCGATCTCCTTCTTCTTCCGCGAGCCCTCGGACCTACGCGCGAGCGAGACGACCCTCGTCTATCACCTGCCCGCGAAGGTCCTACGTGAACTCGACCGCACGCCGGTCACCGCGTTCACCCGGGAAGCGATCGCCGCGACCCTGGCCGGCCGCGACTACACCCCTGTCCCGGTCCAAACCACCCTCTGGTGACTCCTGCTGGCGGCCACGCAGTGGGTCGCCCGCGTTCCGAATCCCGCCGCAGGGGCAGCAAGAGTCCAGAAAACCCGTTCTAGCTGTGTAGATGACACGTCCCCCTTTTCATGAAAGAGGCTGACATGCCCGAACCCGTACCCGTAGACCATGACCTCACCGAACGCGCTGTCCGCGTCATCGACCGCAGCGGCTGGGGCACCAGCGCCGCCTACCCCCAGATCCGCACGGTCACTCTCACTTGGGTCTGCCCGGCCTGCAATGGGCCGCGCGGCATCCCGAAGGAACACAGGTTCCACGAGGACGGCCACTGGCTGACCTGCGATCGCTGGGACAACCCGTGCGGGCACCTCGACCTCTACACCGCGGTCCTCGCGCAAGCGCGGGAGCGGCACCCTGCCGGGCCTCGACCGTGAACGGCACCCTGTTCGACGAGTTCGGTGAGCCCGAGCTCGACGCGTATCCGCCGCTGCCGGCAACGGATCCACGGCTCGCGGAGTTCTTCCGCACGCACAATGTCGTCCCACCCGTGATGCTCGGCCGCTGCATCGGCCGGAGCGTGTGGTCGAAGACCGGGGCCGATCCGTAGACCTGCACCGGCGCCTACCGCACCCTGATCGGTGTGCGGGCGGAGCCGTGCACCGAGTCACCGCGCGGCGGCACGGTGTGGATTCTGCGTCTGCGCGATGACGACGGCATCGAACACGACAGCCCGCGCTACACCAGCAGCAACCACGTCGCGGTGCTGCGGTAACCGCACAGCCACTCCCGCGCCCCCAATCTTCACGTGTCTGTGGGCGCGCCGACGTGCGTACCCGGTGAATCCGGTTACTAGGCTCCTGCTCGCGGGTCGTACCGACCGCCTCGCGGCCCTTGACGAAAGGACTCGGCCCCACCCTGGCGGGCCGGAACACACCATGACCTCTCTGACTCGCGGGGCGAACAGCCCGATCGACACGGCAACCACGACGGTGGAGGTGACCGGGGCCCGGCAGGGAACGGTCGATCTGTTCGTCTTCCAGCTCGGCGCCGATCTGAAGGTGCGGACCGACGCTGATCTGGTGTTCTTCAACAACCCCAGCACCCCGGAAGGGGCGGTCACCCTCACCGGCGGGCAGGTAACGCTGAACCTCGACACTGTCCCCACGGCGATCGACACCCTCGCCGTGGCCGTCGCACTCGATGAGAACGTGCCCGGCAGCCTCGCCCAGGTCCCGGGCCTGTCAGTAACTCTCACCCAGGCGGGCGGAACCTCGTTCGCGATCCCGGCGGAAGGCCTCACGATCGAGCGGTCCGCGGTACTGCTCGAGGTATATCGGCGCAACGGGTCCTGGAAGGTCCGCAACCGGTCGGCCGGCTGGAGCGGCGGACTCGACGCGCTGGTCACCGAGCACGGTGTCACTGTCGACGAAACCCCCGCGCCGACAACCACACCCGCACAGGCACCGGAACCTGTGCGGAGACTCGTAACCGCACAGTCCGCTGTCGCGGCGGCGACTTCGGCGACCGTCGACGGGGAGGGGGTGCGGACGGTGCCCGGCGAAGCGAAGCTCTCCCTGGTCAAGCGAGAGAAGCTGAACCTGCAGAAACGGGAGGTCGCGAAAGTCCTGCTGAGCAAGGGCGCCGCCAGCCCGGTCGGCCGCGTCGTCCTGGTCATGGACAACACCGGGTCGATGTCCAAGCGGTACCGGTCCGGTGAGGTCAAACGCATCATCGAGCGGATGGTGCCGGTCGCAACGCAGCTCGATTCCGACGGCAACCTCGAGGCCTACGCCTACGCGCAGCGGTTCGTGAAGCTACCGGACGTCACCGTCGCCGACGCCGACACCTGGGTGAACACCTATGTTCATCTGCACGGCCGGCACGGGGGCATCGATTTCGATGCGATCGGCGGCACCAACAACGAGATCCCGATCATGGAAGAGATCATCGGCACCCTCGATAAGGGCACTGCGGTCCCGACGTTGGTGCTGTTCTTCACCGACGGCGGATTCAACGCCAGGGCGCAGATCACCGCCCTGATGCGGACAGCCAGTGCGTTTCCGGCTTTCTGGCAGTTCATCGGAATCGGCAAGTCCAGCTTCGGTGTCCTCGAGAAGCTCGACACCCTGACCGGCCGGCTCGTCGACAACGCCGGGTTCTTCGCGGTCGAGAACGTCGACAAGCTCACCGACACAGCCCTGTACGAGCTGCTGTTGAGTGAGTATCCGGACTGGTTACGCGCGGCCCGGAAGGCCCGTGTTCTCAGCTGAAATGCAACACCTTGCAGGGGCCCATGGGACGAGTCGCCCAATCAGGCATCGACCTCGATGCCCGGAGTGTGTGGGTGGCATCGGCTATGTTCCGAGGTGGGACGACCAATGGCCGACATTGGCGTCAGGGAGGAGACAGACAATGGTGGGTTTGTTCTGCGTAGCGCTGGGGGCTCTGTTCCTGGGAGGTGCCATCTACCGGTTCCGGCAGGTGGCGCGGGGATGGAATGGCGGGTCACGAGCCGAGGTGCTGTCCATGGGCGCTTGGATGTCGCTCGTGGCGTTCTACGGGGTGTGCTTCCTTGTGGCTGGTGGTGCAATGACATTCAATCACCCGATGACCACAGGTTTGTCGAAAGTTGTTATCAGTGCAATGGTGGTCACGGCAGTAGTGGCCGCATTCCTCGCGCTTGCAAGCCTTTTCACGCGGCGGCAGGAGTGGTCGGCGGACAACACACGGCGTGCGGTAAGCGGGCTGCCCCGCCGACGGCACTGGATGTCACCAGGTTTCGTTTTCGTCCTGTGGTACATCGGCGGAGCGCTGGTCGCGGTGTCGGGCGCCTTACTGATCATCAGTATGGGCGTCATCGACCCCGCGCTGGCTGACGACAGTGATCGGCTCGGCACCCTCATGTTCGCACTGACCTGTGGCGCATTCCTGACCGCCGTTGTGGTCGCGGGAATCCAATGGTGGTCGCTGCGCGCGGAAGACGCGCGGATGCAGCTGGCCGATCATCAGATGTTGACGTCCGGAAGCGGTGGACCAGCCGGTCAGTGACGACACCGGATTCGGAAGGGGGACCCGGCCTCAGTCGATGGGCAGACACCCATTCTGAACTGCGCAGATGACATGTCCCCCTTGATGGATCCGTGGACGTGCGTCCAGGGATCTCCGGTATGCTGAGGGGGCGGGGAGTCGCCGCCGGCTGGTTACCGGCACCGGTGTTCCCCGCCCGGCGTGGCAGACGCCAACTGGAACGTTTCCGTCTGCCACGCCCCTTTACTTTTTCGCGGTCGGCCCGTGTCGACCCGCCTGCACAGATCCGGGGGAAATCCAGCGTGGGGTACAGCGCCAGCCCGGACGGCCCACCGGCCCACCTCGACCCCGAGCTGGGACGGTCGAACTCGCCGGCGGTCAAACCGGTCGGCTACCGCACCGAGGCCAGTCACCAGGACCGTGCGGCCGAACGTTCCTCGGCCCGCGAACTCGACGACATGGTCGAAGACAGCGCGTTCACCCGGGCCCGCAAGGACCTCGAGCGCGCCTTCCCCAGAGCCGCTGTCGCCGACGTCTCGCCGCGTAAACGTCGGCAGCTCCCGATCCCCGGATCCCACCCTCGGCCCGGCAACGTAAGGCACGCTCGGTCGCCAAAAACATCGCCCAGACCCAGCTTCCAGCCGTCGGATACAAGGCGGTGGACGCCCTGATCAGCGATACCGATCATTGGTCGCAGCTCGGTACGGCGCTGAGCGCGGCCCGCGGGGACGCCCAGCACCTCGACGAGAAGACCCGCACCCAGGTCTAACGGATCGACCGGGCGATCCAGACCGCCGAACGGGCCAACGACCGCGGACACGTCCTCTACTGCGCGGCCCGGCTTCCGCACCCGGTGCCCACATCGGGAACGAATCTGCCGGCCGCGCTGCAACAGGGTTCGATGCTCGACTTCGACCGCTTCACCATGACCACACACACCATTCACCAGCTGGACTCGACGATGACCGAGCACGACATCGTGTTCGAGATCGAGACGGACCGGGGCATGTACCTGGGGCGTTCGGACAAGGTCGACGACACCGCGCACCTGCTGCCCCGGGGGATGCGGTTCGAGGTCGTCTCCGCAGGGCAGGGGCGCTACCGTCGACCGGACGGCACGATCGGACGCCGCATGATCGTTCAGCTACGCGATATCACCGGAGTAGGAAAGGCCAGCTGATGGGACTGTTCACCGATGGAAAAGGCCGACCCGAACTCGTCGTCAACCCCGACATCATTTCCGGCCGCGCCGTCTACCGGCCCGTCGACGACAGCCCGGCCGTCGAGCCGGTGGAGACGCCGAAGCAACGCGCCCGCCGAGAGCTGAAGAAACGCATGACCGAAGAACGTGAGCGGAAAAAGAAGACCGGAGACGCACCCACCGAAAAGGGGTGACGCCTCCGGCTCATCCAGTGCATCCGCAGTGTCCCGACACTAGCCCACTCTTGCCTATGCACTAGACAATCCGATTGTTCGAGCGGCCCCGGCACTGCGATCAGACGATCGGGGGACGTGTCATCACCCCTGGTGAAAACCGCATTCCGTAGTGGTCGGTGCTGCGGTCAGGAACGGGCGAACCTCGAGCCATTCGTGGATCGGCTTCCCATCCGCCCCCGGAGCGGCGGACAGCTCACCGGCCAGCTCGAGCGCCCGCTCGTGGCTTTCGAATCGAGCAGGGGATGACCGAGGGTGAGCGCTCGAACCTCCGAGCCCTGCATCGAGCGGACCAGGCACGGCACGAAGGTCATGCGGACTCCTCCGGTTGGGCTGCAATGAGGCCTACATGCGATCCTCGCCGAGTCATAGAGATCGCGTAGCGATTACCCGCATATCAAACACGTCACTCCACAGATGACCCTGCGTTACGCCACCCTCGCATCGCCGACGCTGCGCGACGCCTACGACCAGGCCATGGGCAAGGTGCGCCGACGGTTCACCCTCACCCCGGTCGGCAAGCCGATCGTACCCGACACCGTCAGCTGGCTCGGCAGCGAGATGCTCAAAACCCGTGTTGCCCACGGCTACTGTTCTCGGCACGAAGCGGCCGGAGCCTGTCCCTATGCCAACATCTGCGAGACCTGCGACAACTTCGTCACCGGACCCGAGTTCCGCGGCGCGCTCGAGGCGCAACGCACCGACATCCAGACCCTCGAGGCCGACGCCCGCGACCGTGGTTGGCTCGACGAAGCCGCCCGCCACCACCGCGTCGCAGACGCACTCACCGACCACCTGCACCGCCTCGACCGCTGACTCACATCGACCACCAGGGGTTGATCCGGCCCCGAGGGCCGGTTAAAGGAGAGGCTGAACAAGGAGATCCGCCGCAGAACCGATGTCGTCCGGATCTTCCCCGATCGCACCGCCCTCGTCCGGCTCGTCGGAGCCGTCCTCGCCGAGCAGCACGACGAGTGGATCGAAGCCCGCCGCTATCTCGGACTCGACGTGCTCGCCCGCTCCCGCGGCACCCACGCAACACCCGAACCTACCGAGGAGGTGACGCCGGCGGCTCTGACCGCATAACCCCCCACGAGGAGTCACGCGATGACCGTCGTACACCACGCCCTGGGACTTGACCTATCGCGTCTCCAGATCGAGTCGCCGCTTGCGTCCTCTACGTCCCATCCACACCCCTCTTCTATCAGGAGTGTTGCGACCAATACTTGAATCCGTCTGCCGGAAAGGGGTCAATTTTCAGGTGCCGTTGACAACGCTCTCAGGGGTCCTGTCGACACCGAACGACCGGATCTGTCGTTGGTTTCCACCCTCAGTGCCCCTGCTTTCGCCGCGACCGGGCCGTGGGACGGTCCTGCGCCTCGACTGGCGGCCCAAAACGGAGGGGATGAGAGTACTTTGGCGAAACTAGTCGCCGCATGAATTGTTCCCGAAGCTTTTGGTGTGCCACGGTGTCGATCGAGAGTCCTGCAATCGAATTCAAAAGGGTATATAGGCGTCGATAGAACTCGTCGACCGTCAATCCAAATGTGGGCAGAATGTGTTCGTGCCCACCTCCGTATGGCGCCCACTCAAGTGCAAATTTGAGCATGTCGTTATCGACATCAGTCATGTTTGTCCGATCGTCGTTGTTATCGAATTCAGCGGCAGGGTTCGAGCTTGCACGGCCATAGCCACTGAAGGCCTCGTAGGCCTTGTGCACTAGCAGCGCCGAGTTCACGATCAACGAGGTGTTCCGAGCTGCGCCCGGGAGTGGGTCCCCGCCATCCCTGATGCGGGATGGCGGGGACCCCATCGACGGTCCCTAGTCGGGTCAGTCAGACCGTCGAAGCACCGAGGCTGCGCGCCGACCACGTGGACCAGCGAACGCACGCGTATGCATGCGGTGGGGTTCTGCGCACCGCTATCGCCTGGTCGTACTGCTGGTACGGTCCCCAAAACAGTCAACGAACGTCACCTGGCGTTCCGGCCGATTGGCTTCGGGGAGAGAAGCGATCGACGACACGCCGCACTGACCACGATTCCGCCCAATTCACAGGCAGAATCCCTGTGTACCGAACGGGCTTGAGATCCGCTACAACTCGAGGTCAGTTTCGGCTTTAAATTGTGCTGACCAACCGCCGGTCTCAGTTTCCGCAAGTGGGACAAGCCAGAGTGTCCACCCCGCGCTCGTCAGTATGGTCGGCCTGATCTGCGATTTCCTCAAGCAGGATATAGCCACCGAACGACAGGCCAGCGACGGCGAGGAGTGATGCGTAGAGTTTATCGAGCACTGTGGACTCCTTAAGCCCGCGAATCGGCCCCGCACCGGGCTGAGTACGCCGCGGCTGCCGCGTACCGATTCCGCGTCGGAAAACATGTCGGGCTGTTGCCCGGTTGCCAGATCTGTGGTTGGCAGATACGCACCTTGTCGCTATCTCGTGTGCGCGCGGCCGATGGCCACCACGGTCGCCGCGAGCGGTCCGGTGGTAAGTCACGACGTGTACGTGGATCTCTGCGGAGTCCGACAAGGATTCGCTGGCGGAGCCGGACGCCTGGGCGTCCGGCTAACCGATCGACAAATGTCATTTGAGTGCTAGTCCACAAACAGGTCTTTGGCCGGCTGCGCTCCGCCCCCATACACACTAAGATTTCGGACACCTTCTTCGCGAAGGACATCGGCATCAATATAGGTTCGGCCGTTCGTTTGCTCGGGTGACCGCCCGAACAGCGCAAGGGCAGCATCCGCCATGATGGCGGGCGACCGCGCTGCCTCACCGCCCCCGACCACGTTACGCACTGCGGCGGTATCAATGAGTGTCGCTGGCCACAGGGCGCAGGCTGCAATTCCGTGCCGGCCCAATTCGGCAGCCCAGGACAGAGTCAGCATTGTCATGGAGTATTTCGACACCGTGTATGCGGGATGTCGCGCGAGCCAGTGGGAAGCGAGATTCAATGGGGGGGAAAGCGTGAGGATTCGCCCGGATCCAGTCTTTAACATGTGCGGTAATGCCTTGTTGGTTAGGAGCCATGTGCCTCGGACGTTCACCTCGTTCATGAGGGTAAACCTCTTCATGGGCGTATCGAGTGTCCCCGCGAGGTGAATCGCGCTGGCGTTATTGATGACGGCGTCGATCTTGCCAAACCGTTCGATGGCACGGTCAACCAATCGTGTCACGTCGTCCTCAGACCGTACGTCACCGACAACGCCGATTGCATCGCCTCCGCATTGCCGGATCTCCTCGACTGCAGTGTGGATCGTGCCCGGTAATCCCTCGTGAGGCTCGTCGGTCTTGGACAAGATCGCGACGTTGCATCCGGCGGTCGAAAGTGCCTTGGCCGTCGCCAGTCCGATTCCTCTGCTCCCTCCCGACATTATGATCGTCTGGTCCTTCAGGTCAGCAAACTTCAAGATCTTCTCCCGGTTTAGTTTCTGGTTCGGCTTGTCGTGGTACTGCAGCGAGTTGATCAAGGTGCTGGTGATCTGCGCGCCAGTCATGCCAAACGGGTGGCCGACCGCGATTGCGCCGCCGTTGATGTTGCGAACCTTCCCCACGAGAGTTCGTTGGTGGGCGATCTGCGGGAGCAGTTCGCTCGTGGGACCGTGACAACGGTGCCATAGCAGGGCTTCGGCAAGGTGGGCTTCGTCGTCGGTCAGGTGATGCTCCAGCTCGACGTTTGGGCTCTTCCTTGGTCGCGGGATCCTGCCCGCGACCAAGGAGACCGAGTGACTGTGTCGGGTTATCTGGCCGCCGATCAGCGGGTTCGACGCAAACCAAGTCTCCCGGTGTTCGCGACAGTGACACACAAGAGGACGAGTGTGAGTGTCTTCTATTCCGTCGTTCTTTCGAGAGCACGGAGATCTTTGCGGAGGATCTTCCCCGTTGCCGACTTTGGCACGAGATTGATGAATTCCACTAGGCGGACCTTCTTATGCGGCGAAACGCGTTCTGCTACGAAGGCAATCACCTCGTCTTCGGACAGAGAGGCGCTTGGTTAACGCACAACATAGGCCTTGGGGAGCTCCTCGCCATCTCCATTTGTAACGCCGATGACTGCGGCGTCAGCGATCTGTGGATGGCTCAGCAACAGTGCCTCCAGCTCGGCTGGCGGCACCTGGTAGCCCTTGTACTTGATCAGTTCCTTGAGTCTGTCGACGATGTATACGGCGCCGCTCTCGTCGACTGTTGCAATATCGCCAGTATGCAGGAATCCGTCAGCATCGAGGGTCTCCGATGTTGCGGTTTCGTTTCCGAGATAGCCGACCATCACGTTTGGACCTTTGATCCACAGTTCACCGGGCGCGCTTACCCCTACGTTTGGGATGATGATCTCATCGCCCGTCGCGGGATCGACCAGTTTATTTTCGGTATTCGCGACAGGTCTGCCGACCGAGCTCAGCGGGACTTCCGCTTCTTCATGAGCGATGTAGTGGCTGACCGGGCTGAGTTCACTCATTCCATAGCCCTGCAGAACTCGGCAGTCAAGCCGGGATGCGACAACTTTGCCTAGCTCCTCATCGAGCGGCGCTGCGCCGGCCGGGGTGCGGGGGAGCGGTCGTATCCAGTTGATCGGGCTGGTCCGGGTCGGCTGGTCGTGCATGACGACGCTCATCCACCGAGGTCTGTGCACGAAGTTGTTTCGGGTGTCGAGTGTCCACTGAGCCCATCCCGGTGGGCCTGCGGCGGTGACGGCGGCGCGCACGCTGCGGAGTAGGGATTCTTGTGCGTGGGCCTGGTCGGTGCCCTCGTCGGCGAGCGCCTTGCGGAGAATGCGACCTGCGTCGCCGCTGAGTCTGGGATACGAGGCCGATGGGTCGGAGGTACGGAGCATTCCGAAGTCGGCGCGCAGAAGGTCCAGTTCGAGGGCGCCTACTGCGATCACGACCCCGGTCAGGGTGTCGAGTACCGAGCCGATGGAGCGGAAGAACGCGCCCTGGTGTGCCCGGATCTCGGTCTGCCGGCGCCTGTCGATTTTCTGACCGGATCGCAGGTCCGGCAGTTGGCCGTTGGCTTGCCGGTACCGGGAGGTCACGAAGTTGTTCTCGACCTGGATGCGTTCCTGGTAGCGGAAGCAGTGGAAGGCTGCCTCGTCCAGGTTCGCCTCGACGCCTCGGGCGACACTGATCGTGTAGTGGGACAGCACCGCCCGGGTCTGTGCACTGAGGGGGAAGTCGCGCCACCAGGCGATCCCGCCGACGGAGTCGTCGAGGTCGCCCTGGATGTTGTAGGCGAAGTCTTTTGCGGCCCGTTTGGCGCCGGCAACGGGACTGTCGTAGATCAGCATCCGATCAGTATCCGTGAACGGGGGTGGCACGGAAATTGAAAACGCTGCTTCACTGCGAGCACCTTCCCTGCTGGGCGATCCACTTCGGAACAGAACCACTGACCTGCGGCCCCGGCACGGGACGTCGGCGCCGCAGGTCAGGTTGCGGAGGTAGGTTCCCGGTTCGAGCCTGTCTTCGACCGTTTAGGAGGGATGTGTACGGATGCAACACACAGGTCGACGTGACGCTCGCCGGTTCGGTACTTGTAGATCGGCCAACCGCTAGTGCGGCGTGGGATAAGTAATTTGACGGTCTTGTTTGAGACAATGAGGCATGCGAGCTGCTCCTTTGGTGTTGCGTGACGGAGATCGGGATCTGCTGACCGCGTTGGCGCGGTCGAAGTCGGTGCGTGCGGACTTGGCGCAGCGGGCGCGGATGATGGTGTTGGCGGCAGACGGGGAGTCGAATGCGCAGATCGCGCGGACGGTCGGGGTGTCTCGGCCGACGGTGATCCTGTGGCGTTCGCGTTATGAGCAGTTCGGGACCGCGGGGCTCGAGGACGAGTTGCGGTCGGGGCGGCCTCGGAAGGTCGACCACGCCGCGATTGTGACCGCGACGTTGGCTCCGCCGCCGGAGAATCTCGGGGTGACGCACTGGAGCAGCCGGTTGCTCGCCGACCGATTGAAGATCAGTAACACCACGGTCGCGGCGGCATGGCGCGAGTACGGTGTCAAGCCGTGGCGCAGTGAGACGTTCAAGTTCTCTACCGATCCGGAGCTGGTCGCCAAGGTCACCGACATCGTCGGGCTGTACTTGAATCCGCCCGACAACGCGATCGTGCTGTGCGTGGACGAGAAGTCGCAGATCCAGGCACTGGACCGGACGGCACCGATGCTGCCGATGCGGATCGGTTCGGTCGAGAAACGCACCCACGACTATGTCCGACACGGCACCTCGACCCTGTTCGCAGCCCTGGACATCGCTACCGGGAAGGTCACCGGGCTGTGCAAACCGAGACATCGTCATCAGGAGTTCCTCGTCTTCCTCAAACACCTCGCCCGCGCCTACCCGGAACGGGAGCTGCATCTGGTGATGGACAACTACGCCACTCACAAGAAGGCCGAAGTCCGGGCGTGGCTGGCCGAACATCCCCGTATTCATGTGCATTTCACGCCCACCTCGGCATCGTGGATGAACCTGGTGGAGGTGTGGTTCGGGATCATCGAACGTCAGGCCATCCACCGCGGAACCTTCGGTTCCGTCAAGGATCTGACCACCAAGATCCGCGCCTTCATCAACGGATGGAACACCCGCTGCGCGCCGTTCGTCTGGACCAAGACTGCCGACCAAGTCCTTACCAAGGCAAACCGTCAAGATACTTCAACAACAAGCCACTAGGGACACGTTCACGGGTATGACCGACTATGGCCTGAGCGCACACGTGAACCCGGGGGCGAGATGGTCCGGCGCGTGGCTGGGCCGACACCGGTGCCGCCCGTGCGAAGTCCCTCCGCTGCGGTCAGAAACTAAGAATGACCCCGTCGGTGACGGATTTGGATTGGCCCTCTCTGATGCGGGAGGACTTCCGCTCAAGAAAACCGCATGAGGATCTGCATTTCGCGGAAGTGTGTAATCCCTCCCTCAGGGACTGTCAGCCGTTCGTGTTGTGGCGTCACCGCAGACACGAGTTCGCGAGCGAGACGTTCACCGCCTCCGGAGCTGCGTTCACCGGGACAAACCGTTCGACTGTTGATGTGATGTCTGTTCGACGACCCATGCGGCGATCTGCGCGCGTGAGGTGAAGCCGAGTTTGGCGAGTATGTGTTCCACGTGGCCTTGAGCAGTGCGTTGCGAGATCACCAGCTTGGCCGCGATCTCTCTGTTGGTCATGCCCTGCGCGACCAGGTCGGCGACCTGCTGCTCTCGCCGGGTCAACGCGGGCCCGGCGCTGGCGGAGGCCTTGTCGGGCGGCTGCTCGCCCAAGGCGTACGCAGCGGCGTCCTCGAAGGTGGCTGCTGCGCCGTGGCGGAACTCGCTGTCGAACGCCCGAGCACCCAACGATTTGCGCACCTGTCGCTCTGCTTCGTGTTGGTACGAGGCCATGTCGGGGAAACTGACAGTCGGGCTGCCCATCGTTTCACGCAGGGTCGCCGCCGCTCCCATCAGGACGGCAGCCCGTCGGGGTTGATGCATGTCTGCGGCGATCCACGCGAGGGTCTGCAAACACCAGGCCGTGCCGCGGAGGTCACCGATCAGACGGGTCAAACGTAGTCCCTGGCGAACCGACTCGGCGCCCGTCGAGGCATCACCTTGTTGCCATGTCGCCAGCCCGTTGACCCATAGGGAGTACGACCGGAAGATGCATTCGCCCAACGGCTCGGCGAGCGCGAGGACCTGCTGATGTAACGGCAAGACCCTCGTTGGCTCGCCGTATAGGTCGCAACTGAGTGCCAGGCCGACGAGACTGGCGAGATGGCGGTGCAGGTCACCCTGGTCGCGGGA
>Ga0247825_10000836_pt1 | contig 19954 bp, 16 predicted proteins | sample 13C_Vanillin_Day_FD_194413 | JGI IMG/M metagenome (GOLD analysis project Ga0247825, IMG submission 194413) | Soil microbial communities from agricultural site in Penn Yan, New York, United States - 13C_Vanillin_Day48 | ecosystem: Environmental > Terrestrial > Soil > Agricultural land | place...
GGCCGTCGACGAAGCAAACGCGTTCAGCATCACGGTGGCCGCCTTGCCGGCCGCAATCACGTCCACCGCGGCTGCGCGTTGGAGCGGCGCAACGATGTCCGCGTCGTCGAGCGCGCGCCGCACCAGCCCACCCGCATCGACGCCATCGATGGCGGCGCGAATGATCGTCGTGAGGTCCTCGCGGAGCCTGGGGTGAAGCTGTGTCAGTTGCGTGGTGTTAATTGATGTGGCGGGGATCGGTCCAGGCTGAAAGCCCGGCGACGACGTCGAACTGCCGGAGGAGCTTGCCGACGACCTCGTCGGCGTTTTCTCTGGTGCAGAGGCGATCGAGCTGGGCGATGACTTTCACCAGCGCCTGCTCGACATCATGGATCGCACGTTCCGAATAGAACTCGCGTTGCGCCTCGAGCCGCTGCTGGCGCTTCACGAACTCTTCCCGGTAGAAATTGGAGACTGAATGGAAAACGGGCTCGCAGGGCGGGCGCGAATCTGTCAGGAAGCGGGATAAGCGGTTCCGCGACGCAGCCATTACCTGAATGCTCCAGTCTAGCTACCGTGCTGAGTCAATGTCAACGCGGCCGCAGCGTAATGTGATTGACGTCCTGACCTGGTCCGAAAGTGCCATCCCCAATTGGGTTGTGTCTTACGCCTTAGGCCTTGGGCCTTGGGCCTCACCCAGCATGGCGGGCCGCCGCGAATCCGCCGGCGCTCCCAACGATCATCCCGCCCACCAGGAGAAAGCCGACAAACCGCAGGGGCAGAAACTCTATGCTCCCGCCCGCCAGAATCGCCTGAATGTCCGTTCCCCACCACGCGACGGTGACGGCGAATGCGGCCCCCAGCAGCAGCAGCGCAACGATCGCCCCGATGCCACCCTGCAGCAACCCTTCGGCAACGAACGGGCCACGGATGAAGGCCAGCGGGGCCCCGACGAGCTCCATGATTTCGATCTCGTCGCGCCGCGCATGCAGTCCCAGCCGGACAACCGTTGCCACGGTGACGGCGGCCGCTACCGCCATCAGCAGCGCCAGAGCCAGACCGGCACCGCGCACGGTTCGCAAGGTGCCAGCAACGCGGCCCAGCCACTCGCTGTCGTAGCCGACGTCGGCGACGCCGGCAGCTGACCCCAGCCGCTTCACGACGGCTACGGCACGGCCGTCGGCCTCGGCCTCGGGCCGCAGCCTGACTTCGACCGAGGCGGGAAACGGGTTGTCGTTGAAGTTCGCGGCCAGCGCCGCCAGGTCCGTGAACTCGCGGCGGAAGCGTGTCAACGCCTCCGCTTTCGACACGTATTCGCGAGCGGCGCCGACTCCGCTCTGATCGATGATCGCCTCGATGGCGCCGCGCTCTTCCGACGTCGCATCGTCGCGCAGGTAGACGGAGAATTCGGCCGCCGACGACCAACGCGCAAGCAGGCGCTCGCCGTTCCACGTGATCAGCAGGAGCGCGCCGAGCACGATCATCGCCAGCGAGATCGCCAGCACCGCAAACGCGCCGGACCCACCGCTGCGGCGGACGCCTGCCCACCCGAGACGGAGGGAATACGCAAGCGCCCTCATGCCATTTCAACCACGCGGCCCTGATCGAGCGTCACCGTGCGCCGCCCGACGAGCCGGATCAGTTCGCGATCGTGTGTCGCCACCAGAACCGTGGTGCCGCCGGCGTTGACCTCGCGCAGCAGGTTCATGATTTCGAGCGACAAGTCCGGATCGAGGTTCCCCGTCGGTTCGTCGGCGAGCACGAGGCTCGGACCGTTGACGAGCGCGCGGGCGATCGCCACGCGCTGCTGCTCGCCGCCCGACAAATCCGATGGATACGCGCTCAGCCGATGTTGCAGCCCGACCCACTTCAGCACCTGAAATGCGCGGCGCCGCTGCTGGGACTCCGAGGTCCCCATCACCTCCGGGACGAACGAGACGTTCTCCACGACCGTGCGCGTCGGAATCAGCTTGAAGTCCTGAAAGATGAACCCGATGCTGCGCCGGTACTCCTGCACCTCGCGGCGCCGCAGGCTCGCCAGGTTCTGCCCGCTGACTACCAGATCGCCAGACGTCGGCCGCTCCTGCATCAGCAAAAGACGAAGCAACGTCGACTTGCCCGCACCGCTCGGTCCGGTCAGGAATACGAACTCACCCTGCGCAACTGTCAGCGACAAGTCGTGCAGGGCGTACAGACCGCGGCTGTACATCTTCGAGAGGTGTCGCGCCTCTATCACCCGCTATGCACCCGGGGCGGCCGAAGGCCTATTCACTTGAAACTGGAGGAAATGATTATAACGGCTCGGTGGACGGATAGGTAGCCTGGGTTGCCTGGGTTGCCTGGGTTGCCTGGGTAGCCTGGGTAACTAATTGTCGAGCTCTTTCTTCAGCAGCTCGTTGGCGAGCTTCGGGTTCGCCTTGCCCTTGCTCCCCTTCATCACCTGACCGACGAGAAACCCGAAGGTCTGCATCTTCCCGGCTCGATACTGCGCCACCGCGTCGGCGTTGGCGGCGATCACGCCGCGGATGATGTCCAGCAGCGCTGACTCGTCGCCAATCTGCGCGAGGCCCTCCGTCGCGACGATCTCACCAGCCGCCCGGCCGGAGTCGTACATCCGCGCAAAGACGTCTTTGCCGATCGAACTGCTGATCGTCCCCTTGTCGATCAGCGCGATGAGGCCGGCCAGCCGGTCCGCGGGCAGCGGCTGACTGGCAATGTCCTGCCCGCGCTCGTTCATCGTCCGCAGCAGCTCGCCCATGACCCAGTTGCTGGCGGCTTTCGGATTGCCCGCCGCCGCGCTGACCGCCTCGAAGTAGTCGGCCAGCCCCGCCGACTGCGTGAGGACACCGGCGTCGTACTCGGGAATCGCGTACTGCTCCACGAACCGCTGCCGGCGCGCCGCGGGGAGCTCCGGCATCGAAGCCTTGACGCGCGCGATCCGGGCCTCGTCCACCACCAGCGGAGGCAGATCGGGCTCCGGGAAATAGCGGTAGTCGTGCGCCTCTTCCTTGCTGCGCATCGAGTGCGTGCGGCCGGAGCCGGAGTCGAACAGACGCGTTTCCTGCACCACGCGGCCGCCGCTCTCGAGCAGGTCGATCTGCCGTCCGATTTCGTACTCGAGCGCCTTCTCGACGTAGCGGAACGAGTTGACGTTCTTGACTTCCGCTTTGGTGCCGAACTTCGCCTGGCCGTGCGGGCGCACCGACACGTTGGCGTCGCAGCGCAGGCTGCCTTCTTCCATATTGCCGTCGTTCACACCCAGCCAGACGAGGATGTCGCGCAGACGCGAGAAGAACTCCGCCGCGTCCGCGGCAGATCGCAGGTCCGGCTCGGAGACGATCTCGATCAGCGGGACGCCGCTGCGGTTGTAGTCGATATGGGTGCGGCGATCGGAGTCCGGGAAGCCTTCGTGCAGCGACTTCCCCGCGTCTTCCTCCATGTGAATCCGCGTGAGCCCAATCCACTTCGTGCCGCCGTCGACGGCAATCTCGAGTCCTCCGCCGAGCGCCAGCGGCCGCTCGTACTGCGAGATCTGGTAGCCCTTCGGCAGGTCCGGATAGAAGTAGTTCTTGCGGGCGAAGATCGATGCGGGCTGAACGGCGCAGCCCAGCGCCAGCGCGGCCTTGATCGCGTAATCCACGGCCTGCCGGTTCAGCACGGGGAGCGCCCCGGGGAGCCCGAGGCAGACGGGACAGACCTGGGAATTCGGGGCAGCACCGAACGCGGTGCTGCAGCCACAGAAGATCTTCGTCCGGGTCTGGAGCTGGGCGTGAATCTCGAGCCCGATCACGGGCTCGTACTGAACGCTCACGCCTTCGGGCCGGCCTCTTTCACAGCGGGCGCGACATCCTTCTCGAACGTCTTGAAGTTTTCCGCAAACATGCCGGCCAGCTTCTTCGCCTGCGCGTCGTACTCGGCGGCGTCTGGCCAGGTCCCGCGCGGATCGAGCACTTCATCCGGCACGCCGGGACAGGTCACCGGCACGTCGATGTTGAACACCGGGTGCCGCTTGTATTCGACGTTGTCGAGTACCCCCGTCAACGCGGCGGTGATCATCGCCCGTGTGTGCGCGATCTTCATGCGGCTGCCGACCCCGTAGGGACCACCAGTCCATCCGGTGTTGACCAGCCACACGCGCGACTTGTGTTTGGCGATCTTCTCGCCGAGCATCCGCGCGTACACGTTCGGATTGAGTGGCAGAAACGGCGCGCCGAAACATGTGCTGAACGCCGCCTTCGGCTCCGTCACACCCTTCTCGGTACCGGCCACGCGCGCCGTGTAGCCGGAGAGGAAGTGATACATCGCTCCATCCGGCGTCAGCCGGGCGATTGGCGGCAGCACCCCATAGGCATCGGCGGTGAGCATCACCACGTTGCTCGGATGCCCGGCACGGCCGGACAACTCGGCGTTGTCGATGAAGTTGATTGGGTAGGAACCGCGGGTGTTTTCGGTGAGCGAGGCGTCGTCGAGGTCGAGGGTCCGTGCGTCCGGATCGATGACCACATTCTCGAGGATGGTGCCGAAGCGTTTCGTCGTCGCGTAAATCTGCGGCTCCGCTTCGGCTGACAACTTGATCACCTTCGCATAACAGCCGCCTTCGAAGTTGAAGACGCCCGTGTCGCTCCAGCCATGCTCGTCGTCGCCGATCAAGCGCCGGCGCGGGTCGCTCGACAACGTGGTCTTGCCGGTACCCGACAGGCCGAAGAAAAGCGCCGTGTCCCCGTCGTCGCCGACGTTCGCCGAGCAGTGCATCGGCATGACGCCCTGCAGCGGCAGCATGTAATTGAGGATGGTGAATATGGATTTCTTGATCTCGCCGGCGTAGTGCGTTCCGCCGATCAGCACGACCTTGCGTCCGAAGTGCACGAGGATGAATACCTCCGAGCGCGTGCCGTGCTTGGCGGGGTCGGCCTTGAACTTCGGGAAATCGATGACCGTGAACTCCGGCCGATGCGTCGCCCGCTTCGCCGCGTCGTCTTCCGGCAGAAACATGTTCCGGGCAAACAGGTTGTGCCAGGCGAACTCGTTCACGACGCGAATCGGCATGCGGTACTTCGGATCGGCTCCGCCCCAGGCGTCGAGAACGAAGAGCTCCTTGTCCTGCGCGTAGGCCATCATGTCGCGGTGAACGAGATCGAACTTCGCTTCCTCAATCGGCTTGTTGACCGCGCCCCAGTGCACGTGCTGCTCGCTCTGCGGTTCCTTGACGACAAACTTGTCGTTCGGTGAGCGGCCGGTGTGCTGTCCGGTCCGGGCCACGAGCGGCCCCTCAGCGGCCATGTGCGCTTCGCCGCGGCACAGCGCCTGCTCATACAGCGCGGCGGGGCTGAGGTTCCAGTGAACGTGGCCGGCGCGAACGAGGCCAAGGGCCTCCAGCCCATGTGCCCGCTCAACCTGTATGGTCATCTCTGCTCGACTCCTGGGCGCGCATCCTGGCGGGCCCAAAACGGCCGGCTGATCGCCGCCGCGGTGTTTATCCCGGAAGAAAGAGCCGATCGTACCGTATATTGTTGAATCAGTAAACGTTCCGGGACGGCGGCCCGTAATCCTCGATGAGAACCCAGGCGCGCAGCGCCGCGACGCTCGGCTCCCCCGCTCAGACGGCACGCGTCCGTAAGGATTCGGACGTTGCCGCCGCCGTCAAGGCATTGGTGCTCGCCGGCGACCGCGAGGCCGCGCGCGAGAAGTTCTCGGACCTGGTCGCGACGCAGCAGCGCCGCGCGGTCCGGATCGCCTATCACTACCTCCGCGACGCCTACGACGCGGATGAAGCGGTGCAGGACGCGTTCGTGAAGGTGTTCACCCACATCACGACCTACCGGGAGGACCTCCCGTTCGAAGTGTGGTTCACCCGCATCCTCGTGAACGCCTGTCTCGACATCGGCAAGGCGCGCACGCGCCGCCTGCGGTGGGTGATGCCGGCGGCCGCGCCGTACGACGCGGGCGTCATGGATCCCGTTGCGCCGCAGCCGGGTCCCGAAGCGCGGCTCATGTCGAGCGAGCGCGCGCGGCAGATTGCTGCGGCGATTGAACAGCTGCCGGACAGGCAGCGCGCGGTGTTTACGCTCTGCCACATCGCCGAGCAGAGCACGAGCGAGGTCAGCGCCGCGCTCGGCGTCAGTGAAGCGACGGTTCGGGTGCACCTGTTCCGCGCGATACGGCGCCTGCGCAAACTCCTCGCATCGCCGGCGCGTGAGGTTGCATGAACGAGCGACATATCCCGGACGACCGCCTGATTGATCTGTGCACGGCCGCGCCGGCCGCGGCCGCCGAGCAGGCGCACCTGGCCATCTGCCTGCGCTGCGAATCGCGCCGCGTCGAGATCGTCGGCATCCTGACAGAGCTCGACGACGTCGCGACCGCCGAGGCGAGCACGGTGTTCCCGGACGACAAGCTCGAACGGCAGCACGCGCGGATCCTGCAGCGGGTCGATCAGGACGGGCGGCCCGGCCGGCTCGTCGCCTTCCCGGCGTATCAGCCGTCGACGACGTTTCTCAGCCCGTCGCGGCCGCGCGTCCGCTGGGCGGCCGCTGTCGCCGCCGCCGCGTTCGTTGCCGGCGTGCTGACGGGCCAGTGGACACACACCTTTACGAATCGCTTCGAGATGGCGCCGGCCTTCGTCATCGCCAACGAATCCGATCAGGAGGCGCTGCGCGCGGTCCCGACGACATTCTCGGAAGAAGAGTTCCTCGGCCAGATCGAAGTCGCGGCGTCACGCAACGGCCCCGCCGCCCTGCGGTCGCTGGACGCAATGACACCGCGCGCCTGGGAAGTGAGATAGGGTTGCCTGGGTGGCCTGGGTTGCCTGGGTGGCCTGGGTAAATGCGCTCACGTAGGCAACCTACCTAGGCGACTCAGGCCACCCAGGCAACCCAGGCAACCCAGGCAACCCAGGCAACCCAGCTACTCAGCTACTCAGCTACCATTAACTGGTGCCGCCCCTAATCTTCAAAAAAGGCCTCGATCTCAAGCACGAAGTCGCGCACGTCCTCGCCGGCAGTTACGGCAGCGGACTGGTCAGCACGGTCAAGGAATCCAACTATCAGTTCGCGGCCGGACGGCTCGTGGTGCATCTCGCGCGCGAGTTCGGCTTCTGCTACGGCGTCGATCGCGCCGTCGACTACGCCTATCAGGCGCGCCGGCGTTTTCCCGATCGCCAGGTCTTCCTCACCGGCGAAATCATCCACAACCCGCACGTCAACAACGAGCTGCGCGTGCAGGGAATCCGGTTTCTCAGCGACGCCACCGAATCGCTCGATCGCCTGACGCCGGACGATGTGGTCATCCTGCCGGCGTTCGGAACGACCGTCGAACTGCTCGAAGAGCTCCTCGGCCGTGGCTGCACGCTGGTGGACACCACGTGCGGCTCCGTCCTCAATGTGTGGAAGAACGTGAAGCGCTACGCTGACGAGGGCTACACGGCCATCATCCACGGCAAGTACTGGCACGAGGAAACACGCGCCACGGCATCTCAGGCGCTCCACGCCGGCGGCGGTGCTTATCTCGTGGTGCTCGACCACGCCGAGGCCGCGACGGTCTGCGACTACATCCGCAACGGCGGCAGTGAGGACGTGCTCCTCCGGCAGTTCGAGCACGCCGTCTCGCCCGGCTTCGATCCGGCGACCCATCTGCAGCGAATCGGCTGCGCCAACCAGACGACGATGCTCAGCTCGGAGTCGCTGGCAATTGGGGAAATGTTCCGGCAGGCGATGCGGGATCGATATGGCGACGACCAGCTCCCGTCGCGATTCCGCGCCTTCGACACCATCTGCAGCGCCACGCAGGATCGCCAGGACGCGGTGATTGCGCTGCTCGCCGGGCAGCCCATTGACCTGATGGTGGTCATCGGCGGCTACAACAGCAGCAACACCTGCAATCTGGCCCGGATCTGCGCCGAGAAGCGCCCCACGTATCACATTGCCGACGCCGCCGGACTCGAATCGGCATCCGCGATCCGTCACAAGCCGATCGGCGGAAAGCAGGAAATCACGACCACCGACTGGCTCCCGGCCGGGCCGATCGCCATCGGTCTGACGTCCGGCGCCTCAACGCCGGACAACATCGTCGAATCGGTCATTCGGAGGCTCGACCTCCTGGTCAACGGAGAGGCCACTTAACTCCTCCCTCCAATCTCCTACCTCCTACCTCCTTTCTCCTACCTCCTGTGTTACCGTATCTGCTTGCACCTAAGGCAGTAAACGGCGCCAACCGGGCCGTCGTAGTTCCAGCTTGTAGTCATATGAAATCTTCCAGAAGACTCTTCGGAATGGCCGTGTTGGCGATCGCCATACTGGCTTCGACCTCGACGCTTCCCGCGACACAGGGAAAGACTCCGCAAGGCACACAGGGTGGGAAGTGGTGGCAGTCGGAGTACTACAAGAAAGAGCTCGGACTCACGGCCGAACAGACACGCCGGATGGAGGAGATCTTTCAGAAGGCGCTGCCGACGCTGAAGGTGCAGAAGACGGCTCTCGATGAAGCGGAGGCGAAGTTCGAACGTCTCGTCGAGCGCGGCGACGACAACCAGGTCATGGAGCAGGTCAATCTCGTCGAAGCCGCGCGTGCCGATTTGAACAAGACGCGCACGCTGATGCTGCTTGGGATGCGGAAGGTGCTGACCCGCGATCAGTGGGCCAGGTTCACCGCGCTGCACCAGGCCGCGCAGAACCCACCCGCCAAAGGACCCGAGCGCACGAAGTAAGGACTTTCATTTTTGTTTACGGGCATGCCCATGTACAAGGCCTATCGCACCGTTGCCGCCCTGACGATCGCCGGGGCGCTCACCAGTTCCCTGTCCTTCGCTCAGAACGCCGAGGACGAACGCCGTCTGCAGGAGATTGCGCGAACAGCCGCGCAGAACTTCGCCGCCGCGCGCGTGGAGGCCGATCAGACGCGGCCGACCGCCCCACCGCCCCCGGCGGGCGCGGTCGTCGAGCTATCGCTCGACGCGGCGACCGAGCGCGCGCTGGAGAGAAACCTCGACATCGCCGTCGAACGGTTGAATCCACAGACGTTCGACTTCTCCCTCGCCGCGTTGGACGCAAACTACCGTCCAACACTCAACTCGAACTTCGGTTTACGCAGCCAGTCGCAGTTCCAGCGGAGCCAGACCGCGGGCGCGGCCAACAATCTGGGCCTGCTCACCACCGATACGCTGACGAACAACTACGGCGTCTCGCAGAACATGAAGTGGGGCGGCGGGAGCTTCGCGGTCGGGTTCAACAACAGCCGTCAGGAGCAGTCGGACCTGTTCGCCACGCGGAACCCGGCTCTGAATGCCAACTTGACCGGTGTCTACGTTCAGCCGCTGCTGCGAAACTTCCGCATCGACGGCACGCGGGCGACGCTGCAGATTACCAAAATCAATCAGGAGATCTCGGAGACGGCGCTGCGCGCCACCATCAGCCGCACGCTCGTGACCGTACGCAACGCGTATTGGGACCTGGTCTACGCCATTGCGGCCGCCGAAGTCGCCGAGCGTTCGCTCTCGCTCGCCACGCGGCTCGTCGAGGACAATCAGGCGCGCGTTGAAGTCGGGACGCTCGCGCCGCTGGACGTCCTGCAGGCACAGGCTGAACAGGCAAACCGCCGCGGGACGGTCGCACAGACGGCCGCCGCGCGGCGTACGGCGGAACTCGCCTTGAAACAGCTGATCGTGAACGGCACGGACGACCCGCTCTGGAGCGTCACGATCGAGCCGATTGACCGGCCGACCTATTCATCGACACCGATCGACGTCGCCGGCGCCGTGCGCCGGGCGCTCGGGATGCGGACCGACCTCGAGACGGCCAGGAGGCAGCTGGCGTCGAACGACGTCTCGCTGAAAAGCCTCACCGACCAGCAGATGCCGGCGCTCGATCTGACCGCCAGCTACGGCATGGCCGGCATCGGCGGGCCGCAGTTCTTCCGCCAGGGGTTCGGCGGTGTGGTCACCGACGTCGTGCCGGGCGGCTACTCCGATGCGCTGCGGCTGCTCGCGGGGCGGGACGCCCCCTCGTGGAACGTGGCGCTCAACTTCAGCTATCCAATCGGTGCGAGCCCGGCGGAGGCGAACGTAGCCAGGGCGCGCCTTCAGCAGCGCCAGACCATCGCGCAGACTCGGGCGATGGAGCTCAGGGTAGCGACGGAGGTCACCAATGCGGCGCTGCAGGTCGAAGCGACGCGCGAACGGCTCCAGGCAGCGACGGTGGCGCTCGACCTTGCTGAGAAGCGGCTCGAGGCCGAGCAGAGCCGTTTCGACGTCGGTCTGACGACCAACTTCTTCGTCGTCCAGGCCCAGCGCGACCTCCGGGATGCGCAAAACGCCGAGCTCCGCGCACTGCTCGACTACCGGCGGGCTCAGGTTGACCTCGAGCGGGTGCAGGAGATCCCGGCAGGCGGCGGCGGGGGCGGAATTACGAGTATTCAGGGGGGCGGAGGCCAGGCCCCGCGAGCCAACGTCGGCGGCGGCGGGTTCGGTAACTGATTATTTTCGTGATGTTTTGACAAATTGTTAACGACTTGCCGCATGGAAATCACGGATCGTTAGACAGCCCATGAAAAAGCTCGTCGTCATAGCCGTTCTGGTGGCCGGCGCCGCCGGTATCGCCTACTACACAGGCCTGTTCACCGACACTCCTGCCGAAGGGACCGCACAGGGAGACGGGCAGGGAGGCGGGCAGAGCGGCGGGCAGGCGCGCGGCGGCGGCCAGGGCGGCGGTTTTCAGGGTGGCGGACGCGGCGGCAATCGTGGCGGTGGCCGCCAGGGACCGATGACGGTCGAGGTCGGCAAGGTTACGCGCGCCACGATCCAGCAGGAACTGACCGTCGTCGGCAATCTGATTGGCGAGACCACGGTATCGGTGGCGCCGCGGGCAGCCGGCCGGCTGCAGGACGTGGACGTCAGACTCGGCGACAAGGTCTCGCGTGGTCAGCGCATCGCCAAGATCGAAGACTTCGAGCTCGTCGAACAGATCAAGCAGCAGGAAGCGGCGCAGGACGTCTCGCAGGCGACCATCCGTCAACGCGAAACGGATCTGGCGCTCGCCAAAACCGGTCTCGATCGCTCGACGAGTCTCTTCGAGAAGAAGCTGATCGCGAAGCAGGTGCTCGACGATAGCGAGTCACGGTATCAGTCGGCGCAGGCGTCGGTCGACCTGGCCCGCGCCCAGTCGCAGCAGTCGAAGGCCCGGCTCGACGAACTCAAGATCAACCTCGCAAATACGACCATCACGTCACCGGTCAACGGGTTCGTCTCCAGGCGCCTCGTGGACCCGGGAGCGTCGGTGGGCCAGAACGCTCCCGTCGTCGAAGTGGTCGACATCTCGCGCGTTCGTCTGATCGCCAACGTCGTCGAGAAGGATCTGAAGCAGCTGCAGTCGGGCGACGTCACCCGCGTCGAGGTCGACGCGTTCCCCGGCGAAACGTTTATGGGCCGGATCGCGCGCGTCTCGCCGGTTCTGGACCCGGCCACCCGCACCGCGCCCATCGAGGTGGAGATTCCCAATCCCAGCTACCGGCTCAAGCCCGGGATGTACGCGCGCGTCGGCATCACGCTCGACACCACCAAGGATGCGCTCGTCGTGCCGGCGAATGCGCTTGTCGATCTCGGCGGCCGGCGAGGCGTGTTCCAGCCGCTCAGCGAGACCGCCGTGTTCCGCGCGGTGCAGGTCGGAAACGAGCAGGGACAGCTGGTGGAGATTCTCGGAGGTCTCACCGAGGGTCAGGAAATCATCACGACCGGCGCCGGACAGCTTCGTGACGGCGATCGCGTCGTGATCGCCGGTGGCCGCGGCGGGCGCCGCGGGCGAACCGGCGGCGGCGCGGGCCAGGATTCCGCATCCGCACGTCCCGCCGGCGGCGAGCTCAACGCTTCACCAACCGCTGGGCGCGCCGGGACGGCAACGGCGGGCGACGGCCGCCGGTCCGGTGGGCAGTTCCCGCGCGAAGGCGGGCAGTACAGCGGGCGCAGAGGTCGGCGCGGTGATTCCGGTTCCAGCACGGGGCCGACCGGCGGCCCGAGCCCTACAGCCGCAACACAACCGTCAACGCAGCAGTAGACGAGACTCCTTATGAGCATTCCTCGTTTAGCCATTCAACGTCCGGTCACGATGTTCATGCTGAGCGCGGTCGTCACACTGCTCGGCCTCATCTCGCTGACGCGGCTCCCGGTCGATCTGATGCCGGAGTTCCAGCAGCCAACGCTGAACATCCGCACCAGCTACGCCGGCGTCGGACCGCTGGAGATGGAAGAGCTGATCACCAGGCCCATCGAGCAGGCGGTCGGCGCCGTTCCCGGGCTGACGCGCATCGAGTCCTCCTCGTCGGAGGGCAACAGCCAGGTGCAGCTGAACTTCGAATGGGGTTCGAATCTGGCCGAATCCGCGGACGAAGTGCGGACGCGCATGGACCGCGTTCGCGGGCGCCTGCCCGAGGACGCCGATCCGCCGACGATTCAGAAATTCGATCCGAGCCAGCTGCCGGTCGCGCAGATCGGCATCGAGGGCGACTACGACCCGGTCACGCTGCGCGAGATCGCGCAGAACGAAATCGCACCGCGCTTCGAGCGCATTGACGGTGTCGCGGCGGTCAACGTCAACGGCGGCCTGCGCCGTCAGATCCACGTCGACCTCTCGAAGGAGAAGATCACCGCGCTCAACCTGTCGGTGACGCAGGTTGTCAGCTCCCTGCGGCAGGAAAACCAGAACACGCCGCTCGGCGAAATCTACCAGGGCGACGCGACGTTCCTGGTGCGCAGCCAGGGACAGTTCCAGAGCGTGGAAGACATCCGCAATCTGGTGGTGATGACGCGGCAGGGTGTCCCGGTCTACCTCAGGGACATCGCCGACGTGAAGGACACGACCGAACAGCGTCGCAACTTCATGCGCATCAACGGGCGCCCCGGCATTCAGATCCAGGTGCAGAAGCAGTCGGGCAAAAACACGGTCGAGGTTGCCAAGCTCGTGCACGCCGAGGTGGCGCGCGTCAACAACGAGGTGCCTGGTCTCAGGATGACCGTGGTGCAGGACAACTCCCGGTTCATCTCCCGCGCCATTCACAACGTCCAGGAACACGCGATGGTCGGCGGCATCCTCGTCGTCCTGATCATCTTCGCCTTCCTGCGTGATTTCCGCTCGACGCTGATCGTCAGCACCTCGATTCCGGTGTCGGTCATCGGCACGTTCGCGCTGCTCTATTTCGGCGGCTTCACGCTCAACACCATGACCTTCGGCGGTCTCGCCCTCGGCATCGGCATGATCGTCGATGCCGCGATCGTCGTGCTCGAGAACACGCACCGGCACCTGCACATGGGCAAGGACCGCATGACCGCCGCCATCGACGGCAGCGAGGAAGTGTGGTCGGCCATCCTGGCCTCGACGCTCACCCACATTGCCGTGTTCCTGCCGCTGCTGTTCCTCTCCGGCACCGCCAGCATCATGTTCACGCAGCTGTCGGTCGTCGTGATGTTCTCGCTGATCATGTCGCTCTTCGTCGCCGTGACGATCGTTCCGGTGCTCTGCTCCCGCTGGCTCAAGACGCCAGACGAAGAGGCCGCCGCGACCGGCATCATGGCGCGGTTCTATCGCCTCAGCGAGCGCTTCCTCGAGGGAATGGACGAGGGGTATCGCAAGGCCATCCACGTTGCGCTGCAGCATCGTCCGACGGTGATCGTCAGCGCCGCCGCGCTCGTCGTGCTCGCCGCTGTCCTCTACCCGAGAGTCGGAACCGAGCTCGTGACACAGACCGACGAGGGCGAAGTCAACATCAACGTCGAGCTCGCGCTGGGCACGCGCATCGAGCCGACGGAGCAGGCGCTCCTGACCGTCGAAACCCGCGTCAAGGAGCTCGTGCCCGAGGCGACCACGATCATCACGCAGGGCGGAGGCGGTGGAAACAACTGGCAGGGCGGCGGCGGCAATACGAGCCGCGGCCAGATCCGCTTAATCCTGAAGCCACGTGACGAGCGCACACGCACGAACGAACAGGTCGCCATCGATCTGCGCCGGCAGCTGGCTGGCATCCTGCCCGGCGTCGTCGTCCGCGCCAACCCCTCGGGCGGCAACAACCAGATCATGCGCTTCCTCAGCGGCGGCGGCACCAACAATCAGGGCCAGGCGAGCCGCCTGCAGCTCGAGATCCGCGGACACGACCTCGACGACGCCCGCCGCGTGGCGCAGGACGCGCGCGAGCTGATGGAGAACACGCCCGGCATCGCCGACGTGAGCCTCAGCCGCGAGGATGGTCGTCCCGAGATCGCCATCCGCGTGGACCGGCCGAAGGCGGCAATGCTCGGCATGTCGGTGCAGAGCGTGGCGTCAACGATCCAGACCAACGTCGCCGGCACAACGGCCGCGCAGTTCCGCGAACGCGGAAACGAATATCCGGTGGTCGTCCGGCTGCGCGAAGCGGATCGCGAGGAAATCTCCGACGTCGGCGACGTGCTGCTCAGCACGCCGACCGGTCAGGTCGTTCCGGCCAAGAACATCCTTCAGGTCAGCCGCGAAGCCGGCCCGACGCAGATTCAGCGCAAGAACATGGAACGCGTCACCCGGGTCAACGCGGAAATCGAGATCCCGCTCAGCGAAGCGGTCAAGGCCGTGCAGGCCCGCCTCAACCAGATTCGCGTGCCGCCGGACTTCTCCGTCGGTTTCGGCTCCGAGCTGGAGGAACAGGCACGGTCGTTCGCCCAGCTGCGCACGGTGCTGATCCTCGCCATCCTGCTCGTCTACGCGGTCATGGCCTCGCAGTACGAATCGCTGCGCGACCCGTTCATCATCATGTTCTCCGTGCCCGTCGCCGCAATCGGCGTCGTCGGCTCGCTGCTGCTGACGAATACCTCCTTCAGCATGCAGGCCTACATCGGGATCATCATGCTGGCCGGCATCGTCGTCAGCAACGCCATCCTGCTCGTGGACTACATCAACACGCTGCGCCGGCGCGACGGCATGCCGCTGCGCGAAGCGGTGGAGCTCGGCGGACGCACACGTCTGCGGCCGATTCTGATGACGTCGATCGCCACCATGCTCGGCCTGGTGCCGATGGCCATCGGCCTCGGAGAGGGCGGCGAACTGCAGGCACCTCTGGCCCGCGTCGTCATCGGCGGCCTGCTGACGTCGACGCTCGTCACGCTCGTGCTCGTCCCGGCCGTCTACACGCTGTTCGAAGAAGGCTTGGGCGGGATCTGGAAGCGGCGGTCGAGTCACGCCTGACAGGATCGACGCCGCACTTCTTGCCGTCCCCAGGAGAGTCCAGTACCTGATTCTCCTGGCGACGGCCCTCGTCATCCTCTTCTTCTCCGCTCAGAAAGTTCCCCGGCAATACGCTGACCTCTCGGCGCTCGCGCCGTCTGCAGTCTCGCAGCCGGCGACCTACGGGCCGGACACCATCGCGGACAGTTACGGCGCCAGGGTCGTGCTCAACGACGTGTCCGACATGTACACCAAAGCACGGCTGGAGCAGACGCCGCTCGAAGCCGCGACGTGGACGAAGGAAGAATCCGCGCCGTATCCGCCGGCGGTGCGCCTGACACAGGCGGCGATGTTCGCCCTCGGCGAGCGGACCGGCCTCGGGCTCTACGGTCTGACGTTGATCCTGGCCGCGGCTTTTCTCGCGGCGTCGGCCTGGTACTTCCTCCAGACCCGCTGGTATCTGTTCCCGCTGCTGTATCTGAATTTCGCGTTCTTCGCCGACCGCTTCGTCTACGTTCAGGACGGCTCGTATCTCGTGATGCTCGCGTGCGTGATGGCGGCGCTGCTGCTGGCGCGCGGAGGCCGCCGGCGCATGGCCACGCTGCTGATCGCCGTCGCCACGGCGATGAAGCTGCTGCCCCTGTACTACGCGCGGTATGTGCCGCGGATGCCGCGTTCCACCGCGTGGACCTATGTGGGTGTGGTGATCGCCGGACTTGTCCTCCCCTACTTCGTCTGGAGCGACTATCTGGGGATCTACACGTTCGCCAGCGAGCGAAAAGGCAACGACTGGCTCGACATCGCCGGCGCTCTCCTGCTCGCCGGTTCGTTCACGGCGCTCCTCTGGTACGTGGAAACACGAAGCAGCTTCAATGACGAGGACCGTATCGGCTGGAGCCTGGTGCCGTTTGCGCTGTTTGCGGGGCTACTGGCCAACTCCGGCCGTCACCTGCTCATCGCCCTCATCGTTCCCGACCGTCGGGCCGGCCGCAACCTGGCCGCCGCGGTCACCCTGGCGCTGCACAGCCTGTTTCCTGACGTCGTACGGCTCGGAGCGACCGTCTACATCGCCGCGGCGGCCCTCGTCGCCGTGCTCAGCTATCAAGCGCTTCGAGCAGCTCCGCAACAGTCTTCCCGCTGACCGGATCGCGCCACTCAGGCGCAATCTCGGCCAGCGGCGCGAGCACGAACCGCCGTTCGCGGAAGCGTGGATGCGGGACGAGCAGCCCGGGCTCGTTCATCACGGCGTCCCCGTACAGGATGAGATCGAGATCCAGCGTGCGCGGCGCGCCGCCGTAGGGGCGCGTGCGGCCGAAGTCCTGTTCGATGGCGAGGAGTTGCTCGAGCAGGGCATGCGCGTCGAGCGCCGTGACGCCGGTGACCGCGGCGTTCAGCACCGGCGGCTGCACCTCGTCGCCAACGTAGGGAGTGTCGAAGAAGGAGGACGATCGCAGGGAATCGACAATCGATTGCAGCCGTGCCGTCGCCGCCTGCAGCGTCGCGCTGCGGTCGCCGACGTTGCTGCCTAGCGCGATGGCGACGTTTATTCCATCCACCGATGCGGGAGCACCGCGCCGACGCGCTCGGCGAGACTGGTACGGCGGCCGAGGAGATCCTCGTCACCGGCCGCGCCCTGCTCGAACAGCCGCACGTGTTCCAGCGACTCGCCGAGGACGACGTTCAGCATCGTGCGGTGACGCGCGTGCGTCATGGCCTCCACGCGGGAGCGCCAGCGATCGACGAAGGCGCGCAGCGTGCGGGCGTCCTCCTCGAGGATCGGACGGAAGGCGGCGGGCTGCAGCTTCTTGCCCTTCGGCGCGTCCGGGATCGGCAGCGCCGCGGTGGGCGCCGGCAGCGCGATGCCGAATTCCGCCAGAGCGTTCTGCGTCCACGCGATGTGTGTCTCCTCGCGCGCGATCACGTACTGATAGGTGTTGTTGAAGTCGTAGTGGCTGACCACGCGGGCCGATGCCTCGTGGCGCTGGAGGATGGCCAGCCGTTCGGCGGTGAAGTCGGTCAGCAGCTGGCGGAGCTCGTCTTTGTGCATGGTGGGTGCGTCTACGCCTGTTTTTCCTTGCAGCTGATGCAGACGCGCGTCCACGGAATCGCCGTCAGGCGCGCCTCGGCGATCTCCTCGCCGCAGTCACGGCAGACACCGTAGGTGCCCTCGTCAATGCGCCGCAGCGCACCCTCGATGGCCTGCAGGATCTTGGCGTCGGTCTGTTTCAGCTTCAGCTGGATGTGAACTTCGTTGTTCCCGCTGGCCTGATCGGCCATGTCGCCCTGACGGCCGGAGTTGTTCTCCATCGTCCATTGCAACGGCTTCGCCGCGGTGCCGCCCAGCAGCTCCCCGCGCTTGCGCAGCAACGCGTCCCGAAAGGTCTCCACGTTCATGTCCACTATCCTTACTCGCGATTTCCGAGGGTGAACAATCCGTGATTGTACACCGTCATTCAGCGCGCAGCGTGGCCAGCGGTTTGTGACGCAGGACGTCAACGCTGGCGAGCACGCCGACGGCTGCGACAAATCCCGCGGTGGCGAGGATGCCGCCAATCGTCAGCGCTGGCGCGGCGGTCCACGGCAGTTCGAGCGCGTATGTGGCAATCGCCCAGCTGAGACCAATCGCGCCGATGGCGCCGATGGTGCCGGCAATGGCGCCGAGCACTCCGTACTCGAGCAGCAGTGTTGCGACAATCAGGCGGCTGCTCGCCCCGAGCGTCTTCAGGATCGCTGCTTCGTAGACGCGGCGGAACTTCGTCATCGACACGGCCCCGATCAGAATCAACGTCCCGCTGAACAGCACCAGCCCGCCGACAACGGTGACGCCGAGCGTCACTTTGTCAACGACGTTGCGGATCGTGGCGAGGATTTCGCGGAGGTCGATAATCGACACGTTCGGGAACTGCGCGACCACGGCGGCCTGCATCCGCGCACGCTCACCGGCGTCCTGCGGGCCGCGGACGGTCGAAATGTAGGTGTGCGGCGCGCCGTCGAATGCACCGGGCCTGAAGACGAACATGAATCCGCCGGCGCGGAAATCCTCCCACTGCACGCGCCGGATGCTGGCGACGCGCGCGGTGATGACCCGCCCGAGCACGTCGAAACGCATCCGATCGCCGACCTGAATCCGCTGGCGCTCGAGGAATCCCTCCTCGATCGACACCTCCGGCTCGGCCGACGGCGCCGCGTCCCACCACTGGCCGGCGATCACTTCCTCGTTGCCTTCGAGATGCGGCCGGTAGGTGACGGTGAACTCGCGCGCCAGTCCGCCGCGGCCCCTGACCTGCTCGAACGATTCGAGGTTCAGCTCCCGCCCTTCGACACCGACCACGCGCGCCCGGAGCACGGGAATCAGCCGCGGCGCCGGTGCCGCACCGTTCTGCGAGTCCAGCAGCGCGGCAACCTGCTCGCGCTGCGCCGGCTGCACGTCGATGAGGAACATGTCAGGCGCGTCTGCGCCAACCTGGACAGAGAAGTCGCGCAGCAGGTTTGCCTGTAGCGTTCTTACACCCAGAATGAAGAACGCACCGAGCCCGACGGCGAGGAGGATGACCCGGGTCTGGTTGCCGCGGCGGCCCACATGCAGCACCGCATGACGGAGCGCGAAGGAGCGTGCGTAGCGCAGCGGCTGTACCGCCCAGACCAGAACAATCCCGGCAAGGTGCAGGACCACCGCCACTGCCACGAAGCCGGCCGAAAGAACCAGACCGACGGTCAGCGACCCCGCCTGCCACGCGGCGACGCCGACGAGCGCCGCCGCCACTGCTGCCGTCACGACCCATTTCAGCCAGTCGAACCGCTTCGCGGCCGGCGCATCCTGCCGCAGGAGCAGCCCGGGCTTCACGTGGCGGATGTCGAGAAGCGGCACGAGCGAGAAGAGCACCGACACGAGCAGGCCGATCGCGAGCCCCTGCGCGACGGCCGTCGCCGTCAGACCGTAGTCCGTCTGCAGAAGAGCGTCGACATCACCGACCAGGCGCGGCAGCCCGGCAATGACGCCTCCGGCGATCGCCACACCGAGCACGCTGCCGGCGATCCCGAGGAGCAGGACCTGCGTCATGTAGATGGCGAGGATTCGACTCGTGGTGCTCCCGACGCACTTGAGGATGGCAATGCTGCGTACCTTTTGCTGCACGAACACGCGCGTCACGCTCGACACGCCAATCCCGCCGAGGATGAGCACGACCAGGCCAACGAGACTGAGATAGTTCTCCGCCCGTCCGAGGTTCTGCCCCATCCGATCCGCATTCGACCAGAAGCCCCGGCCGCGCACGAATTCGTTGGCGAACGACGCCCGCAGGTTCGTCTCCGCTTCCGACAGCCCCTCACGGGTCATGAGCAGCAGGAGCTGGCGCGAGACGCGGCTGCCGAACGAGAGCAGGTTGGTTGATTCGACATCCGCGTGATCGATCAGCACACGCGGCCCGATGCTGAAGGCGCCGACGTTCCGCCCCGGCTCTTCCTTGATTACGCCGCGGATCTCGAACGGGCGCGTGCCGATGAAGATGCGGTCGCCGACGCGCAGCCGCAGCTGCGCCAGCAGCTCCGGGCGCACCAGCGCTCCCCCGCCGCTCAGCAGCGTGTGCGAGTAGCGGCCGGACTCGAGCGTCAGCGTGCCGTAGAGCGGAAATCGGGATTCGACGGCCTTCAGCTCGACCATCTTCGTGCCCGGCCGTCCGTCCGCGGGCCGGACCATCGTCGCCATCTCCATCGCGTTGACGACTTCGGTGACTCGGCCCGACTGCCGCTCGCGCTCCACCGCGGCCAGCACGTGCTCGCTGAACGGACGATCGCTCGTGATCACGAAG
>Ga0247825_10000837_pt1 | contig 19920 bp, 15 predicted proteins | sample 13C_Vanillin_Day_FD_194413 | JGI IMG/M metagenome (GOLD analysis project Ga0247825, IMG submission 194413) | Soil microbial communities from agricultural site in Penn Yan, New York, United States - 13C_Vanillin_Day48 | ecosystem: Environmental > Terrestrial > Soil > Agricultural land | place...
TTCCAACGCCTTACTGGTGATCTCCTCTAGCTTCGGCGGGACGCTCGGATTTAGGCGCGCAGGCGCCATGGGTGTTCGGTTGAGAATCGCGTCGAAAATCGCGGCCGAGGTCTCGCCACGAAACGGCAATGCGCCCGTGCCATCTCATACAACACGACGCCGAAGGAGAACAGGTCGGTACGAGCATCGAGATCCTTGCCCAGCGCCTGCTCGGGCGACATATACGCGACCGTACCAAGGACGCTGCCCGGGCTGGTCAGATGCTCCTCGGATACGTGAGTGGTCGCAGTCGATCCGGCGGCAGCCGCGTCCGCCGCGCGCGTCGTGAGTTTGGCGAGACCGAAATCAAGGACCTTCGTTTGACCGCGTTCGGTGACGAAGATATTCGCCGGCTTGATGTCGCGATGGACGATCCCTCTCTCATGCGCGGCGCTCAACCCGTCGGCTGCGTCGATACCGATCTCCAGGATCCGTGGCAACTCCAGCCGGCGGGTCGATATCAGGTGTTTGAGCGTCGCCCCTTGGAGGAATTCCATGACGATGAACGCGCGCCCGTCGTGCTCGCCAATATCGTAGATAGTGCAGATGTTGGGATGGTTCAGAGCGGACGCGGCCAGCGCCTCGCGTCGAAATCGACTGAGGGCTTGGGGATCTTTCGCCAGCTCGTCCGGGAGCAATTTGAGCGCCACAAACGATGGAGCCGCGTGTCTTCCGCCTTGTAGACGACACCCATCCCGCCGCCCCCGAGCTTATGGAGGATTTGGTAATGCGAGATCGCCTGTTCAGGCATCATGGTGCGCTGAGGGGTGGCTTATCGTACTTCAGGAACACCACGAACCTCGGACGGCGTTCGGCTGCTCGGGGCACACATCTCGGCCGACAGCCTTCAGGTTCCTTGATCTCAAGGCAGAGGCACCTTCGCAGGGTTTGCGGAGTACTACCGCCGGCGACTCGCGCGTGTGGCATCGCGGTCATCCCGCGCCTGTTTCAGTGCGTCGAGCCTCGCGTCATCACCTGGGGTTGGAGATCAAACGCACGCGAAACAGGGAGGCGCAGAGATGCGCACGCGAGGGCACTTCGGGTCAATGCCGCGTCGCCCAACACCATTTAGTGAGAGAAAACTGTGAACGGACGACTCGGCATCGCGTCGCAACGCCTGCGGTCGCTACTTGCTGCCAGCGATCGGCGTCGTCGCCAGGCCTTCCGTGAGCTCAATCTCAGTGCCCCACGGATCCGTGATGAACGCGATGCGCAGACCGGTCGCATTCGTGCTGTTGCGAATCGCCGCATCGGTCTTGATTCCGGCAGCCTGCAGCTTGGCGACGAACGCGTCGATGTTCTTCACTTCGAAGCCGATGTGATCGACCGACCGTCCCTTGGTCGGCACCAGCGCAGCATCGGCCTTGCCCAGCGCGAGCTCAGCTCCGGGAACGGTACCAGTTTCGAAGGTGAGTCGCTTCCCCGGCGTCGCCCCGAAATGTTCGCCGTACCACTTCTGCGCGGCTGCAGGATCCGCGACCATCAAGTGGATGTGATGCATCTGCACCGGTGTCGCGAGCGCATCGTTTCCGTAGACCTCGATGCGGACGCCGTCAGGTCCGGTCAGGAATCCCTGCTTGACCTTTGGATCCTTGTTGGGCTCCCAGTTCAAGCCGGCCGTCTTCCACTTCGCGGACGACGCGGCGAAATCTTTGACATAGATCCCGAAGTGGTTGAGCACCGAGCCGTTGGTGCCACCTGTCGGATCCTGTTTGCGCAGCAGGATGTAGACACCCGGAATCTGCACCATCGTGAGCTTCTCTCGCTGCACGATCTGACCGCCGACGCCGGTCCAGAAGCGCGTCTGGGCATCGACGTCCACGGCATTGATGTGGATGTGGCCGAGCGCAGCGCCCGTTGTGTTGGGACTGGCAAGCTGCGCGAACGACGGAGTGGCGATCGCGAGCGCAGCAAGAGCGAACAGAAATCGTGTTTTCATGGACGCACACTCTATCAGGATGGTGGGGTTAGAGAGACAGGGGACATGCGGTCCGACGGGGCGACGGTGCGAGGGTCCGGTCCGAGAGTGCGAGAGTCCGACTGTCCGATCAGACCCTCGGACCTGAACCCTCGGACCATCGGAATGGACCTTCGCACTGTCGCCCCTTCGCACCATCGCACCGCACGAGTCAACGATCTACCGCGTGCCTGGCGTCTTCGGCGAGCCAAGCGCAAACGCGGTGAGCGTCTGTCCCGCGGGCATGAGCACCAACTGTCGTCCATCGACCATCACCGTGCTCGGCGCCCCCCAGAACGTTCCTGGAAGACGATGGCTCCACAGCATCTGACCGGTGTCGGACTTCACCGCCATCAGGGTGGAGCCATGGTCGCCCGCGAACACGAGCCCGCTCGCGGTCGATAACACACCGCTGTACGAAGGGCCGCCATACGGCACCTCCCACTTGCGCTCGAGTGTCACGGGATCGATCGCTCGCAGAGCCCCCGTGCCTCCACGATTGCGAGTGCCGCCGCCCATGACGTAGTCGCCGAGCTCGTACTTGCCGGGCGCATGGGCGATGAAGTCCTGGCAGGTCTCGCGCGCTGATACAAAGAACAGGCGCCGCGCCGGATCGAATGACGGCGACGTGAAACTGCTGCCGCCGGCCAGATCGGGACAGGTGCGCGTGCCCTGCGGCGTCGGGCGTTGACCTGGCAGCTCGATCGGTCGGCCTTTGGCGTCGACTTCTTTTGCCCACGTCGTGGTCACGTACGGTCGCGCCTGGATGAACGCACCGTTCGTGCGATCGAGCACATAGAAGAATCCGTTTCGATTGGCAGTGACGAGCGTCTTGCGCGCTCGTCCTCCAATTGTGAGATCGGCGAGCACCTGGATTTGATTCGAATCCCAGTCGTGCTCGTCATGCGGCGTGTATTGGAAATGCCACCGCAGTCGTCCGGTGTCGGGGTCGAGAGCCACGACCGATGCTGTATAGAGATTGTCGCCGGGGCGATTGCCGCCGTAGAAGTCCGGGTTCGGATTTCCAACACCCCAGTAGAGGAGGTTCAGCTCGGGATCGTACGAGCCCGTGATCCACGTCGGGCCCCCACCGCGCTCGTAATGACCGGCGGGCCACGTGTCGCCGCCAGGTTCTCCGGGCGCAGGGATGGTGTTGAAGCGCCAGATGCGTTTGCCGGTCTCCGGACTGTACGCGTCGAGGAATCCTCGCGTTGCGAGCTCGCCGCCAGCCATTCCGACAATCAGCTTGTTCTTGACGACAAGCGGCGCGGCAGTTGCCGAGTAGCCCAGCTGATAGTCGATCATCGCGACGTCCCAGATCGGAGTGCCTGTCTTTCGATCGAGCGCGACCACGTGCGCGTCGAGCGTTGTCATGAAGAGACGATCGCCGAACACGGCAAACCCGCGATTGACCATGCCGCAGCAGACACGCGTGGCAGGCGGCAGATCCCGCTCGTAGTGCCAGATCACCTTGCCCGTGCGGCCGTCGATCGCCCACGCGTGATTGAGAAGGCCGGTGAGGTACAACGTGCCGTCGATGGCGAGCGGCGTCGCCTCGAACTTTGCGCCGCGGCCGAAGCCGAGGCCGGCCTCGAAGGTCCAGAGAGGCGTCAGGCGTGCAACGTTTTCCGGTGTGATCTGCGTGAGAGGGCTGTGCCGCTTGCTAGTGTAGTCACCCGAGTGGATCAGCCAGCGGGATGGCGCTGCGAGCCCGCGCAGCAAATCGGTCGTGCCGATCTGTTGCGCGTGCGAGTACGCCACGGCACATATCGCCAACCCGAACGCCGCGAATGTCGTCCCGAGCCCCTTCATGGATCGCAGGCTACCGAAAATTCTCGACCAGCATCAGGTCGTTGACACTGAAGAATCGATCCGGGTAAAGAGAATCGTTCGACCATCAGGCGATGCCGCCAGACCGAACTCGACGTTTCCGAGGTTTCTGGCCACGGTGATGGCTTTGCGCGAGGCAAGATCGAAGTACTGTATTCGCGCTTCACCGGCGATTCGCTCGAGGTAGTAAATGCCGCCGCTGGTCACGTCGAAGCCTGTGGAGTTGACGCCATCGGTAATCTTCACGACGGCACCACCAGCCACCGGAATACGCCACACCGTCGCGGGCCTGGTCGTGGTCGGGCTGTCGGTGTAGTAGACGTACGCCCCATCCGGCGATTCGATCGCCATTATTCCAGGGGCCGCCGAGACCTGGACCGCCGGCCCGCCGGAGGCAGGAATCTTCCAGATCCTCAGCTGTCCCGATCGGTTCGAGCTGAAGTAGACCCATCGCCCGTCGCGAGAGAAGGTCGGAAATGTATCGGTGGCGGGATGTGAGGTGAGATTCCGAGGTTTACCGCCCTCAGCCGGCACGAGAATGATGTCCGCGTTTCCCTCTGGATTGGAGTGGAACGCGATCTGTTCGCCGGTGGGCGACCACCGCGGAAACCCCGGGTTTGCTCCCATGAACGTCAACTGGACTGCATCAGCCCCTGAGCCGTCCGTCCGCCAGATTTCGTTCTCTCCCGATCGGGTTGACGTGAACGCCACGTGGCGTCCGTCGGGCGCGAAATGTGCGATCGCGTCGCGTCGAGTCGAGGAAATCGCAACGGTCGGTGGAGACGTGGCGGGCGCGCCGGGAGATGACGTCTCGATGCGCCAGACGTTGGCGTCGGTGTAACTCCGCACGTACGCCAGCCGCGCCGGACCACCAGGCCGGGGACTCGACATGGCGGGCGTAATGCCGTCTTCCCCCACAAATGGCAGCCGCTCTGGCATCGGGTTGCCGGAGACACGGAGTCTCCAGAGGGCCGCCTTGGCCACGAACAGAATGTCGGTGCCGTCGGGCGTCCACCGGGGGTTGAACGCTGCGAAGTCGGTGGTCGTGAGACGACGCAGTTCTCCTGCCGCGGTCACATTCTTCCCCAGCGGCAGCAGCGTGAGCTCCCCTGTGAACGGAGAGACTTCGCGGCGGAAGGCCAGCCACTTGCCATCTGGAGAGATCGTCGGATCGCTGTCGGCAAACACCGAGTCCTGAGGACTCGTGATCTGCCGCTTCTCCCCCGAGTCCAGCGAGACAACGAACAGGGCATCAGGTCTTTCGGCACCGACCGAATCAGTGACGACCACACAATTGGAGTCCGGGCACCAGGCCAGTGTCACGGGGCGCAGAAACCCACGCGGCTGGATCTCAGTCAGCTTGCGTTTCGGCCCGCCGAGTGGTGGAACGAGCCGCAGTTCATGCCGGCGCCCTTCGCCCTCGCCGCGCAGGAAGGCAATCCAGCGGCCGTCAGGCGACCACGCGGGGCTGTAGTCGTTGCCCGGGTTGGTGGTGAGCCGCAATGGAGAGCCAGCGCCGATCTGCTGGACGTAGACATCCGGATTGTTGCCGGCTGGTCCGGTCCAGCCGAACGCGACCTGATTGCCGTCAGGTGAGAACGAGGGCGAGCGTGTCACGCCTGGCAGAGACGCGAGCGGCACGGCACGAAGCGGCGTCGCGCTGTCCGAGGATGGCGCCGCACGCCAACCGACGTAGGCGGCGACGAGGAGTACCGGCACGGACACAGCCCATATCCAGCGCCAACGTCGAGACTCTCGCGCCGCCGGCTTCTGGGCCGGCAGTCCGACATCGGAATCCGCCGCGAGGTCGTCGAGCGCGACCTTCAAATCCGCCATCGTTTGATAACGGCGCGCCGGATCCTTGCGCAGGCAGCGCAGGATCGTTCGCTCGACATCCGACGAGACCGACGCGACGACGCTGCTTGGTGGCGCGGGATCCTCGTTGAGAATTCTTGCCATGACGGAGAGATTCGAATCTCCCACGAACGGCCGCCGCCCGGTCACCATCTCGTAGAGAACGGTGCCGAAGCTGAAGATGTCCGAGCGCGCGTCGACTTCTCGACCCTCGGCCTGCTCCGGCGACATATATGCCGCGGTGCCGACCACCATCCCCGCGTCGGTCAATGGTGAGGTCTGCGTCCTGGCCTCGGAGGCGCGAGCGGAAGGCTCGAACAGCTTTGCGAGGCCGAAGTCCAGGACCTTGACCCGGTGGTCGTCGGTGACAATGACGTTCGATGGCTTCACGTCACGATGCACGATTCCTGCTTCGTGCGCCCGTGCGAGCGCGTCGGCAATCTGGGCTCCAAAGCGAAGGGACTGCGTGATCCCAAGGCCCTTCGCCGGAATGATTTGGTCGAGCGTACGGTCTCCCGCGTACTCCATCACGATGAAATCGACGCCAGCATCCGATCGAATGTCGTGGACCGTGACGATGTTCGGGTGGTTGAGCGCGCTTGCCGCCTTCGCCTCCTGAACGAAGCGCCGCTTGCGCTCCGGATCGGAGACCTTCTCATGGGGAAGCACTTTGATCGCGACGGTGCGATCGAGATGTGTGTCGTGTGCCTTGTAGACGACACCCATCCCGCCCTCGCCGAGTTTCGATTCGATCCTGTATCGATCGAGCGTCTGGCCGATCACCGGAGTGTCTGCATGTTTGCGGCTATCTTAGTCCGCGCGCCAAACGCAGGCCCGCAAAAGATTTCCAAGCCGTCGGCTAGCCTAGTCCTACAATCGCTCCCACATGTGCCCGGCCAATTCGCGTCGCATCGCCGTGATCGGTGCAGGCATTGGAGGGTTGACCCTTGCGATCGCACTGCGCCAGCACGGCATCCGGGTCGACATCTACGAGCAGACCACAGAGCTGCGTGAGGTCGGTGCGGCTGTCGCATTGTCGGCCAACGGAACTCGCTTCTTCGATCAGTGCGGGCTGTCTGCGCAACTCGCGTCGCATTGGTTTGAGGTGTCAGCGCTGATCTACCGGGATGGCCGCACCGGCCGGCTCATTGGCAAACATGACGCGGGGCCAGCGTATCGACAGCGTTTCGGGGCACCTTACGTCGGCATTCATCGCGCCGAGCTGCAGGCGATCCTGTCCGCGGCCGTCGGCATGAATCGCATTCACCTGCGCAAGCGCCTTGTCGACATCGACGACGGCGGTGCGCATGCCGCGCTGCGTTTCGACGACGGCAGCACGATCGAAGCCGACCTCGTCGTCGGAGCCGACGGCGCGCGTTCGGTCGTGCGGCGCTGGATGATTGGCTACGACGACGCACTGTATTCCGGATGCAGCGGGTTTCGCGGTGTAGTAGCGATGGACGCGCTCCCGAGCCTGCCGGACCCCACGGCGCTTCAGTTCTGGATGGGACCAGGTGGGCATCTGCTGCACTACCCGATGGGTAACGACCACATCAACTTCCTGCTGGTCGAGCGTCACCCGACACCGTGGCCGCAACGCGAGTGGGTGATGCCGGCAACAGAGGGGGAACAGTTGCGGCACTTTGCCGACTGGCATCCGGCGATCGTCGAAATGATCACCGCCAAGCCGGTGAGCGATCGTTGGGGCCTCTTCCATCGCCCTCCGCTCGGCCGCTGGACAAAGGGACGCGTGACACTCCTCGGGGACGCCGCGCACCAGCTGGCGCCGCATCATGGGCAGGGTGCGAACCAGTCGATCGAGGACGCGGTCGTGCTAGCTGACTGCCTGGGTAAGGCAGGCTCGGGTCCGATCGCGGACGCGATCGCGCGCTACGAGATGCTGCGCCGCGGCCGCACCCGCAAAGTTCAGTACGCGTCGATCAGCACCGCGGACATCCTGCATCTCCCCGACGGCGACAACGCCGATCGACGCAACGTCCGGCTCGGCACGCTCGAGGGTGCGCTGCATCACCTTGCTTGGATCCATGAGTTCGACGCCCGCACCCAGGTGCCCAGTGAGCGCCAGGGTGGCACATGGCTGTGATCGTTATGAACCGTCACCTCTGACTGTTCGTCGTCTTCGCTACATCGCTCGCTGCCGGCGCATCCGCAACACGCCGCCCGCCCAGACGCACGGCAAGGCGGTGACCGCCAGAAGAACTGGATACCAGTGCGGTCCAAACTCTGGTCCCGCATTCCACGTCGAGACCGCACCGGCGGTGGCCGCGAGAGCGCCAATCGTGCCGAGGATGAAGACGTGCGTCATCGGCGCCCGCGGCGCCAGCGCAGCGGTCATGTACCCACCGAGGACTGTGAACACCAGCCGATACGCGGTTGCCAACGCAAAGAGTCCGTCCGACATCGCTTCGCCCGATGGCGGAAAGATGCCGCGCGCGTGCATGAAGGCGTCAGTGCCCACTGAAAGCAGTGTGGTGCAGATGAATCCCGCCACCACCGCTCCCACGCTTCGCCCCCAGTCGGGGGCTGCCGGATTCTGTGTCATTCGCTTCTCGGGTGCCAGGCGTGAGCGCAAGAATTGCGGATCATACGGGCAGAACAAGAAAGTTGAGGGTTGGGAGTTGGAAGTTGGAAGTTGGGGGTTGCCGGCGCGTCTACTGCAAGAGCCTAGCGTGACGCTGCCTTCTGCTTGATCTCCTCGGTAATCGTCCAGAGGTGCAGCTCGAAGATGCCGCCCTCCGCGCTGGACACCGACACTGTCTTGTCAGGCTTCCAATCGCCCATCGTGAAATGATGGGACACGATCCGCGAGCCCACCTTCAAGTCACGCCACAGAATCGGTCGGACGAGCAGGTTGAAGTGGTCTCCCATGTACAGGAAGACCACTGACACGTCCGACAGGTCTTTGACGTCGAGGGCATCACCCTCGCGGACATCGATTCGATCGGCGAGCCCCGCCAGCTCGACGTTCGTCTTCGACTCCAAGGCCCGATCCGGATCGATGTCGATGCAGATGCCCCGGCGCGCGCCCGCGCGGATTGCCGCGGTTGTGATCCTCGCGTCACCGCAGCCTGGCTCGTACACGACGTCGGCAGGGCGGACGGCGGCGAGGCCGACCATCGCTTCCGCAACATCGGCGGGAGTCGGATGATAGATCACGCGAACGCGGTCTGCCGGATCGTCAATCGTGAGATCAACCCTAACCGTCTCGCCCCCGCGAAGCTCCAGGGTCTTGCTGCGGGTCATCGTCGTGTAGGTGTTTGGCTTCCACGTGACGGTGAAGGTATATCGGTGAGTACCCGCGCCCAGCGGCGCTGTTTCGACCGTTCTGGACGCGCCCTCGCCGCGGATCGTTTCGCCGTTCACCACGAGCTCCGCGTCGTCGGCCGGGACGGTTACGGCGATGCGTGATGTCCTGCGTTCGAGTGATGCCGTGGATTGGAGCGCAGTACGCTCTGGTGGGGTCGTCAGAGCAGGGGCAATGCCTACAAACGCAACCAGCCCCGTGATGAAAATAGAAGTGAGCAGCATCATTGATCGACTCTGAACAATGACTCGTGTTGCCGGTCGGGATCAAGTCTCGGCCAGCGCGGCTGACGCCGAGGTGGCGGCAACTCCCAACTCCCAACTGCCAACTACCAAGTCCCAATCGGTTGGGCGTTGGGAGTTGGAGATTGGGAGTTGACGTGTTCTCGCCGAAATCAGGCAACGTCGAATCGATCGAGATTCATCACCTTGGTCCACGCAGCGGCGAAGTCGCGGACGAACTTCTCTTTCGAGTCGTCGCACGCGTAGACCTCCGAGAACGCACGCAGTTCGGAATGTGAGCCGAAGACGAGGTCCACGCGACTCGCGGTCCACCTGGCCTCGCCTTTCGCGCGACTGCGACCCGTGAACGTCGCACCGTCGGCAGAAGCCGGCACCCATTCCGTGCTCATGTCGAGGAGATTCACGAAGAAGTCGTTCGTCAACGCGCCGGGCTGCTTGGTGAACACGCCGTGGTTCGACTGCCCCGCGTTCACGCCTAGCACTCGCAGGCCGCCCACGAGCACCGTCATCTCCGGCGCGCTCAGCGTCAGCCTCAACGCCCGCTCGACCAGTAGATGCTCGGACGGCACTTCGTGTCCGTCTCCCAGGAAGTTCCGGAACCCGTCCGCGTCTGGCTCGAGCACGGCAAACGATTCGACGTCGGTCTGCTCCTGCGATGCGTCCGTGCGTCCCGGCGTGAACGACAGCTGCACGTCGACGCCCGCCTTCTTCGCCGCCTGCTCAATGGCCGCGTCGCCGCCGAGCACGATCAGATCGGCCAGCGACACCTGCTTCTTGCCACCGGCCTGAGCGTCGTTGAACTCCTTCTGGATCTTCTCCAGTGCCGGCAGCACCTTTGCGAGCTCCGGTGGATTGTTGACCGCCCAATCCTTCTGCGGCGACAGCCGGATGCGCGCGCCGTTGGCGCCGCCGCGCTTGTCGGTGCCTCGGAAAGACGATGCCGATGCCCAGGCGGTCGCGACCAGCTGAGAGGTGGAGAGTCCTGATGCGAGGATCTTGCTCTTTAGGGCCGCGATGTCTTTTGCGTCGATCAGTTGGTGATCGACCGCAGGGACCGGGTCCTGCCAGATTTGCGGCTCCTTGGGAACCTCTGGGCCCAGGTAGCGCGAGATGGGGCCCATGTCGCGGTGGGTCAGCTTGAACCACGCCTTCGCGAAGGCGTCCGCAAACTCCTGCGGGTTGTCCTTGAAGCGGCGCGAGATCTTCTCGTAAGCAGGGTCCACCCGCAGAGAGAGGTCAGTCGTCAGCATGTTCGGGGCGATCTTCTTCGACTTGTCGTGGGCGGCGGGCACCGTGCCGTCACCAGCGCCGTTCTTCGGCTTCCACTGCTTCGCACCAGCCGGGCTCGTCGTCAGCTCCCACTCGTACTCGAAAAGGTGCTTGAAGAAGTCGTTGCTCCACTTCGTTGGCGTCGTGGTCCACGTCACCTCGAGACCGCTCGTGATCGCGTGGGCACCCACACCGGATTCGTAGCTGCCCTTCCAGCCGAAGCCCTGCTCCTCGAGGTTGCCGCCTTCAGGTTCCCTGCCGACATGCTTGTCCGCAGGCGCCGCACCGTGCGTCTTGCCGAACGTGTGTCCGCCGGCGATGAGCGCCACCGTTTCCTCGTCGTTCATCGCCATGCGGCGGAACGTCTCGCGGATGTCACGTGCTGCCGCCACGGGATCCGCGCTTCCGTTCGGCCCTTCCGGGTTCACGTAGATGAGGCCCATCTGCACGGCGCCGAGCGGATTCGCCAGTTGACGGTCGCCGCTGTAGCGCTCATCACCGAGCCACGTGGCCTCGGATCCCCAGTTGACGTGCTCCGGCTCCCAGACATCCGTGCGCCCGCCCGCGAAGCCGAACGTCTTGAACCCCATCGACTCCAAGGCAACGTTGCCGGTGAGGACCATCAGGTCGGCCCACGAGATCTTCCGGCCGTACTTCTGTTTGATCGGCCAGAGCAGACGGCGCGCCTTATCGAGGTTGGCGTTGTCCGGCCAGCTGCCGAGGGGTGCAAAGCGCAGTTGCCCCGAGCCCGCACCACCGCGGCCGTCGTGGATACGGTAGGTGCCCGCGCTGTGCCACGCCATGCGGATGAAGAGCGGTCCGTAGTGGCCGAAGTCTGCCGGCCACCAGGCCTGCGAGTTCGTCATCACCGCCTCGATGTCCTTCTTCACGGCCTTGAGGTCGAGAGACTTGAACTCGTCGGCGTAGTTGAAGTCCTCGCCCATTGGATTACCAGACGGATGATTGGTGTGGAGGGCGCTTAAGTTCAACTGATTCGGCCACCAGTCGCGATTCGACCTGCCGCTGCGCGCGGGAGCTGAGAATGGACATTTGCTTTCGTTTTCCATGTGCGTAGACCTCTCGTGTGATTGGAGTGCGGCCCGGTTACTTCGTCCGGGCGATTCTTTTTGTCGGTCTCCGGTCTCCGGTCTTCGGTCTCCGGTCGACCGTTCGTCGGGCGCTCTGCGCGCGCGATCTTTGGCTTGCCTTCGCATCTGCGCGGCGGCTGCCTGAGCGAAGCGCGGCTGTCGATTTGCCCTGGCAATCCGGGCAGCGCCCCCAGTACGCGACCTCAGCCTCGTCGATCTGATAGCCATTGTCGTCGTGCGCCGTGAGACAGGGGGCTTTGCCGACCGCGCAGTCGACGTCCACCACGCGCCCGCAGACTCGACAGATCAAATGGTGATGGTTGTCGCCGACGCGATCCTCGAAGCGAGCCGGTGATCCCGCGGGCTGAATGCGCCGAATCAGTCCTTCGGTGACCAGGACGCTGAGGGCGTCGTACACCGACTGCAGTGAAATCGCGCCGATCTCTCCCCTGACGGCTTCGGCCACGGCGTCGGCAGTGATGTGCGGTTCATCCGAGACCGCCCGCAAGACGGCCAATCGCTGAGCTGTTACCTGAATGCCGCGTTGCCTGAGGAGCTCTGCCGGGTCGGTGGTCACGCAGAGATACTATCAAATAATGGAGTCGTTCAAATATTTGACCTACCGCGATCACCCAAGGCTAATCCGTCATTCACCGCGTTGAAGCCGGAGTCACCTCGTCGTCAGCCTTGAACTATGCCCCGCGGCTGGCCGGAGGCACGATGCCGTTCAAGCGCAAGTAGACGACCATCTGCCCATACACGTCCATCGAGTGAGACAGCAGCGTCCAGAACATCCGGGCGCGTGTCGATGAGCCGAGCCACGAGGCCTCCTGGCTCTGAGCAATCGTCGCCTCGGTCTGCTCCTGCAAGAGCGCCGTCCCGTAGTCGTACGACGCCGCCAGCGCGGCGACGATATCCGCCTTGGTCTTTACGCTATCGGCAGTGAAAGTCGGGCCCGTGGCCTTTCCGCCGAGCAGCTTCAGCAGGTCGACGTTGACGAGCGCCGCATGCATGATGTGCTCACCGTAGCTGCGCTGGGCCGGTGTGGACTTGAAGCCGAACTTGTCTTCCGGCATCGCGTCGGCCAGCTTCATCAGGCCGTCCTTCTGCTCCTGCCAGTCCTTCACCAGGTCGCTGAGGATCGCGCCCTGCCCCGCCGGCGCTGGTGCGGCCGCGGGAGCTTCGGACGTCGCTGGAGTTGATGGCGCTTCTCCACCGCACGCCGCGGCCATCACGACGAGTATCCCCAACGTCAGTTGAACCCACAGTCGCATCGTTGCCTCCTCGTGAACGCAGAAGTCTAACAGCGAACCTGCAGGGATCCTTTGCGTTTCGACAAACGAACTGCATAGAATCGCGCGTCTGGACCAGCCAGAGCCGTCCGGTATCGCACAACCCGGCCAGATGTTCGGCGCCTACCGCATCGAGCGCATGCTCGGGCGCGGGGGAATGGGTGTCGTCTTCCTTGCCTTCGACACGACCCTCCATCGACACGTCGCATTGAAGCTTGTGGACAGCCGGGGCGACGACGAAGCGACCAGAGCCCGCGTGCTGCGTGAGGCACGGAATGCAGCCGCGCTGAACCATCCGCATATCTGCACGATTCACGAAGTCGGCAACGTCGGCGGCACGGCGTTCATCGCCATGGAGTATGTGAACGGGCGATCGCTACGCGACGAACTCGACGCCGGCACAGTGTCCCTGCATGACCTCCGTCGTTACGGCGTGCAGGCTGCCGATGCACTGGCGCACGCACACGAGCACGGCGTGATCCATCGTGACTTCAAGGCGGGCAACGCGATCATTGCCGGCGGTCGTCTCAAGGTGGTCGACTTCGGCCTGGCGCGCCGCGACGATGTCTTCCTCCCCGATGCGACGACGGCGGCCTCGATCGTACCGGCAGGAATCGCCGCCGGAACGCCGTACGCAATGGCGCCCGAGCAAGTACGTGGCAGCGCGGCCGATGCACGTACGGACATCTGGGCACTGGGCGTGCTGCTGTACGAATTGACCGGCGGCGGCCGGCCGTTCGAGGGCGGCACCACTGCCGAATTGTTCTCATCGATCCTGCGCGACGATCCCCGACCGCTGGCAGCGACTGTGCCTGCTGCGCTGAAAGGCGCGATCGATCGATGCCTGATCAAGGATCCCGAACGGCGCTATCAGCACGCCGCGGACGTTCGAGCTGCACTCGATGCCCTGGAGGCAATCAGCGGGATGTCGGCTCCCGCACGTCGATCGCTGAATTGGAAGAAGGGACTCGTGGCAGCGGCCGCCGCGTTGGCTCTCACTGCGGGCGTGCTCGCGGGTCTCAACCGCGAGTGGATCCGCTCTCGATGGCTCGCAACCGGCCCGCGCATCGATTCGCTTGCGGTGCTACCGCTTGAGAACCTGTCTGGCGAGGCGTCCGAGGACTACTTCGCCGACGGCATGACAGAGGTGCTGAGCACCGACCTCGCTCGTCTCAGCGGGCTGAGGCGCGTGACCGCGCGTGGATCGGTCATGCGCTACAAGGGCTCGAACACGCCACTCGATCAGATCGCTCGCGAGCTGAACGTCGATGCGCTGGTCATGGGCTCGGTGCAGCGATCGGGTAGGCGCGTCAGCATCACGGCGCAGCTTCTCGATCCTGGCAGCGGGGACCAGTTGTGGACCAATCGCTACGAGCGGGACCTCGAGGACATGCTGGCGCTGCGCAATGAAATCGTGTCGGCTATCGTCCGGGAAATCAGGGCGCAGCTGTCGCCAGGAGAGCAGACACGGCTCGCGACGAGAGGTCGCGTCAATGCCGACGCGTTCGAGGCCGCCCTGAAGGGCCGTTTCCACTGGCTCAGGCAGACTCGCGAGGACTTCGACCAGGCCGAGCGGTACTACCAGTTTGCGCTCGAGAAGGACCCCACCTATGCGCTGGCGTACGCGGGCCTGGGCAGCGTGTGGATGATGCGCGGAGACGCTGGTTTCCGTCCGCCGAGCGAGACGGTGCCCATTGCGCGAGAGTACATGGAGAGAGCGCTGGCACTCGACGACGGCCTTGCCGACCTGCACGTAATGCTGGGGGGTCAGCGGGCCGTGGAGTGGGACTGGCCGGGGGCCGAACGCGAATACCGGCAGGCCGTCGCGGCGAATCCGAACCTGGCAGACGCCCACTTCTTCTATGCCGATCTCCTGCTGACGGTCCTGAACAAACCCGACGACTGGAATCGTGAGATACAGCGGGCGCTGGAGCTGGACCCACTGAACGACTTCAACCGAAGCTACTACGGATGGCACCTCAATTACCTGCGCCGCTACGGCGAGGCAATCCCCATCTTCGAGCAGCTGCTCCCCAGCGGGCCGAACAAGGCCTCGAACCATCTGGGGCTCTGGGGTGCGTATTTCCGGACGGGACGATACGAAGCCGCGTTAGCCGCAGCGCGCAACTACTTCGAGGCGGCTGGCGACGGTGAGTTCGCCTCTGCGCTCGGGACCGGACGGAACCGCGACGCCTACCGCGCCGCGATGATCCGCACGGGCGAGATGATGGCCGCACGCAGCGCAACCCGGCATGTGCCGGCTGCGCGAATCGCCAGGATGTTCGCGCATGCCGGCGACACGGACCGAGCAATGGTGTGGCTAGAGCGCGCGTACACCGCGCGTGAATCGACGCTCGCACGTCTGGCCGTCTTCTGGGATTGGGATGACCTGAGATCGGATCCACGGTTCCAGAATCTGCTGGCGCGCATGAACTTCCCGCGGTGAACCTCTCGTCGGTTCCAAGACTGTTCTCAGGGTGAGGCGGGTTCCGTCGTTTCGGAGTCAGCGGCTGACATCGGGACATCCTGAGGCCGTTGAACTCCCGACTCCGCCCACCAGGCGATGAGGCTCGCGCAGCCGCTCAGAGCGGCAAACCCAATCACCAGCGGCAACACCGTACCGTTGTAGCTCTGACCGATCCACGTTCCGAACGCCAGCGAGATGAGCATCGACGTCGCACCAACCACCGACGCTCCAGTGCCGGCGATGTGGCCAAGCGGCTGCATGGCCAGCGCGTTCAGGTTGCCGAAGAGCAGCCCGATGCCGAAGAACGACACCATCAGGTACGTCATCAAGCTCCAGAGCGGTGGATGTCCCGCGCTGGCGCCGGCGAACACGCTGAATACCACCGACACGACGCAGATGCCGCGCAGCGACCAGGTCGAGAGCGCGTGCATGCCGAGTCGGAGAACCAGGCTGGCGTTGACGAACGACGCGCCGCCAATCGCGATCGAGAGCATCGCGAAGTACAACGGAAACCGCGCGCCCAGCGCGTACTGCTGCTGCAGGATCTGCTGGGCAGAGCTCAGGTATCCGACAAAAGCGCCGAACACAAATCCCGACGCGATGGTGAAACCGATGGAGCGTCGATTGGTGACGACCTCACGCAGAGCAGCCGCGATGCGCTTCGCCGAAAACGGGATGCGGCGGCTGCTCGGCAGCGTTTCTTCCTGACGCACGCCAAACCACACGGTCGCAAGCAGACCAATCACCAGGTAGACGACAAAGATGCCCCGCCAACCGGACAGGCCGAGAATCGTCTGCCCGATCGCTGGCGCCACAACCGGGACAAGAATGAACACGAACATGACGAGCGACATCACACGCGCCATGGCACGGCCCTCGAACTTGTCCCGTATCAGTGCGAGGGTGATCGTGCGCGGCCCCGCAACACCAATGCCTTGCAGGAGCCGTGCGGCGAGCATCACCGGGAACGCGCGCGAGAGCAGCGCGAGCAGACTTCCGGCAATGAAGAGCGCCAGCCCAACGTATGCCGCCGGCTTGCGGCCGGCGGCATCCGAGAGCGGGCCGTAGAACAGCTGGCCGACTCCGAACCCGAGGAAGAACAGCGAGACAACCAGTTGATTGTCGTTCGCGCGCTCGACGGCAAGCGAGGCGCCGATCGCTGGAAGCGCAGGCAGTACCGTGTCGATCGACATCGCGGCGAGCGCAGTGAGCGTCGCCATCAAGGCGACGAACTCACCAAAGCCGATCGCCGCGCGTTCCGGAGGGGTCACAGGTCCGCTCAGCATACCGGCACCAGCCGTTGAGCGAAAATAAGGCGAGTGCAGGAGGGCCTTCAATGCGTCGAATCCGGAACCACGTTGTTGCCGTTGTGTTCGTGGCGATCGGCGTCGCCTGTGTAGCAGTCCCCGCCGCGGCTCAGTACCTGCGGTATCCGACGACGGGCGTCCCACGAAACGCCGACGGGACGGTCAATCTGTCGGCGCCCACTCCCCGCGCGGCCGACGGGAAACCGGATTTCTCGGGCATCTGGATCACGGACAAGCCGCTCTGCCCCAAGCCGGATCCAGTCACCTACCTCTGCGGCGACGAACTGCCGTTGTCGCGCGAAGGCATCAACTTCGGCATCGACATGCCCGGCGGCCTCCCCTACCAGCCGTGGCTCGCCGCGCTGGTGAAGGAGCGCACGGCGAATGACGCGAAGGACGACCCGCACGTACGCTGCCTCCCCGACACATTCGTTCGCGCCTACGGACTGCCTCACCTGTTGAAGTTCATTCAGACACCGGGGCTCCTCGTGATGCTCAACGAGATGAACGCCGGCTATCGCCAGGTGTTCACCGACGGACGTCCGCTGCCGACAGATCCTACGCCTTCATGGCAGGGCTACTCGTCGGCGACATGGTCGGGCGACACGCTCGTGGTGAACACGATCGGATTTCGCGACAACCTCTGGATCGACATACAGGGCAGCATGCTGACCGAGTCGGCCAAGGTGCAGGAGCGTATTCGCAGGCCCGACTACGGGCACCTCGAGATCGACCTCATCGTCGACGATCCCAAGGCGTACACGAAGCCGTGGACTGTGACGCTGAAGCAACGAATCGCCGTGGACACCGAGCTCGTAGACGAGATCTGCCTGGAGAACGAGCAGTCGTATCAGCGCATGCAAAAAGTGAAATAGATCGTCGCAGGCGCCCCTTGACAGTGCGTCCGGCCGCTGCCGACAATCTCTGTAACCATGAAAGTGCTGTCCAGACGTCAGTTCGTTGCGACGATCGCCGCCACCGCACCTGCACTCACCATCAGTCGCCGTGTCTGTGCCGCAGCGGCCACCGAACCACGCCTTCTGCGCTTCGATCATCTGCACACCGGCGAGCGCCTCGACGTCGAATATTTCAGCGGCGGATCCTATCTGCGCGACGCGCAGCGATCACCGACCGTCGCCAGGCGTTTCAAGTGATATCGGGGTATCGATCGCCCGCGACCAACGAGATACTCCGACACCGCAGCGAAGGAGTGGCAGCGCACAGCTTGCACATGGAAGGACGGGCGATCGACATCCGGCTGGCAGGCGTTCCCTTGACCAGGCTCCGCGATGCCGCCCTCTCGATGCAGCGCGGAGGCGTCGGCTTCTACGGGCCCTCCAACTTCGTGCACGTCGACACCGGTCGCGTCCGACGCTGGTAACTCCTTGCGGTTACCGTCGGCCACGCAGGGCGCGGTCGAGCGCCTCGTCCTGGCCGTAGATGTCCGGAGCGAAACGCACTGAGCCGTCCGACGTGGCGAAAGCCGTGGTGTAGACCAAGAGCACCTGAATTCGCCGCGGCACGCGAACCTTGCGCGAGATGACCGTGGAAGTCGAGATCGTCTCGGTTATCCGTTCGCGGTTCCACTCATTGGAGCCTGTAAACACCCATTCAGCCAGCGCCACCGGATCCTCCACACGCACGCAGCCGTGACTGAACGCGCGCTGGCTGCGCGCAAACAGTCTCTGAGCCGGGGTGCCGTGCAAGTACACATACTTCTCGTTCGGCAGCACGAACTTGATGAAGCCGAGCGCGTTCTTCGGCCCCGGCCGCTGGCGTAGACGCAACCGACCACGAGCGAGCAGGTCGAGATTGTCGGCTGTCGCGGCCACCGCGTCTGCGTCATCACCGTCGCCCCGAACGATTTCCATGTCCTCGCGCACCAGCAGCCCTGCCTCCTTCCGGAGAGTAGGCAGGAAATCTTGCCGCAGGATGGACCGTGGAACGTTCCAGTACGGCCTGAAAATCACGGACTCCATCGTGCCGCGCAGCACTGGCGTCGGCGTGACTGGGCGGCCGACGATCGCTTTCATCGTGAACGCCGGATCGCCCATCCATCCATGGTCCCATCCGCGCAGCTCGAACAGTGGGATGTTCAGCACGAGAAGCGCGGCATCGATCTGATGCGGTAGCCAGCGCAGTCGCTCGAGCGCAAGCTCGATCTGGCGCGCGCGGTGCGCGGTTGGGACGGAGAGCTCACGCCACGTCGCGCGGCCAATCACGCCGTCGGCATCGAGCCCCATGGCGACCCTGGAAGTGCCTGACTCCCTCCACGAGCACACCGGAGTAGACGCCAACGTTCACCGCCGCTGACGGCGCGGACGGCAGATCACCAAAGGCACTCAGGCGTGCGCGAAGCCGAGCGGCACCTGCGAACCGATCGCCGGGATGGAGTGTTGCCGTAAACGGGGACGATTCTTCGAGTGCAGCCGCAAGGGTGCGATAGCGCTTCAGCGCAACGCGAAGCAGCCTGTACTCCTCCATCACGGGGCGAGCGCACTCGACGGCATCGCCAACCCGACCGCGGTCGATTGCACCGTGAAGGCATGTTACGACGTCGTCCCGATCGGCGGGTGCCGGAAGGCCAATGCCCAGTATCCGCGGATCAATTACACCGTGGCGCAGGTCATCCAGGTAGCGCAGCATCGCTGCGCTCAGCGCGAGCTCGTACAGCGACGCCTGCTCCATACTCGGCGACCGTCCGATGTCGAGCGTGGTCGCCAGATCGTTCAGTTGCCCACTGGTGTAGTGAGCCGGCTCGAGGCCGTCTTCGTCTGCGGTCTCGAGTAGGGCCATCGCCTCTCGCGCGCGTTCGGTTCGTCGGCCTGCGGCATCGATCCACATGGGGCTGAAGGCGGCTCGTTCGTACAACTTCGCGAGACGAGCGCGCTCGAGATCGGTGGAAGCACTAATGGTGGACAGATCGCCTGCTTCGAGGTGCGCCGCGATCGATGAACGGACATTCTGGGCCGAGGAGCGCGCGGACTCAGATCCCGCGAGGGCGACGGCCAGCAGGAGGCCGATTTCCTGGAACGAGCTTCTGTGCCACGCCTCCGCTACCGGTCTGGTGTCAACGCCACATTGAGCGTGGCCGTTGCACCCTGTCGCACCGAAAGCTCGGTGCTGTAGGTGCGATAACCTTCCTTGCGGATCTCGATCGTATGGACACCTGTGAGGAGCTGCAGGATGAGAGGTCCGGTTTCATCGGAGGGTTCCCACATGTCGCCGTCGATCGTCACGACTGCATCGC
>Ga0247825_10000838_pt1 | contig 19906 bp, 20 predicted proteins | sample 13C_Vanillin_Day_FD_194413 | JGI IMG/M metagenome (GOLD analysis project Ga0247825, IMG submission 194413) | Soil microbial communities from agricultural site in Penn Yan, New York, United States - 13C_Vanillin_Day48 | ecosystem: Environmental > Terrestrial > Soil > Agricultural land | place...
CACTGCCGATCGGTCGCCGCCAGACTCGCGAATCACCGGCGCCGACTCGCCGGTGATCGCGCTCTCATCCACCGACGCCACGCCTTCGACGATCTCACCATCGGCAGGTATCACCTCGCCCGCCGAGACGCAGACGACGTCACCCTTGCGTAGCGCGGGCGCCGGGACAGTCTCGTAGCTGCCGTCCGGGTGTTCCCGCTTCGCCACTGTTTCCGTCTTCGCCTTTCGAAGTGTGTCGGCCTGCGCCTTGCCGCGCCCTTCGGCCATTGCCTCCGCGAAGTTCGCGAACAGCACTGTCAGCCACAGCCAGAATGTGATCTGGAACTCGAATCCGAGGCCGGGCCGTGCCGTCAGCGCGTCCTGGATGAGCCGCCACGTCGTCAGCACACTGCCCACCTCCACGACGAACATGACCGGGTTTCTGACCATCGTCCGCGGATGCAGCTTTCTGAACGAGTCGCCGATCGCCCTGCGGACGATCTGCGAATCCCACATGGAGAGCGCGCGTGCCGATGTGTGCGGCGTCATCAGAAGACCTGTCCGTTGTTCAACAGAAAGTCTTCGACGATGGGCCCGAGTGTGAGGACCGGGAAAAACGTCAGCGCGCCGACGATCACGATCACGCCGACGAGCAGGACCGAGAAGAGCGGCGTGGTGACCGGGAACGTGCCGAGCGACGAAGGAATCAGCTTCTTGCGACCGAGGCTGCCGGCGATTGCCAGCGGTGGAATGATCATGAAGAAGCGGCCGAACAGCATCGTCAGGCCGAGCGTCGTGTTGTACCACTTCGTGTTGACGCTGATGCCGCCGAATGCGGACCCGTTGTTGGCCGCCGCGGACGAGTACGCGTAGAGCATTTCAGACAGGCCGTGCGGGCCAGGGTTGAAGATGCTCGACGTGCCGAAATCGGGCGAGACCGACGAGATGGCCGTGAACGTCAGGATCAGGTACGAGAAGACGAGCACGGTCAGCATCGCCATCTGCACTTCGAACGCCTGGATCTTCTTGCCAAGGTATTCAGGAGTTCGTCCCACCATGAGGCCTGCGATGAAGACGGACAGGATGATGTAGACGAGGACGCCGTACATCCCCGCGCCCACGCCACCAAAGACGACCTCGCTCAACTGAATGTTGGCGAGAGGCACCAGACCACCCAGCGGCGTGAAGGAGTCGTGCCAGCCGTTGACCGCGCCACTACTCGCGTCGGTCGTGGCCGTCGCGAAGAGCGCTGTGTTCGCGATGCCAAAGCGAACCTCCTTGCCTTCCATGTTTCCGCCCGGTGCCGAGTCGGTGCCCAGTTGATTCGCGCCCGCACTCGTGAGCAGCGGATTGCCGCGCGCCTCGGCCCAGTACACGGCCGTCACGCCACAAAGGAAGAGAAACGCCATCGCTGCCCACACTGCCCACCCGTGGCGCCGGGAACCGGTCATCGAGCCGAGCGTGTAGGTCAGCGCTGACGAGATGGCGAAGATGCCGAACATCGCGAAGAAGTTCGAGAGCGGTGTCGGGTTCTCGAAGGGATGCGCGCTGTTGGCATTGAAGAAGCCGCCCCCGTTGGTCCCGAACTGCTTGATGACTTCCTGCGACGCAACGGGTCCCTGCGCGATGACCTGCTTGGCGCCCTCGACGGTCTGCACCACGTCGTATGGCTTGAGGTTCTGCACCACGCCCTGGGACACCAGGAACACTGCGCCGACGACGGCGATGGGCAACAAGACCCATAGGGTGGCGCGTACCATGTCCACCCAGAAGTTGCCGAGGGTGTCTTTCTGCTTCTGCGCGACGCCACGAATGAACGCGATCGCGATCGCAATGCCGACAGCGGCTGACACGAAGTTGTGGTACGCAAGACCAGCCATCTGCGTGAGGTAGCTCATCGTGGATTCGCCGCCATAGGCCTGCCAGTTCGTGTTGGTCGTAAACGACGCGGCGGTGTTGAAAGCCAGATCCGGAGCCACGCCTGCAAGTCCCTGCGGGTTCCAGGGCAGCGATGCCTGCAGGCGCTGCATCGCGTAGAGCACCAGCATCGACACCACGCTGAACAGCAGGACGGCCACGGCGTACTCCGTCCAACGCATCTCATGCATCTCGTTGACGCCGGTCGTCCGGTAGATGAACCGCTCGACCGGGCGCATCACCGGATCGAGCCATGTCCACTGACGCGTGAACACACGGGCCATGAAACTGCCGAGCGGCGGCGTGACGAGAAACACCGCGAGCAGGAAGAAGAGAATCTGAAGCCAGCCGTTGAGAGTCATGTCAGCGCTTCATCAGGGAATCGCACAGGGCGACGTACCCGATGCCGAGGACGAAGAACAGAATGGTCAGACCAACGAAGATCGCATCGAGCACAAGGCACCTCGAAGGCGTGAGTTACGCCAGCGCGCGCGCTATGACGAACATCAGCACGAACAGCGCGCTCACGATCCAGCCCGCCACGTGCCATGGCCACACCGGAGCGTTGAGGTACGGCCCATACAGCTCGGGGGGCGTGAGTGTGTGTTGTGCGTTCATGGCGTCCTCCGCCGGTTTCATCTGACTTCCACGGTAGGCCCGCTCCGACTAAAGGAACCGGCAAAAAGCCGTAAAGAGTTCGTAAGGACTGCATCTCGTTCCAATTCCGCGCGTTAGCATGAGGTGATGCCAGAGAAGAATCGGCCGAGTGGAGAGCAGCTGCTGGCGCAGCTTCAGGCCGGTACTCAGGCACGGCTTCGCATCTACATCGGCGCCGCACCTGGCGTCGGCAAAACCTATTCGATGCTGGAAGACGCGCACGCACTCCGTCGCGAAGGCGTTGATGTCGTGATCGGGTTCGTCGAAACGTACGGACGCGCGGACACCGAGGCAAAGATCGGCGATCTGGAAATCGTGCCTCGCAGGCGCATCGAGTACCGCGGTGTGACCCTCGAAGAAATGGATGTCGTCGCGATCATCAGACGACGGCCGCAGCTCTGCGTCGTTGACGAACTCGCGCACACGAACGTGCCCGGAAGCACGCACGAGAAACGCTATCTCGATGTTCTCGACCTGCTCGGCGCCGGCATCGGTGTGCTGACGGCGGTCAACATTCAGCACCTCGAGACGCTGAACGATGCTGTCGGGCGCGTGACCGGCGTGCGTGTCCGCGAGACCGTGCCCGACACGTTTCTCGATCGCGCGGACGAAGTCGTGAACGTGGACGTGACCGTCCAGGAACTCCAGAGCCGGTTGCGGCAGGGCAAGGTCTACAAACCCGAGAAGGTCGAACAGGCGCTCGGCAACTTCTTCAAGGAGACCAATCTCTCGACGCTCCGCGAGCTGGCGCTCCGCGCAGTGGCCGACGAAGTCGGCGAGAAGGCGGCGTCACGCCGGCAGCGTGAAGGTCTCGAGCCGGCGCTGATCCCGGAGCGAGTGATGGTGTGTATGAGCTCGAGCGCCGATGCGCCGCGCGTGCTGCGGACGGGAGCGCGTATCGCGCGCCGACTGGGAGCCCGCTGGTATGCGGTCTACGTGGAAGCCCCGCGCGAAGCCCCGGGGCGCATCACGCCTGCCGACCGCGATGCGCTGCAACGCAACATCACACTGGCCGAGAGCCTCGGTGCGACGATGGTTCGCGTGAAAGCCGATCGCCCGGCCGACGGGTTGATCGAGTTCGCCAAGCGGGAAGGCATCACCCATGTGATCTTCGGACAGACGGCTCGCAGCCGGTGGGAAATCCTCCTGAAAGGGTCGACGCTCAATCGCTTCCTCGGAGAAGTACGGGGCGCGGCGATCCAGGTGGTCCCCCTCGGCGACGCATCCGGATAACGCGTTGGCGTTCTGTTCAAGGCCTCTTTCAGCCGCGTTATATCCAGATAGACGACCTCGGATCCGAAACGGCTGAGGTATTCACGCGGCCCTCAAACAGCCCATGGAAGCGGCGCGAGCTTATAGTTCTTACGTGCGCTCGCCCCGAGTGCCCGGCGCCGTGCGTTTCTACCTGGCGTTCTCAGCGATCGTCCTGGTTCTGGTGGCGTTCGAGGTCTTCCTCACATCGCTGCCGTTTGCCGATGCGATTCCTGACTACGCCGAGCAACTGCAGCAGCGGCAGCTCGACTCCTATTTCGAAATGATTCAGCTGCTCATCACACTCGCGACTGTGACCATCGGCGGAATCACCGGCTATGTCATCAATCGCGACAACACGAAGGGGCTGTCGAGTCCGCAGCTTCGTCGCGTCGTCGCCAGTTGGGCGCTGTGTGCCGCGTCGCTGTACTTCGGGTATCTCGCGTACCAGCAGGCCGTCTGGATGTTGAACAACGGCTTCTTCAATCCCGCGAACCCGCGCATCTGGATTCCGACGCGCGCTCAATTCTGGAGCTTCCTCGCCTCCGTCGTCGTCTTCGCCGACTTCGTCTACATGAGCCTGCAGGTCACTGACGCGCGTCACGCACGGAAGTCGCCATGAAACTCTCAGCTCCCGCCGCCTGTATCGCGTTCGCGCTGTTCGTTCTCAGCTCCGATCGTGTGCGTGCCCAATCCGACGGGGGCGACGTCCAGGTCAGCGGTGGGATCTCCACGGCGTCGTTCACCACAGCGGAGGGCAAGATTCAGGTGCACGTCTCCGCCGATGCGGCGCCGGGCGACACGATCTCCGGCGTCGTGCTGGCGGAGCCCGCAGGCAAGACCCCGCAGGAGCAACAGGCGAATCTGGGAACGCTGACCGGTCTCGTGGTGGAGCTCGAGGGGCAGCGGACGAAGGTGGCCTCGAAGCAATACGAATGGACCGTGCCTGCCGCACTGCGTGTCGGCCGCGCGATTCTCACGCTGCGGCGCCCCGATGGTCGCATGGTCTCGCAGGTGCCAGTGCCAATCGATCCGCAGCCTCCCCTTCCGCGCGGCCCTGGGCAGACCGGCGTCGCACTGCCATCCGATCTCCAGATTGGCCGGCCCGTCACGATCCGGGGCCGCTTCGACGGCTCGCTGCGCGGCAAGAGCGTCGACGTCGGAGGCAGTCCCGCCGAACTGCTCGCCGCATCGCCACGACAGGTTGTCTTCCGGACCACGCAGACGACGTTTGGCGAAGTACCGATTCGCTTCACAGACAACGGACAGCCTACCCAGGCCACGACCCGCGCGATGGGGGTGCGTTTAATCGCAACGAGCACGCAGCTACTGAAGGGTCAGCGGGCCACCCTCACGACAACTGTGACGGGACTTGGTGGCATCACCGAACCGGCGACGCTGACCTACAGAAACCTCTCGCCCACCACTCTCCAGATCGAAGGGGGATCGCCTCGAATCACGATTGCGCCGCGAGACGTGAAAGGCGACGGCACCTATGTGGACACCCGCCGACTGACCGGCATCCAGGCCGGGGGATTTCAGATCGTCGCGTCGGTCTCTCGACCCGCGCTTTCGCGATTCAACGTCAAACGCACCATTGACACCGTGGTGGACGCGTGGGAGCTTCGCGCGCGATTCCGGATCGCGCCCGATGCGCGCCAGCTGATTCAGCGCTCGGTGCTCGAGGCACAACGTTCGCTCGAAGACTTCCTCAGGCAGCAAGAAATCAGCGGAGCGGATCCGCAAAGCGTCTTTCAGGCGCTCCTCTCCCATTACTGCTACGACCTGCGTGACAACCTCCTGTCGTCCGCCCGGCCCACCGCCACGTTGATGACGCATCAACCCGTGATGCTCGCGGCAATGAGGCAGCAACCTGCCCCCCTGGCGGAAGTGACAACCAACGAGGTACGTCGCTGGTCGTTCACGCAGTTCCTGTCGGATCTGATCGCCCGGGCGACGTCGCAGTCGATCGGCTACCTGTTCGTCACCTCCACACCCGAGCGCGCTGGCATCACCATCGACGGCCAGCGGAAGAGCGAGCTGACCAATCGTCGTTTCGTCACCACCGTCGGCACTCACGAAGTGCAAGTCGCGCGCACGTCGAAGCCCTGCCGTGTGAGCGTCGCCATCGACGCCCTCCAGACGAGCGTCGTCACCTGCGAATAGTCGCCAGACGCGCCGCATCTGCGCTTCGGGGTCAGACCCCTTCACATACGAAAACCTGTGAAGGGGTCTGACCCCGGACCGTGCCGTGACCAGCTTGGGGTTTTGCGCGTTTGGTGGCAGGATCCGCACGCGGCGTCACTCTGTTCATGTAAGGAGGCCAACGTGCGGTTGATTGCCTGTCTCGCAGGTGCGTGCTTCGCGTTCCTGACACTTTCGGTCTCCGCGCACCACTCGCACGGCCAATACGAGGAGACCTTTCGTGACATCGAAGGCGTCGTGAAGGAACTGCATCTGCTCACGCCGCATTCCTGGGTCTATATCGAGGTCAAGGATGCGGCGGGCGCGCCGCAGATCTGGGCGCTCGAAGCGACAACTCGCGGGCAACTCGAGAAGATGGGTGTCACGCGCGAGTCGCTCAAAACCGGTGACGTCATAAAGGCCCGATGTCATCCGCTCAGGGACAAAACCAACGGCTGCCTGCTCGGCTTCCTGAAAACGAGCGACGGCGCGATCAAGGACTGGGACGGCGGGAACGCCCCGGCGCCCAAGGATTTCTAGCCCCGCACCTGGAGTAGCCGGTCATGCATACCAGAGCATTCGTGTTCGGATTGCTGCTGCTGTCGACACCCTGCTCGCTGGCGGCGCAGGAGTGGGACGAATTCACGAGCCTCCAGGACGGATTCCGGCTCAACTTCCCCGGCAAGCCGACAGTGACCGAAACCAAGTGGACATCGCAGTTGAACTACGTCCTGCCCGCGCGCGTGTACTCGGCGGTCAAAGACAAGGAACGCTACTCCGTGACTGTCGTCGACTACAGCGGCATCGAGCAGCAAGGCGTCGAGCGAGCCAAATCGTGCCCGCCGGGGAACGCGAACTGCCGCGCGAACGCGCCCGAGGCGCTGGGCCCGGGATATGCGAGACACGACGAACGTGGAGCGATCGTCTATGCGACGCTCAAGCTGCTGCAACGTGACGCCAAGCTGAATTACCTCGCCTGGGAGTGGCAGGATCTCGTCGAGGGGCACATCGTCCAGCTCACGAACAACGCCGATCAGTCGCGAACGTTCGCGTGGGTTGGGATGCATCAGCAGAAGCTGTACATCCTGGAAGGCACCGTGCCGGCCAACTACCCGGAGCCAGGGTTGTTTCAACAGTCGATGCAGTGGGTGGACAAGGACGGAAACGGGATTCGCTATCGCTCCATCTACTCCAACTCGTTTCACGGCATGGGCGTGTATCCCGCTCCCGCAATCGTCGGAAGATAGCGATGCGCGCGTGCCCGATCGTGGCGGCGTTCGTCCTGATGTCGATGGGAGGCGCGACCTTCGCGCAAGAGTGGACCGAGTTCGTCAGCAAAGACGACCTCTTCTCGACCAACTTCCCCGGCACTCCTCAGATCACTCAGTCCACGTATCGATCGCAGTTCGGCGCGGACCTACCTTCGCACGTGTACAGCGCGAGTCTCGGGCCGAGCCGCTTTTCGGTTACGGTGGTCGACTACCGCGCAATCGAGAAAATCCTCACGGAGAAAGCGAAGGCATGTCCCCCGGGCGCAGAGACCTGCCTTGGAGGAAGCAATCCTGGCAGTTCCACAGGCGCGGGATACTGGAAGGTGGACTACGCGGGCGCGCTCATCTACGCGACGCATCAATTCATGAAGCGCGACGCCGCCATCACGGAGTTCATCTGGACCAACATCGACCTGGTCGAGGGGCACATGCTGCATCTGACCAACGCGGACAAAAAATCGCGAACCTACGCGTCGATCTTCATGCACGCCGACCGGCTCTACATCGCCGAGGCCACGGTGCCCGCCGGCGCGCCTGAGCCAGGCCTGTTTCAGCAGGCACTCGGTTGGATCGACGAGAACGGGAAGAGCATCCGCTATCAGACGCTCTACCACCACGGTCAGCCCACGCCGCCGCGCGCGCGCTGACGCCCGATCATCGGATCTCGCGTTACTGGCACCTACTGGCGCCAGCTGTGCTTCCCTCGCGGGTACCGTCTCGATAGACCTTGTGGCAGTTCGCGCACGACTCGTTGAGTCGATCGGCCACCTTGACGACGGCGTCGACGTTGCGCGTCTGCGCCGCTTTGTACACTTCTCGACCGACGTCCATCAGCGCGGCGGTGTACTGCTTCCAGTCGGCACGATCGACGGGAACCGGCTTGCCGTTCTCGCAGCGTCGCCCCGGCAACAAGAAGAGCGGAGCGGTCTCGACGAGCGCAAGAGCGGCCTGATCGACTGTTTGCCAGCCGTAGTACACCGTCGAGCCCCACTGTACATAGTCGAACGGTATCGGCATCGCCGGCTTGTCCTTGGCCGGATCTTTCACCTGCACGTTGAACAGGATGTTCGCGTTGGGAAACGTCACGCCTCGCATCAACTGCGCCAGATTGCCGGCAACGGCGAACGACGATACCGCGCCAGCTCCTCCGGCCGCTTGAACAGCCGGGAACGTGATCTGCGCCAACACAGCAGGTTGGAGATCGGTCTGTCCTGCCGGGAACTTGCCAGTCCTCAGCAGGAATGCCGCGAGATCGATCGCCTGCGGACGGGACATGCTGCCGGCCGCCTGCGGCGGCATCGTCTTCTCGATCTTGTCGACGAGATCGGCCAGCGATCGCGTCCCCCACGCGGAGAGAAAGCCAGCGCCAGCCAACGGAGGGCCGACGACCCCCTCGAGCGCCTCGCCGTGGCACATCACGCATTGCGCCTTGTAGAACTGCTGTCCGCGCGCCGCCTGCGCGTCCGAATAGACGCGGTCCGAGACGGCTCGCGATTGACCAGCTTGACCGGGTGACGAGAGCACGGCGGCGAGAGCGAAGAACACCACGATGCCGGATGCTCGACGCGAAGTCGTAAACCTCGAGGGAAACGTGGGCATTGTCCAACCCTCCACCGGATGACAGGTCGCGGATTATAGCTTGCGCGGCCCCGCTGTTTTGGGCAGTATCTCCGCACCCACCGAACCTGCTTGCCGCGGTTGGAGCGAGGAGGACGCCATGCGGCTGTTTCCACTGATTCCTGCGGCGCTGATCGTCTTCCTCTCACAGCCCGTCCTCGCTCAGGAGTGGACGCGCTTTGTCAGCACCGAAGACGGGTTTAGCGCGAACTACCCCGGCCAGCCGAAGGTCGAGACCAGCACGTACACGAGCGAGTACCGTCAGCAATTGCCCGCCAGGGTCTACACCGCCTCCGACGCACTCGGGCGCTACTCTACGACGGTCGTGGACTACCGGAATATCGAGAAGCTGCACGCCGATCGAGCCGCCAAGTGCCGCGCCGCAAAGGGCGACGGCGATTCGTGTCAGAACGACTTCCGAGTCGACCTCGCCGGCGCGACAGACCACGCCGTGTGGGACTACATGAAGCGCGACGGCGTCAAGATCACGCACTACATGTATTACTTCGTCGAGCTCGTGTCGGGACGACTGCTGCAGATGACGAATCCCGACAAGACGCGGACGTTTGCCGCCATCCATCAACACGCCGGCCGCCTCTACATTCACCAGGCGACTGTGAGCGCCGGGATGCCGGAACCGATTCTGTTCATGCAGGGCCTGGCCTGGGCTGACGAGAAGGGGCTGGCGATCAGGTACCGGACGATCTACACGGAAGGCTACGGCGAGTGGAAGTTTCCCAACGACCTGCCACCGCACACCGTGCGGGATCTGAACACATCGATCGACGGAACCATCCCGCCGAAGAAATGAGGAGGGCGACCATGCGTTTCAAGGCCTTCGTCGTTGCGTTCGCGTGCGTGTCGTGCCTGGCGACGTCACTCATTGCCCACCACTCACACGGCAACTACGACGTGCAGACGTGGACGACGATGGAGGGCACCGTCAAGCAGGTCATCTTCATCGTCCCGCACTCGATCATCTACCTCGATGTGAAGGGTGAGAAGGGCGAGATGGCCACGTGGTCGCTCGAGGCAACAAACCCCCAGGGCATCTTCCTGAAGGGCGTGAAGAAGGAAGACGTGCTGGTGGGAGACACGATCAAGGTGAGGTGTCATCTGCTCCGCGATGGTGGTCGCGGCTGCCTGCTCGGCTTCGTGACGCCGATGCACGGCGACAAGGCGCGCGGCCACGGCATCGAGATCGAATGGGACTGAGCAAACACGTGAAGGGGTCTGACCCCGCACATATCAGCTTCCGTTTGCAGCGAAATCGTTCCAGGTATGCAGCGCGTAATACAGCGGTGTGTGGTCGACCAGTGCGTCAGGCCACGTGATCTGGATGTTCTGCTGTGAGAGGTTGACGATGTCGAGCATGACTCGGCTGCTGCCGAACACATCCTGAATGAAGTGCTTAACGGTCGGCTCGCCGGTGCCCGCCTGACCGTCCTTGTTGATCCAGCGCAGATGGTTGACGTGCGTGTAGCTGCCGTGAGGAAACGCGACTACCTGGGACGGCACATGCGTGACCACGTCGTGATCGTTGACGTAGCGAGTGCTGCGCTCCACGAACTGGCTGTCGAAGTGACCGGCGAACACGCCGTTGCCGACACGCGGCGAACCGAACGTGCAGACGCCCGCGGCGCGTGAGCCCCGACGGAACGCTGCCAGCGTCGCGAGGGCGCCTCCGAGGCTGTGACCGGTGAACCATACGGGACGATCGGTCAGCTTGTTGAGCGCAGCTTCGAGCGGTTTCCAGACGGGCTCGAGCGCTTTACCGAACCCCTGATGCACGTGTCCGACGTCCCACGGCACGGCCTTCAGGAGCACGTCACTGAAGAGATCCTGCCAGGCGTCGGGTTGCGTTCCCCGGAACGTGACGATCGCAAAGCTGGCGCACTGCGCCAGGTAACACTCTGTGCCGCTGCTGGCAAAGACCTCGCATGAGTTCATCTGCGCGCGCGACTTGAACACATCGCGCACCACGCTCACGTCGTGGTTGTAGGCGATCCAGGCGGCATCCGCCAGCCACCACGCGTTGACCCTCGACCACGAGGTGGCGTCAGGAACGAATCGGTGTGTGGCGGCATCCTCGAACGCGACGTACTTCGTGGGATTGCCCTCGGGGTGAAGCAGCAGATCTCGCTGGAGCTCGAACGAGGGGTTTTTCGGAAGCTCTTTCTTCGTCAGCATGCTCGCGCAGAATAGCACTCGCTTCGGACTAGAATCATTTCGGATCGGAGGGGTAATCGTGAAGCCGATGTCTGCCGCGTGCATGGTGGCCGCTGTTGTGGCGGTCGTGATCCTCGAGACAAGTGCGACTGGAGTCGTGAGCGCGCAGGGGCGCGGGGCCAAGCCTGCAGCTGTAACCACGGGAACGGTCGACAAGATCGTCGTCCATGGTAAATCGCTCGAAGGCAATCTCGAGGGCGACTCGCCCGATCGTGAGGCGACTGTCTATCTGCCTCCGGCCTATGCGAGCGACCAGTCGCGACGATTCCCGGTGATCTACCTGCTGCATGGATACGGCGGACGAGAGGACACCTTCACTGAACGCCTGGCCAGCCTGCAGCAAAGCGGCGACACCCTCGCCGCAGCGCAAGGCTTCAGCTCGGCGATCGTTGTCACGCCGAGCGCTTACACGCTGCACAAAGGCAGCATGTATTCGAACTCACCGACGACAGGTGACTGGGAAAGATTCATCGCGGAGGATCTCGTTGCGTACATGGACAGCCACTACCGTACGCTCGCCAACCGGATGAGCCGTGGACTGGCCGGTCATTCGATGGGTGGCTATGGTGCGCTTCGGATCGGCATGAAGCGGCCGGACGTGTTCTTCAGCCTCTATCTCATGAGCTCGTGCTGCCTGACGGCGAATCGCAGTCCGAATCCGGAGTCGATGGCGGCGTCTGAAGCGATCAAGACGCGCGCGCAGGCAGAGGAGGCGGCAAGCGGGCGCGGCTTCGGTCCGTCGGTGAACCTGGCGTCGGCTGCTGCGTGGTCACCGAACCCCAAGAACCCGCCACTCTTCCTCGACCTTCCAGTCAAGGATGGCAAGGTTCGCCCTGACATCGTCGCAAAGTGGGTGGCCAACTCGCCGATCGAGATGCTCGAGCAGCACGCGGCGAACCTGAGGAAGTACTACGCAATCGCCATCGAGATCGGCACATCGGACGGCCTGCTCGCGTCGAACAAGCAGTTGCACGAGACGATGACTCGCCTGCAGATCCCGCACCACTACGAGGAGTACGACGGCGATCACACCAACAGGGTACGAGAGCGAATCGAGCGGTACGTGCTGCCGTTCTTCTCGAAGAACCTGGCGGCACCGGCGAATCCAACCTCGCCATCACCGCAAAGCAATCACTGATGGTGGCACCTAAGATGAAGAGAGTGACTGGGATCGTCATAGCCGCGGCCGCGTTATTGATGGCAGCGAACGTCGCGCATGCCGACGTGACGATGAACTCGGTGCGCGTGTCCGGAACCGATACGGTGGCTCTGACGAAGTTCTATCAGTTTCAACGAGCAGCGGCGTCGAGCCGTTACACCGAGAGGAGCCGGCGATGAGCTCGAGGTTCGCGTCGATTGTGCTGGTCACAACACTCATCGCCCAGGCTCCGTCTCATGCGGCCGGTCCCCGCATCGCGCCGGTGCCCGAGAACCAACGGAGCGGCGAACAGAAAGCGCTCGCCGAGCGGTTCGCGTCGTCCACGATACCCAACGCCGTCGCAACGTACCTGAATCATCCGCTGCTCGCTGAGCACATCCTGCCGTTCGAACACTACGTCTCGAGCGACTCGGGACTCCCCCCTCGAGATCGTTCGCTGGTGATCCTGCGCACCGCGTGGTTGACACGCTCCGACTATCTCTGGGCTCATCGAGCGGGCGCGGCGCGACAGGCGGGCGTGACAACCGACGAGTTGAGGCGCATTGCCGAAGGCCCTGGCGCAAATAGATGGGACACGCTCGACGCAGTGTTGCTTCGCGCAGCAGACGAACTGCACGTCGATTCGTTTGTCTCCGACGCGACGTGGCAGGCGTTGAGCGAGCGTTACAACACGAACCAGTTGGTGGATCTCGTCGACACCGTCGGCACGCTCACGATGCACGCAGGGGCGTTCAATTCGCTCGGCCTCGAGATCGAGCCGGGGTTCCAGGAACGGCTTCCGACCGGAATCCCGCGTGCAGTGGCGGCAACGCGAACGAACGTGCGCCTGCTGGGGCGAGAGCCCCGCATTCCACCGCTCGAGCCCAGGGACTGGACGCCCGAGCAACGCAAGCGATTCGATCCCAACGGAACCGGTCAGCGCGCAGCAAACGTCTTCGTCACGTTCGTGCGCAATCCTCCTGCGGATCGCCTGCGCGGTCCCATCAACCAGCACATTCTCAATTCCACGACGCTGTCCGTCCGGCAGCGTGAAACGCTGTTGATGCGCATCGGCGTGCTGTGCCGCTCCGAGTACGAGTGGGCAGCGCACTCGAGGCTGGGACGACGGGCCGGGATGACCGACGCCGATGTCGCGCGCATCGTAGCGGGTCCCGAGAGCGGCGGCGGGGATCCGCTCGAGGTTGCTCTGATTCGCGCGACGGACGAACTGTATCGGGACGATCGCGTCTCCGACGAGACGTGGGCCGCGCTCGCGAAGGGACTCGACACGAAGCAACTGCTCGACGTGCTGATTGCGGTCGGTGGCTACCGGGCCACGTCGATGGCGATCAACAGCGCCGGCGTGCAGCTCGACGCCAACATGGCGGACTTCCGTTTTCCTCCGTCGTTACGTTAGAGCTATTCGGGTAGACGCGGGCCTTCCCTGGCCTGAGCAGCGTCGAAGGCAGACCCGCCTGAGGTATCTAACGAACGTCGGCGGAGGCAACGGATCACCACGGAGCCGTTTCCTCCGTTACCTCCGAGAACTCACGAATGTGTCATAGCATGAAAGGGTATTGGACATCTCATTCCAGCGTGCCATCGATCGATATGTCGGGGTGCCGATCTGCGCGCTGTTTTCCCTCATCGATCGCCTGCGGCCTGCCCCGCCACCAAGTGGACCGCCGCGCCGGATCCTGATCATCCTCCTGTCGGAAATGGGCAGCCTGGTCCTCGCGCACGCGATGTTCGCACGGCTGAAGAGGAAGTATCCGGCCGCGTCCCTCCACGCACTGGTGTTCGCCAAAAATCGTGAGGTCCTCGATCTCCTGGGCGTGATGCCGCCAGAGAACGTGCTCACCGTCAGCGATCATTCGGTGACGGAGTTGATCGGCGACGCGTTTAAGGTGGTGAGCATCATTCGACGGCTTGCCTTCGACGTCGTCATCGACTGCGAGCTGTTCGCCCGCGTCAGCGCCATCTTCTCGTTTCTGTCTGGCGCGCCTGTCCGCGTCGGGTTCTTCCGCCACACGCAAGAGGGGCTCTACCGGGGCACGTTCATCAATCGCCAGGTGCTGTACAACCCCTACACCCACCTGACGCAACAGTTCGTCGGGCTGGCCGACGCGATCGACTCACGAACGATTCCCGTGGCGAAGGATGCCGTGCTCCCGCCGCTCGAACAGCCAGCGCCGCTGCAGTTCCCCGCCGCCGAGCTGGAAGAGGTCTTCTCGCGGCTGGACGCCGACTTTCCCGGACTCAAAGGCAAGAGCCTGGTGCTCGTGTCACCGAGCGGCGGCATTCTGCCGATTCGTGCCTGGCCGCTCGAACACTATCGCGCGCTGTGCACAAGCCTCCTCGCCGACGGCCACGCAGTGGCGATCATCGGACTCGGCGGCGATAAGCCATTCGGCCAGGACCTCGTCGCACACTGCCGCAGCCCGCACTGCGTGGACCTGACGGGCTACACGAAGTCAGTCCGGCATCTGCTGGCGCTCTTTCATCGCGCGTCGCTGCTCGTGACCAACGACGGCGGTCCCGGGCAATTCGCTGCGATCACACCGGTGCCGACGATCATCATGTTCGGACCGGAGACGCCGGTCCTCTACGGCACGCTGTCAAAGAACTCGCACTGCTTCCATCTCGGCATCCCATGTTCGCCTTGCCTCACGGCCTATAACCACCGCACGTCGCCGTGCGATGGCGACAATCAGTGCCTGAAGCAAATCACTCCCGAGCAAGTGCTGGCCAAAGCGAGGCAGATGGTGACGCCCGAACCGGCATGGCGCGCCTGAGCGACACTCGCAGCGCACGTTGGCGCCTGCCATGGTACGGGCTGGCAACCGTACTCGCATTCTTCACTTACTTCTACGGACTCGACAGCCAGCACATTCCGAAGAACGGCGACGAGTATCCCTACGAGCACATCACACGCATGACCGCGGCGAGTGGACATTGGCTTCCGCTCCAGGCAGAGCTGCAGGATTTTCGTAACACCAAGCCGCCACTGTTGTTCTGGCAGGGCATCACGTCGACGCGGTGGGCGTCCAACTGGTCGCTCTGGAATCTGCGTTGGCCGAGCGTAATCTACACACTGCTCACGGCGGGAATGGTGTTCGTCCTGGGCTGGAAGTTGTCCGGGCACATCGAAACGGGCTTCCTTGCGATGCTGACGTTTTTTGCCTTCTTCAGCACCTATCGCTACGGCCGCCCGTTTCTCACCGACTCCCCCTCGGTGTTCTGGCTATTTGTTCCCTGCTTCGCGCTGCTCCTATCGCAACAGAGGATTCTCGAATCGCGCGTGGTCATGCCGCTCTTGCTCGGGACGTTCACCGGCATCGGGCTGCTGTACAAATCATTCGCGCTGCTGCTGCCAGTCGGTCTCTGGCTCGCGTGGGCGCATCTGCGACGTCGTCGCTACGAGTTCTCAACGTTCCTCACACGCGATGCCGGCAAACTCGTCATCCTCGGCATTGTCGCCCTCGCGATCTTCAGCCTCTGGTTGCTGCTCGATCCCGATCCGCGCGCCATCGTTACGAAATTTGTTCTCGAGGAAAACGCGGGCAAGTTCGCGGCGGAGGGTGGCTACCTGAAGAACCTCTTCTGGGGAGTATCGAGCATCTGGCGGCTCGTCGTGTCCTATCCGATCAACGCGGGCCTGCTGATGTTTCCGGTCATCGGGCTCTTCTACGTCTCCTTCAACCGTCGCACTCAGTTGAGCGACCAAGAAGCGCTGCTGTGGATGTGGGTCCTCACTCTGTTCGTCGTCTTCAGCCTGCCGAGCCAGCGCGACGAGCGCTATCTCCTGCCCGCGATGCCGGCGTTGGCAGTGCTTGCTGCCCTCAACTGGGAGCGCATCAGCAGGCAGGCGTTTGCCGCAAGCCTCGTCGTGACGGGTGTCGGCGTACTCCTGATGATCCACCTGTCCTTTGAGCTGCAGCACAGCGCAGGCCCGCTGTATCCCGTTGGCTATTGGGTCCTCCTGTCGGCGACCCTGATCGTCGTCTCAACCGCACTCGCGGTATCCAGACTGACGCGGCCCCTCGTCAACGTCGCAGTGCTACTCGGATTCCTTAGCTTCGCAGCCTTCTTCAGGCCTTTCGATGGGGCGCGCGGCACGTATAGCGCCGACGTTCAGGCACTCGTGAAAGGCCGCACCGTGTGGGTGCCGACGAACTTCGCCGCACGAGAAGAAGGCCATCGCTTTCTTCTGCCGGGAGCCGACCTGCGCGGGTATCCCCTGGATTCGAATCTGACGGCCGCTGATCTCGCGACCCGTTATCCGATATTCGCGGTTCGCGTTCCAATGAGCGCGCCCACTGTCAGCGTCGGGAGGGTGCTGGGCGAGCGCCTCGACATCGCGACGCGTCACACCTCGGCTCAGATTGTCGAGATGTTGGGCGGTAAGGTCTTCGAGTATCTCTTCGTCCGGGAGCTCCTCATCGAAGTCACGAACCCACCCGCCAGCCAGACGATCGAGACAAGGGAATAGACCGGGTCGAGCAGGTAGTCCCAGTAATTGGTCGATTCGAGCAGGCGTAGCTGAAACGCTACAGCCGCGAGCACCAACAGAAATCCGAAGCGGTTCTGTTTCCAAACCAGCACGACCGTCAGCGCTCCAATGACAACGAACAGCGGGCTGAAGGGCCAGCCCCATTCGTACGGATCGAAACTCCCCAACCCCAGCGCCATCGGATACAGCGCGAGTCCGCCGATCGCCCCAAAGCTCCACGCCGTCGTCCACTCTCGCTCTGAGAAGAGAGAACGCTCGAAGACTCGCTCCCAGACGAGGACGGCCAGTATCACGGTCACCGGAATGCTGAAGTTTGCGTTGAGCCCGGCAACCCACCGCGCGATGACGAGCCCCTCGACGTGCACGAGCAAGACGACGACGGCGATCGCGCCAGTCACCGCCAGTAGCGTCCAGCCGCGCAGTGGCGGCACTATGAGTCTTGCAACCCGCTGAAGACACCACACCAGCGCGAGCCACGGACAGACCGCCGAACACAACTCGACGACGCTCGCGTGGGTCACCGGCCTGACCTCGTGCGCCAGCCGTTGAGCCACGGAATGTTGAAGGCGACGTGCCTGATTGCCGCACGCTTCCAGGTGTAAACCAGGTGCACGGCGCCGCTCGAGGCTTGCATCAGGAACGGATACGAGAAGTCGGCGCCAGGTTCGTCTGCGACCGTCGCAATGCGCGTCCACGTCTGCCCTTCGTCTGTAGAGAGGGCGAGCCTGAGATTCTCGCGTCCCGTTGCCGAGTCGTTGAACGCCAGGAGCAGACGGCCATCGGACAATCGAATCGCGTCGAGCCCGGCATCAGGGTTCGGCAGGCTGACGGAGTTCGGCGTTGACCAGGTCTCACCTCCGTCGTCGGTACGGGCGACAGACACGGCCTTCGAGTCGTCGTCGTTGCGCAGCACCGCCAGCGCCGTGCTCGCGGTCAGCGGGGTCAACGCGGGCTGATATCCGAACCACCCCGCGCTCACGCGACTCTTCGTCACGCGAACGCCTTTCTCGGTCTCGTCCAGCCATAACACTTCAGGGAACGTGCTGATCAGTTCGTGATAGATCGGAACCGCCCACGACCCGGAGATGAGCGCGGCGGGCGCGTTCTTCGCCAGCTCGCTGAGATTGAAGAACGGGCTGAGCGTGAGCCGCTGACTTTGCGACCACGTCCCTCCCCCGTCAATCGACGACGTCAGATTGAGCGAACTGCCAGACCAGCCTCCGATCGACACCGTGACGTAGAGAAGCGAAAGCTTGCCGGTAGAATCGGCAAAGACCACGGCGTTGCCAACCTTCTTGATGTATCGATTCAGATCGCGCGTCGCTAGCTCGCGTGTGACGATGGCGCGCGGCAACGACCACCGAGTGTCGGCTGGCGCGCGTGTAGAGAAGTAGATCGCGACGTCGCCTGCACCTTCTCGCGAGCCGGCGTACCACGTCGCGGCGAGTCGGCCGTCGGGCAGCTCCGAGAGCGATGACACGTGCGACATCGCAAACGGAGAATCAGGATTGACGACTTCCTCGAGGAAAAACGGCTGTCCGTTCGCGGGGGCGGCTGGGGCGGGCGTGACAAAACCCGAAGGGCGAGTGCCGGCTTCGAAGAATGGCCAGCCGTTCAACGCGACGGCCAGCAGGATCCCGACGCCTCGCGCCCAGAATGATCGCCTCAATCCGGTGATAATAGCCGAGGTTCCGTGTCGGGACGAACCGCTCGCCATTGATGATTGGTAACTTCATCGGATCGCTGAGCCTGCATGAGGGACGCCCTGCCGAGGCGCAGAAGCTACTCCGTCAGGCCGCCGCGGAAGGAAGCTGAGAAGACGATCCAGGAAGCACTCCGGTTGGTCGAGCCGACAAGCAATCGCCAGTGGCACCTCGAGGTCGGTATCGCCGCCGCACGCGTCGAGGCCGCGTCTGGCAAGCACGCCGCTGCCGCAACCAGACTGCGCAAGATTCGCGACGATGCGAAAGGTTTTCTGGCAGTCGAGTTCGACGCCGATATGGCGCTGAGCGAGGTGGAGATCGCGTCGGGCCAGGTTGCGCAGGGACGTTCGCGGCTCGAGGCTCTCGAGCGCCAGGCACGATCGAAAGGCTTCCTTCTTGTCGCCAACCAGGCGGCGTCCGCCCGCCGCTCAAGGCTGGCTGTTTCTGCCCGCAGAACAACCCTCAGAGAATTGATTGCGGCGTTTCCGCAACCGCCGCGGCGCGCGTGCGTGACACCCGCCGATACCACCACGCAGTCAATAGCGGTGTCAGGATGGCGGTCACGATCACCGAAGCGGTGACCTGTATCGTCGCTGCTGCGGCCACTGGTGCAAACGAGGTGTCGGCAAGCGCGACCGCTTGCGGCACCGCCGCCGAGTTCCCCGCCGTGCTCGACGCCGCCGCACCCGCCACTCCCGAACCGCCGAGGAGCCGATCCATCGTGATGCACACAGCACCCGTCACAATCACCACGGTCAGGCCGAGGACCACACCCGGTAGCCCTGCGGTCACGACCGATGTCAGATTGATTGTCTGTCCCAGCGTAAAGGCCATGAACGGAACGATGATCGGCTCGTGCGACGCGAAGAACTCCTTCAGCTCATCGTCGAGATTGCCGAGAATCGCGCCGACCACGATCGGCGCGATAACTGACACCATCGTCAGCCATGGAATCACTGCGAGGCCCGCCCCCACGAAGATCAGCATCGTCAGAAACGGTCCGGTTTCGATGCTCTGCACCACATAGGTGCCGGAATCATCCTTGTCACCCATTACGCCTGTCAGGGCGAGGAACATGCCGCCATTGGTGTCGCTCATGGCAACCATCACCGCGAGGGTACTCAGTCCCAGAATGCTGCCCTCGAAGAGGTGAGCGACGGCCAGCGCGAAGAGCGTGGCGGTGCCGACCTTGGCAGTGAGAAGACCGAACCCGCGCAGCAGCATCCGCGGCGCTGCACGCACTGTCATCTTCGTGCCGACCGTGAAGAGATACATCCCGAGCACGGTCGGATAGCCCACTCCGCTCAGCGCCTGCGTGAAGCCGCCAATCTGCAACAACCTCGGGAAGAAGGTGTTGATGACCATGCCGATGAAGAGCGGCACGACCATCAGTCCGCCGGGTACGCGATTGACGAATCGATAGATTCTCATGGTGCGCTCAGCGATC
>Ga0247825_10000839_pt1 | contig 19886 bp, 17 predicted proteins | sample 13C_Vanillin_Day_FD_194413 | JGI IMG/M metagenome (GOLD analysis project Ga0247825, IMG submission 194413) | Soil microbial communities from agricultural site in Penn Yan, New York, United States - 13C_Vanillin_Day48 | ecosystem: Environmental > Terrestrial > Soil > Agricultural land | place...
GCCCGCACGTTCATGAGCGTTATGCGTGCCGGATGTTTCAGACATCGCCGGCTTGGCTGCGAGGAAACAAATGCATTTCCTCGCAGCCAAAGGCTGCGGTCCGCTTCCCCTTCTTCATGCCCCTTCCCCCGAAGGAACCCAATGATAGGAGGATGCCGAGACGAAGCGGGATCAGCCCAAGTGTCGCACCCGGAGTGTCGCACCCGGAGTGTCGCACCCGACCGATGGCGTCAGCGAACGGCGGCAACGGTGCGCGAACGATCGTTCTTACCGCAGCGCATCAAAAGCCGCGGCGACCGACACGTCGAGAAACTGGCGGACATAGTCGCCCTGATGGTGCGCTGCGACGATCTTGTGTGCGGGCGCGAGCGCGGCGAGAAACTTGTAGGTGTGCCAGTGCGCCATCGCCGGCAGCAGCGGCAGGTTCGGGATCGACGGCTCCGGCCACATCGAGGTGTAGAAATACGGCTCGTCGCAGAACTCGTCGCCGGGGCAATAGCCGATGCCCATGCTGCGGCCGCGGCCGAGATCGACCAGCGTGTCCAGATCGAAATGGTGCGGCCAGCATCGCACTTGCGGCGCTTTGAGCTTCTTCGCGGCGAGCCGCTCCTGCACGGAGGCGAGCGCCGCGTGGGCGTTCGAGGCCCAGGTGGACAGCACCTTGAAGGCGTCGCCGTACTCGTCGAGCGTATAGCGCGCGCCGAGCGCCAGCACATGGTCCGGCATGGCGTAAGGCGACGGATCGTCGAGCTTGCCCGAGGCGAGATTGCGCGCAGCGACATGGCCGCCGAGCCAGGTCCGCACCTCGGCATCGGCGCGGCCGTCGAGCGGCAGCGCATGAGGATGCACGTCGAGGAAGGCGAGCGTGAGATCGGCAATGCGAAGGCCGAGCCGCGAGCCGTCCGGCAGCGGATGCGTCGTGAGACCGCCGAAGCGGTCGTCCCAGCCGAGATTGGTGTGGCCGTCATGCGGCCGCGCCGGAACGTAGGCTCGCGCTGCCCGCGCCAGCCATTGCGCGGCGTAATGCGCCTGCAGCCGCGCGGCGTGCAGGAGCATGAAATTGGCGCGGGGAACGTCTTGCCAGTGAGTGCTTGTCATAGCCTCTAGCTAGCCTGCTTTGAACCGCTTCGCCAAGGCGTCGGCGTTCTTGGCGAGCAGTCCAAGGTCGGCGCCGACCGCGACGAAGGTGTAGCCCCACTGGATGAATTTTTTGGCCTCCTCCTCGTTGGGCGTGAGGATGCCCGAGGCCTTGCCGGCCTTCTTGACCTTGACCGCCGCGTCCTGGATCGCGTCCTGCACCTCGGCATGACCCCAGTTGCCGATATGGCCGAACGAAGCCGACAGGTCGTTGGGGCCGATGAACACGCCGTCGATACCGTCCACCGAGGCGATCGCCTCGATCTGCTTCAGTGCCTCGCGGGTCTCGACCTGCACCAGCACGCAGATCTCGCTGGATGCATTCTTGAGGTAGTCCTTCACGCGCCCGTAGCGGCTCGCGCGTCCCGATCCGGTGATACCGCGCACCCCCTTCGGCGGATAGCGCGTGAACTCGACCGCGCGTTTCGCCTCCTCCGGATTCTGCACGAACGGCAGCAGCAGGGTCTGCGCGCCGATGTCGAGATAGCGCTTGATCAGCACCATGTCGTTCCAGGCCGGCCGCACGACGCAGGACGCGGTGCCGGACTGCGCCGCCTGCAGGTGCGAAAGGATGTCCGGCACATCGTTCGGAGAATGCTCCGTGTCGAGCAGGAGCCAGTCGTAACCCGAGTGTGACACGACCTCGATCGCGACCGGGCTGCACAGGCTGCACCACAGCCCGATCTGCAGCTGGCCCTTGGCGATGGCGTGCTTGAAGGCGTTGCGCGGCATGTCCATGGAAGTTGTCCTGTCAGATTGCGTCCCGGGTGCAGCGCAGCACGAAGCGCGTTAGCGCGGAGTGGTGCGCTGCAGACCCGGGACCGTTACGAACACCGTCTTTGGAACGGACCCGGCTCAGCGGTACACCGTTTCGCGCTTCGCGCTCACGCTGCACCGCATCCGGGACACGTGTGGAGAGTGTCCCTTATATAAACTGCACCGAGATGCCGCCCAGCGCGCCGAAGTCGCCGTGCAGCGTGTCGCCCTTCTTGGCGAACACCACGCGGGTGAACGAGCCCGCGAGCACGATATGGCCGGGCTCCATCGGCGTACCCAGCGTGCCGAGCTTGTTGGCGAGCCAGGCGACGCCCATCGCCGGATGGCCCAGCACGCCCGCGGCGACCCCGGTCTCCTCGATCTCCGAATTGACGTACATGATGCCGCCGACCCAGCGCAGGTCGACGTCCATCGGCCGCACCGGCCGGCCGCCCATGACGATGCCGGCCGCCGCGCCGTTGTCCGACACGGTGTCGAAAATCTTGCGCGGGTCCTGTACGCGGGCGTCGACGATCTCCAGCGCCGGCACCACGTAATCGGTCGCCGCCAGCACGTCGGTCAGGCCGACCCCCGGCCCCATCAGCTTCCTGCCGAGCACGAATGCGAGCTCGACCTCGACGCGCGGCCGGCAGTAGCTGGAATGCTGCACCTTGGCGCCGTCCGGTATGATCATGTCGTCGTGCAGATAGCCGAAATCGGGCTCGTCGATGTTCGACGAACGCTGCATCGCCTTCGAGGTGAGCCCCACCTTGTGGCCGATCAGCCTGCGCCCCGCCGCGACCTGCCGCTTATGCACGATGGTCGAGATGCTGTAGGCGTCCTCGATGGTGATGCCCGGATAGGTGGTCGAAAGCTGGACCGCCTGCTTCTTGGTCTTGTGCGCCTCCATCAGAATGTCGGCGGCCTTGTTGCGATCGGCTTCCGATAACATCGGCGTTACTCCCCTTTTTGCGGCGCGATCCTGCAAGCCCACCGGCACAAAATCAATCCGCGTCGGGCTTTGCCCGGTGACGCGCCGGACCCGACTTTGCTACGCTTCTCCCACAATCATAAACCACAGGGAGGACGTCATGACACGCTGGGCGACACTCACGTCTGCATTGCTCGTTTCCGCGTTTGCCATGGCCGGTAGTGCCACCGGACAGTCTGGCAGCGGCTGGATTTCGCTGTTTGACGGCAAGACCGTCGGCGACTGGGACCGCACCGGGGAGACCAACTGGCGGGTCGAGGACGGCGCGATCGTCGCCGACAAAAAGCCGGAAAAAGGCACCGCGCATCTCGTCACCAAGGCCAAGTACAAGGACTTCCAGATCTACGCCGAGTTCTGGGCGAGCGACGATGCCAACAGCGGCATCTTCATCCGCTGCACCGAGCCCAAGAATCCGGGCGCCAAGACCTGCTATGAGGTCAACATCTTCGATCAGCGCAAGGACCCGACTTACGGCACCGGCTCTATCGTCTACTTCACCGAGGTCAATCCGATGCCAAAGGCCGGCGGCAAGTGGAACACGTTCGAGATCACCGCCAAGGGCAGGCATATCACCGTCATGCTCAACGGCCAGAAGACCGCCGACTTGCACAACGGCATGTTCGAAGAAGGCCCGTTCACGCTGCAATACGGCTCAGGCGTGATCAAGTTCCGCAAGGTGGCGGTCAAGCCGCTGTAGCGATCGCGACACCAATTCCGTCATTCCGGCCGGCCACGCACCGGCGGCCGGGATGGCGACGCAGCCGTTTAAGCGTCGAGGCGGGCGGCACGCATCTCGAGCCTCGCATTGACCCACGCGAGCACACGCGCCAGCGGACCGCGCAGGAACGGCACGTCGAGCGCGATCAGGGCCAGACCCAGCGGTATCATCCAGAAGCCCAGGATCGGCAGGAAGCCGACAAGGCCCGCCGCAATTAGCACCACGGCCAGCGGGATACGCACCATGGTCGCGGCGGAGCTGCGGATCCGCCGCAGCCACCGTGAGCCCCACTCCGGCAGATGCGGCTGCAGGCGGTCCAGTTCTCGATTGAGGCGGGCTTTGGCGGACATGTCTTGCAAGTCCCCGAGGCGCGATTTCGTTCCCGCTGGACGAATGGCGGCTATCCACCATAGTAGGTAGCGCATGACCTTCGACACCATCATCCGAGGCGGGACCGTCGCGACCGCGTCCGACACCTTCCGCTGTGACGTGGGCATCACCGGCGGGCGGATCGCGGCGCTGGGCGAGAGCCTGGGTGACGCCAGGGAAACCGTCGACGCGAGCGCCAAGCTCGTCCTGCCCGGCGGCATCGACAGCCACGTGCACTTCGCCCAGCCGTCGGGCCCCGGCATCGTCATGGCGGACGACTTCGCCTCGGGCACCCGCGCCGCAGCCTTCGGCGGCAACACCATGGTGCTGCCGTTCGCCATGCAGCAGAAGGGTGAAAGCCTGCGCGAAGTGGTGAAGCAGTACCACGCCAAGGCGGACGGGCAGTGCTATGTCGACGTGTCATTTCACCTGATCATCGCCGACGCCACCGACCGCGTGCTGGGCCAGGAACTGCCGGCCCTGGTCGACGACGGCTACACCTCGTTCAAGGTGTTCATGACCTATGAGGGGCTCGCGCTCTCCGACATGGAGATGCTCAACGTCATGACCGTGGCGCGCGAGACCGGCGCGCTGGTGATGATCCACGCCGAGAACTATGACGCGATCCGCTTCCTCACCGACCGGCTGGAGCGTGCCGGCAAGACCGCGCCGCACTATCACGCGGCGTCGCGGCCGATTCCGGTCGAGCGCGAGGCGACGCATCGTGCGATCTCGCTGTCGGAGATCGTCGACGTGCCGATCATGATCGTGCACGTGTCCAACCGCGACGCCATGGAGGAAATCCGGCGCGCGCAGCAACGGGGGCTGAAAATCTACGGCGAGACCTGCCCGCAATATCTGGTGCTGACCGAGAAGGACCTCGAAGGCCTGAACATGGAGGGCACCAAATATGTGTGCTCTCCCCCGCCGCGCGACAAAGCGAGCCAGCAGGCGTGCTGGGAGGGCCTGCAGCAGCGGGTGTTCTCGCTGTTCTCGTCGGACCACTGCCCGTTCCGTTACGACGATCCGCAGGGCAAGCTCGCCCCGAAAGGCCGGACCTCGTTTCGCTGGGTGCCGAACGGCATTCCCGGCGTCGAGACGCGGCTGCCGATCCTGTTTTCCGAGGGCGTCGGCAAGGGCCGCATCACGCTCAACGAGTTCGTCGCGCTGACCGCGACCAACCACGCCAAGACCTACGGGCTCTATCCGAAAAAGGGCACGATTGCGGTCGGCAGCGACGCCGATATCGCGATCTGGGATCCTGAGCGCGAACTGACCATCTCGCAGTCGCTGATGCACGGCGGCACTGACTACACGCCCTACGAGGGCATTGCGGTGAAGGGCTGGCCGGTGTCCACCATGGTGCGAGGGAAATTCGTGGTGCGCGACGGGGCGCTGGTCGGCGCGCCGGGCGGCGGCGCGTATGTCGCGCGGGAGAAATCGCCGCTGGCGAAACCGTCCGGCAAAACTGCGTGGGAATGACGGGGCGCATCAGAGCCATGCACAGCAAGATCCGCGACACCAATCCGTTCTACAACGGCCGCAAGCTCAAGCTCGGATCGTTCAGCATCAACCTGGAGCACGGCGGCGCGGCGAGCACGATCGACGGCACCCACAAGGCGCATTGGCCGAGCATCAAGGCGCTGGCGAAGCTGCATGACGACATGGAGTTCGAGGCGGTCGTGCCGGTGGCGCGCTGGCGCGGCTTCGGCGGGGTGACGAATTTCGCCGGGCCGGGTTTCGAGACCTACACGTTCGCGGCCGGCGTCGGTGCCCAGACCAGCTACCCCGCGGTGGTCGCGACCTCGCACGTGCCGCTGGTGCATCCGATCATGGCCGCCAAGCAGATGATCACCATCGACCACATCAGCGGCGGCCGCGCGGCGCTTAACATCGTCACCGGCTGGAACCGGCCGGAGATCGAGATGTTCGGCATCGAGTTGCGCGAGCACGACGCGCGCTACGACATGGCGGTGGAATGGCTCGAGATCGTCAAGCGGCTGTGGACCGAAGGCGCGGATTTCGACTACGAGGGGCGCTTCTACAAGATCAACAAGGGCTATGCCGAGCCGAAGCCGATTCAGAAGCCCTATCCGCCGATCATGAACGCCGGCGGCTCGGAGCGCGGCCGGCATTTCGTGGCGAAATACTGCGACCTCGCCTTCCTCGCGCCGAAGGTACGCGAATACGGCGCGCTGAAGAAGATGGCGGACGACTACCGCAACCTCGCCCGCGACGAATACGACAACGCGATCGAGGTCTGGACCAACGCCTACGTGGTGCAAGGCGAGACCGAAGCGGAGGCCCGCGACTATCTCGACGAGTACGTCAACCGCAAGGGCGACTGGGAGGCGGTGACGGCGCTGATCGACACCATGGGCATCAATGCCAAGACGTTCACGCCGGAGCAGCTCAAGGCGATGAAGGCGCATTTCATTGCGGGCTGGGGCGGCTTTCCGCTGGTCGGCACCCGGGAGCAGATCGTCGACATGCTGGGCAGGCTCTCGGGCTGCGGCTTCAACGGTGTGGTGCTGACCTTCCCCCGCTTCCACGACGACATGGTCGCATTCCGCGACAAGGTCCATCCGCTGCTGGTGCAGGCCGGCCTGCGCGGTTAGCTTCTGTTCCCGCACGGACTGTTCGGCGACCAGAACAACAAGATGCCGAACGTCACGGTGGTGATCCGGAAGGGCCTCGCGGCGAGATCGCCGGCCCCGAAGCCCGTTGACCCGCTTGGGATCAGACCAGCCAACAGCCGAGCTTATGTTGCCAGCACGGTGCTGCTCAATTGCGAAGGGACAGGCCATGTCCCGGTTCCGCAGAAATGGAACTGTGGCCGTCGTTAACCACGCCCGCCGTGCGGCCGCGCGTTCCTTTAAACGGACAAGTTTTCGCGGTCCTCTTATTGGCTCCCTGTCGCGCGCCGGCGATCGATGACCGGCGATCGATGAAATGTCACAGTTTGGCTTGCGTGCTCGCGGTCGGCACCAGGCAACTTGAGGAGCGAACCCATGAACCTTCGTTCGCTGGCACTGCTGGTTTCTCTTTTCGGAGCGAGCGCGGCATTCGCTGGATATCTCGGGATGAAATATGGCGAGCCAGTCACCCAGCAGCAGGCGCAACCCGCAACTCCGCCTGCTTTATCCGCTCCGCCCCAGCCTTCCGCCGCCGCTTCGCCCGCTTTGTCGAAGCCGCGAGAATCTGCGGTTCCGCCGATGCCGGCCCGCGAAACCATGGAACCGCCGACCCTGCAGTCCGCTTCCGAAAAGAACAACCCGCAAGAGGTCCAGTCGCCTGCGAGGAACGATTTGGAGATGAGCGGATCCAGCACACTCGAAGCCGCAAGAACCACCGGCTCCCAGGCAATGGAGTCTCCGAAATGCAATAAAGAAGCGTGCGCGGACGCATTTCGCTCATTCGATGCAACCGATTGCACCTTTCAGCCGACCAATGGTCCGCGCCGCGTGTGCAAACTCCGGCGCTGAAACTTCCGCTCGTTGAGCTTCGCTGCGACAACGCACCGGCAAGTGCGTGCGCCGCGATCCCGGAGCCTGCCGGGCGTCACGGGGCATCCCGGACCGTCACAGGCCGTGCCCTGGCCGGCTCAGGCGCGACTTCAGCGTGCCGGCGTCCACCGCTCACCGGACCGCCTTCCCCGTCGCCTTCTCCATCAGGGTGAGGAGACCCTTCAGCAGATCGACCGGCTTCGGCGGACAACCGGAAATGACCAGATCGACCGGCACGACCGAGTCCACCGCGCCGACCGTCGCGTAACTCTCGGCGAACACGCCGCAACCCGCGGCGCAGTCGCCGACCGCGACCACCCATTTCGGGCCGGGCGTCGCCGCATAGGTGCGCTCCAGCGCCACCCGCATGTTGTGCGTCACCGGCCCGGTCACCAGCAGCACGTCGGCGTGGCGCGGCGAGGCGGCGAATTTGATGCCGAAGCGCTCGACGTCGTAGATCGGATTGTTCAGCGCATGGATTTCGAGCTCGCAGCCGTTGCACGAGCCTGCATCGACCTCGCGGATCGTGATCGAGCGGCCGTACAGCTTGCGCGCGCTCATCTCCAGCGCTCGCCCAAGCTCGGCCAGAAGCGGATCGTCACCCGGCTGCGGCGCGGCGTCCGGCCGCGGCGCCGGCGTCGTCAGCGGCCTTGCGAACAGCGATCGGAGCAGGAGGCGCGCGCGCATCAGAGGTCGTGCCCCGCATACGAGCAATTGAACGACTTGTTGCAGAGCGGGAAGTCAGCGACGATGTTGTTCTCGATCGCGGCTTCGAGCAGCGGCCACTGGAACCAGGACGCGTCGCGGGCGTGGCAGCGCGCGATGCGGCCGTCGAGAATGCGCACCCAGACCAGCACGTCGCCGCGGAACGCCTCGGTCATGGCGACTCCTTCGCGGGTGCCTTCGAACTTCGGCAGCGCCACGCGGGTTTCGCCGCCGGGAATGTCGGCGAGCCAGCGCTTGAGCAGCGCGATGCTCTGCCCGATCTCGCGGATACGGATCCAGACGCGGGCGTCGACATCGCCGGTGGTGAGGAGCGGCACCTCGAAGCTCGCGTCCTTGTACGGCGCATAGGGCAGGTCGCGGCGGGTGTCGAAGCTGCGCCCCGAGGCGCGGCCGACATGGCCGCCGGCGGCCCAGCGCTCGACCAGCGCCCGGCTGACGACGCCGGTCGCGCACGTGCGATCCTGCAAGGACGGCGTCGAGTCGTAGAGTTGCACGATTTCGGCGAACGGCGCTTCGATCTCCTCGATCATCTGCTGAAGAAAGCGCGCGGCGCCGGGAGCTGCGTCCTCGGTGCCGCCCGGCACGATGCGGTCCATCATCAAACGGTGATTGAAGGCGCGGTCGGTCGCGGCCAGCACCCGCTCGCGAAACACGCCGCAATGCGCGTGAATGAGGGAGAATGACGCGTCGTTGCAGATCGCGCCAATGTCGCCCAGGTGATTGGCCACCCGCTCGAGTTCCGCCATGATGCCGCGCAGGACTTTGGCGCGCGGCGGCGGATCGACGTCGAGCGCCTCCTCGACCGCACGCGCGTAGGCAAAGCTGTAGGCCACGGTGGAGTCGCCGGAGATGCGGGCGATGACGCGGCCGGCCGGATCGATATCGGTGTCGGTGAGCAGCCCGTCGACGCCGCGGTGGACATAGCCGAGCCGCTCCTCCAGCCGCGCCACGGTCTCGCCGTTGACGGTGAAACGGAAATGGCCGGGCTCGATGATGCCGGCATGCACCGGGCCGACCGGAATCTGGTGCAGCCCCTCGCCCGCCACGGCCAGGAATTCGTAAGCCGCGGGATCGCGACGCGCCGCAGGCGGCCGCGAGCCGAGCGGCGCCCGCACGCCCCAGGCCCCGTGATCGAGCCAGGGCCTGCGATCCGGAATGCCGAGCGGAGCAAAGTCGTACAGATCGCGCACCGCGCGCTCCAGCCGGATCGCCGGCGGATGAAAGCGCCCGACCGAAGGAAAGTCCGAGGTCCGGGTCCGCACCGACACGACGCACGGCACGGGCTCGCCCGCGACCCGCAAGGCCATGTGCACGTTGTCTTTCTCGCCCCACAGGCTCAGCAGGTCGCCGCCGCCCTCGCCCAGCGCCTGCCCCACCGCGGCCCACGCGTCATGATCGATCTCGTAGCGCGGCCACGGGCGATGCCCGGCCACTGGAGCGCGGTCGGCCAGCAGCTTCGCAAGACGTTGGTTCGCGCTGATGGTCGTGCTCATCGGCATTATCCCAATTGCGCCGCGACCGCGCGGAACCAGCGCACGACAGGCTCGGGCAGCCAGAGACCCGCGGCCAGAACCAGGGCCAGATGCAGGAACAGCGGCAGATAGCTGGCCTTGACCCCGCCGGCCGGACCGCTCGGCTCGCCGAACAGCACGTCCTGCAGCCGCAGGATCAGCGCGCCGAAGGCGACGATCAGGCCGAACACCAGGAGCACGGCCAGCAGCGGCTGCCGCGCGAAGGTCGACGACACCAGCATGAATTCCGAGGTGAACACGCCGAACGGCGGCAGCCCGGCAATGGCGATGACACCGAGTCCGAGGCCGACCGCGAGCGCAGGATGGCTCGCCGACAGCCCCCTGATATCGGCGATGCGCTGCGTGCCTTTGACCTGCGCCACGTGACCGACCGCGAAGAAGATCGCCGACTTGGTCAGCGAATGCATGGTCATATGCAGGAGACCGGCAAAGTTCGCCAGCGGTCCCCCCATGCCGAATGCGAAGGTGATGATGCCCATGTGCTCGATCGACGAATAGGCGAACATCCGCTTGATGTCGCGCCGGCGGTACAGCATGAACGCCGCAAAAATGAGACTGACGAGGCCGAGCACCACCAGGACCAGCCCCGCATCGATGGTTCTGCCGTTCGCGGCGAGGATCATCTTGAAGCGCAGCAGCGCGTAAAGCGCGACGTTCAGCAGCAGCCCCGACAGCACCGCCGAGATCGGCGTCGGGCCTTCGGCATGGGCATCCGGCAGCCAGGCATGGAACGGCGCAAGGCCGACCTTGGTGCCGTAGCCGACCAGCAGGAACACGAAGGCGAGCGACAGGAGTTTCGGGTCGAAGCCTGAGGCGGCGTAGAGCATGGTGTCCCACGCCATCGCCTGAAGCCCCTCGCCCAGCACCTCCTGGGCGCAAAGGTAGACCAGGATGGTGCCGAAGAACGCCAGCGCAATGCCGACCGAGCCGAGGATGAAGTACTTCCACGCGGCCTCCACCGCTTCCGGCGTGCGGTAGATGCCGACCATCATCACCGTGGTCAGCGTCGCGACCTCGAGGCCGACCCAGAGCAGGCCGACATTGTTGGCGACCAGCGCCACGTTCATCGCGCCGATCATGGCCTGGTAGAGCGCGTGGTAGTAGCGCAGGAACGTCGGGGTCAGCCGGCCGGTTTCGATCTCATGGCCGATATAGCTCGCGCTGAAGATCGACGTGGTGAAGGCTACAAACGTGGTGAGCGTCACCAGGTAGACGTTGAAATCGTCGACGATAAGAATGTCACTGCGGTAACGCGGAGCGAACAGCAGCGACGCGCCCGCGAGAAATGTCAGCCCCGAGGCGAGAACGTTGAGCGCCGCACCCAAGCGGTACCAGGGGATCAGCGCCAATAGCACGACCGCCGCCGCGGGAACCAGCGCAACGGCCTGCAGCGGCGTGACCGGAAGCTGGGCCCACAAGGATGCAAGCGACGGAAGCCCTTCCAGCAGGGAGGCGGCGGACGGGATCATGTGTGGTCCCTCCGCTCGCCGCGGAACCGGTCCAGCGCCTCGACGTCCACGGTGTCGAAGCGCTCGCGGATGCGGAACACGAAGACGCCGAACACCGCGAAGGCGATCAGCACCGAGAACGCCACCGAGATCTCCACCACCAGCGGCATGCCCTTGGCGCCGGTCGCGGCCAGCACCAGCCCGTTTTCCAGCGACATGAAGCCGACGATCTGCGTCACCGCGTTGCGGCGCGTGATCATCATCAGCAGGCCCATCAGGATGACGGCGAGCGCAAAGGCGAGATCTTCGCGCGCCAGCACGCTGACATTGCCGCCGACCGGCAGCACCAGCAGGATCGACAGCGCGACCAGGCCAAGGCCGGTCAGCATGGTGGGGCCTGCGCCGATCACCTGCTCGATCTCGCGATGGATGCCGAGCCGCCGCACGATCCGGTGCAACGCCATCGGGATCACCGCGCCCTTGACCGCCAGCGCAATCGCCGCCGTCACGAACAGATGCGGGGCGTCCTGGATGAACGCCTGCCAGGCGACCGACAGCGACAGCGCGATGGCCTGCAGCGCAAACACGTTCAGCACCGCGGTGATGCGGTCCTGATAGAGGAGCACGAAGCTCAGCACCAGAATGGAGCCGGCCAAGAGATGCGCGACATCGAAATTGATGTTCTGCATCAGAAGCTCCGCGACACGAACAGCAGGAATACAGCGAGCGCGCCCGCGGCAAAGGCCCCGCCGAGGAAGATCGGATAACGAAAGACGCGCATCTTGGCGACCGCGGTCTCGCCGATCGGCAGCAGCGTCGCCAGCACCAGGACCTTGGCGAGATAAGTCATCAGCCCGGTCAACACGGTATCGACGTTCATGTCCGCGGTCGCCATGCCGAACGGCACGAACAGGCAGGCGAACAGCGAGAAATACAGCACCAGCTTGAGGGCCGCCGCGGCCTCGATCATCGCCAGGTGGCGGCCGGAATATTCCAGCACCATCGCCTCGTGCACCATGGTCAGTTCGAGATGGGTAGCCGGATTGTCGACCGGGATGCGGGCGTTCTCGGCGATCGCCACGAACACGAAGGCGAGCAGCGCAAGGCCCAGCGAAACGCGAAGGCCGATGCTGCCGGTGATGAAGATCGAGGCGACGCTGGAAAGCTGGGTCGTGCCCGCGATCAGCGCCACGCTGAACACCACCAGCAGCATCGCGGGCTCTGCCAGCGACGCGATCATCATTTCGCGCGAGGAGCCGATCCCGCCGAACGCGGTGCCGGCGTCCATCCCGGCCAGCGCCAGCGCGAACCGGCCGGTCGCCAGCAGCGCGACGATCGCGATAAGGTCGGCCGACCACGAAAACATCAGGTTGATTGCGTAGGTCGGCACCAGCGCCGCTCCGACCCAGGTGGTGGCGAACAAGAGATACGGCGCCACGCGATAGAGCCAGGACGCGTTGTGCGCCAGCACCGCCTCCTTGTGCAGGAGCTTCCAGAGATCGATGTAGGGCTGCCAGGTCGGCGGGCCCGCGCGGCGCAGCAGCCGGGCCTTGATCTTGCGCGTGACGCCCAGCACCAGCGGCGCAATCGCCAGCACCAGCAGCATCTGGCCCGCCTGCGCGGCGAGCTCGAAGATCATCGTCATCGCCGGGGTCACCGCCATGCCGCCACCACCAGAAGCAGCAGCACCAGCGTGGCGAACACCAAAGTGAGATAGCGCCGGATGGTGAGGAACTGGAGCCGGTTGAGCGACTTCGAGGCGCGCAACGCCATGCGCGCGATCGGGCCGTAGAACAGCCGCCAGGCCGGATCGGTGACCTTGACGTGAAACCGCCCTGCCCGCGTCTCGCCCGGCCGCGGCATGTCCACGGTCTCGTGCACGCGGAACACGGTCGTGCCGAACACCCGGCGGATCGGCATGGCGAAGCTCGACCCGGAATATTGCGTGGCCGTCGTCGCATCGGGATAGCCGCAATCCCAGATGTCGCTCCGCCGCGTGGCGCGCGTCGCAAGACGGTGCACCGTCAGCGCCGTCAGCACGCCGGCCGTGACGAGGAAGAGCAGGATCAGCAGTCCATTGTAGGAGCTGCGGCTCGACGCAACCGGCACGATCGAGGCCCAGGGCATGAAGGTCTGCTCGGGCAGCCGCGCACCGGCGAAACCCTGCACCACCGGCTGCAGGAAATCGACGATCGGCCCGGGCAGGATTCCCGCGGCAAAGCACAGCATGGCAACGATGACCATGGCGCTCACCGAAAAGCCGTCGACCTCGCTGGCGTTCCGGGCCGCGGCGCTGCGCGGCCGCCCGAGAAACGCAATGCCATAGGCCTTGACGAAGCAGGCGGCCGCAAGTGCCGCCGAGAGCGCGAGCAGCGCGCCCACCGCGGGGATCATGAAGCGGAGGCCCCATTGCGGCAGCCCGGTGCCGATCAGGATCGCCTGGAACGTCAGCCATTCCGAGACGAAGCCGTTCAGCGGCGGCAGCGCCGAAATCGCTGCGCAGCCGATCAGGAACGCGACCGCCGTGCGCGGCAGGCGATGGATCAGGCCGCCCAGCTTTTCCATGTTGCGCTCGCCGGTCGCGCTCACGACCGCGCCCGCGCCGAAGAACAGCAGGCTCTTGAACAGCGCGTGGTTGAACACGTGCAGCAGCGCGGCCGTCATCGCCAGCGCCGCCGCAAGCTGCATGCCATTGGCCCGGAACGCCATCGCAAGGCCCAGGCCGATGAAGATGATCCCGACATTCTCGACCGTGGAATAGGCGAGCAGCCGCTTCAGATCCTGCTGCATCAGCGCGTAGAGCACGCCGAGAACCGCAGTGATGCCGCCGAGACTCAGCGCGATCAGGCTCCACCACCAGACCGGCGTGCCGAGCAGGTCGAACACGATGCGGATGAATCCGTAGATCGCGATCTTGGTCATCACGCCGCTCATCAGCGCGGAGACGTGGCTCGGCGCGGCCGGATGGGCGAGCGGCAGCCAGATGTGCAGCGGCACCAGCCCGGCCTTCGATCCGGCGCCGGAGAGAACCAGCAAAAACACCAGTCCAGCCGCGAAGGCATCGGGTCGGCTCGCGCGGATCGCTTCGAAGGTGTAGCCGCCGTTCGCGCCCGCGAGCAGGCCAAAGGCCAGCAGCAAAGCGAGCGTGCCGCAGGTCGCCATCAGGAGATACACGTAGCCGGCGCGGACGTTCTCCGGGTGGCGATGGTTCGACAGCACCAGTGCCCAGGACGACAGCGACATGAACTCCCAGGCGACCAGAAACGAGAAGGCGTCGTCGGCCAGCACGACCAGATTCATTCCCGCAAGATAGGCCGGGTAGAACGGCAGGACCCGCGCCTGCGACTGTTCGTGGCGGCCGTAGCCCAGCGCATAGAGGCTCGCCAGCGCGCCGCCGAGGTTGGTGACGAGCAGGAAAAACGCGGCGAGCGGATCAAGGCGAAACCTTGCGCCGGTTCCCGGCAGGCCGATCTGGAGGCCGAGCGTCTCCGGCGGCAGGCCCATCCAAAGGTGCCAGAACGCCGCGGCAAGGCCGGCAAGGCAGACCAGAAGGCTCGCGAAATAGACCGGAACGAAGCTCCAGGACCAGCGGCTCAGCACGACGCCCGCGGCCGAAATACCCAGCAACGCCGCCACGCACCACAATCCAACAAAGGCCGGCATTGGCGGCAACCCCTGATCGCAGGAACCCTTTGGGAGTGAACCCTTGGGAGTGAATCTGGAGAGCGTGACCCTGCAGGCGGGGAACGCCCTGCCCCGGAACCGTCAAAAAGCATGAATGAGCCTGCAATTTCAACGCATGTTCCCGGGTTCCAGCCATGGTTGGGGCGGGCAATTCCGCAATTGCGTCAAGGTCGCGACAAGTTCGCGTCACGCCGCCGGGGCGGAATGCGCCGCTGGCCGGTTTCGGCTTAGAGTTCATTTGGACGGCGTCATGGTGGTTCGCGCGCTCATCTGCTGCACGGCCCTGGTCCTGGGATTGCTCGCGGCCTTGAGCGCAACGGCGCAATCCGCGGCCGCCTGCACCGGCGCCGCCTGCCGCGCGACGGAAAAGTCCCGCCCGCTCGACCTGATGAGCTTCATGCGCGGGCGCGCCAAAGCAAACAACGGGACCGGCAGACAGACCGCGGCCAAAACCGCGACACAGTCACCTAAAAGCCGGCATGTCGGCCGATCGACGGCGCACGCGGGCGGCGTTCCCGACTCTGCGCCGCAGACGCAGCCGGCCTCGCTCCCGGCTGCGGCGGCCGCGGCCTATGCCGCAGTGTCCCAGGACGTGCAGGTGGTCACCGGCGATCAGCTCAACGTCATCGATCTGGCAATGGTCCGGACGCCTTCGGAAACGGTCGGCGCGGCGCCCCGCGCCGAACCCGGTGAAGGCACGCCGGTGAAGCTGGCCGATGCCGGCGAGGTTCGAGAGGACGCTCCCAAGAGTGCGGCCAGGAGCGCGCTCAAGACTCCTCCAACGCGCGACGATGCGCCCCGCGACGATGCTCCGCACGACGATTCCTGGATCGGCCGGTTCTGGGCCGCGATCGGCGATGGCTTCGTCGCGCTGGTGGCGATGCTGCGGCAGCTCTTCGCCTGAGACGGATGCGCTTTACCGCGTCAACCGCTCGAGCTCCGGAAACGGCTGATAGGTCGCGTCCTTGCAGGTCTCGCGGGCGTTATCGACGATGCGGTCGAGCCGGCCGTCGAGAAACAGCACCAGACTGTCCTTCACGCCGGCATACTGACCGCTGCCGCGGCGGGCGTTGTAGCGCACGCAAACCACGTAGCGGCTGACGCCGTCGAATGTTTTCAGTTCGGGCTCGGAGACCGCGGCATCGCGGATGCGGGACGGATCGTTGAGATAGGTGCGCATGAACGCGGTGATGTCGGCGCGGTAGCTGGCCGGCGGCGTGGTGGTGGCCGCGGTGATGCGCTCGTAGCTGCGCATCCATTCGGCGTTGCAGCCGGCAAGGCCCGCCGCAAGCAGCGCAGGCAACAACAGCCGGCGGCGAAAAAGACCGGCCATCACCGGCCAAAATGCGAATCCTTCAGTCACGGCGCGATACTGCCCGCGCCGGTGGCGATGCGCCAGACCGGGCCGCTTTGCCGATGCTAAAAAAGACGCGCGTAAACGCGCTGATGGCCTGATCGCGTCAGGCCACCGCGCGCGCGTCGCCGATCGACTGGACCCGCGGCGCACCGCCGCGCCAGAACCGGCTGTCCGGGCTGATCGGATACATTTCGTGCCACTCCGCGAGCTTTTCCTGGTACAGCGCGACATAGGCGTCGTCGCTCTGCATCTCGATCCCCTCGAGATCGAGGCCGCTGCCGATCTCGTGATAGATGTCGAGGTTGCGCAGATCCGGAACCGGCGTCGCGCCGCGGATCAGATCGGCCCACATCTGCCGGTAAAGATCTTCGAGATGGCGGACCAGATTGGGTGTGTCGAACAGCACGCAGGTGTCGCGGCCGGCGATTAGCTTCGCCTTGATCGGCGCAAGCTTCGCCGGATCGTTGCCGAACTCCACCGCCAGCTCGACGAACTGCTCCGGCGTCGTGCAGTGCATCTCGCCGATGCCGGCCGCAGTCACCAGGCTGGAGCAGACCCGCGAGGCGAACGAGCGGCCCGACAAAGTGAGGATCGGCACGCCCATCCACATTGAATCCGACGCTGTGGTGTGCGCGCCATACGGGAAGTTGTCGAGGAACAGGTCGGCCAGCGGGTAGCGCGCGAGATGGTCCGGATTGGCCGCCTTTTCCGCGAACACCACGCGGTCCGGGCGGATGCCGCGGTCGGAGGCGTATTTGCGCAGGCGTTCGTTGGTCTCGGGCGTGCTGGTGAGCAGCCACAGCACGCTGTTCGGCACGCGGTTGAGGATCGCGATCCAGCGGTCATAGGTGATCGGCGTGGTCTTCTGCATGCCGTTGAGGCTGCAGAATACGAACGTGTTCTCCGGCAGCCCCACCTCCTGCCGGGTCGGGCGGCGCGTCGAGACCACCCGCTTGCGGTCGTTGGGCTGGTAGCACGGCAGCCGCACGATCTTCTCCGAGTAATAGATCTCGTGCTCGGGCGGAACGACGACGTCGTCGGCGATGAGATAATGGTGGTACGGCGTGCCCATGGTGCTGGGATAGCCGAACCAGTTGACGTTCACCGGGGCGGGCCTGCGGGCGAACACCTTGGTGCGCGCATCCTTGGTATAGCCGTTGAGATCGACCAGGATGTCGACGCCGTCGGCCGCGATCTTCGCCGCGGCCTGATCGTCGGTCATGCCGGTGATGTCGGTCCATTGATCGACGCCGGCCTTGGTGCGGGCCTGCGTCGCGTCCGGCCGGTTGATCCCGCAGTAATAGGCTAAAATCTCGAAGTTCTGGCGGTCGTGCTGCTCGACGACGTCGGTCATCGCAAAGCCTACCGCATGATCGCGCATATCGGACGACACATAGCCGATCCGAAGCCGCAGCGGATCGCGCCGCCCCGCCCCCGGCTGGACATGCTGGCGCACGGGTTTCGGCATCCCGATGGAATGCTTTGCGTAATGATAGGCCTTGGCAAGCTGGAACATCGGATCGTCGGTGAGATTGGCGAGCGAGAGCGTCGAAATGCCGTTCAGCAGGTCCTTGCGCTTGACCCGGTCCGACTCCAGCAGCACCGGCCATTTGCACTGTCGCTGCCTGAGCGAAACCCAATGCTGCATGGCCTCGGACTGGCGGCGGTCGATGTCGAGGCTCTGGCGCAGGACTTCCTCGGCCATCACGTCGTTGCCGAGGCTCTCCAGCACGCGGGCTGTCTGGTGCATGACCGTGAGCTTGTGGGACACGGTGTCGCCGGTCACCCCGGACAGCTTGTTGATCAGCTTCATCCATTCGCCGATCGCCGGGCCGGTATGACCGACATCCTCGAGCGCGCGGCCGAGATTGATATAGGGCGGCTCGAAATCCGGCTTGAGGCGGATGCTGTCTCGGAAGGCATTGATGCCCCCCATGAAATCGCGCAATTCGACCAGGGTCACGCCGTAGTTGAAATAGACCGCGTGCAGCAGTTCATGCTCGCCGTTGAACGCGATCCAGATCTTGTACAATTCGGCCACCAGCGGCCGCTGCTGCATCGAATGCAGCGTGGTTGCGCCGTGGAACAGGTCCATGATGGAAAGCTGGCGCAGCGCCGCCTGCTGTGTCAGGCGGGCATACAGTTCGGTGGCGGCGTTGATCTCGACGGGCTGATTCATGAAAGCGTCTCTTCGGCGTTGATGTTGTGAACGCAACAACCCCCGGGAGCCGGATGTCCCGGCGCCGGGTACGCTTCAGCACGCTTACCACACCCTCCCGATTCGGCCGCCGCCTGCACCGTTGCTTGGGCGGTACGTCAGGCGGCCGCAACCGGCCGGCGCAGCGGCGCCGGCTACCCTGTCAACAGATCCACCAGGGCGCTGAGCTGCTCGGAGGTCATGACCCCGAGATGCGCCTGGGTGAACGCGTTGCCCTGTGTCGTCGTCAGGGCGGCGATATCCTGCGTCGAGATGCCCGCGATCGCTTGCGTGCTCAGGCCGGGGATGCCGGTCGTGCTCGTGAGCGAGGCGAACTTGGCGGAGCCGAGCGCGTCGACCTGCGAGGAGGTCAGCGCACCGGACTGCGTCGTGGTCAGCGCCGCGAGCTCGGTGGTGGTGAACACCGCCACCTGGGCCGACGTCAGGGCATTGATCTGCGACGACGTGAAGGTCGAGACCTGCGTCGTCGTCAGGTTGGTGACCCCCGTCGTGGTCAGGCCCGCCGCCTGCGTCGTCGACAGCTCGTTGATGTCGAGCGCGTTGAGGTAGCTCTGCGACAGCGCGTTGAGCTGCGTCGTGGTCAGGCCCTGGGACTGGGTCGTGTTCAGGGCGTTGACCTGCGTGGTCGAGAAGTTGCCGACCGCCGTGGTGGTCAGACCACCGAGCTGCGTTGCCGTCAGCGCATTGGCCTGCGTGGTCGAGAAGGCCTGGATCTCCGTCGTGGTCAGCGCGCCGATGCTCGACGTGCTGAGGTACGGAACCTGGGTCGACGTCAGCGTGCTGACCTGCGTGGTGGTCAGGGTGGTGATCGTCGTGGTGTTGAGGCCTGCGACCTGGAAGGTCGCAAGGTTGTTGAGCGCCACCGCGTTGAGGTTTGCGGTGGTCAGGTTGTTGATCTGGGTCCAGCTCAGACCCTGGACCTGCGTGGTCGAGAGCGCGTCGACCTGTGTGGTCGACAGGTTGTTCACCGCCGTGGTGGTGAGACTGCCGAGCTGCGTCGAGGTCAGCGCGTTGGCTTGCGTGGTGCTGAAGGCTTGCACCTCGGTCGTGGTCAGCGCGCCGATCTGAGCCGCGGTCAGGGCCGCGACCTGCGTCGAGGTGATGGTCGTGACCTCGGTGGTGGTCAGGTTGGTGATCGACGTGGTCGAGAGGCCCGAGACCTGGCCGGTCGAGAACTCGTCGAGATCGAGCGCGTTCAGATTCGCCGCCGACAGGTTGTTGAGCTGGGTCGTGCTCAGGCCCTGCGTCTGCGTGGTCGACAGCGCGTCAAGCTGCGTGGTCGAGAAGTTGCCGATCGCCGTGGTGGTCAGACCACCGAGTTGCGTGGCGGTGATCGCGTTGGCCTGGGTGGTCGAGAACGCCTGCACCTCGGTGGTGGTCAGCGTGCCGATCTGCGCCGTGGTCAGGACCGCGACCTGGGTCGACGTCAGCGTGCTGACCATGT
>Ga0247825_10000840_pt1 | contig 19882 bp, 19 predicted proteins | sample 13C_Vanillin_Day_FD_194413 | JGI IMG/M metagenome (GOLD analysis project Ga0247825, IMG submission 194413) | Soil microbial communities from agricultural site in Penn Yan, New York, United States - 13C_Vanillin_Day48 | ecosystem: Environmental > Terrestrial > Soil > Agricultural land | place...
GCGGAGACGCCAGCGTCCCGTACTCGCTATGAAAATCCATCCGGCCGCTGAGCGACACGCGAACGCGATCGGCACCGAACTCGTCCTGCGCGAAGAGCGCCGGAGTATGAAACCCGTAGTCGAACATCGGCAGATCGCGCGCATTGTAGCCATCGTATTGATACGCACCGCCGACCACCCACGTGTGCCGGCTCTGCATGCCTTGCAACGAGAACTCACTAAATCCGGTCGACCGGGTTCCGCGCTCCCTCACGTCACCAAATACTCGATCCTGCGAGTCGAGGCTGAACGAACCGCGAACAGACATCAGTCCGGACGATCCAGCGACCCATCTCGTGACTCCGCCAACATCACCGCGAGAGGTATCGAGTGACTCCTCGAACGGTGCGCCATCTGGCGCAACGCGATCGGCGAGTGTGCCTCCTCGTCTGCTCTCGCCGATGACGCCTCCGGTCACCATCGCTGTCGTCCCTGCGCCATCCGAGTAAAACAGCCTCGGGCGCACCATCCCGCGTTCGTAGCCTGCTACGTCCGTCCATCCGTCATCGTCCAGGTCGCGCCGGCTCTGACGATGAAACCCACCGAGCAGCGTCCAGGTCCACTGGCTCCGAACCGTATCGGCCAGCCACACCGTCGCATCGCTTCCGCCGAGCGACGTCAGGTTCAGAAGCACCTCGCGACCCGGTTCTGTGGGACGTCGCGAAACCAGGTTGATGACACCTCCGAGGGCCGATGCGCCATACAGAGCCGACGCGGCGCCCTTGATGATCTCGACCTGCCCCAGATCAAGTGGCGGCACCTGCAACAAGCTGAACGAATCGCCCTGACCTCCATAGAGCGGGAGGCCGTCGGCGAGCACCTGACTGTAACGCCCACGCAAGCCCTGGATGCGAACGTTCGCGGCGCCCAGCGACGGCGCCGTCGGCTGGACGCGAAGACCGCTGGTCTCACCAATGAGCATCGCCACGCTCCCGGGCGTCATCAGTGCCTTTTCTTCGATCTCCTCGCGGTCGATCACTTCCACCCGCAGCGGCTGATCCTGGATGCGCGTCGGGGAACGCGCGGCGTTGACGACGATCTCTTCTTCGAATGTGGGCGGAGCATCGAAGGCGACATCAACCCGGCCGTCTTTCGGCAGCGCTGACACGCGAACGGTTTCGGTCACGAATTCGTCCGGCGCCACCACGACGTCCATCGGCAGCGACGACACCTCGAGGACGGCGAGACCGAGCGCATTGGTCCGGACAGTCTGTTCGCCGCTCGTCACACGTGCATCCGCAACCGGACTGCCGCCTCTCGTGACGCGTACGGTAATCGTTTGGGCGGCAACCGCGGCAGGCAGCAGCAGCGCCAGGACCAATGCGAGACAAGCGGGCATTCGTGGGTTAGCGGATCGAATCCCAGGGCAGCGTCGGGTGCAGATCCCGCGCGCCTTCGATCTCCAGAAGTCGTCGCTTCGTTTCGACGCCACCAACGGCAGAAAACCCTCCTGACTTCCCTCCCGCCGCCAACACACGGTGACACGGTACGACGATGGCAAATGGATTCCGGCCGAGGGCCTGTCCGACTGCACGCGACAATCCAACGTCGCCGAGGCGAGTGGCTATGTCGCCGTAGGTCAGCGTCTCACCCGGCGGAATCGAGCGCGTCTCCACATACACTTGCTGTTCGAAATCGGGGACGGCGTTCATGTCGAGATCGATGCGGGACAGATCCTGCTTGTGACCATCGAGTAGTCGTCGAATGTCCGCGATGACCGCTTCGATCTCTTGCGGTGGAGCCGTCTCGCGTGCCTCGGGATGCTGCCGAGCCATCCGGGCGCGCATCGCGGCGTCGCTTCGCTCCGGAAGCTTGACGCCGACGAGGCCTCCCTCGCCCCACGCGATCGCGCAACGTCCGATCGCGGTGTCGAAGATCGCGAACCCCTGCATCGTTATGTTTCCTCTGAAGGATGCGTACCGTCGCTCCTGGCGAGCACGACGCCACGCTGCTCCTGAGCGAACATGTCCCAAACGGACAGAAAGAGTGCGGCCAGCACCGGGCCTGCCACGAAGCCAGCCGGACCGAACACGGACAACCCTCCGAGCGTGGAGAGGAGCACCATGTAGTCTGGCATACGCGTTTCGCGACCAACGAGAACCGGTCGAAGGATATTATCTGCGGTGCCGACCACGAGCACGCCGCCGACCACAAGGATGATTCCCTTTGTCAGCGATCCGGTGAACATCAGATAGAGCGCAACCGGCGCCCACACAATGGCGGGACCGACGATGGGCAGCAGCGACAGCATCGCCATGATGACGCCCCAGAACACCGGTGAGCGCAGACCGAGGATCCAGAACAACAAGCCTCCCAGCGCACCCTGAACCAGACCCACGAGCAGCGACCCCTTGAGGGTCGCACGCGTCACAGAGGCGAATCGCTGGAAGAGCGTTTGCTGACGCCCATTCCCCATCGGCATCGCATAGTTGAGCGTCGCGAGCAGTTTGTCTCCGTCACGAAGAAAGAAGAACAGCAGGTAGAGCATCAGCGCTGTCTGGGCCGCGACGCTGAGCAGGTTCTGTCCGACGACAACAGCACGAGTGGCGATCAGTTGTGCGGCGGCCCCGACCGACTCGGAGATCCGCGGGCCAATCGTGTCCGGATCGATTCCCATCCGAGCGGCGATACCGCGCAGGATCGGATCGATTCGACTGACGACGTCCTGCAGGTTGACGTTGCCGCTCTGGATCCGGTCGTAGAAGTTGAGTGCCTCTTGTGACACCGCCACGCCAAGGAGCACAAGCGGAAGAAACACTACCAGGACGATCATGATCGTCGCGATGACCGCGGCTTGCGTCTTGCGCCCCTTCAGATGCTCCTCGAGTTGACGCTGCAGCGGATTGAAGATGATCGCGAGCACCGCCGCCCAGAACACGGGTTCGATGAAGTCGAGCGTCAGCCACAGGAACGCGACGGTGACCGCCGCAAGGAAGATAAAGAACCACGCTCGTTCTATGCGCCGCTGCTCCATCGTGCTGGAAGGATACAGGCGTTAGCTGTAGTACCGCTTGTACATCCCCCGCCTGAAGAGCCAGCCGCCAAGCGGACCCAGCCACTGCAGCACGTTGTACATGTAGCCGAGATCCATCAGTTCAATCAGGTTGCCGTCGAAGTCCTTCGCAAAGAAGAACGAATGGCCGCGCGGCGATCGCTCAGGCTTACCGAGGCAGGCGACCCCTTTGCTGGTCAGATAGTCGTGCCACCGATTGAGATTCCGGACATTGAACGAGATGTGCGTCAGGCCAATCTGATTCCACGGCACGGGGACCGGTGGGCGCTGCGGTGTGAACGCGAAGATCTCCAGGACGCCGCCGCCGGGCACGCGAATCCAGCCGATCTTGCAGCTCGGGGCGTCGCTCTCGACACCGAAGAAGGTACGCACGCGTTCGGGCGGTGTATCGGCGACGCCGACGAGCGGACATCCGAAAACGTCCCAATAGAAGCGAACGGCCTTGTTGAAGTCGGAAACGGTGATGCCGACGTGGCTGAATGAGCGGGCTTTCATGGTCGACACATGATGTGGTCCGCGACGCGCAACGCCTGGGCAACGATCGTGAGCCCCGGGTTTACCGCCGCGGATGACGGGAAGAACGACGCGTCCACGACGAAGAGATTCTCGACGTCGTGCGTGCGGCACCACTGGTCGAGTACGGAGGTGGATGGGTCGTTGCCAAACGCCAGCGTGCCGCACTGATGCGTCGTGTTGCCCAGGCCGAACGATAGTGCCTTGATCCGGCGGAATCCGCAGTCGCGCAGCAACCCTCGCAACGTCGCCTTCAGCTGCTGGTGCGCGCGCAGGTTGCTCGGCTGGTAGTCGAGACAGATACGGTCGCCCTGAAGCGTGACGCGGTTCTCGCGTCGCGGCAGGTCTTCAGTCATCGCCAGCCACTGAATGCTGTGATCGGTCCACTTTTTCAACGACCGCGGGAAGACGCTGAGCACGGCACGCAGCCCCAGTTTGAGCAGCGGTGGTGCTCCGCCCTTCACCATCTCCGGGTGAATCGTGCCCTGCGACTGAATGTGGCCAAGAGGATATGGATGCGATTCATTGGCTCGATAGAAGTCGTTGACCGCGATCGTCTTCTGAAATCCATGCGGCCCGGCCAGCACATCATCCCACCGATACGCGCTGAACATCGTCGTCACATGGGCCATGTAGTTGCGACCAACGAGTCCGGAACTGTTCGCAAGTCCAGCCTTGCCGTTACCCGACCGCAACAATAAGGCCGCCGAGTTGACCGCCCCGCACGACAAGACGAACAGATCTGCGTGAATGCGATGCTCGCGGCCGTCGGTGACGACGTCAACCGCGATCACGCGCTGGCCTGACGCGTCGGTAACGAGACGCGTCGCCAGCGTGCGCTCGCGCACCTCCACCCGCGAAGACTCGCGGCGGGCCGGAAGGAGTCCACACGTCTCCGCGTCGCTCTTCGCGCCGATCATGCACGGAAACGAATTGCACTTGTCGCACAACACGCAGCCGCCGTCTTCGCCGGGTCGAATCAGCCCGAGAGGCAGGAACGATGGATGGAGACCGCGCGCGCGCAAGCGCTCGAGCATTCGCTCCATGCCAACGGTGTGAGGCACCGGAGGATACGGGAACTCGCCGCGTGGAGGATCCGTTGGATCCAGGCCGGCCAGACCGTGCACGTGGTACATCTGCTCGGCGCGGTCGTAATACGGTGCGAGGTCGGCGTAGCGAATTGGCCACGCGGGCGACTCCCCGTCCGCGTGCCTGACACGCTCGAAATCGTCGGTTCTCAGCCGGTAGAGCACGCTGCCCCAGAACTTCGTGTTTCCGCCAACGCCGTAGTGCGTGTTCGGCTGGAACTCGCGCGCGCCCGACGTCAGCCATCGCTCCTTCGCGCGATAACGCTGCTCCACCCAGACGACCCCTGGATCCCAGTTGTCTGTGTCTCGGGTAAACGTGCCGCCCCGCTCGATGACGAGGATGCGCCTGCCGGTCGGTGCCAGCGCGCGTGCCATGGTGCCGCCACCGGCACCGCTGCCGATGATGACGATGTCGTAGGAGTCGTTCTGCATCGAGTGCGGCTCGCTATCGCGCGACTGCGAGCGGGCCAGTTCCCTTCAGACTGGCGTAGATCCGATCCATCAGGCGTTGATCGTCCATGGCCACTTCGAGGCTCATGGCCGGCGAGCGTCCCTCCCGAATGGAGCGATGGAAATCGCGATACATCGCCTGATAGCCGCGAATGTCGCGGAAGCCTGGAAATAGAATGCGCGGGAATCCCTCGCCGCGCACGAGGACGAACACACCATTGGACTCGAACGTAATGATGCCTCCGCGACCCAGCAGCTTCGACAGACGCAGCCCCTGCAGCAGCGACGGTACCTCGCGCGAGTAGTACAGCGACCCGACCGCACCGTTGTCGTATTCGAACGCGACCATCATGCTCTTCGCGCGTTTGTCGGTGCCACCAACGGACGGCGACGGACGGAAGCCTTCGATCCGGATGATGCGGGGGCCGAGACTCGAGGCGAGGTGTAGCCAGTGAATGCCCTCCTCGAAGAAGGCATCCCCTCCTGACATCGTTTCATCGTTGCGCCAGTCGTCGGCCGACTTGAACTTCCGGACGAGCGTCGTGAAGTGACCGAACACCATCTCGCCGATGACGCCTCGCTTCAGCAGGTCGCGAAGACACACGGCGAGCGGCTTGTAGTGATCGTTCTCACCGACAAGGACAACCTTGCGCGTCCGAGTCTTCGCGTCGAGCACCGTTTCGTAGTCCTCGAGCCGTGGATACGCAGGCTTCTCGACCAGGACGTGCTTTCCTGCCTCCAACGCGCGCAGTGTCAGATCCAGATGAAACCGCGGCGGGACCGCAACGACCACGGCGTCCACACCTGGATCGCCCATCGCTTCTTCGTAGCTCGCATAGCTGCGCTGTCCGCTGAAGCTACGGCGGAACTGCTCGGCTTTGTCAGGATCCCGGCTCGCGTAGCTGCAAACGATCTCGGAACGGAGCCGCCCGAGGTGGCGACTATGGACGCGTGTGATGAAGCCGCAACCCAGAAAAGCGATATGGAGTGACTGCATCAGGCTTGAATGGTGATCTTGCCCTGTGTCAGTATCCGCGCCAGTTCGCGGTGATCGGCCAAGCCCGGACGTGCCATCACGGGTCATTGTACTGAACGGGGGGCTTATGCGCGGCGGTGTGTGCGTCATCACGGTCCTCATCGTCGCGACCTTGCCACTGCCGGCACGTGGACAGAGCGTCAGTACGCCTCGGACACCTGCGAAGCCCTGGACCGCACCGCGCACCGCCGATGGTCAGCCTGATCTTCAGGGTGTCTGGCTCGTGCACACCGCCACACCACTCGAACGGCCCAAGGCACTCGAGGGCAGAACGACACTGACCGACGAAGAGGTCACCGAGTTCCGACGACGAGCCGCGCGCCTGTTCGGGACCGGCAACAGCGACTTCGCCGTCGGTGATGGCGTCTTCCAGGCGGTGCTGGCCAATCCCGAGACGTACACCAACCCGAACTCCACTCACGGCGCCACGGACATGATCGACCTCGAGTTCGACAATCGCACGTCGCTCATCGTCAATCCGCAGGACGGACGCATTCCGGCGGTCACACCAGAAGGTCGGAACAGACAGACTTCCACCAACGCCGCGTTTCGACAGCCGGCGGCGCCAGCCGATGTCGGAAACGCGCTTCGCTGTCTGTCGTGGGGCGTGCCGCGTCTTGGCGGGCGCTACGGGTCGGGCGACATGTCCTACTACCAGATCGTTCAGAGCCCTGGTCACGTGGTGTTGTTCATGGAAACTGGACACGAAGCACGCGTCATCCCGATCGACAACGGCCCGCACCTGCCATCGACGATCCGCCAGTGGAACGGCGACTCCCGAGGTCACTGGGAAGGCGACACGCTCGTCGTCGATACGACAAACTTCTCACCGAACAGCTATTTCATGGGATCGACCGAGAACCTGCATCTGGTCGAGCGCTTCACGCGGACCGCGCCAGACACCATCGCGTACGAGATGACGATCAGCGATCCGTCCACGTGGGTGAAGCCGTGGACCGCGACGATGCCGATGCGAGCGAGGCAGGAAACGTTGTACGAGTTCGCCTGCCATGAAGGGAACTACCACATCATGGCAGGCATGCTGGTCGGGTCACAGGTGCAGCAGGAAGCCGAGGCCGCAACAGAGCGCGGCCGGTGACCTACGGCTCGTTGTAGGCAACACGAATCGCACCGGCCATGCGATTCCGGTCGTACTTCCCTCCCAGTTCGTCCTGCACCAGCTTGATCGTGTCGTCGAGGCTCTTGCCTTCCTTCTTGTGCGCGACGGTGCGCTCGCGCACCGCGGTCAGATACGCGCGATAGTTCGTGACGAACGCGATGTCACCCATCGGGCCGTGGCTTGGGACAATGCGGTTTGGCTTGAGCTTTTCGAAACGGTCCATGCTGGCGAGCCATGTCGAGATCCGCGACTCGGCACCGATCGCCGGCAGGGCGTTCATCGCGACGTCACCTGAGACCAGGATCGCGTCCGGCTCGACGAAGAACGCTGTGTCGCCCGGCGTGTGATTGAACCCCATCGCGATCATGCGAACACGCGCGCCACCGAGATCGATCACCTGCTCCTTGTCGAACGTGATATCCGCCTTTCGAAAGTCAGCGCCCTGCAGCAGCTGGCCCGCTTCGGGCGAGAAGCCAGCGAATCGCTTGGCGGTCTCGAGACGATCGGCGGCAATCTCCTTCACCTGATCGTTGGAGCGCACCATCTTCGTGTTCGCCGGGAAAGCGTGCGCACCGAGGTCATGCTCGGGGTGAATGTGAGTCGTCGCCAGGTACAGTTCGCTGTTCTTGGAGACTTTGGCGACTTCGCGCATCACGATCTCGCCGTTCTTTGCCCCGAGACCTGTATCAACGACGAAGGTCACCTTGCTGCCGACGATGATGGCGATGTTCGGAACCAGTACGACGCTGTTGTCCGGAATCACGTAGACGTGACCTGAGATCTTCTCGGTGACACCTTCCTTGATCATTGGCGACGGTAACGGCCCGCGCTGCGCATGGACCGTTCCGAGAAGAGCGACTGCGACACCAACCGTCGTGATCAATACAAACGTTGCGCGCATGAAGACATCCTCGCTGAATGAAGAGCCCGACGATAATACAGCCCCCGCTCGCCATTCGATTACACGCGTCTATCGAAGAAACGCACTGGCCAGCCCGAGGAACAGGAAGAACCCCATCGCGTCGGTAATGAACGTGAGCGGGACGCTCGAGCCATATGCTGGATCCTTCCCGGTCGAGTGCAGGGCGAACGGAATCATGACGCCGGCCATCGCCGCGACAACGAGGTTCAACACCACCGCCCCGGTCATGACCACGCCGAGCGCGTAGTTGGCATAGATCGCGAATCGTGTGCTCGAACTGACCGATCACACGTGAGGCCAGAAACGCAGTCACGAGGTTAATGGCGAGCCAGGGCCAGCGGTTGAACGCACTGTCCACCGGGCTTGCGAACAGATCTTCGTCGCGACTGAGCCCCGCTTGCTTCAGTGCGCGGAGCTCGGCTTGACTGCGGACAAAGTCCATTACCGCGTCAACGGTGAGCCGCCCGACGAGTTTTCCCCGCTCGTCGATGACCGGAGCCGATACCAGGTCGTATCGTTCGAACGCGCTGGCGGCCTGCTGCACCTGGTCGAGCACGCCGAACGTCGCGACATCAGTCTCCAGCGACGCAACGATCGGCGCAGATGGATCTGTCAGAAGCAACGTCGGCAAGGTGACAGACCCGCGGAGCATGTTCCTGGCATCGACGACAAACAGGCGGTCCGTCTGGGCGGCAGCTGACCGCGGGAACGGAGGTCACCCAGCGCCTGCTGGACGGTGTGCGTCTCCGGCACAGCGACCCACTCGTGAGTCATGTGGTGACCGATCTGGTTTTCGTCGTAACGGATCGTCGCCTCGAACGTCGGCGGGGTGCATCGTGCGCAGGCGCTTGTGCAATTCGACGAGGTTCTGACGATGTTGGAGGCTTTCGAGCAGGTCGCGCTTGGGCCCTCCTGCCGATGAGTGAGCGTTTCAAGTACGCGGTGACGGTCGAGCAACCGCGTGACCTCGTCGAGACTCTGTTGCAAGCGGGACTCGGGCTGTAGGGTGGGCATAGAGGAGCTTACCTGGTCCACGATGATAATGGTGGCATGTCATCCTGGCGGCCCTCTGCTAGCGCCGTCACACATCTCTACCAACAGTCGCGAGCGGAGCGCTGGTCGCTCCCCGTCGCTGTTTTTGCCGCAGCGCTCGAGCGCAGCGCTCGTAAAGTCTTTGTAACGCCACCTGAGCCGCGCGATCTCGAGCGGCTGCTCGGTTCGTTGCATCTGGAGGACCTGGCACTCGCCTGCGCGTGCGCGGGTGGACACGAAGGGGCCTGGGAGCACTTCGTTCGCGAGCATCGACCTGTGCTCTATCGAGCGGCGGATGCGATCGATCCCACGGGCGGGTCACGAGAGCTTGCCGACTCGTTGTACGGCGAGCTGTTTGGCCTTGTCGAGCGCAGTGGTGAGCGTCGATCGCTGTTCTCGTACTTTCACGGCCGCAGCAGCCTGAGCACCTGGCTGCGCGCCGTGCTCGCCCAGCGTCATGTGGACCGCGTGCGAAGCACTCGCCGTTTTGAACCACTGCCAGAAGCAGAGCCGACGCCATCTGCGCGATCGGAGGAGCGGCCACAACCACAGTCGCGCATCTCTGCGTACGTCCAGCTGATGCGCCGTGCGGTGACAGCGGCGATTTCCCGGTTGCCTGCCAAAGACCGGCTCAGGCTCGGGTGTTACTACGCTGAGGATCTGACGCTCGCTCAGATCGGTCGCGCCCTGGGCGAACACGAAGCGACGGTTTCGCGGAATCTTGCCAAAGCGCGACGGGAAATCCGCACCGACGTCGAACGCCAGCTTCGCGAGGAAGAGCGGATGAACCCCAGCCAGATCGACGAGTGCTTCGAGGCCGTCGTCGAGGACGTGGGCTCGCTCGATGTCTCAGATCTGCTCGGAGCAGCCTCAGATCACCCCGACTCGAGCGGCAGCCCGGGTAGCAGGCGCAAGGACTCGCGAGATAAACGTTCTAAGGAAAGACCCGAGGGTGCCAGTGCCTGAGCGCGATCGCGACCAATCGGTAGAACGGCTACTTCGTCGCGTGATGTCCGACGATGTGACACCGCTGCAGGGGACGTGTGTCGACGGCGAGACGCTCGCCGCATGGTCGGAAGGGTCGCTTCGCGGGGCCGAGGCGTCGGCTGTCGAGCGTCATGTGGCGGACTGCGCGCGATGCCGGGCGTTGATGGCGTCATTTGTTCGCACGACTCCGCCGGTGCCTGTTGCGGAATCGCTCTGGCGGCGATGGCATCTCGCCTGGGCCGTGCCACTCGCCTCCGCCGCGACCGCCGCAGCGATCTGGGTGGCTCTTCCGGACAACGGCGCTGCACTGTTGACCCCGGCACAGGAGACCAACACGCTTACGCGCGACGAACGACGCGCGTCTCCGTCTTCGGCCCCAGCTGCTGAATCGGCCCCGGCCCCTGCCCCTCCGCCGGCGAGTGCCAGCGCAATTCGACCGCTGGAAGAGAAAGCCAAACTCGCAGAGTCCACCAACAACGAGGCGCGGCAGCGCACCGATCGAAGTGCTAGCCGCGAGTTCGCCGATCGGCAGGCTCGAGCTGCCGCTCCCCCGGTCCCACAGGCTGAGGCACCCGCTCCTGCGGCCCCTGCTCCACCCGCGGCTTCAGTTGCTACTCCTGCTGCCGCTGCGGCCGAGCGGGCGGAGGCCGACAGTAAGAAAGAGGTCGCCGCGAATTCAGGCCTTGCGCCGCTAGCCGCGGCACGTCAAGCCTTCGCCCCTAATCAAATCGTTGCGGCCGATGGCACGACTCGGTGGCGAATCGTCAACGGTCAGCAGGTTGAACGTTCGACGAATGCCGGTGCCAACTGGACACCTGCAACCATCACTTCCACCGATGCGCTCAGCGCAGCTGCAGCTCCGTCAGCAACAGTCTGCTGGATCGTCGGTGCCCGCGGCGTGGTCTACGTCACAACAGACGGGACGCGTTTCGTCCGGGTGCCGTTCCCGGAAATCGTCGATCTGACGTCGGTCTCAGCGACCGACGGCCTCGCCGCTACAGTCTCCTCTGCAGACGGCCGCCTCTGGCGCACCACCGACCAGGGAAAAACGTGGTCCGCCGGCCGTTAGTCATACCCGGATTCAGTTGTCGGCGTCGGGTTTTGGAATTGGGACTTAACTGATTCTTGTGTAGGCTATGGGTCCGACGAGGGACGCCATGACTCAGGTTTCGATCAAAGTGAACGGCAAGATGCGCAAAGCGCACCTCGAGCCGCGAACACTTCTCGTGCACTTCCTCCGCGAGCAATTGAATCTCACCGGCACGCACGTGGGCTGCGATACCAGCCAGTGCGGTGCGTGTACGGTCCTCATCGACGGCCGCAGTGCCAAGGCGTGCACGATCTTCGCAGTGCAGGCTGAGGGCTCCGAGATCGTCACGATCGAGGGGCTCGCGAAGGACGGAGAACTACATCCGCTGCAGAACGGCTTCTGGGAGGAACATGGCCTGCAGTGCGGCTTCTGCACACCCGGCATGATCATGTCCGGCGTCAACCTGCTGAACGAGAACCCGAATCCAAGTGAGAAGGAAATCCGCGAAGGTCTCTCGGGAAATTTCTGCCGCTGCACCGGCTATCAGCACATCGTCAACGCCGTGCAAAACGCCGCAGGAAGGAGATAACCCGTGCCTGCTGCACCCGTACTTCCCAAGCTCGTTGGCCAGCGCGTCAAGCGCCGCGAAGACCCTCGCCTGATCCAGGGCCGCGGCACGTATGTCGACGACGTGAAGATCGCCGGCATGCAACACATCGCGTTCAAGCGAAGCGATATCGCACACGGGAAGATCACGTCCATTGACGTGAGCGCTGCGCGGGCGATGGACGGCGTCGAGGCCGTGTTTACCGGCGCGCAGATCGCTAAGATCCTTGGGCCGATGCCCATCGGGACGCCATTCCCCTCGCCCGAACATCGCGCGGTTGCGACGGATGTCGTGCGATTCGCCGGCGAACCGGTAGCCGTCGTCATCGCGTCGGATCGATACGTCGCCCGCGATGCCGCGGACGCGATCATGGTGTCCTACGATCAGCTTCCGGCCGTCGTCGATCCTGAGCTCGCGATGACCGGTAAGCCCGCGGTCATCCACGAAGGGTTTCCGAATAACCTTGCCGTTCCCCTCGTGCCGAGCGGAACCGGCGTGAGCCTTGACGGAAAGTCTGTCGATGACACGGCCGTCGATCGCGCCTTCGCACAGGCCGAAGTGATCATCAAGCAGCGGATGCTCAATCAGCGTCTCGTGCCAAACGCGATGGAGGCCCGAGGCGTCGTGGCGCATTTCGAGCCCGGCAAGGGCACGATGACGATCTGGTCATCCACGCAGAACCCGCACATCCTGCGCACGATGATCGCCGCGATGCTCGGCATGGGCCAGGATCAGGTGCGCGCCATCGCTCCTGAAGTCGGTGGCGGCTTCGGGGCCAAGATCAACATCTACGCCGAGGAGTACGTGGCGGCCGCCGTGTCCAAGCAACTCGGGATACCGGTCAAGTGGATCGAGGATCGCTCCGAGGCGTTTGTGGCCACCACGCACGGTCGCGACATCCTCGGCTACGTTGAACTGGCAGCGAAGCGCGACGGCACGGTGCTCGGCCTGAAGATGCGCCTCATCGCCGACATCGGCGCCTACAACATGCTGCTCACGGCCGCGATCCCCACCCTGACGATGCTGATGGCGAACGCGACCTACGACATCCCTGCCATCCGCACGACACTGACAGAAGTCTTCACGAACAAGACGCCGACCGACGCCTACCGCGGTGCGGGCCGTCCGGAGGCAACCTACTTCGTTGAGCGCGCGATGGACATGCTGGCGCGCGAGCTCAACATGGATCCGGCTGACATTCGCCGCAAGAACTTCATCGCGTCGGACAGGTTCCCATTCCAGACACAGATGGGTGCGGTGTACGACTCCGGCGACTACGCCAAGGCGCTCGACGCCGCGTTGGTTCACTCGAAGTGGAACGACCTCAAGAAGGAGCGCGATGCGGCAAAGGCACAGGGAAGGCTCGTCGGTCTCGGTCTCTCGATGTACGTGGAGGTCTGCGGCGTCGGCCCATCGGCGACATTGCCCACCGGTGGCTGGGAGCATGCTCAGGTCACAGTGGAGCGTGATGGCCGGATCAGCGCTACAACCGGTGCGTCGCCCCACGGCCAGGGCAACGAGACGACGTTCGCTCAGATGCTTGCCGACCAATTTGGCGTGCCTCTCGAGCACGTGACGATCCTTCACGGTGACACCGCCGTCGTGAAGCAAGGAATCGGCACGTTCGGGAGCCGATCGCAGGCGGTCGGCGGCGCGGCACTGCACATGGCGGGCATCAAGGCGAAGAGCAAGATGGCCAAGTTCGCGGCCGCGCTGCTCGAAGCCCACGAAGACGACCTCGTGTTCGAGAACGGCATGATTTCGGTCAAGGGCGCACCAGCGCGCGGCAAGTCGTTTGCCGACGTCTCCCACTACGCGTACATCCCCGTACCGTTGCCGGAAGGCCTCGAGCCCGGAGTCAGCGAAGAAGCGTTCTTCGAGCCGAGCAACAACACGTACCCCTTCGGCTGCCACATCTCGATGATCGAGATCGATCGCGACACCGGCGAACCGACACTGCTGCGACTCGTCGCCGTCGATGACGCCGGGCATCTGATCAATCCGCTGATCGTGGAGGGACAGATCCACGGCGGGCTCGCGCAGGGAATCGGTCAGGCCATGATCGAGGAGGCGGTCTACAACTCCGACGGTCAGCTCGTTACGGGTTCGTTCATGGACTACGCGCTCCCGCGTGCGATCGACTTCCCTCGTTTCGAGCTGCACAGCACGGTGACACCAACGCCGGTCAACCCGCTGGGCGCGAAAGGTGTCGGCGAAGCCGGCACGCTCGGCTCAACACCGAGCATCGTCTCGGCCGCTGTCGACGCGTTGAGCGAGTTCGGCGTGAAGCACATCGACATGATGCTGCGGCCCGAGAAGCTGTGGCGCATCATTCACGGCCAAGGCCTTCGACAGGGCTCAGGCCAGGGAGGGCAGTCGTGATCCCCGTCGCATTCGACTACCAGCGTGCCTCCTCGATCGACGATGCGCTGGCAAAGCTTCAGGCGGCGAGCGGCGGGAAACTGATCGCCGGTGGCCACAGCCTCGTGCCGTTGATGAAGCTTCGGCTGAGCGAGCCGACCGTCCTGATCGACGTTGCGAGGATTCCGGGCCTCTCCGGCATCAGGGAGAGGGACGGCAAGATCGAGATCGGCGCGGGCACCACTCATAGCGACGTCGCCGCTTCCGCCTTGCTCCGGCAGGTCTGCCCGGTCGTGGCCGAGACCGCCGCCGAGATCGGTGATCCGCAGGTGCGCAATCGCGGCACACTTGGCGGCAGCCTCGCCCACGCCGACCCGGCAGCCGACTACCCCGCCGCGATGCTGGCGCTCGATGCCGAGATCCACATGAAGGGGCCCAAGGGCTGGCGCAAAGTAAAGGCCGGCGACTTCTTCCAGGGACTCTTCACCGTTGATCTGGCACCCGACGAGATCATCGCCGGCGTACAGTTCACGCCGACCAGAGCTGCCGCTTATGCCAAGCTCCACCAGCGCGCCTCGCACTTCGCCATCGTCGGCGTCGCCGCGGCGGTGGAGGTGAAAGGCGGCGTGTTCCAGTCGGCGCGGGTCGGTCTGACCGGCGCCTCGAGTCACGCGGTTCGCTTGACCGCTGTCGAGCAGGCGCTCGCCGGGAAGCCGGCAACGAAGGACACGATCGCGAGTGCATCGGCTGCAGCAAGCGTGGACGACTTGAACTCGGACATTCACGCGAGCGACGAGTATCGCCGCGCGATGCTCAAGGTGTTCACGCGTCGCGCGCTGGAGAGCGCACTCGCCCGCGCCTGACACGCGTCAGGGCAGCGAGACGACATGAGTCGATTCAGCCGGTTCTCTGCCCTGGGGCGTCGTTCTATTCCGGTGCCGCCCGTCGGCTACGTCGGTGCTGCCGCCGCCTCTCTGGTGTTCAGGATCCTGCAAAGTCTGCTCTATGGCGCGATTGCGATGGCTCTCGCAAAAGGACAGGGGGTCATACTCGAGTACGCAGCCGCCATTCGACTGGCCACCGTGGCCGTCACGCCGGTCATCATCGCGCGAACGCTGATCTGGTTCGCCCCCTCCGAGCCGGCGTGGTACGTGCGCTGGCCAATCGCAATCGCGATCACGGTGGCTTACATCGTCTTCGGCGTCCGGGTGCTTGCTGCCGTACCCAAAGACGTCGCCGCCAGCCGCGTCTGACTCGTCGCGGCCGCCTGGCGTATGGAGCGGATTGACCGAGGCCGGATGTCGTCACGAGGCGTGATAGCCGTTGTCGTCCTCGTGTGCCTGGGCAGTGCGGGCCAGGCCCTTCAGGCACAGAGCGACGATGCCCAGGTCCTCTCCGCTGCGATCGCGCACTACAGCGCCACACGGCGGAACGGCAGTCAACTCCCACTCCTCGTCATTGCGGCCGAGACGGTAGAGCGCGATCGGATCTTGCTCGGCCGCTTCGATCGGGCTGAAGCTCCGGAAATTCCGGCTTCGACAATCCAGGCGCTTCGTCAACGCAACGCCAAGGCACAGCCGATCGGTGACATTCGGTTGCCCGCGAGCGCCCTGCTCGTTCGTGACGCCATCGGCATGACGCGACACGTCACGCCGGCGGGTGCCGAGGTCGCGGATTGGTCGCCGTTCACACACGCTTATCCGGGTTCCCAACTCGTGCAGCTCGCCGCGCCGGCGTATTTCACGCCTGGCCAGAAAGCGCTGGTGTACTTCTGGGCAGGAATTGGTCCTGAAGGAATACAGGGATGGCTCTACATCCTCGAGAAGCGAGGATCCGAATGGCACGTCACGTGGTCCGAATCGCCCTGGATCGCGTAGATCCATCCCCGGGCGCCCAATAGCCTTAGTCGTCGAGGATGAACGTCAGGAGCATGTTCACCTGATACTCGACGATCTTCCCGCCTTCCAGGCGCACCTGCTGCTCCTTGATCCACGCACTCCTGACGTTGCGAATCGTCTTGTGGGCACGAGCGAGCCCGCTATTGATCGCGTCCTCGAAGCTCTTGGTTGAAGTCGCGCTGATCTCCGACACCTTCGCTACCGACATTGGCGTCCTCCTTTCAGATGGCTGAGGTGACTGTTCGTTGATGCATGCGGTCATTCGCCAACGTGCAACGTCGGGGCCACTGCGAAGTCATCGACGAGGTAACGGGGCTATACTTCGCTCGCTTATACACGTTCACGAGGAGCGGGCCCATGCGATCAGCGTTGCTGGCTCTTACGCTTGTGCTCAGTTGTGGCGTCGCGACAATCGGGCAGCGAGGAGCGGCGGCGAAGCCGGATTCGTCGCCACCGCGGCTGCCTGACGGGCAATACGACCTCGAGGGCGTGTGGGACTTCAGTACGATCACGCCCCTCGAGCGCCCAAGTAGCCTCGCCAACAAGCAGACGCTGACCGACGAAGAGGCAGCTGTTTTCGAGCGCGAGGAGAACCAGCGGCAGAATCGCGATCTGATCGATCCGAAGAAGGGGGGCGCCCAGTATCTGCCCGGCAGCGTCATTCCCTACAACGAGTTCTGGTACGAGCGCGGCAACAAGATCCTCGGCGACAAGCGCACCTCGCTCATCGTCGATCCGCAGGACGGCCGGATTCCTCCGCTCACGCCCGACGCGCAGAAGAGGCTCGAGGCGCAGGCCGCGATCGCGCGTGACGAACAGCTCGGTATCGTTCGCGCCGACACCTACCTCGATCGCTCGCTCGCCGATCGCTGCATCCTCGGCTTCAATGCCGGACCACCGATGACGCCGGGCGCCTACAACAACCACGTCCAGATCTCTCAGGCCCCTGGATACGTCACGCTGGTCGTCGAGATGGTGCACGATGCTCGCGTCATCCCTGTCGACGGACGTCCTCGTTTGCCGGCACGCATCCCTCAATACAAGGGAGACTCGCGAGGCCGCTGGGACGGGCGGACGCTGGTCATCGACACGACGAACTTTCTGCGTGAGACGAGCTTCCGGGGGTCGAGCGCCAACCTGCGCCTCGTCGAGCGCCTGACGCGGGTGGACGCCGACACGCTGCTCTACGAGTTCACGGTCGAAGATCCCAAGACCTGGACGAAACCATGGACAGCAGCGATTCCCATGAAGAAAGTGGACACCCCGATCTACGAGTACGCGTGCCACGAAGGGAACTACGCGTTGCCGAACATTCTTCGCGGCGCGCGTCTGCAGGAGTCGAAGGAGCCAACACGATGATGCGCCGATTCGCATGTGTCGCGGCGATCGTCGTGAGCGCAGCGACTCTGTCGGGCCAGGATCGTGGCGCCAAGACGCTCAACATCTACGTCGTTGACGTGGAAGGCGGCAACGCCACGCTGGTGGTCTCGCCAACCGGAGAATCGCTGCTGATCGACACAGGAAACGCGGGCGCCGGCGCCGTGCGCGACGCGAATCGAATCCTGGAAGCGACGCGCGACGCCGGCCTGTCGAAGATCGACCACCTGATCATCACCCACTGGCATGGCGATCACTACGGCGGTCTGGCCGAACTCGCCGCCCGAATTCCCATCGCGCACTTCGTCGACCACGGCCCGAACGTGCAACCGAGTCAGGTCGTCGATGATTTCCTCCGGGACACGTACCCGAGGCTCCACGCCAAGTCGGCGCACGATGTCGCGAAGGTCGGTGACACACTCGCGCTCAAGAGCTTCGAGGTGCGAGTCGTCACGTCGGCGGGCAATGTGCTCACATCTCCGCTCCGTGGCGCGGGCTCCGCGAATCCCTACTGCGCAAATTTCAAAGCCGGCGACAACAACGCTGAGGATCCGCAATCGGTCGGCAGCCTCATCACCTTCGGCCGCTTCCGCGCGATCCATTTCGGCGACCTGACGAAGAACAAGGAGTTCGAGCTGATGTGCCCGTCGAATCGTATCGGCACCGTCGACGTGCTCCTCGGGCTTCATCACGGGCAGGACACGTCCAACTCTGAAGTGCTGGTCCACGCGCTCCGGCCCCGCGTCGCCGTCATGAACAACGGCACTCGAAAAGGCGGGCTTCCCGACGTGATGCGAACGCTCTACACGTCGCCGCGCCTCGAAGATCTTTGGCAGATCCATTTCTCTGTGCTGAGCGGCCAGGAGTACACGACACCCGGTCTGTTCATCGCGAACTGGGTGGACGACCAGGCGCAGACGATGCCGATTGGGCCGGTGCCGCTGCCGGCGCCCGGTCCAAACACGCCGCCTCCGCCCGCACATGACGGGCCGGCACACTGGATCAAGATCGCGGCGCAGGAGGACGGCGCGTTCGCGGTCACGAACACCCGGAACGGATTCTCGAAGCGCTATGAGGTGGCCACGCCGAAGTGATACGACGAAAGCCTGAGCCCGCCGAAGGTGCCGTTGAAGCCGACGACGGCGCGGTCGTTGCCAGCAGCGCCTGACGCCACCATCAACGGCAGCAGATGCTCTTCCCGCGGGTGCGCAGCGCGCGCAGCCGGCGCGCTCGCCCACTGCTCCAGCCGCCGACTCCGCTCGGCCGGCTCCCGCATCATCGCGTCGCGCAGCCACGCATCGAACGCTTCGGCAACTGGTGCGGCTCGCGGATCGCGAAACGCCCGCAGGTTGTGGAACGTCATCCCGCTGCCGACGATGAACACGCCCTCGTCTCGCAGCGGCGCCAGCGCACGGCCAATCGCGAGGTGCTCCGCGGGATCGAGTCCACGCTTCAGCGACAACTGCACCGCGGGCACATCGGCCTTCGGATACGTGAGCTTGAGCGGGATGAAAGTGCCGTGGTCGTAGCCGCGCTCACTGTCAGCATCATTCCGAATGCCGGCAGCGTCGAGCAGCCTCCGCACGCGTGACGCGAGAGCGGGCGCGCCCGGCGCTGGCCAGGTGATCTCATACGACTCAGGCGGAAAGCCGTAGTAGTCGTAAAGGATCGGTGGATGCTCTGACGTCATCACCGTCGGCACCGGTTCTTCCCAGTGAGCCGAGACGACCAGCAGTGCCGCAGGCTGCGACGGCGGAATCGCACTGACCGATCGCAGATAGTCGGCCAGGCGATTGATGTCCTCTTCAGGAAAGCCAATCTCGACGAACGGCCAGGGACCACCTCCGTGCGGCACGAACACGACGGGCATACGGTCTGTGGCCACGTCAACTACGCGTAGCCGAGCGCGCTGAACATCACGAGCCGCTGTTCCTTCAGCGGATCGTTGACCAACCTGCTTTCGTTGTCGATAACCATCGTCGGGCGGTCGGTTGCGTTGAATGTCGTCCACCGCGGGAGCTTCGGCGTGTTTGGATTGCCCGTCTTCGCAAATGCGATCCACGCATCGCTCACCTTGTCGGCAAGAGCCATCGCTTCGGGCCCACCGCCTGTCAGGCGGGTTGCGACCTTGACGTTGTCGAAGGCGAACGGAATCTCGATCGTGTGCGGCGACTTGAGGCGGCCACCCTCGGCGGGCGTCTCCCAACGGAAGTAATACAGGTAGACAGGCCCCTTGCCGAGCGCTGCGCGACGCTCCGCGATCTTCATCACCGGCCCGCTGTAGCGATGATCGCTGGCGATCAGGAAGTAGAGATCGGACGCGCTCGCTCCCGGATTCGCCTTCTGATAGACCTCGATCGCGCGGTTGGCGTGATCGCCGATCAGGCCACGAATGCGGCTGCGCATCGC
>Ga0247825_10000841_pt1 | contig 19881 bp, 18 predicted proteins | sample 13C_Vanillin_Day_FD_194413 | JGI IMG/M metagenome (GOLD analysis project Ga0247825, IMG submission 194413) | Soil microbial communities from agricultural site in Penn Yan, New York, United States - 13C_Vanillin_Day48 | ecosystem: Environmental > Terrestrial > Soil > Agricultural land | place...
ACCATCCCTTCGGCTACGCCTCCTTCCAGGGTGTCATCCCCGCGGGACAGTACGGCGCCGGCGAGATGATCGTCTGGGACTGCGGCGTGTACTCCCCCGACGAGGGGCAGGAGACCTGGTTCCATGATCGCGGGGAAGCGGAGCGGCGCGTGCGCGAGGGCCTGGAGCAGGGAAAGCTCAGTCTCCTCCTGCGGGGGGAGAAAACCAAGGGCTCCTACGCGCTCGTGCGGACCTCGGAGCGCAAGAACTGGCTGCTCATCAAGCACAAGGACCGCTTCGCCGGCACGGCGGATCTGCTGCAGGACACGCGCTCGGTGCTCCCGGATGCCATGCCGGGCGAGCAGCTCGTGCCTTCCGGCAAGCGCGAGCCGCTCCCCGAAAAGCTCTCCCCGATGCAGGCCGAACTCGCCGACGCGGCCTTCGACCACGCCGACTGGATGTGGGAGCCCAAGCTCGACGGCTATCGCGCGCTGGCCTTCGTCGATGGCGACCGGGTCGTGCTCCGCTCCCGGCGCGGACTGGATCTGGCGAAGGATTTTCCGCGCCTGGCGGCAGACCTGGGCAAGCAGGCCGTCGCCACCATGGTGCTCGACGGCGAGATCGTTGCTTTTGACGAGGGCGGCAGGCCATCGTTCAATGCTTTGCAGAACCGCTCGCCGCAGACGGTTTTCTACTGCTTCGACCTGCTGCATTTCGCCGGCGTTGACCTGCGCAAATCGCCCTATGCCGACCGCCGCCGTTACCTCGCGCAATGCCTGCTGCCTTCTCCTCTGGTCCAGCTGGTGCATGCATCGGAAGAGGGCATCGCGCTCTACGAGGCGGCGCTGGCGAGCGGCCTGGAGGGCGTGGTCGGCAAGCGCAAGGACAGCCGGTACGAGGCCGCTCGCCGCTCCGGGTCCTGGCTCAAGGTAAAAGCCGTGCGCAGTGCGGAGTTCGTGATCGGCGGCTACACCAAAGGCAAGGGGTCGAGGGCCCCGCTCGGCGCGCTGCTCGTCGGCTACTGGCAGGACGGTGCATTGCGCTATGCCTCGCACGTCGGTTCCGGGTTCGACGATCGCACGCTTCCCGAAACGCAGCAGAAGCTCGAGGCGTTACGCCGCAAGAGCTCCCCGTTCGCGGAGAAGCCGGAGCTGAACGCCCCGGCCGTCTGGGTGGAGCCGAAGCTCGTGGCGGAGGTGAAGTTCCAGGACTGGACCCCCGACGGGCGCCTGCGCGCGCCCGTGTTCCTGCGCCTGCGCGGCGACACCGATCCTCGGGAAATACGCAAGGACGACAATGATCTCCTTCGCCAGCTGGACAATAAGAAGGCTTCGTTTCCGCTCGAGGTCGGAGAGCACCGCATCCGCCTGACGCACCTCGACCGCATCTATTGGCCGGCGGAGCCTGCGCTCGACCAGCCGCCGCTCACCAAGCGGGATCTGCTGCGTTACTTCGTGCAGGTGGCGCCCTTCGTCCTGCCGCACCTCGCCGACCGGCCGCTCACCATGATCCGCATGCCGGACGGCATCCACGGGCAGCGCTTCTTCCAGAAGCACTGGGAGCAGGAGCGGCCCGCGTTCGTCGAGACCATCACCGTGTTTTCCGGGCACAAAGACGAGCAGCACGACTACTTGCTGTGCAACAACCTGCCTACGCTGCTGTGGCTTGCGCAATCCGGCACGCTCGAGTTCCACGTGTGGCATTCGCGCGCGAAGGCCGGCCCTGACGCTGCCAGCCAGAGCACCGACTTCGCAGCCTCGCTGGAGGCGCTCGAAACCTCGGTGCTGAACTATCCGGATTACGTGCTGTTCGACATCGACCCTTACATCTATTCGGGGAAGGAGGCGCCCGGCGCGGAGCCCGAGCTGAACGACGCCGCGTTCGAGAAGGGCAAGGAGGTCGCCTTCCGCCTGCGTGAGCTGCTCCACGGCATGGGGCTCGAGGCCATCGTGAAGACCTCGGGCAAGACCGGCCTGCACGTATTCGTTCCGGTGTGCCGCACCCTCGAGTTCGAAGCGGCTCGGGCGGTGAGCGAGGCGGTCGGCCGCCACCTGCTGCGCCTGCATCCAGAGGACATCACCCTGGAATGGAGCGTGCCGAAAAGAACGGGAAAAATCTTTATGGACTACAATATGAACGTCCGTGGCAAGACGCTGAACGTTGCCTACTCGCCGAGAGGCGCACCCGGCGCGCCGGTGTCGATGCCGCTGACCTGGGAAGAGCTCGCAGGCGCGCACCCGCTCGATTTCCGGATCACCAACGCGGCGCAGCGCCTGGCGCGCACGGGCGATCGCTGGCGCGACGCCCTGGTGCGCAAGCAGGACCTCGAAAAAGCGCTCGGGAGATAGCATGGCGGCACGCTCGATTGCTTCGTTGACCATCTCGTTCGGACTGGTCTCCATCCCGGTCAAGCTCTTCTCGGCGACCGAGGCGAGCCGGGCCATCTCCTTCAACCTGCTGCACAAGGCGTGCGGGTCGCGCCTGCGCCAGCAGTACTTCTGCGTGAAAGAGGAAGTGCCCGTCGCGCGCGAAGACATGGTGAAGGGCTACGAGTTCGCCAAGGACCAGTACGTGGTCTTCACGCCCGAGGAGCTGAAAGCGCTGGAAGAAGCCGGCACGCATGCCGCGGACATTACCGAGTTCGTGCCGATCGAGTCGGTCGATCCCCTGTTCTTCGACAAGGCGTACTACCTCGCCCCGGACAAGGGCGGCGCCAAGCCCTATGCGCTGCTCGCGCGCGCCCTGCGCGAGACGAAGCGCTGCGCGGTCGGCCGCTGGGCGGCGCGCGGCAAGCAGTACATCGTCATGATTCGTCCGGTGGGCAACGGGCTGGTGATGCAGCAGCTGCTGTACGCGGCCGAGGTGCGCTCCATCAAGGACATCGAGATTCCCGAAACCGAGGTGAAGGATGCCGAGCTGAAGCTCGCGCAGCAGCTGATCGAGCAGCAGGCTTCCGAGACGTTCAATCCCGGCGCCTATACCGACGAAGTGCGGGCGCGCGTCGAAGCCGCCGTGCAGAAGAAGGTCGAGGGGCAGGAAGTCACGATGGCCGAGGCGCCCCAGCCGAGCGGGCAGGTCATCGACCTCATGGAAGCGCTGCGCGCGAGCCTGGAGAAGAAGCCGGCCAAGCGGGCGCAGCCCGCGGCGCAGCCGGCGAAGGCCGCGCGAAAGGCCGCCAAGAAATAGTGCATCGCTACGGGGTGCGCGAGGTCGAGCGGCTGCTGCGGCTTCCGCGCAGCACCATCCGCTCGCTGGTCGACGCCGGCTTCGTCGCTCCTGCGCGCGGCCCGCGCAACGCATGGCTTTTCTCTTTCCAGGATCTCATCGTGCTGCGTACCGCGCAGGCGCTGGCACGGGCGAAAGTCGCTCCCAAGCGCATTACGCGGTCGATGAAGGAGCTGCGCCGCCATCTTCCCGAATCCATGCCGCTGTCCGGCCTGAGTATTTGCGCCGAAGGCGAGCGGGTGGTCGTCAGGGAAGGCAGCCGGCGCTGGCAGGCCGACTCCGGGCAGTACCTTCTTGCGTTCGAGGGCGATCCGGCGAGCGGCGCTTTAAGCGTGATGGAGCGCAAGACGGACTGGTACGAACGGGCCGTCGAGCTGGAGGACAGCGATCCCGAGGCGGCGCTCGAAGCCTATCGGCAGGCGATTGCCGCCGACCCGAAGCTGCTCGACGCCCACGTGAACCGCGGCTGGTTGCTGCACGAGGCCGGGCGGCTGGCGGAAGCCGAGCGCGCCTATCTCGAAGGCATCGAAGCCTGCGGCGAGGATGCGCTGCTCCGCTATAACCTCGGCGTCCTGCTCGCCGATCTGGGCCGCAGGGAGGACGCCGCCGCCGCGTACGAGGCGGCGCTACGCGCCCGGCCGGGGTTCGCCGACTGCCACTACAACCTCGCGCTGCTGTACGAGGAGCTGGAGCGGCCGCGCGAAGCCATACGGCACATGGCCCGCTACCGGCGCCTTACCGGCGTCCAACCGGACTAGTCGCCGTCCTTCTTCTTGGCTTTCGCGTCGTGTTGCGGGTTCGAGTGGTCGTTGGCGTCGCCAGGATCCGGCTTGGTTTCGCCCGAGCCGCTTGCCTTGGGAGGCGGAGGCACCGGTATCGAGTCGCCGGCCGGCGCGGCGCGCGGGGAAGTGCCGGTCGCTCCGCCGCTTGCGGTGGTGGGGGCCTTGGACGATGCCGTCGGCTCGCCGCTGTCGCAGCCTGCCAGGAATGCAGCCGCTACCGCGGCCGCCAACAAGTAGGGTCTCATTTGAATCTCCTTTCCGGTGGGTACTGCAAGGAGCGGGCCCGGCGCGAACGGCTGGCGAACGCCGGCCCGCGCTATCCTTTTTTCAATGCGCTATAAGAACGCACCCATCTGGCTGGCATTGGCCTTTCTTTGTTCGGCCGCGGCTGGCGAGCGATGCATCGCCGTCGACGGCGATACGCTGGTATGCAACCGCCAGAAGGTCCGCCTCGTGAATGTCGACGCCGCCGAGATGAACCAGGCCGGCGGGGCCGCCGCGAAGCGGCGCCTACAGGGGCTGGTAAGCAACCGCATCGTGACCCTCAAGCCCTACGGAAAGGACCGCTACGGGCGCTTGCTGGCCGAGGTGTATATCGACGGGCGGCGGATCGAGCAGGCGGACATCGGTCCTGCCCGCAGGCGTAGGCGATGAACTGCGACGTCCTCGTGCTCGGAGCCGGGATGGTGGGCATCAGCACCGCGCTGCACCTGCAGAAGCGCGGCCGAGCGGTGGTCCTGCTGGACCGCCGCGGCGCGGCCGAGGAGACCTCCTACGGCAATGCCGGGCTGATTCAGCGCGAAGGGGTCTATCCGTACGGCTTCCCGCACGATTTCGGCGCGCTGCTGCGCTATGGCCTGAACCGCACCATCGACGCCCACTACCATCCGTCGGCGCTGCCGCGGCTCGCGCCTTTCCTCTGGCAGTACTGGGAGCACTCCCGGCCCGCGCGCCACGCCGAAGTGGCCCGCCGGTACGCGACGCTCATCCAGCACTGCGTCAGCGAGCACGACGCGCTCGCGGCGGCGGCGGGCGCGCAGGCGCTGATCCGGCGCACAGGCTGGATCAAGGCTTTCCGCACCGAGCAGGAGCGCGACAGGCGTTTCGTCGAAGCGGAGCGCTGGCGGCGGGAGTTCGACATCAATTTCCGTGCGCTGGACGCGGCTGCCCTGCGGCAGATGGAGCCGCACATCGCCCCGGTGCTGAGCGGCGGCATTCACTGGACCGATCCCGCGAGCGTCGACGATCCCCAGGGCCTGGCGCTCGCCTATCTGGCGCTCTTTCAGCGCCTCGGCGGCCAATTCCTGCAGGGCAACGCCCTCGATCTGACGCAAGACGCCGGCCAATGGCGCCTGGGCGAGATACAGGCCGGCGCCGCGGTCATCGCGCTCGGACCTTGGGCCGAAACAGTGACGCGCAAGCTCGGCTACCGGCTGCCGCTCGCGGTAAAGCGCGGCTACCACATGCACTACCGCGCGGCCGGCGAAGCGAAGCTCAACCACCCGCTGCTCGATACCGAGCGCGGCTATTTCCTCGCGCCCATGCGGCGCGGCATCCGGCTTACCACCGGCGCCGAGTTCGCGCTGCGCCAGGCGATGAAGACACCGGTGCAGCTGGGCCGCGCCGAGCCCATCGCGCGCGAGCTGTTCCCGCTCGCCGAGCGCCTCGATGCCGAGCCCTGGATGGGCTCGCGGCCGTGCACTCCGGATATGCTTCCGGTGATCGGCAAGGCCCCGCGCCACCGCGGCCTGTGGTTCGCCTTCGGGCATGCACACCATGGCTTCACGCTCGGCCCGGCGACGGGGCGCCTGGTGGCAGAGCTGGTCACCGGCGAGCCGCCGTTCGTCGACCCCGCGCCCTTTGCGCCGGAGCGGCTGGAGCGGGCCCTCGCCTAGAAAATGGCGGCTGTCACCATTTAGCGCGTTTCCTCGAGGTAGAGCGCGTGCACGCGCGGCGACTGGTCCTCGAACTCGATCTGGTCGCCGCCGAGCTTCACGCTGCGCGCCACCGCGCCCTGCTGGTCGCCCTCGCCGCTGCCCTGCTGGTCGGCGTTGCCGCCTATGAGCGCGCGCCGCTTGGCCTCCGTAAAGGGATAGCGCAGGCTGCCGAAAGCGGTGGCGAGGTAGCGCGCGGGCGAGGCGCCGGTGTTGAAGTGCTGGTGGAACATGCGGTCGGGGGGCGCGAACACCGTGCCGTGCTGCCAGCGCACCTGGCGCCAGTCCGGCTCGCCCTCGTACCAGAGGAGCGAGTAGCCCTGGCCTGTGACGCACATGACGTGGAAATCGGGCCCATGGCGGTGGGCCTTCTTGTAGCTGCCCACCTGCATCTCGGAAATGTGCGCGTGCATCGTGCCGTCGGCGAGGATGAACATGATGTTCTTGCTGCCCTTGCCCCGCTGGTCCCAGGCCTTGAGCTCCAGGGCCGCGAGGTCCGGCACGAAATTGGTCTGCCACATGTGCTGGCCCGGCCGCAGCGGCACGAAGTCGCCTTCGCCGCTGAAGTGCTTGGCCTGGCCGAGTCTTTCCTGGAAGGCCCAGGGGTTGTCGAACACGAACGCCTCGTTGTGGAACATGTTGAGCACCGCCGGCAGGCTGGTCGTGCTCGCCAGGCGCGCACGCTCGGCGCCGCTGCCGTTGAAGTGCCGGTAGCGGGTGTTGAGCGGAATGGCGAACAGGCTGCGCGGGCCCCACTCGAAGCTGTGCCGCGTGCCGTCTGCCGCGTCGATCGTCGTGCTGCCGCGCCCGGAAAGGACGTACACCACTTCCTCGTACAGGTGGCGCTGTGGCGCGCTCGCGGCCCCCCGCGCGAGGTCCAGCACGAACATCGAGACGAAGTCGCCGCGACCCTTGAGGTGCACGGCGGCGCCGTTCACTTCATAGCGCGGCCACGGCCGCGTCTCGACGGCTGGCAGGTCGACGCCGAAGTCCTCGACCACGGGGATGCCTTCCTTCTTCAGCCAGTCGAGATAGGGATCGATGCCGATCCGCTCGTCCATGCCTTGCCTCCTCAATGCGAGGGAAAAAGAAGCGACTTGATGATCACCGGCACCACGTTCGCCGGCTGCACCGGCTCGCCGATGTCGACGTAGTCGAACTGGCGCAGCTCGATGCCGTCGATGGCGATCACGGCACGCCCCACCCAGAGCTCGTGCTCGAGGATGTGCCCGAGCAGGCGCCCGACATCGCGGTCCACCATCAGGATGAGCGGCAGCGACGCGCCGCCGGCGGCCATGGCGATGCCGGCCGCGAGCTCGCGCAGCCGCTGGTAATGCGGCTCGCCGCGCCAGCGGATGCCGAGCGCTACCGCGTGCTCTCCTGGCAGATCCGAAGCCGCCAGCGTATCCGTAATCGCTTGCGCGACCTCCTGGGCCCTGTACTCCAAACCCAGGGGCGGGAAGAGCACGGGCACATTGCGCACCGGCAGCCCCACCCCTTCGGAAAGATGAATGGTCTTGCCGGAGAGCTGCACCGTGAACTGGGAAGCGCCGATCACCGTGGCGCGGATTCCCTGGCCGGGGTCCATCATCGGCGCGTCCAGGCGGCCGCGAGCGAAGGCTTCGCGTATGCAAGCCGCGAGCGGCTGGGCGATGTCGCCGAAGCTGCGCGTCTCTCGGCCGAAAATATACTCGGCGACGCCGCCGCTGAAAGTGACAAGGTGCGGGCGCATATTCCCCTGGAGTGGCTGAGTGACCAGGAGCCCCTGCGGCGCTTGTCCCCGGATCGTGGAAAGCACGGCTTCGGCGAGCTCGCCCGGCTCGCCCGAGACCCGCGCACCCACGGCAATCGCACAGGTCGAGCGCACCACGCCGTTCTCGACGAGCGCGAACTTGGTAGTGCCGCCCCCGATGTCGACGTTAAGGACGGTGCGGTGCGTGTGCCGCGACAGGGCCACCGCGCCCGAGCCGTGCGCGGCGAGCAGGCACTCCATGTGGTGTCCCGCGGAAGCGCAGACAAAGCGGCCGGCCTGCGAAGCGAAGAGCGCCGCGATCGCCTCGGCGTTCCTCCGCCTGATCGCCTCGCCGGTAAGTATCACGGCGCCGCTATCTACCGCATCGGTCGCGACCCCGGCGTCCCGGTAGGCCGAGTCGACGAAACGACCCAGCGCCTGCGCATCGATGGTGAAGTCGGGCAGAAAAGGAGTGAAGAGGATCGGCGAGCGCCACAGCACCTCGCGGCTGACCACGGTGAACTCGCTCGACAGGTGCTGCGCCCGGCGCTGCAGGTGCACCTTGGAGAACATGAGGTGCGAGGTGGAGCTGCCGATGTCGATCCCGACCGTGGTGAGCTCCACGTTGTCGGCCTTCCAGAGCGTTTCGGCGACGGCTTTGCGGTCCGCTTCCGACCATTCGTGGAAGTGCGGCTCGTCGCCCTCGTGCGTGCGCAGCAACCTAGAAGCCTCCGAAAAGCAGGCCAGGATACAGCGGATAGCGGAACAGCAGCTGGAACACGATCCAGACGCCGAGCGTGGTGCCGAGCGCCGTGACCGCGCCTGCGAGCGCCGAGCGGCCGCCGTGCAGCTTCACGTAGAGAAAGATGTACAGCGGCGTGGCGAGCAGAAAGCCGGCAAGCGCGACGCCCGCGAGGTACGCCAGCAGCCAGAGAGCCGACGAAGCGACACGCCGCCAGCTGGCTTCGCCGTCGCCGTCGGCCTGCCACTCGATGACCTGCTCGGCGCTCACCACTCGGCGCAAGGCGCGCCCGAGCGCCGTCTCGGTACGGGCAACGGCATCGATCAGCGCAAGCACGGTAGTCAGCCAGGCGACGAGCACCGGCACCTCGGCAGCTTTCGGCGGATAGGTCTGCGCCCAGAGGAGGAAGCCGACGCCGATGGCGAGCACGATCAGCGCGGCGCCGAAGTCGGGCCAGTGGATTGCCGGTTTCATGCCGTCGCCGGCCGGCGCCGGCCGCGCCGCAGCGTGCGCACCGCCGGCGCGAGAAGAAGGCCGACCACCAGGATGGACAGCACGAGCGAAGGGGTGCGCGTGAAGAAGATGCTCCAGTCCCCGCCCGACATGTTGAGCGACTGGTGATAGCTGCGCTCGGCCAGCTCGCCGAGGACCAGCGCGATCACCAGCGTGATGCGCGGAAAGCCGAAGCGGATCATGATGTAGCCGAGGATGCCGAACAGGCCGGCCAGCACCACGTCGCCCAGCGTTTCGCGCAAGGCGTAGACGCCGACGAGCGCCACCGCGACCACCACGGGAACCAGGAGGTGGACGTCGATGCGGGTGATCAGGGCGAGGGGTCGCGCCACCGCCAGCACGACCACGTTGGAGAACAGCGTGGAAACGAGCAGCGCCAGGATCAGGCTGAACATCACGCCCTCGTGCTCGATCAGCAGCATCGGTCCGGGCTGCATGCCGTGCAGCACCAGCACGCCCAGGAACACCGCCATCTCGGCCGAGCCGGGGATGCCGAAGGAGAGGGTGGGGATCAGCGCCCCGCCGTCCTTGGAATTGTTCGATGCCTCCGGCCCGATCACGCCCTCGATGTTGCCTTTGCCGAAGGTTTCCGGGTTCTTCGAGATCTGCATGGCGCCCGAATAGGCGAGGAAAGCGGCGACCGTGCCGCCCAGGCCGGGAACGGCGCCGATGAGGGTACCGATCACCGAGCCCTGCAGCGTGGTCTTCCAGTGCACGACGGCCTGCCAGAAGCCCTGGAGCACGCCGCCGATGCCCATGCCGGCATTTGCCTTGGCGATGGTGCCGCCCGACACCGACAGCGCGATCATCTCGGAAATGGCGAACAGGCCGGTGAGCGCCGGCACGAGCTGGATGCCGTCCCACAGGTAGTTCGAGCCCAGGGTGAACCGCACGCCGCCGCCGACCGCGTCATAGCCGACGAACGCGAGGATGAGGCCGAGGGCACCCGCGATCAGGCCGCGCAGGAAGCGCCCGCCGGTCGCCACGGCGATCGCGGCAAGGCCCATGAGCGCAAGCACGAAATATTCGGGCGGGCCGAACAGCAGCACGATGCTCTTCATCACCGGGATGACGGCGATGAGCGTGACGATGCCGATGATGCCGCCGATGGTGGAGGCGCCGGCGGCGGCGCCGATGGCGAGGCCGGCCTTGCCCTGCTGGGCGAGCGGATAGCCGTCGAGGCAGGTGGCCGCATTCGGCGCGTTGCCGGGCGTGTTGAGAAGGATCGAGGTAATCGACCCGCCGGTCGACACCGCTCCCATGATGCCGCCCATCAGCAGCATCGCCTGGCTCGACTCGAGCGTGAAGGTGAGCGGTGTCAGCAGCGCGATCGCCGTGGTGCCGCCGATCCCCGGCATCACGCCGAACACCAGCCCGACCAGCACGCCGAGGAGCAGGAAGAGCACGCCGAGCGGCGTGAAAAGGCCCTGCAGCGCCGCCAGCGTGCTTTCCAGCATGCTCTAGCGCTTCTGTAGCGCCGCCTTGTACCTGGCGTAAAGGGCGAGCGAACGGTCGGCGTTCGCCTTCGCCTTGTCCGGCGGCAGGAACGCAAAGGGCTGGCGCGACTTCTCGGCGATCGCCTGCAGCTCCGGGTCCTGCACCGCCTTGGCCATCGCGTCGGACAAGGCCTTGATGATCGCCGGCGGCAGTCCGGGCGGTCCGACCACGAACCGATCGACGCCCAGACCGGTCAGATCGGGGTAGCCGAGCTCGGCGATCGTCGGCACGCCTTTCAGGGTGCTCTTCTCCTCGGTGGTGAAGAGCGCCCGCATGTCGCCCGATTCGACGAATTTCCCCATCGTGGAAATCGGTCCCGTGGTGGCGTCGCCGTCGCCGCGCACCACGGCGACGATGTAGTCGTTGGTGCCCTTATAACCGGTGAGATGCTGGACCGGGAACTTGAGCATTTCGCCGAAGATCGCCATGCCGGCGTAGGCGGTGGAGCCGAAGTCGGTGCTCGGCATCTTGACCGGCCGGCCCAGCTTGCGCAGGTCCTCGATGGAGCGGATGGACGATTTCGTGGCCACGGCCAGCGTGTACTCCTCGGTCGCCAGCCGCGCGATCCAGGTGAGCTTGTTGATGTCGTACTCGACCTTCTCCCCGGTAAGCGCCGGGATGGCGGCGCCCGGGATGTTGGCGATGGCGATGGTGTAGCCGTCGGGCTTGGCGCGATAGACGGTTGCCATTCCGCGCTTCCCGCCGGCGCCGGGGACGTTCCTCGGCAGCACGGAAACCTTGCCGCCGAGCTGCTTCTCCATGAACGGCGCGATGGCGCGCACCGTGCGGTCGAAGCCCCCGCCGGGACCGAAGGGGATGATGAACTCGATATTCTTCTGCGGAAAATCGGCAGCCAGGCACGCGGCCGGCAGCAATGCTGCAGCGCAAGCGGCCGCGAATAGCGTTTTCAGCATGGAACCTCCTCCTCAGGACGTTCGTACGCAGCAATAATGTGCGCACCCGGCGGAGCCGGTCAACGGCTGCCTGCCCATTCATCATGGAAGAACGTTGCGAACCGGGATTTCGCGCAGCCCGGAAAGTGCGCTAACTTTTGCCGCGAGGAGGAATTGCAATGACACCATCGAACCCGTTTCGCCGCCGCCTGGTCGCGGGGGCCGCAGCCGCCGCCGCGCTCGGTTCCTGGTCGCTCGCGCGCGCCCAGACTTTTCCGTCGAAGAACATGCGCGTGGTCATCCCCACCCGGCAGGGCGGAGGCGCCGAGCGGCTGGCGCGCGCCTTCGACGATGTCTGGGGACCGCTGCTCAAGACCCAGTTCGAGTACGACTTCTTCCCGGGCGCGGCCGGGCAGGTGGGCTACGAGGTGTTCGTGAACAAGCGCGACAAGGACGGCCACAACCTGCTGTTCGGCAACATGGGGCCGGAGATGATCATGTACGCCCTGCGCAAGCCGAACTACCGCTTCCCGCAGGACTACCAGTATTTCTGCCGCACGGACATCGACGACAGCGTGGTGTTCGTGAAGCGCGACAGCAAGTTCCAGCGGCTCGAGGATCTGGTGGCCGAGGCCAAGAAGCGGGTGGTGACCGTGGCGGTGAGCCGCCTGCCGCATCCGGCGTCGATCGGCATGCTGGCGCTCGGCGCGGCGGAGAAGGCGCGCTTCAACCTGGTGCCCTTCGGCGGCGGCAATCCCACCATGGTGTCGGTGATGAGCGGCGAAACCGACTGCGGCGCGCTGCCGATCGCCGGCGTGGTGTCGCAGAGCGACCGCATGAAGGTGCTGGGCGTGTTCAACGACGACTACAAGCTCGCCAAGTACACGGACAACGCGCCGTCGGTCAACAAGGTGTTCGGCACCAAGATTCCCGACCTGTCCTCGTCGCGCTCGTGGGCGGTCCATACGGAGGTGATCGAGAAGCATCCGGATCGCTTCGCCTTGCTCGAGAAGACCTCCAAGCAGGTCTCCGCCGACCCGCGCTACAGGGAGGCCTTCGCCAAGACCGGCGCGCCGCCGGAAGCCCTGCAGTACGGCGACCGCGAGACCTGCAACCGCTACGTCAAGGGGATGATCGAGCTCACCAACGAGTACCGCGAGCTGCTGACGGCCAAGAGCAAGAAGTGAAACCCCGGCAGCCGCTCGGGGCGGACCTCGTCATCCCGCTGCTCGGGCTCGGCTTCGCGGCGTACTTCTTCGTTGATATCGCCGACCTCGGCTGGGAGGCCAAGGCGAACGGCGTGCTGATCGGCGCGATTCTCGTTTTCCTGATCGCGGTGCAGCTGGCGCGCATGGGGCGCCAGTTCGCGCGCGGGGAGGGCGACCTGCGCGCCGACCCGCTGTGGCAGCCGCCCGACGCGACGCGCAAGCGCCTCGGCATGGTGGTCCTGAGCGCCGGCTTCATCGCCGCGCTGCCCTGGCTCGGGCTCACCCTCGCGCTGTGGCTCGCCATGCTGCTCGCGCTCTTCATCATGGGCGTGCGCAACCGCGCTACCCTGGTCTGGCTGCCGCTCGCGCTCGCGACTGCGGTGTTCCTGCTGTTCATCGTGGTGCTGGAGTCCGACTTTCCCCACGGGCCGATAGAGAAGCTGCTGACGTGACCTGGCAGTTCGTGCTCGACCAGTTCGCGGCAAATTTCGGCCTGTGGTGGGTGATCTGGCCTGCGATCCTGCTGGGCATCATCATCGGCATCCTGCCGGGCTTCAGTCCGCAGAACACGCTCATCATGCTGTTGCCGCTGACGCTCGCCGTGCCGGTGGAACAGGCGTTCGCCTTCATGGTGTCGCTGTATTGCGCGAACCACCTGTCGGGCGGCATCCCGGCGATCCTGGTGCGCATCCCGGGCTCGGGCGGCGCCGCCGCCACCACGCTCGACGGCTATCCCATGACGCAGAAGGGCCAGGCGCAGCAGGCGCTGGTGCTGTCTTTCGTCGCCTCGGTGGCCGGCGGCCTCATCACCACGCTTGCCACGCTGGCGCTGCTGCCGTGGCTCTCGCAGATCGGCCTGTACCTGCGCTCGGTGGAGATGGTGGTGGTGATGCTGTTCGGTCTCACGCTCATCGCCGTGATCGCGGCCAAGGACACGCTGAAGGCGCTGATTGCCGGCTTTTTCGGCCTGCTGATCGGGGTAATCGGCACCGACCACATCTACAACGCGCCGCGCGCCACCTTCGGCTTCCTCGAGCTGTACGACGGCGTGCCGCTGGTGGCGGCGCTGATCGGCCTGTTCGCGGTATCCGAGGCGCTGGTGATGATCGAGGAGAAGCTGATCGTCAGCAGGGAGGGGCGGGAGCGTGCCAGCCAGTCGCAGTGGGCCGATACCGTCGATGGTCTGCGCATCTCGCTGCGTAAGTGGTGGCACATCGTGTGGACCTCGTTCGTCGGCCTGTTCATCGGCATCGTGCCGGGGGCGGGCGCGAGCATCGCCGCGTTCGTCGCCTACCAGCAGTCGCGCCTGTGGTCCAAGACTCCCGAGCTCTACGGCACCGGCATTCCAGAAGGCGTGATCGCGCCGGAAGCCGCCAACAACGGCGTCACCTCGGGGAGCCTGGTGCCGATGCTGGCGCTCGGCGTGCCGGGCGGCACCACCTCGGCGGTGATGATGATCGTGCTGCAGTACCACGGCATGGTGATGGGGCCGCGCCTGTTCCAGACCAACCCGGAACTCGCCTACGGCGTGTTCATCGCCATGGCGGTCGCCTACATCTTCATGATCTTCACCATCCTGCCGCTGGCGCGCTACATGGCGCGCATTGTGCTCATCGAGACCACCTATCTCGCGCCCATCATCATCCTGGTCACCATCGTGGCGGCCTTCAGCGAGCGGCAGTACCTGTTCGACATGGGGCTTGCGCTGGTGTTCGGCGTCATCGGCTACATCGCGCACAAGACCAACTACCACGTCACCGCGATGCTCATCGGCATCATCCTCGGGCCGCTGTTCGAGCAGTACCTGGTGCGCGCGCTGCGCATCTCGGAGGGCGATGTCTCGGTGCTGTTCTCGTCCACCCTCGGCAACATGCTGTGGGCGCTGCTCGCGCTGTCGCTGGCGCTGCCCTACCTCAGGAAGCCAAGGAGCCAGCCGGTCGCGAACGGCAGGTGAAGCAGCCGGTCGAACAGGCCGTAGAAGACCCCCCACACCGCCACGGTCATGACGATCGACAGGGTCCAGCTCTCTCGACCCTGCAGCTTGAGATAAACGAACACGAACAGCGGCACGGCGTACGGGAAACCGAGCAGCACGATCGCCGCGAAGAACCCAAGCATCCAGGCCACCGCGACCGCGGCGCGCCGCGTGCCGTGGCCTTCCGCCGACAGCTGGAAGTCGCGCGCCTCGCCGCCGCGCCGCTCGCTGCCGAGCAGCGACCACGCCGCCTCCACCGCCGCCAGGCAGAAGAGCGGTATGCCTATGGCGAGCGGAAAGATCTTGGCCTTCTCCGGCCAGTCCCAGGCGGCGACGATGCCGTAGGCGGTGCCGAGCATGATGAGCGCGGCAAGGGCGACCGATGCGGTTCTACGCACGGGCCACCTTGCGGCGCGACTGCACGACCGGATAGACGATCACCACCACGGCCAGCGCCATGAGCACGAGCACCACCGGGCGGGTGAGCCAGTCGGCGTCGTAGCGCGCCAGCGAGATGTAGAGATAGTTCTCGGCGATTTTGCCGAGCACCAGGCCGAGCACGAAGGGCGCGCGCGGCCAGCCGCCGAGCACCATCAGGTAACCGACCGCGCCGAACACCAGCGTGACGATGATGTCGCCGTAATGGTTGTTCGACGTGTAGCTGCCGATGTAGACGAGCACCATGATCACCGGGATGAGCAGCGCGCCGCGCACCGCGGTGAGCCGCGCGAGGCGGTTCAGGAACATGAAGCAGACCAGCACGGTAACGACGTTCGCCAGCACGATGGTCCACACCATGGAAAAGGTGACCGGCAGGTGCTTGGTCAGCATGTCGGGCCCGGGCACCAGGCCGAGCAGGAAAAAGCCGCCGAGCAGGATCGCCATGGAGGTGCTGCCGGGTACGCCGAAGGCCACGGTCGGGATGAGCGAGCCGCCTTCCTTGGAGTTGTTCGCCGCGCCCGGCCCGAGCACGCCGCGCACGTCGCCCTCGCCGAAGCCCTTGCGCTCCTCGGCGTTGCGCGCGCTCTGCGTGGCGTGGCCGTAGGCGAGCCACTGCGCCACCGAGCCGCCGATGCCGGGCATGATGCCGATGAAGGTGCCGATCAGGCTGCAGCGCATGGTGAGCCAGAAGTGGCGGAACGTGTCCCGCACGCCCTGCCAGGCGCCTTTGCTCACCTGGCCGGCGGGCAGCTGCGAGGCGATGGAGCTGCCGCGCACCATGAGGTCGATGATCTCGGGGATGGCGAAGATGCCCACCAGCACCGGCACCAGTTCCAGGCCCTGCCACAGGTACAGCGTACCGAGCGTGTAGCGCGCCACGCCGGCCTGCGGGTCCTGGCCGATGGTGGCGAGGAACAGCCCCAGGCCGCCGGCGAGGAAGCCGCGCAGCATGCCGCGCGCGCCATCGGCGCTGAGCGAGGCGATGAAGGCGATGCCGACGATGGCGAGCATGAAAAGCTCGGGCGAGCCGAACGTCAGCACCAGCGGCCGCACCACCGGGATGGCGAGGGCCAGGGCGAGGGCGCCGACCACCGCGCCGAGCAGCGAGCTGGCGAGCGCGGCGCCGAGCGCGCGGCCGGCTTCGCCCTTCTTCGCCATGGCATGCCCGTCGAGGATGGTGGCCGCGCTGGTGCCCTCGCCGGGCACGCCGAACAGCACCGAGGTGATGTCGCCGGTGGTCGCCACCACCGCGTGCATGCCGAGGAGGAAGGCGAACGCCTCCACCGGCTGCATGGTATAGATAAAGGGCAGCATCAGCGCGAGCGTGGTGGCGCCGCCCAGTCCCGGCAGCAGGCCGACCCAGAACCCCAGGCCGATGCCGAGCAGCATGAAGGCGAGCGCCTTCCACTGCAGCACCAGCGCGAGGCCCTCGAAGAGGGCTTCGATCATAGTCCGGCTGTCGCCGTTTCGGCTATTCGCCGAACTTGATGTACTTGCCGAACTCCTTCACCACGTCTTCCGGCTGGTCGAGCACCTCCTTCATCACCTCGACCGCCTGCTTGCCGTCGACGAACTCGAGCTCGCTCTTGGCCTTTTTCGCCTCGGCCACCAGCTCGGGACTCTTGATGGCCTTGGCGAAGGCGTCCTGCAGGGTCTTCACCCGCTCGGCCGGGGTTCCCGGCGGCATGACGTAGGGCCGGCCGATCACCTCGGGCGCCGAGCGCAGCGCCATGATGGCCCGGGCGCGCGGGTTGGGCGCGAGCTTCTCGTCCACCGGCAGGTTCTCGATGCCGGGCTCGATGGCGCGCGCGCGGATCACCGGGATCACCAGCTTGCGGTCGATGAAGGGCCGGATGGAAGAGAACGAGCCGGCGCGGCCGTCGACTTCCTTCCGCTCGATGGCGAGCATGATGTCGGAGCTGCTCGAATACCCGCTCACCACCTTCAGGTTGAGGCCGAGCATCTCCTTCAGCAGCAGCGGAAAGTCGTACGTGTTGGCGCCGGGACCGGTGGCACCGATCACCACCGGCTCCTTGGCTTTCTTCAGGTCCTCGATGTTCTTGTAGGGAAGGTCGGCGCGGATGGCGAGGATGGTCGACTCGCTCGCCGCCGAGCCGATCCAGGCGAACTTGGTCATGTCGAACTTGACGCCTTCCACCTTCAGCAGCTGCGCGATCGGCAGGTTGCGGTTGAACGTGCCGATCGTCAGGCCGTCGGGCTTGGCGACGTTGTAGACGTGGTTCGCCGCGATCAGGCTGTTGGCGCCCGGCATGTTCTGCACGATGATCGACGGCTTGCCGGGGATGTGGTCGGGCAGGTGGCGCGCCAGCATGCGGGCGGTGCGGTCGTAGCCGCCGCCCGGCTTGTAGCCCACCACGATGGTGATGGTCTTGCCGGCGTAGTACTGCGCGTGCGCCAGGCACGCCGCACCGGCGAGCGCCAGGCCTGCAACCAAAACGAGACTGCGTTTCATGGTCATCCTCCTCCTAGTTGTGGACGTGCCCGTGCCTCAGCTCGTGCGGTACGTCGGGAAACAGCTCCCTGGAGTTCGGCGCGGCGTCGCCCGCCCATTCCACGCCGCCGCGCTTGCGGGCGGCTTCGCGCAGATCGTCGAAGGTGAGCAGCGCCGGATTCTTCGCCACTTCCAGCCGCTGCGCCAGCGCCGCCAGCACCAGCTTGCGCACCTGGCGCCCGTTCCAGCCGAGACACAGCGATGCGATTTCGTGAATCTGAGATGAATTCAACGGCGAAAGGCCAGGCCACTGCACTGCAAGCTCCGCGAGCGAGTGCTGCAGGATCGCCGCGATGGTGTCGGCGTCGGGCAGGGCGAAGTGCATCACCAGGTCGGCGCGCGAGAGGAACGCCTCGTCGATGGCGTCGATGAAGTTGGTGGTGGTGACGAACAGCACGGAGGGCAGGCGGCGCGCGATCTCGTCGATGCCCAGCATCACCGCGTCGGTGGCGCGGTGCACGTCGACCGGGTTGGTCTCGAACGAGGCGCTGGTGCGCCGCACCGCGAAGCTTTCCACCTCGTCGATCAGCACTACCATGAAAGGGCGGCGCGCGGCCAGCTCGGGAACCGTGTCCTGCAGCAGGCGCATGATGTTGCGCTGGCTCTCGCCCAGCATCTCGCTGGGGAACGCGTGCGGGTTGATCTCGGCCAGCGTGGTGGCGCCTTCGCGCGCCAGGGCGAGCGCCGCCACCTGCGCCAGGCCGCGCGCCAGCGTGGTCTTGCCCGTGCCCGGCGGGCCAGCCAGCACGATGAGGCCGTGCGGCAGCCCGGCGAGCTGCGAAAGCTTGCGGCCGTGCTTGAGGGTGAGCAGCGCCTGCGACAGCAGCCGCTCCTTTACCTCGCGCGGCACGATGATCGCGTCCCAGTCCTTGTCGTGGTGGTCCGCCGGCAGCACGTGCAGCGAGAGCACGCCGGCGGGCAAAGCGGGAGAGGGCGGTGGCATCAGTCCTCGGGGCGCCGGTCGTCCGGCCACTCGATCTGCGAGACCTCCTGCATGCTGAGGAGCGTATCCTCCGCTTCCTCGAACAGCACCAGCGGGTCGGTGAGCGCGCGCATGGTCTCCAGGATGGAGTCGAACATGTGCACGCGCACCAGTCGCGCCTCTGACTTTGGGTCGTCGTTGAAGTGCTGGTGCCACAGGAAATGGTCGACCACGATGAGGTCGCCCTTGCTCCAGCGGTGATGCTGTCCGTGGTCGGGCGCGGTACCGAGGAAACTGTGCCCGTGGCCCTCGACCACATAGAGCCACGCCTCGCCCGGGTGGCGGTGCAGCGACTGGGTCTTGCCGGGGGCGAACTGGATCATCACCTGGGTGATGCCGGAAGCTTCGCTGCCGATGGCGCGGTCCACGAGGAACTTCGTGCGCGTGCCGCGCGGCGTGGCGAGCAGGTCCTGCTCGTCGTAAGGCGTGTGTATTCGCCCGCTACGTCGCTTTTTTATCTCACTGGAAACCCGGCGTAGTCTGCGGGCGTAGGGATCATCGCCGTCCACGCCCGCGCTGAAGGCGGGCCGCGGCGGCAGGTTGCGCACGTCCTCGTGATCGCGGTCCTCGAGCACGCACATGCCGAGCGTCCACAGCATGGGCTCGGACGAGTAGCTCATGAAGCGCGCGGTCTTCTTGCCGTCGTTGCCGTGGCGATGCCAGGCCCATGCGGGGATGTGGATCGCGTCCCAGGGCTGCCACTCGTAGCGCACGCCGTCGATCTCGGTCCAGCCCGACCCTTCGACGATGAAAAGCTGCGCGTCCCATGAATGGCGGTGCACCGTAGTGAGCGCGCCCGGATCGATCTCGTGCACCAGCGCGTCCAGGCAGCGGGTAGGAGAATCGCCATCCCAGCCCATGTAGACGCCGGTGCGCATGCCGCGCGCCGTCGGCTGCAGCAGCACGTCTTCCCGGCGGATTACGCTGCGCCGGTGCTTGCGCCAGTCCTCGAGGAACTCGGCGCGGCGCTTCTTCTGGATGTGGTAATGCGTGACCGCGGTGGTGGTCTTGGTGCTCATGCGTCTCCGCCGCGATCGTGTTTCCGTATGTGGAACCGTGTTCTCCGAAAGCCACTTCACCATAGAATAGCCACCCGGTCAACGCAACCTCCAACCAAGAACGATGAATGTGCCGGCCGACGTACTCGGTCTCGCTGCGCTGGTTTTCCTGCTGGGCGTGCGGCATGGTTTCGATCCGGATCATCTGATCGCCATCGACGGCCTGACGCGCTCCAGCCGCTCGCGCTGGTCGGGGCTGTTTTTTTCCCTTGGCCATGGCGCCGTCGTAACGCTGGTCGCGCTCGCCGTGGCGCTCGCCGCCACGCAGTGGCGGGCGCCGGTGTGGCTCGAGGAGCTCGGCGCCGCCATCGCCATCAGCGTCCTCGTGGTGCTCGGAGCGGCCAACGTGTGGGCGGCGTGGCGCGCGCACTCCGGCGAGCGCGTCTCGCCGGCCGGCCTGCGCGGCCG
>Ga0247825_10000842_pt1 | contig 19875 bp, 16 predicted proteins | sample 13C_Vanillin_Day_FD_194413 | JGI IMG/M metagenome (GOLD analysis project Ga0247825, IMG submission 194413) | Soil microbial communities from agricultural site in Penn Yan, New York, United States - 13C_Vanillin_Day48 | ecosystem: Environmental > Terrestrial > Soil > Agricultural land | place...
GTTGGAGTTGGGGGGGCGGGCGCTGGACCGTGAATGGCTGGTCACGATGATGAGCCCGGCTCTATACTTGTTGGCTGATCTGGTGCGTGGGTCACGAGCCACTATCCATCATCTACCATCCAGAATGGGAGACGAGCTGTGAAGATTCGACGTGCACTCTTCGGGGGCGCGGTTGCGTTGCTGGCGGCCGCGGTCATCTCGGTCACGATCCATGGACAGACGCCAGCCGCACCGACCGGATTCATCACCGGCGTGGTGCAGGGTGCCAAGGGGCCCGAAGCCGGCGTCTGGGTGATCGCCGAGACGAAGGACCTCCCCACCAACTTCATCAAGATCGTCGTCACCGACGACCAGGGTCGCTTCATGCTGCCCGAGTTGCCGAGCGCGAGCTACAGCGTCTTCGTGCGCGGCTACGGTATCGCCGATTCGGAGCGCCAGACGATGAAGCCGGCGACCGCGCCGGTGACGTTGAAGGTGAATCCTGCAAAGACACCGCAGGAAGCCGCGAAGGTGTATCCCGGCAACTACTGGCTCTCGCTGCTCGAGCCGCCGGCCGCGGGCGAGTTCCCGGGCACCGGACCTCAGGGTAACGGCCTTGGCCCGAACATGCAGTCGCAGAACCACTGGGTCAACTCGCTCAAGTCGGACTGCAACTTCTGTCACCAGCTTGGCAATCAGCTCACGCGCAGCGTTGATCACGTCTTCAAGGCGAAGCCCGAACTCAAGACGCATGCAGAAGCGTGGGAGTGGCGTCTCGGCACGGGCGTGCGCGGCACTTCGATGTACGGCGTGTTGAACAACCAGGGGCAGACGCGTTCGTTGAAGGTCTACGCCGACTGGACGGACCGCATCGCGAAGGGCGAAGTGCCGCCGGCGCCGTCGCGGCCGACGGGCATCGAGCGCAACCTGGTGCTGACGTTGTGGGACGTGGGCGACGATCACTCGTTCATGCATGACCTCGCCTCGACCGACAAGAATCGCCCGACGGTGAATCCGAACGGGCCGGTCTACGCGGTGTCGGCCGGACACGGATCGCTCGTGGTGCTCAATCAGCGAACGAACTCCACCGAGGAGCTCGAGATTCCGACGCGCACGCCGCGCGCGCAGGTGCCCTCACGCTTCCCGGCGCCGAATCGTCCGTCGCTGTGGTGGGGTAACGAGCATCTCTGGGCGAACCCCCCGTACAACCCGGCTGACCCGCACAACCCGATGCTCGACAGCAAAGGCCGCGTGTGGATGACCTCGAAGATTCGCCCGAATGCGGATCCGTCGTGGTGCAACGATCCGTCGAATAAGTTCGCGGCCTGGTTCCCGCTGCGCAACAGCGGACGGCAGGCGTCCTTCTACGATCCGAAGACGCGTCAGTTTGTCTTGATCGATACCTGCTACGCCACGCATCACCTGCAGTTCGACAACGACCCGAACGAGACCGTGTACTTCAACGAGCTGTCGGGTCCGATCGTCGGCTGGATCGATTCGAAGGTCTACGACGAGACCAAGGACGAGCAGAAGGCCGTCGGCTGGTGCGGACAAGTCGTCGACACCAACGGCGACGGCAAGATCACAGCTCCACCATGGAATCAGATCACGGGTCGCGGTGAGTCGCTCCTCTATGCAGGAGACACCACGGGCGGTAACGCCGCTGGCGCGCGTGGCGGAGCGGCTGGCGCACGTGGCGAGGGTGGTGGACCCGATCCCAAGCTCGACACCCTTGTCAGCTTCAGCCTCTACGGCGTGATTCCGAGCCCGGTCGACGATTCCGTCTGGGGCGTCGCCGAGCGGTTTCCCGGATATCTCGTGCGCGTGGACCGCGGCAAGAATCCGCCGCAGTCGTGCATGGCGGAGATCTATAAGGTGCCGGAGCCCGGCTTCGATCCGCGCGGCGTCGACATCGATACCAACGGCGTTGTCTGGACCGCGCTTGCGGCCAGCAGCCACCTGGCAAGCTTCGATCGCCGCAAGTGCAAGGCGATCACCGGCCCACGCAAGGTGGACGGCAGCGAGTGCACGGAAGGATGGACGCTCTATCAGACCACCGGTCCCATGTTGAAGGGGACGAACATCCCGGCTGACTTCCACTATTACAACTGGGTGGACCAGCACAATGTGCTGGGGCTTGGGGCGAACAAGCCGATCGCAAACGGCTCGAACTCGGATGCGCTGCTCGTGCTCGATCCGCAGACGCGTGAGTGGATCACACTGCGCGTGCCATATCCGCTCGGCTTCTACTCACGCGGTCTCGATGGGCGCATCGACGATCCGAACGGCGGCTGGAAAGGGCGCGGGCTTTACGCGAACTACGGCACGCACTTCGTGTGGCACATCGAGGGCGGCAAGGGGACCAAGGGGAAGGTCGTGAAGTTCCAGTTGAGACCAGACCCGCTCGCTCGATAGATCCTTGAAGTAGGCAAGTTAGGCGTTAGCCAGTTCAATCGCGCGGAGGTTTCGGCCTTCGCGCGATTCTCCTCAGCGAGTCGCTCGAACGCGCCAGTCTTTGGCGCACGTATCCGGACCACAATAACGACATGGAATACGTTACGCTCGGGCGCACCGGCCTGCAGGTGTCGCGCGTCTGTCTCGGTTGCATGAGCTATGGACAGGCCACAACGCCGGGCATCCTCCAGTGGCACTGGACGCTGAGCGAAGAGGACAGCCGGCCGCACATTCGACGTGCGCTCGAGCTCGGTGTCAATTTTTTCGACACCGCCAATGTCTACTCGAACGGAGAGAGCGAAGCGGTGCTGGGGCGCGCGATTTGCGACTTCACGCGCCGCGATGAAGTCGTGCTCGCGACGAAGGTCTGGGGTCCGGTTCGACAGGGTCCGAACGGACGCGGCCTGTCTCGCAAGGCGATCCTCTCGGAGGTCGACAACAGCCTGCGGCGACTCGGCACGGACTACATCGATCTCTACATCATCCATCGCTACGACTACGACACTCCTCTCGAGGAGACGCTCGCAGCGTTGAACGATGTCGTCCGCTCCGGGAAGGTCCGCTATCTTGGCGCTTCGTCCATGCACGCGTGGCAGTTCATGAAGGCGATCGGGATCCAGCGCGCCAACGGCTGGGCCACGTTCGTGTCGATGCAGAACTACTACAACCTGCTCTATCGCGAAGATGAGCGCGAGATGCTTGGCCTATGCCTGTCCGAGGGGATCGGCGTGACGCCGTGGTCTCCGCTGGCTCGCGGCAAACTGGCGCGTGCGTCGGTCGACGAGGGGACGACCGAACGTGCGAAGACCGACGCGTTCGGCAAGTCGCTGTTCGCGAAGACGACGGACATCGACAAGCCCGTGATCGATCGGACGAATGAGATCGCCAGGGAGCGCGGAGTCTCACCGGCGCAGGTCGCGATGGCGTGGGTGCTGTGCAAGCCGGTGGTCACTTCGCCCATCTTCGGCGCGACGAAGCCGCAGCATCTCGAGGACGCGATCGCGGCCGTGTCGCTGACGTTGTCGGACGAGGAGATGGCGAGGCTCGAGGAACTCTATCAGCCGCACCCGGCGACCGAGGGCTATTCGTAGGCGGGATCAGGAGTTCGGGTTGGTGGTGATATAGTTATTGTTTGTCCATGCCACGGTGAACGCCGGCATGAGCGGCACCGCCAAAAACCCTCGCGCCCTTAGCTCAGCTGGATAGAGCGTCTGGCTACGAACCAGGAGGTCGCACGTTCGAGTCGTGCAGGGCGCACCAACCTTCGCTCACGCTCCGTGAGCTCTCCCGCCCGGGTTTGTGAACAATGGTGAACAATTCGCCGCCGACCTTGCCAACGGCCTCGCGGAGCGATCCGTCGAGCACCTGCGTGTACACGTTCAGCGTCGTGTCGACGTTGGCGTGACCCATCAGCTGCGCGACAACCTTCCCCGGCACCTCTCTATCGTGCCACCACGATGAGTACGTGCGCCGGAGCGCCATTACCACAATCCGTCCTTCCGACGATCTGTTTCTTGATCTTCACGTCGAGCTTCGACACGATAAGTTGCCTCTAGGCAAGGCGGGCCCGGGAGCCAATCTTTCAATGTGAAACTCGCTGGGCCAGTGCGCTGAGTTACCAACGAGACAGCAGCGTTGTCTAGCTCACTTACACTACAGCCCGCTCAACGTACATGCACTGCAGCCGTTGAGGAATAAAGAACGTGTGAACTGAGGAGCCGCCCATGTCGAATCGAACCTCCGTACACCTTGCCGTATTCGTCCTGTTCGGCGCCATCGCGACTGACGTCGTTGTCGCGCAAACGCGCGAGAAGGGTCCGTGGTGGCCTTCGGCGCACGGGGCGGGCGACCAGGCGGGGAACTCCAACTACATCACCACCGAGAAGATCCTCGGGGCTCTGCGGATTCCGAAGACGGGTCAGACGTATGAGCTCGGGCGCATCTACGAAGCGGAAATGCCGCAGTACGGATACCGCCCGTATTTTCTGACCATCATCCCCGCAGCCGCTCCCGCGAAGGAGGGGACGGGGGTGGCACAACAGGACTACTTCACCGGCTTCATCGGCCAGATGGGGACGCAGTTCGATGCGTTTGGTCATCAAGGGAAGACCGTCCGCATGGCCGACGGCACGCTGAAGAACGTCTATTACAACGGCTTCACGCAGGAGGAGTTGACCGGAGGCAACCGCGGTGTGGGTGGCATGGAAGCGCTTGGTGTCGAGCACGTGAAGCCGATCATCACGCGCGGCATCCTGATCGACATCGCCGGCTACAAGGGCGTGCAGGTGCTCGACAGCCGCTATGAGGTCACGCTCGCTGACGTACGTGGTGCGCTGGCCAGGCAAGGCATTCGAGAGGACAGCGTCGAGCCCGGCGATGCCATCCTGTTCAACTACGGTTGGGCGGTGCACTGGAACAACCCGCAGAAGTACAACGATGCCCGGTTCTTCGTCGGCGAGAACCAGGGGTCGCCCGGCATCGGCGTTGAAGTCGCGCGCTGGGCGGTCGAGAGGAAGGCCTCAATGGTTGGCGCCGACAGCTGCTGCGTGACGATCCAGCCGCCGACCAGGCCCGAGCTGGGCAACGTGCATCACGAGCTGCTCTTCGGCGGCGTCCTCATGCTGGAGAACATGGATCTGCGAGAGCTCGCGCGCGATCGAGTGTACGAATTCCTCTACGTGAATCTCACCGAACGCGTCCGGGGCGCGACGGGTTCGCCGGTGCGGCCGATCGCGATCCGGTAGGGCGCGGAATAGCGCGGGCGTCCACTGAGGCTACTCGGCGGAAAGAGTCAAAGGTCAAAGGTCAAAGGTCAAAGGCAAGGTGGTAGCACGTCGTTCGGCAGAACGGGCGTGCACGTCTTGGTCGAGAACTCCAGCGCATCCGGCTTTAGTCTGCGGCGTTGAGAAGACGTCGTCGTACACCGCCGATCGCACCGCGAGCACCGGCAACCTCATCCGCGAGCTCGACACTGGCGACGCGCGCGTCAAACTTCGACAGCCGCGTATACTTCCCTGCCGAACAATGACTTGAGAGTTTGATCGTTCATCAGATGTTCTGATTTTGCTCGTGCCCAGTCGTCGCCAGCGAGAAGGGCCGATCGGCGCGAGCTCCGATGGGAGGGTCGAATGCTGAAGAGGATCGGGCCCAGCGGACTGTTGGCAATCGTCATCGGTTGCCTTGCCTCGACGGTGTTTGCGCAAGGGGGCACTGCCGTCATCAACGGTACGGTGTTCGATCCAGCCAAGGCCGTCCTGCCTGGCGTCACCGTGACCGTCACCAACGAAGCAACAGGCATCAGCCGGGAAGCCATCAGTGGTCCCGAGGGGCACTTCGTCGTGCCGACTCTGATGCCGGGCACCTACACCATCCGAACCGCGCTGACCGGCTTCCAGGGACAGGCGCGTGAAGGCGTCGTCCTGAACATCGGTCAGGAACTGACGATCGATCTCTCGATGTCTGTTGCGGGTGTCGCGGAACAGGTCGTGGTCACCGGTGAGGCGCCCATCATCGAAACCACCGCGAGCCGAATCGGTTCCGTCGTCTCGGAACAGGAGATCGATCAACTACCGAGCCAGGGTCGCAACCATCTTTCGTTGATGCAACTCGTGCCCGGGCTCGTCCCGGAGCTGACGCCCGGCGAATTCGAGGGCGGCAACTTCAACGTCAACGGTCGCACAACGGCCAGCAACCTCTGGACGGTGGATGGCGCCGCCAACCAGGACACCGACGGCGGTGGAACCGGACCGCAGGCGCGCATCACCCTCGACTCGATGGCGGAGTTCCAGGTGCTGACACACCAGTACACCGCCGAATTCGGCGGATCGTCCGGCGTGATCGTGAACGCCGTGACGAAGTCGGGAGCAAACATCTTCTCAGGGCGTGGCTTCTACTACTTCGAGGACGAGAGCCTCCGTGCCCGAGATCCGTTTCTCGATCCTGACGAGGAGAAGCCCGAAGCGGGACGCAAGACGTTCGGTTTCAACATCGGCGGCCCGATCGTACGCAACCAGGCCTTCTTCTTCTTCAACGCCGAGCGCAACCTGATTGAAAACGCCGTCGTGCATACGATGCCGCCCGAAGCAGCACCGCTGGCGACCTCCTACGCCGACGCGACCTTCATCAAGGCCATGAGCACGTTCGCGCGGATCGACTACACCAGAGGGCCCAACAACTTCTCGTTCCGCTGGCAGCGCGAGGTTTCACCAGCCGTGGGCGAGGACTTCGAATGCTGTCAGACGCTCGACAATCGTCAGATCGAGCTCGACTCCAACGACCGGATGTTCAACATCGGCTGGACGGTGTTGCTCAGCAACCGATCGACGAACGAGTTCAAGTTCTCGCACGTTGGCGAGGACCGCGTGGACGGCAACCTCGCGTACATGAACGTCCCACCAGCCGACTGGAACACCTCCGGCTGGATCGACGACCTCGAGTACGTCGGCTTGAACGGTCGCGACCAGTTCGACATCGGGTCACGGAACGCGCACGCCGACTTCGATACCGGGCTGGCGGCCGCACACGGGGGTGCCGACAGCCGCAACTACACCATCCAGGACGTCCTGACTCACGTCACCGGCGGTGGCGCACACACGTTCAAGACCGGGTTCACCTGGAACCGTCCGATGGTCAGGCCGCAGCGCATCGGCGCCAACGACAACGGCACATTCACGTTCCGCCACAACCTGCCGTTCAACCCGGCCGATCCGTTCACGTATCCCTCACAGTTCTCGATCGTGATGGGCGACATCCTGGTCGAGTCCGACGACGACTGGTTCAATGGGTTCGTGCAGGACCAGTGGAGGGTGACACCGACGCTCACGTTGAATCTCGGTCTCCGCTACGACTACCAGCAGCTCACGCCCGAGACGAAGTCGGGCTTCGCACCGCGCCTCGGCTTCGCCTACGACCCGAATGGCTCGGGCCGGACGGTGATTCGCGGCGGTATCGGCAAGTTCTATGAATACACGCTGGTCGGCGTCGCGAACGCGCTCAATCGATTCGGCGTCTACAGCCAGACGTTTACGTTCCAGACCAACGAGGACACGTCAGCCGATCGCGGCCAGATCCCGACGTCGCACGTGTGCCTGCAGCCGAGCGGCAGTGGTGGCGTGGCGGCGATCAGTCCGGCCTGCCGCGCCTTCCTGACGAATATCCGCAACTCGCTGCAGCCCGGGGCCAGCACGCAGTTCGTGAACACCGAACCTCAGCTCGATGGCGACCGCCGTCTGGGGTATCTCCTGGGATACAGCGTCGGCGTGAAGCACGAGCTCCGCCAGGGACTGGCCGTCGGCTTCGATTACGTCGGCAATCGCGGCTACGACCAGACGGCGCAGATCGACATCAGCGAAGGCCCGGTGGGCCCGAACGGTCGCATCATCCGCCTCACTCCCGACCAGTTCGATCCAACGGGTGAACTGATCCCCGCGGAAGCCCGCGGTGCGAGCTACCAGCGCGTCCGGCAGTATCAGACGCTCGACGCGTTCAACAGCGATTTCGATTCGTTCGAGTTCTCGCTCGAGAAGCGATTCGCGGATCGCTTTAGCGCACGGGCGGCCTACACACTGGCGTGGGCCAACGATGTCGTGCCGCAGAACGCATCCCTGAATTCGCGCGTGTCGATCGATCCGAGCCCGCGCGATGACTACGGGCGCGCGAGCTTCGACAACCGCCATGCCTTCGTCACCAGCGTCAACGTCACGCCCTTCGGCGGGTTCAGCACCGGCGCGATCGTGCGCTACTACTCGGGCTATCCGATCAACGAGATCATCGGTACCGATGTCAACGGTGACCGCGACAATAACGACCGGCCGGTCAGGGGCGTGCACGACCTGACGAGGCCGATCCTGTCGCCGGTCGACGGCAACGGACGCGCCGTTCGAAACGGCATCGATGGCAACAGCCTGACGCTCATCGACCTGCAGCTGCAGTACGTCTTCAGGATGCAGCAGCGGCAGAGCCTCGGCCTTTTTGCCGAGATCTACAACCTGTTCAACAAGGAGAACCTGGGGAATCCCACGGGGAATCGCAACAACCGGAACTTCATGGTGCCGGTGGAGGCAGGCCCGATGCGCTCGGCGCAGCTCGGGATTCGATATACGTTCTAGGCTTTCGACTCTGGGCTCTCGGCTCCGGCCGGCTCAGGGCTCTCGGTAACCGTAGGCCGGGTCCTGTTCTGTGGACCCGGCCCGGTCTTCCCTTCGGCTATGAATCGATCTTGAGCAGCTTCTGAAGGTTGCCACCAAGGATCGCGATCTTGTCCGCGTCGCTCAGGTGCTTCGCGTTGAGCACCAGGTCGACGGTCACAGGCCAGTTGAACGGCACGTCAGTACCGTAGACGACCTGATTCGCGCCCACCTCCGCGACGAGATGCCGCAACCCCTCGTCCGAGAACACCATCGTGTCGATGAAGACCTGACTTTTCAAATACTCGCTGGGTTTTTTCTTGTTGGCGCAGTTGGCATTGTTGCGCACCTCACACGCCACTTCCGACCGTCCAAGGTAAGAAGGCAGGTAGCCGCCGGCATGAGCCGCGCATACGCGCAGTCCCGGGAACTTGTCTAGGGTGCCATCGAAGATCAGTCGCGAGAGGAAGTACGTCGTCTCGAGTGGGTTGCCGATGATGTTTCCAAGATCGGCGCGCCCACGCAAGGCGCCCTCCTTGATGATGTTGTCAGCGCCACCCGGGTGCATCACCACTGGCACGCCAAGCTCCGCGGCCTTGGACCAGAACGCGTCGTACTTGGGCAGCGACAGATCCTCTCCATTGACATGCCCGCCGATCGAGGCGCCGCGCAGTCCAAGCCGCTTCACGCCATCCTCGAGTTGCTGCGCTGCGAGATCCGGGTGCTGCAAAGCCACAGATGCCATCGCGACGAACCGCTGCGGGTGTGTCGCGACCCACTTTGCGAGACCCTCGTTCTGAGCCCTGACGATGCGCCCGGCAAGATCGCGTTCGCTCGCGCCGTACCACCAGAAACCGTTGATGGTCAGCGCCTGGATGTCGACACCGGTCTTGTCCATGAGCTGCAGGCGTTGCGGACCGAGCACCTGGTTCCCGCCCGCGCCTCCCTCTTTCTCCAGCGGCGTCCCCTTGACGATACTGGTGACGTCGATCACGCAGTGGCAGTGAATGTCGATGACGCGTACTCGCTTGCCCCCGATCGTCACTTCGCGCCGCGCGGCGGGCGCCTGAAGCGCAGAGACGTGCCCGAAGCCACGGCTCATCACATACGCTCCGGCTGTTGCGCGGGAAAGAGTCCTGACGAAATCCCGGCGACTTGGCATCACGTCCTCCCTTCGTTCCTGGCGACTCTCGCGACCGAATCGTCCACCGGTGGACGGGCAACATTAGCAGGGGTACAGAAGGGGATCAACGGTCTACTCCGCTATCTCAACGGGCGCCCACCCGATATCGAGTGCGGAAGCTGCTGTTCCGGTCTGGGCAGATGAAGGGGCGAGCGGGGATCCGGTCAGACCTGATGTTTCCGGCACGCGAGGGTGAGTTGGAGCGCGCTCGCGGTCTTCACATGCTCGCTAGGTCATCGACAAATTCCCTCGACGCCCACGCCTGCCACCGACCGTCCAACAATCCTGCTCGTCCAACCCCTCAGAGGGGAGTGATCATGTCCATTCGGAATCGGCTGATCCTCGCCGTGGTGTGGCTGATCTCGCTGGTGACGGTTGGGATCGCCCAAGCGCCTGCTTGGAGGCCCCTGCCCGAGCCAAAAGTGCTGTTCGGAGATGACGCGGGCTTCCGGGTGGAGGGAATGCGTGGCGAGGTGCCCACCGGAGTCATCGTGATCAAGGTGAATGGAAACTGGGTCGAGGTGCAGGTCGGTGGACCGAAGCCGGGACCGTTGATCAGGTAACCCCTACTCTCTCGTCCGGTTCCTTCGCAGCAACGCCACCGCAACGGCCAGCATCCCGAGCGTCAGGGCCGCGAGTGCTGCCATGAAGATGATCCCGAACACTTCGAATGCCATGCCTTCTGTCACGAGAGCAGCGTAGCATCAGTGTTCTGCTCATCGAGGATCTCCAGCGGCCACGTCAGAGCCTGTAGATTGTGAACCGCCTACGGTGACAGCAGTTCGTTGACCACGGGTGTCAACAGAACGGGCGTAAGTTCGGAGTTGTGACACCACCACCACTCGCACGGGGCGACCTTCTGCAATTGCCCGCATTGCCGACGCTGGCATCCGCTCAAGACGACCGCATATGAAGGCACGCCATACGCTGGCGCGATGCTGTTTTGGAAAGTGCGGCAACAGCGACGGTTCAACCTGGGCCAACTTGCGGCAGTAGCCGATTCCGGACGGGACGGAACACCCATAGCCTAGACCTAGTAAAATGATGCAGACCCCTCCGCCACCGGAGGGCATCAAGGGCAGTTGTAAAGCGTGCCAGTGAAGAAGCGGAAGCTCTCTAAAGCGGAAAGGGGGCAAAGAAGCGATGACACGCCGTCGCCCCTGTAAAGGGGATGCCTACTTGGAGCTTTATCCACGCGAAACGTCGCGATGGATGAATACGTGTGCGACGTGCGGACGGCGCGGTTACCGTCCGGACTTACCAGTGGTGACGATGAAAGGAACGACGGAAACCGCAATGGCCGCGCACTTGCGCGGCGCCTTTCGTCCTTTAGCGCTGAACGAGGCCGGACTATGCGACCAATGCGTTAAGGCGCTTGGTTTGTGAAAGGTGCGAACCCGCGGCTGTGCCGCGAGTGCGGCTACCGCTGGCGCGCTGAAACGGCCAGGTTGCCGGAGACGTGCTGCGTGGGCAAGGACAAGGCGTAAGGGTCGGACTACTGCTTCGGTGTAGTCGGTAGCGTCGTCACCAACTTCGCTGACGAGTTCAGTTCATCCTTGCGATGCGTCCACACGCGGCCACACGTATCGCAGCGATAGTATTCAACCACCGCATCGGCGCTCGACTCGGGCAACATTCGCGCGGGCTCTCGACACACCGGGCACAGACGGTGAGGCATCAGGGGACCGATCCTACTCGACGCGGAGTCTTGCTGCTTCGACGTCGGCGCTCGTGGCAGCAACGGCTTGACATGGTTGATATCCCCGGAGGCCGTTCCGACATGCCGAGTGGCCATGTGCGGAAGTTGCAAGACGACGTCCACCCACGATCCGAAACCTGGCTTCAGTCGAGTCTGGCGACACCTCCGGTTCGTGAGATGACCGACGAGGTATCGACCACGGGGTTTCAGCTCGTGATTGGGGGCTACCTTCCGCTGTGGTTTGGATTCACCTTGGTGGAGAGAGTGTTGAGCAGGTGAGCGGAACCAGCGCAGGCGCGTAAGGGTGTGAAGCGGAAGGCAGAGGGGCGATTCAGGGCTCCCCGCACGAACGCTGATTTTGTCGAGTCCATCCCACCAGCATCAGCCGGGCAAGTAAAGTCAGCCTCCGCGCTGAAGTATTGGTGCACTCGGCTGGTCACCACCAGCCTCGGCATCCATTCCAGATAGCACGCCTTTTGCTCGATGGGCATTGTCGATGTCACGCGCAGTCTGCACGAATTGCCGAAGGACTGGCCGCTTACTCGAAGGCCCTACGAACCTGCCGGTCGAGTTCTACGCTTGCGATAGTTGCGGACACGTTTGGACCCGATACAAGAATGAACGCCGCACTGCCCAGAAGAAGGTTACGCATTCCGCTATGAATTTTCGCGTGGTGCAGCCGTGGGGGCCCGACAAGGGACGACAGGGCACGGTGCAGAGCGAGCACAAGACTGTCGCTGAGGCGTTCGCCGCACTTGATAGCATCGCCACCGACATGGCACAGACAGGTGATGCCATCGAACTCGTTGTCGTGGACGAGCACGGGCAAGTGGTGCTGCGACCGGGCACCCACTGACGGGAGCGCAACTGCATTGCGACGACAAACAAACGGAGCGGACGGAAATGGGGTGGCCCGAAACCGCGAACGTCGAAGCCCCACAGGTGACCGACGTCGAAGAAACGATGCGGCGGCAGACGCGACCACGACTTGCTCCACGCCGTGTCGTGTGCTCGGTGCGGAACGCAGAACGTGAGAGGACTCGTTTCAGTCGGCTCGCTCAAGTTCGGCAATTCGCGCCAAAGCCTTCTCTCTCAAAGCTCCGGCATCCCGTGCGATAGCGATCTCGCCAGCACGTTCGATGTGTGGCACGCGACGGTCAATTGCCGCAATGAGCTCTCGTAAATGACGGAGCATGGCGGTGCGGTCGTCCGGCTTTCTTTGTGGGCTCATTAGTGTAATGGGGGGCGGGCGCTCACGGATGCGAGCAGGGTCTGCCACACGCCCTTAGTATGCCATCCGCACGAAGCCGACAGTGCCACAGATCAGTGTCTACTGTTGAAATATGAAAGCCTATCGGGCCCAACGATTGGTCCCCTCATCGAGATGCTCGGACCACACGCATCTACACAACCGTGAAGGTCAACCCTCGACTCATATCCGCGGTTCGCAAAGCCTTCTCGAAATTGAGAAGGCGAACTGCCGACTTCAGCAACAACACTGGTCGATTTGCGTCTCAGTTCATGTTCGCGTGACAACCCCGCGTGGCACGAGTCAGATCGACCAACGAAATGGGTCGACATCACGAACCTGCTGCAGGCGTGGGGCCAGGGAGACCAGCATTCACTGGAGCAGCTCACGCCCTGGTCACTCTCGTCAGGAATCATCTGCGCGACTGACATGAAATGCGGTCTCGCGGCGGCGGAACGAATCCCCGCGTAGAATGACTTCGCTTGCTGCGCATCCCCATCCGAGAGCTGGTATCTCGCGTTCTGCTCGTGACGCTGTCGAGTGTTATCTCCTTGGGGTGCGCCGAGGCGCTCTTCCGCTGGTACACAGGGCGCACGTTCGACGACAAGTTCCCGCCGTGGACCGGGAACCTGGTCGTGGTGCGCGGGGCGCAGGTCTTCGCCTTCAAGCCGCATGCGTCCGGGGTGTTTCCCGGAAACGTCGACATGGAGCGGACGTTTCCCTATCGCACCAACGCGCACGGCTTGCGCGATCGCGACCGGCCTGCCAAGGCGCAGGGCTCGAAGCGCGTGCTCGTCATGGGCGACTCCTACACCTGGGGATATGCCGTCGCGGAAGAGGAAGCGTATCCGCAGGTCGCTGAACGCCTCCTCGCGGAACGCGGCCGTCCGGACATCGAAGTCATCAACGGCGGGATTCCGGACTACAACAGCCGGCAAGAGCGGCAACTGCTGGAGCAGTTGATACCGATCTACCAGCCGGACGCAGTCTTTCTCGCCTACGTCGTCAACGACGCAGAACCGTCAACGGCGATGCCGACTCCCCCGGAGGAGGTCTACCGGCACTCGCGCTCGTGGTTCCTGACCGAGGTGGCCGAACGGCTGAACCGGCGACTGTTCAGGCGTCGGTTGCTCCCGTCCGCCAAAGACAACGTCGGGAGCAACTATCTTGACGGCTTCGACGAGGGCTCGGTGAAGTGGAGAGACTCGCGGGAGGCGATTCGCGAAATGCGCGACTTGTGTGCCGGCCATCCCTTCACAGTCCTGATGATGCCTGACTTCACCCAGGAGTTTGACGACCGGTACGCGTTGCGAACGATCCACGACGCCGTCGCGAGCTGGGGCCGCGAACTGAACATCCCGGTGTTCGATGTGCTGACGATGTTCCGCGGCCAGGACCATCGGGCGTGGATGGTGCCCTGGGATGGACATCCGAATGCGGAGGCGCACCGGCGCATCGCGGCATTTCTGGTGGGGAAGATTCTCGAAGAGCCAGCCTTCAGCCGTTCGCCTTAATCCCGTTGACGGTCTGCCTGGCGGCTAACGGTCGTCAAGCAACATCAAGCGGTTTGCTCCCGAACACGGGGTAACAGAGGTCGTACGTTCGGGTGCGCTACAAGCGCGGCTTCCTCCTGGAGTACCAGATCTCGTGCGGGCGCCCGGTGCCTGGGTACGCCCAGCTGGCAACCACCTTCCGCCTGTGCACATCGACCACGGCCACGCCGCCTGTGCCTGCAGTACCCGCGTCGAATGTGGCATAGACGTAACGGCCGCCTGCGGTCATGACGGCCAGGTCGCCGAAGGTTCCGGCTCCGGCAATCTGCAGTGTACCGACGAGAGTCAGATGGACCGTATCAACGAAGGCGAGAGAGGCCGGGCTGCCGCACAAACTGACCACCAGCGTACGTTCGGAGGGCGTGAGCATCAGGGTTGCAGCTGGTCGTTGTATAGCTGACTGAGTTGTCGTCAGCGTCGATGGCCGCGTATGCCGGCGTTCCCGTCGTGCTGGTATGCGACGCCAGGCTGACGTACATCGTGCGCCCGTCGTGGCTCGGCTCGCAGTGGTGCGGCAGCGGGCCGACCTCGATCGATGCCGTGGCCAACGGCAACCTCCTCGTGTCGACCGTCGTGACCGTGTTGATCGTCTCGGCGGTGATATAGGCCGTACGTGCCCGCTCGGAAATGCAGACGTCGTGTGCCCCGGCGCCCACGATCCGCGTATCAAGGAGGCGCCCCGTTTCAGCGTCGAAGACCGCCAGTTCGCCCAGGTCGCGGTTGACCACCCACACGCTCCCGGCGCGGCTATCGTCTCCTTCGCGTCGCTCGTCGCTGGCGGGGACGATAACGCTGGACACCGAGACAATCGCAATCGTGCTGCAGAGGACGATGAGCGTCCGACGCGTCCCTCGGATCGCGGAATCCGAGCGTGTGGTAGTCGTCATGGAGTCCCCTTCGAACGCGAGTACGCCGTTCTTATCCATTGGCGTAAACGGCAGGAAGACTCCCTCATGCGAGCGGCGGTGCGGGCGCGGTGATGCTACACGGAACGGCAAATCGCGAAGTGGAGGATTCCAATTCAGTTCAGAGAATCGCTCGCCGTGATCGATCCGCCATCGCTGGGTTGCCTGAGACGCAGGCAAACCCAGGCCCTGACGCTCACAACTGTCTCAGATACGCGAGAAGCGCCGCGCGCTCCTCGGGCAATGGCTGACGGTTGAAGTCCGTGCCGTTCGTCGTGGCCGCTCGCTTACTTGGCTCGGCCCGTGAAGCCCTTGGCCAGCATCTGAATCCTCAGAAGAGTGCCATTGCCTGCGACGTAGAGGGTTCGCTTGTCCGGACCGCCAAACGCCAGTGCCTGGCATCGTCCTCCGGTCGGCGTACAGGTGACAGGAATGATGCCGAGGGGCCGCCCAGCCTCGGTGAGCACCTCTATACCGGCTGCCGTGATGGCGTAGACGCGGCCGTCGTTGTCGATCACCAGATCGTCGGCGCCAGAGGCGATGCCTTCCGTGGCTCCGAGTGGGGGCGTGCGACCGACATAGGTGGCGAAGACGCGGCGGTTCGACAACCGGCCGTCAGGGAGCACGTCGAACGCGAATGACTGGATGCCGTTCGTGTCGTTCACGTAGAGCGTCTTCTCATCGCGGCTCAAGTGCACACCGTTCGGGCGAGCGATGCCGTCGGCCACTCGAATGGGTTCGCCTCCACGAGGAACATAGTAGACAGCCGGCGGAAGTCGCGCCTGTGTCTTGCGAAGTTCGACCTCTTGCGCCGGGGCCAGTCCCGGGTCGCTGAAATACACGCCACCCTTCATATCGGAGACGATTCCATTCGGCCGGCTGAAGGGGAGCCCCTGAAATCGCTCCGCGAGGACGGCGGCTTTGTCGGCCGGCCACACCACGCGCACGCTCGTGTATCCCGCCTCGGACTGCAGAGAGATCAGGCGTCCTTCACGGTCGAAGGTCATACCCAACGGGCGGTGGAGGCCGCCAACAAACGTCGTCAGCGTGTTGGTGCCTGAGAGCCGAACGATCCGGTTTGCATTCGGCTCGGTGAAGACCAGGCCGATCTCCGACAGCCAAATCGGGTCGTCCGCGCCGTCCAGTCCCGTCGCGATTACTTGCGCCTGAGTGCCACCCTTGATAACGCCCGTTATCTCTGGAGACACTTGCACGCGAATCGACCCGGTTGCCGACTGCGCCAACACCGGTGATGCACATGGTCCAGCAGCGACGGTGAGCATCACGCCGCACCCCAGTGTCACGTTGCGCAATCGCCTGGAACGACGCACTACTTGTGTTCCTCCGATCGAGTACGTGCGCCGGAACGTCAACCACGTTGCTCGAGGAAGCCCCAGCCGTAAGCTTCTTATACAGCTCGAGCCGAAGGCTTCATCTCTTTATTGCGCGTGGCTACGTGCTGACCGCCAAGCCGCGCGATGGCCGCTTCCCGCGACGACTCGATCGTGAGATGTGGGATCGAACCTGCAAGCTGGAATACAGCGTTCACGATCGGGCGCAGACCGCACACCACGAGCTCGCAGTGCGACCCCTGCATCTGCGCAACAGCGGCTTCGAGCTGCCGCAGTCCGGCGCTGTTCACGTAATCGACGGCCGAAAGATCGACGATGATGCCGCGGAAGCGACTGTTGTCAGGGCGGGCCAGCGCCCGACCTAGATCGCCGGCTGTGGCGTTCGAAACCCTGCCCGCGACGACGAGCACAAGCACCTCACCGATGTTCTCCTCGGTCACGTGCAGGTGCCAAACGGTCCCGTCCTCGTCGGTCACGCTGCGAACCTACCTGTGAGACTGCTGCGCGATGGTGTTTGTCCGGCCAAAGTTCGATGAGAGGAAGACTTGTCAGCCTCGGTGAGCGCTCGCACTGATTTCCTTGCCTTGTGGGACGAAATGATGGAATAAGGTTACCAACTTTCCAGATTCAGTGGTGTATTGAATGGATGAAAGGGACGATGCGGCAGTCGTCGCGCGGTGCGTGGAGGGCGATCGCAATGCGTACGAAGAGATTGTCAAGCGATACCAGCGGACGCTGTTCAACGTTGCGCTGCGCGTGCTTGGCAATTACGAGGACGCCAGAGACGCCACCCAGACTGCGTTTGTCAAGGCGTACGAGCATCTGGACGGATTCGATCGCGACCAGCGGTTTTTCAACTGGATTTATCGGATTCTCAAGAACGAGTGCTTGAACGTTCTTCGCGCCAGACGCCCATCGGGACCGGTCTCGCTGGATCTACCCGCCGTTGGCGGCGCCGACCCGGTGGAACTCGGCCAGCGTCAGAGGGCCATTCAAGTGGCGCTACAGACACTTTCGCTGGACTACCGGGAGGTCGTGGTGCTTCGTCACTTCACGGACCTGTCCTATGACGAGATCGCCGCGACGCTCGGTATCCCGGTAAAGACGGTGAGATCGCGACTCTATACGGCACGACAGCAACTCAGCCACCAACTCTCTGAATGGCGTGTAGCACGATGACGAAATCCACTGAACCCTGGCGCGATGGGATACCCGATGAGGTGACGGAGATACTGAGGGATCTTCCCGAGGTCGATCCACCACCGGCGCTCGTGGACAACGTGATGTCCACGATCGTGCGTCGCGCACGAATCGAGACGATGTCTCCAAACCTCATGACGAAAGGCAGAACCATGGCAAAGAAAGTACTTTGGAGTGTCGCGGCCGCAGCCGCAGTGGCGCTGGTGGTCATGCGAGTGTTCGGCTACCCGCCGGTGCAGGACGGGACTGAAGCCACGATTGGCGCTGCCCAGCGTTATCAGGCGCCACAGATCGCGAGTGCCGACGTCAAGCTCGAGGACGCGCAGCTGCAGGCGTTCCTGCAGAGCGATGTGTTCCGGCAGCTGGCGTCCGACAAGGTTGCGCAGGAGGCGCTGAAGAACAACGATTTCCGGCGAGCGCTGGCCGACGCGTCCGTCCGGGTGGCCCTCTCCTCACCTGATGTCGTTGCGGCTATTGCCGCGACCGCGGCCACAGCGGGTGCTCCGCAGGCACTCGAGGCCAACAACGCCCGTCTCGAGGCCGCCAGGGTGAAGCTCGAAGCGGTGCTCGCGTCCAGCGAAGCGTTGCGTGTGGCCCTCGCGTCACCGCTGGTGGCGCAGGCCATCGCGAATTCTGCGCTCAGAGTCGCTCTCGTAAACTCTGACGCCGCGTTTGCCCTCTCGCAGGAAGTCGCCGTCAACGCCGTGCTTGCGGCCGCCAGCGCCAATCTCAATGCGACGGCGGTCTCGTCGCAGGCCACGGCAGGCGGTGCCACAAATGCTGCCGGAAGCGCTGTCCGCTGACCATCGCGATATATAGACCTACCTTGACGTCAATCAAGCCGGAAGCGCGATCGAACGCATCGCGCTTCCGGCTTGCGTTTGCAGGCGCATTCTCCGGGTTACCCTGACGAAATGTCGATCCGGCTCCCGGTGACGTGCCTTGCCGCTCTTCTCACGGTGACGGGCGCGGCGCCCTGCCTTGCTCAGTTCACCGCGACCGACACGAACAACGTCAGCGTCGTGTACTTACACCCGACGCAATCGTTCATCGTCCCGCACGTCGGCAGGTCGTTCGAAAACGCGCTCGCATTTCACGAGAAGCTGTTCGACTTCAAGCCGCGCGAGAAGATGACGGTGCTGCTGACCGACTTCTCCGATGCCGGTAACGCGTCGGCGGACGCGGTGCCTCGTGACATCGTGACGTTGCGCATCGCGCCCATGAATTTCGCGTTCGAGACGTTCACCGCCAGCGAACGCATGTCGTACCTGATGAACCACGAACTGGTGCATGTGGTTACCAACGATCGTGCCGCTCCGCGCGACCGGTTCTTCCGCCAGCTGTTTCGTGGAAAGGTTGCGCCGGTGGCCGACCATCCCGAATCGATCCCGTACCTCTATCTGACCGCGCCGCGCCGCGCGGCACCGCGGTGGTACATGGAAGGCATCGCCGTGTTCCTCGATACATGGATGGCTGGCGGCCTGGGTCGTGCCCAGGGACCATTCGACGAGATGGTGTTCCGATCCATGGTGCTCGACGGGACCCCCTTCGCCGATCCGCTCGCGCTCGCTGCGGAGCTGACCAAGACCGATTTCCAGGTCGAGGCGAACTCGTATCTGTACGGCACGCGGTTCATGAACTATCTGGCGTACACCTACACACCCGAATCGCTGATTCGCTGGACGTCGAGGACGAGCAACTCGAAGGCGTACTATGCGTCGGGCTTCAAGCAGGTGTACGGGATGTCGATCGAACAGGCCTGGCGTGACTGGGTCGCCTTTGAGCAGGCGTTCCAGCGCAAGAATATCGCGACGATTCGCGAACATCCGACAACATCCTACCGGGACGTTTCGCGGGAAGCGCTTGGTTCACTGTCCCGCGCGTACTTCGACCCTGAGCGCCGGAAGATCTATGCCGGCCTGAATTATCCAGGCACTGTTGGCTACATCGGCGCGATCGGGCTGGACGATGGGCGTGTGGAACATTTGCAGGACATCAAGCAGCCGCGGATCTACACGGTCACGTCGCTTGCGTACAGCCCTGGGACCAGCACGTTGTTTTACACCGCCGACAACACCGCCTACCGTGACCTGATCGCGCTCGATGTCACGACCAGACAGCAGAGAACGCTGCTGAAGGACGCTCGCATCGGAGAGCTGTCGTTCAGCGCGTCAGA
>Ga0247825_10000843_pt1 | contig 19874 bp, 19 predicted proteins | sample 13C_Vanillin_Day_FD_194413 | JGI IMG/M metagenome (GOLD analysis project Ga0247825, IMG submission 194413) | Soil microbial communities from agricultural site in Penn Yan, New York, United States - 13C_Vanillin_Day48 | ecosystem: Environmental > Terrestrial > Soil > Agricultural land | place...
CGGCATCAAGGGCTTCACGCTCTCCATGATCGAGACGGCCATCGAAGTGACAGAGGGCCGGGTTCCCGCGTCCGTCATCAAGCAGATCCTCGAAGCGGGCCGCGAGATGCTCAGCCACCCGGTAGAGACCCTGCCCCATGTCCGAGAGACGCTCGAACAGGTGGCGGAGGACTATCGGATCATCCTCATCACCAAGGGGGATCTCTTCGATCAGGAGCGAAAGCTCGCCCAGTCCGGGCTCGGCGACCTGTTCGATGCGGTCGAGATCGTCAGTGACAAGACCGTGTCCACCTACGAGCGCATCTTCACCCGCCATGGTGACGGTCCGGAGCAGAGCATGATGGTCGGCAATTCCCTCAAGTCCGACGTCGTGCCCGCCATCAAGGCGGGGAGCTGGGGCGTCTACGTGCCGCACGGCCAGACGTGGGCGCTCGAACATGCCGAGCCTCCTGTCGATGAGCCTCGCTTCAAGCAGCTGGCCCACCTGGGCGAGCTTATCGGTCTGATCGAGCAGATCGGCTGAGCGCCTCTTCAGAGGACTCCCGCCAGGCGCCCTATCATCCAGCCCAGGAGCAGGAGCTGCGGCACGAAGAACGAGAAGCGGATGAGGACCTGCCAATGAGCGTGCGATAACCGCCCCCAACCCACCAGCGCCAAAGAATTTGATGCAATGGTATTCAAAGCCGCGCAGACCGGTGTTAGTCTGTCAGACTGAGCATGGCCTCCCGACGAGTCAGGCAATCGTAGACAAGCTCATCACCAACCAAGACACGGGCACTCCGGCCATCTACCGCTCTACCGAAGCCACTGCCATCCTCTACCCAGGTGTTGAGAAGTGAGCCAGCCAGACACCAAACGGCGGATCCTGATCATCGACGACTCAGATGCCATCCATATCGACTTCCGGCGAGTGCTTACCCCAGAGAAGAGCAAGAGCCAGGGATTGCTCGACTCGCTGGAGCAGGAGATCTTCGGTACCCCGCCTAGGGCGCCCACCGAGCCAGAGTTGGATCTGGCCTCGGCGCTCCAGGGGCAGGAGGCCGTCGCCCTGGTGAAGCAGGCGCTGGCTGAAGGCCGGCCCTACACGTTGGTCTTCTTGGATTACCAGATGCCTCCCGGCTGGAATGGCGTGGAGACGCTGCGGCAACTGCGCAGGGTAGACCCCCATCTGGCGGTGGTCTTCTTCTCGGCCTACTCCGACTACTCATGGGAGGAGATCACCGCGGAGTTCGGCATCTCCCCGCTGCTGGTGGAGATGCGCAAGCCCTTCAACAGCATGGAGATGCGCCGCCTCGCGTTCTCCCTCTCCGATCCCAAGGGCTTCTCCACGATTCACTGACGTCAGCGGGACACGGTGCTTGCAGGTGCACCTCGGGTGAACAGCCGCGCGATGCTGCGGTCGTGGAATCGGGCGAAGAACGCCATGGCCAGCGTGGCGCCGCAGAGGCACATGAACATGTCCCACTGCGCGTCCCAGATGTCGCCCTGGGTGCCGAGGAACTTGTCGCCCCCCTCCGGATCCAGGATGAGCGCCGCCCACCACTCCAGGAACTCGTAGAAAGCGCTAATGGCCAGCGCCACCGAGCCCGTCAGGAAGTTCAGCCACCCACCGCGGCGTAGAGGAGTGAGCCGCAGGAGCACCTCCCGGATGATGAACGCCGGGAAGAAGCCCTGCACGAAGTGGCCCACCCGATCATACGGGTTGCGCGACAGCTCGAAGGTATCTCGCGCCCAGTTGCCCAGCGGCGTGAGCGCGTAGGTGTAGTAGGCGCCGTAGGTCAGCACCAGCACGTGCAGGAAGACGCACGCATAGATCCAGCGCGACATGGGGAAGCGGCGGAAGGTGCCTGCCAGCACCGCCATGCCGATGAGCCCTGGGCCTGTCTCCAACACCCAGTTGAGGTGGCCCGCAGGAGTCATGAAGAGGGTGATCAGGAGGATGGGCGCCAGCACCGCGAGGAGCACCAGGGGCAACCGGCCCTCCTCTCGCGTGCCGAGCAGGGAGGGAAACGCGGAGCCAGAGGGGTGAGCAGCGGGCGTTCCCTGAGGAGCGCTGACGTTCGGGGACTGGGCCAGAGGTGCCGGTTGCATGCGGGTGCAGCATCGCATGGTTCCTGCGGCGTGTGGACTCTGGCAGGCTCTGTGGGTGCGCATTGGGGTCATCGGGACGAGCTGGGGATTGATGCATGTGGGCGCCTTCCGCGCCGCGGGTGCTGACGTCACCGCCCTCTGCGGGCAGAACCAGGAGCACACGCGCACCATCGCCGCACGAGAGGGCATCCCCATGGCCACCACGGAGGTACGCGCGCTCTGTGAGGCCGTGGACGCAGTCGTGGTGGCCAGCCCGGACGTGCATCATCGAGAGCATGTCGAGGTGGCGCTCGAGGCTGGGCGCGCGGTGCTGTGCGAGAAGCCGCTCACCCGCACTGCCGAGGAGGCGATCGCGCTCGCGGCCAGGGCTCGCGGCTCGGGCCGGCTGTGTGCCGTGAACTTCCCGTATCGGATGCTCCCGCCCTTCCGTGCGCTAAGGGACTGGCTCTCGGAGCACCCTCCGCGCCACCTCGTTGTTACCCTGCGGAACAGCTTCGTTCGGATGGGCGGAGAGGGCCCCGGTCCGTTCACGGGAGCATCGGCCGATTGGGATGGGCTCTCGCATCTGCTCGACACGGTCCTCTGGTTAGCTGGAGCCGAGCCCCACTGGATTCAGGCCTCCTTGTCCGGCCGTCCTGTGCACACCGCCGCGCTGCACGTGGGCCTCTCATCGGGAGCCGTCGCCGTCCTCACACACGCCGCCTGCCCCGAGCCGGGCCTCCACGGTGGATGGACGCTCCTGGGGCAGGATTGGGAGGCAGGTCTCTCTGGCGGGTACGTACCCTCTCGGAATGGCTGGTGTGTCTCCCCCGTGCGGTGCTTCCGGGATGGAGCCTGGAGCGATCTCGCTCCGGGACTCGAACCTCGGCCAGGAGAACGCGAGCCCTGGGCTCAGGCCCATGTGGAGACCGCGCGGCGCTTCCTTGCCGCCCTGAGTGGCGAGCCCCTGCGTGAGCTGGCGACGCTGGAGGAGGCCGCCCACGTTCAACGCCTCCTCGCCGCCGCCGTGCTGTCGGAGCAGGAGGGACGCCGTGTCACCGTTCTTGGAGGGACTCGATGAAGACAGCGCTCCTGATCGCCGATCTCGAAGGAATCGGCGGAGTCGATGATCCATCGATGCTCATCTTCGGCAGCCCTGGCCATCCAGAGGCCTGCGCACACATGACGCGGGAGGTGCGCGCCGCCATCACGGGCCTCCTCGAAGCGGGCTACACGCGCATCAAGCTGTCCGACGCCCACCGCTCGGGCTCGGGCGTGCCCAACCTCTCCCTCGCCGAGCTGCCCGAGGGGGTGGACCTCCTCTACACCGACGACATGTATGGCGGCCCGCTGCTCGACGGCGTCGATGCGGTGGCTTGCGTTGGCATGCACGCCGCAGGTGGCACCCAGGGCTTCGGCGCGCACACAGTGGAGATCCACACCGCCTGGTACGCGGGTGAGCGTGCGCTGTCGGAGACCGACATCGCCATGGCGCTCGCCGCCGAGCGTGGCATTCCAACCCTCTACAGCGCAGGGGACGACGTGCTCGGGCAGTCTCTCAACGGCCGCCTGCACTTCGTATGCACCAAGCAGTCACGAGGCCCGGCCAACACCGCCTCGCTCGAGCTCGCACGCATCGAGGAGTCGCTCCGCCTTGCTGGCCACGTGCTCCCTCGGCGTCCCGAGCCGCCACCTCCACCTCGGCTGCTGCTGCGCTTCAAGGGGAGTGACTTCGCCGACGCAGCCACCGAGGCAGGAGCGCGCCGCATCTCGCCCTCCACCGTGGAGATCGAGGGCACCACTTTCAGCGCCGCCTATCAGGAGGCGATCCGTGTGGCGTCCGCCACCTCTGCCCTGGTGGTGCCCTACCTCGAGGATGTCTTCGGCACGAGCGCCTTCACTGCGTCAGCGGTGAGGTTTCTCACCATGCCCTTCCCGAGCCGCTGACACTTCAGCTACCTCTGCTCAGGGCCGCCATGGCCGCTGCCATCACCTGCTTGACGGGCACACCCGCGGCTTCGGCCACGCGGCGGCAGTCCTCGAACTCCGGATGCGCGTTGAGCACCTCTTCGCCGCGCAGGCCACGCTTCACCCGTACGCGGCCCCACGGCGTCTCCACCTCGACCCAGTCCCGCTCCAGCGCCTGCCGCTCCACCCGATGGAAGCGCACCCCGAGAGTCGTTGACTCGCGCAGCACCACGTCCATCACCACCTCCCGCTTGCCACCCTCGACCATGACGCTGAGCAGGTGCCCCGGCCGTCCCTTCTTCATCACCGCTGGAGTGACCCAGGCATCCAGCGCGCCCACCGCCAGCAGCCGCTCCACCAGGTACCCCAGGAGCTGCGGTGTGCTGTCGTCCAGGTTCGCCTCCAGCACCCAGAGGCCCTCGGCCTTGTCCTCCGCGCGCCCCAGTGATGCGCGCAGCACATTGGGCCGATCCTTGAAGTCCTTCGTCCCTACTCCATAGCCTACCCGCTCGACGATGAAGTCCGGCGGCTGGCCGATGCGCGTCAGCACCTTCAGCAGCGCCGCTCCCGTAGGCGTCGTCAGCTCTCCCACCCCCTCGAAGCGCACCGGCACGTCCTTCAGCAGTTCCAGCGTCGCTGGCACCGGGATGGGCATGTTCCCATGTGCCACCCGGATGGTCCCACTGCCCAGCGGTGGAGGCGCTGCGTACACCTCCGGGTCCCCCAGCAGCTCCAGCACCGCCGCCGCCCCGCAGATGTCCACAATCGAATCCACCGCCCCCACCTCGTGGAAGTGGATCTCCTCGAGCGACACTCCGTGCACCTTCGCCTCGGCTTCTCCAATGGCCAGGAACACCTCCAGCGCACGGGCCTTGGCCTTGGGTGAGAGCGTCCCCGCATCCTCGATCAGCCGCCGGATATCCTTATAGGCTCGGTGGGGGTGGACCTCGCGCTCGTCCACCACGACGTCCAGGTGCGTGCCGCTGATCGCGTGGCGCACCGCCCGGCTCACCGCCAGCTTCCAGCCGGGCACCTTCAGCCCGCTGAGCGCCTGGGCGATGGCCTCTGGGGACACGCCCAGATCGACTCCCGCCGCCAGGAACATGTCCCCTGCGATGCCACCCACCGGCTCCAGATAGAGGATCTTTCTCACAGTCCGGCTCCTTATCAGCCTTCGCACTTCGGATCCGCGCTCGAATGTGCTGAACATCGAGCCATGGAGACACGCAACGCACTCGTGGCTGGAGCCAGCGGGCTCGTCGGAGGACACCTCCTCGACGCGCTGCTGGGAAGTCCGCTGTACCGGGAGGTGTGCTCGATCGGCCGCCGTTCACTGCCGCAACAGCACCCCAAGCTTCTCCAGCGCACCGTGGACTTCTCCCGCCTGGAGAGCGAAGCGCTCCCTCCCTCGGACGATGCCTTCTGCTGCCTAGGCACCACCATCAAGAAGGCTGGCAGCCAGGAGGCCTTCCGCGCGGTGGATCACGATGCGGTGCTGGCCTTTGCCAAGGCCGCACGGAAGGCAGGGGCGCGGCGCTTCCTGGTTGTCTCGGCGCTCGGAGCCGACCCGCGCTCGCGCATCTTCTATAACCGCGTGAAGGGCGAGATCGAAGAGGACCTCAAGGGTGTGGGCTTCGAGTCTCTGATCATCCTCCGCCCCTCCCTCCTGCTCGGAGATCGCGCGGAGAGCCGTCCCGGCGAGCATGCGGCCATCGTGGTGTCCAAGCTGCTGGGGCCGCTCCTGCGCCCCTTCAGTGGGAGGCCCATCGAGGCCCGCACCGTCGCTCGGGCCATGCTGGTCCTGGCGCGGGATGCGTCCAGCGGCACGCGTGTGGCGCTCTCAGGGGAGCTTCACGGGCTTGGAGGGTAACCGGCGAGCGGGGGCACGCATGCTCAGCGGTTGAACGGGTACTCCTGGATCCAGTTGAAGCCCCGGTTGACGAGCAGGAATTTCGACTCATCGAGCTTCTTGAGCCGCACGTGGATGGTGGCGTTCCGGAAGGAGCCCTCGACGGTCAGGTGCTCTGGATCAGGCTGGGACCAGGTGAGCTCGGCTGTCTCGGTGTCCTGCTCGCCCGGGTAGCTGGTGGCGGAGAGCGAGAGGGTCTTCTTCTCCGCGTCATCCTTCATACGGAAGCGCTTCGACGTGCCATTCATGAACCGGATCGCCAGCCTGCCGCGCGTGCCGACCATCATGTTCCGCCACGCCGTGGCATCTCCTGCCAGCAGCGGGAGCACCTCCCCATTCCGGGTAAACGACTCAACCTCGTAGACGCCGTAGAGCGCATGCCGGGGCGCGGCATCCCCGTACTGGCTGCGGCCCTCCCAATTCCCGCTCCCCACCGAATAGATGATCCATCCCGCGAAGAGCACCTTCACGGCCCGGCTGCCTCGCTCCAGCCACGGCCGCTGGAACGGCGTCCGGAGCACCACTGCCTCCGTGGGACGGTTGAGCACCAGGACATTGGCGAGCCGCCGCAGGTCCGGGCTCAACAAGAACACCCCCATCAGCAGCAGGTGTGAGGAGTAGAGCTTGACCGGGACGTCGTAGAAGAAATTGAGCGCCACCACGTTGGACATCACGCCGATCACCACCAGGGCTCCCAGCGTGGTGGTGCGCCGGAAGAGCAGCAGCAGACCGCCCAGCACCTCCGCGCCCCCGGTGAAGAGGTTGTAGCCCGTCGAGTACCCCATGAAGGTCCAGAGCAACCCCATCGGCGACGAGTCCCCAAAGGGCTGCATCAGCCGCTCCGCACTGGGGAAGGGAAACTGCATCTTGAAGACCTTGGCGAAGCCATAGGACAGCATGGTCATCGCGAGCGAGTAGCGGACGTAGATGCGCAGGAAGTCGTGAGCTCGCGCGTACTGCGTGCGGCGCCGGTCCACCACGGACCAGACGATGGCCGCGACCGCGGCGAGCACGAGGTAGCACAGCACCTGCACGTAGTTGTACGTCGTGTCCCCGCTGCCGTTGGGCTGCACGGTGATGTCCGTGCTCAGGCGGAGGAGGTGCTTGCCCACCCAGGGGATGATGGCATTCCATCCCTCGGTGTACCCATTGCTGATCCAGCGAGTCCCTGGGATCACGCCCGCCGGGAACACGAAGATGTAGATGAAGAGGTACGCGAAGACGAACCGGAAGGCGACGCGCAGCGCGAGGCTCCAGCCCGCCACAGCACCGGACGGGCTCGGGCTCGGGTTCGTCACAGGCAGCTCGGGAGAGCTTGGTTCAGCAGGGGATGGCTCAGGGGCAGCAATGGTCATGGGCTGCCTGCCATTATCTCCTGGAGTGGAGCCCTCGTCAGGGAGCGGGCGCGATAGACCGGATGCGCACTCCCGAGAACGTGCCGTTACGCTGGAACACGGCCCCCCAGAAGAAGGATGTCGAGGCTTTCTGGTGGGCGACTTCACCATCCAGATGCTCAAGCCGAAGAAGGGACTGTTCAGAGTGGTAGACCGGCACGGCGGTCCGGAGCGCAGGGTCGTTCCGGACATTGGGTGCCAGCACGGGGAGCGCCGAGGAGCGATTGAACTGCCGCGGGAAGGCGAGCGCGAGCGTCGGAGGCACGGAGAGCGTCGCCGTGAGAACGAACCCTGTCTCCGTCAACTCCATGCGCTGGAGAGTCGTGAGGCCCGGGCCGGGGAAGGTACGATCCGCCACCCACAGCACCGAAGGCTCGAACCCCACGGCGAAGCCTTCGATCGACTCGCAAGGCTGGGTCGTGCGCACGTAGCGGCCTTCGATGAGCTCATAGGCGCACGACTGGAGGCGAACGCCTTCGAGGCCGGAGGAGTTCTGGAGCAAGGACAGCCGCTCACCGGTGCGGAAGAGGAGCCCCTGAGGGCCCTCATCACCCAGACGGTTGCCGCTGGCCAATAGAGCCCACTGCGTGGGTGACGTGGCGCTCAGCGCGGTTCCATCAAAGGTGACGCGCTGAATCCAGTTGCTGAGGAGCAGCACGGCCTCGTCCTCGGAGACCAGCATGTGCTCAGCCGGGCCAAGCTGCTGCACCATCGTGGCGGTGAGCTGGAGCTCCGTGCCGATATCCTTGTAGCGCAGGAGCTGTGAGCCACTCGCCACCCACACCACGTCTCCCGCGACCGCCACCCGCACCCCTGGAAGGCTCTGCACGAAGACTGAGCCCCTGAAGACGTTTGCGTCGCAGATCCAGGTGCCGCTGCGGGTGCGCTCCAGCGCATTGCACGAGGACAACAACATCTGAAGAGGGGGCTCCGTGGAGCGATCGTGCACGGCAAGGAGATCAAACTGCTGAATCTGGGACAACGGATCGAACGCGACGAAGAAACGGTAGCTCCCCACCTTGGCCGGGGTGAACCGGATGGAGGCTGCGGGAGTGCTGGGCGTGACCAGGGATGACTCGTTCGGCACTGGCTGCTGATCAGGGTCGAAGATCTCGGCATAGACGGAGTCGATCACCGGATTCGCGACGCCCTCGCAGTCCCCCGCAAAACCCACGTTGGCGAAGATCGTCACCTCGTCGGGCCGGCCCGCCAGCAGCATCCCCGCCGGGGAGTGCATCTCCGAGGGAAAGGCCACGCACGGAGAGGGCTCATCGCAGCCAGGCAATCCGAGCAGCAGCGCGAGGGCCCTGCCGAGAACAACCCGATTCATCAACGCCTCCCCTGAGTCCTCGAGATGAGCGCCGCGTAGAACCCGCCACCGAAGCCGTTGTCGATGTTCACGACCGCCACGTTCGACGCGCACGAGTTCACCATCGACAGCAGCGCCGCCACGCCCTGGAGGTTCGCCCCGTAACCCACCGACGTGGGCACCGCCACCACCGGGATGCCCACCAGCCCGCCCATCACGCTCGCCAACGCGCCCTCCATCCCCGCCACCACCACCACCGCGTGGCAGTCCTGGATCTCCGCGCGACGCCGCAGCAGCCGGTGGAGCCCCGCCACCCCCACATCGTACACGCGCCGCACCGTGGCGCCCATCGCCTCGGCCGTCAGGGCCGCCTCCTCCGCCACGGGGATGTCGCTCGTCCCCGCCGTCACCACCGACACCTTCCCCGCCCGCTGCTTGCCCTGCTTGAGGTGGAAGATGCGCGCCACCGGGTGGTACTGACCCTTCGGGAACCGCGCCACCAGCGCCTCTGCCTTGTCCGGCTGCAGCCGCGTCACCAGCACCGGCTGCTTGCGCTCGACCAGCGTCCCAACGATGCCCAGGATCTGCTCCGCCGTCTTCGGCTCGCCCAGGACGACCTCCGGAAAGCCGAACCGCAGAGAGCGGTGGGTGTCCACCGTCGCGTAGCCCAGCTCCGCGAAGGGCAGATCCTTGAGCTGGTGGACCGCCTCGTCCACGGAGACCTTGCCACCCTGTACCTGCTTGAGCAGCTGCGTGAGCGCCTTCTCGTCCATGCGCTCCCCTCTACCTCAAAGCCACAGGGAGGAGAACGCGAAGCCTCGGCGGCTACACTCCCAGGCGCTGCAGCAGCGCCCGCGAGCTCTCCCGCTCCAGCACCAACAGCATGCGCCCCGACACGGGCGGAGCGCTGGCCGCCGAGAACTGGGCCTCCAGCACCACCACCGGGCTCGTCCGCCCGCCCTCCGTCACTCGCACCGCGGCGCTCACCACGTCACGCGCCGAGCCCCGGTGCAGCTCCGGCACCGTGGGCAACAGCCTCCATCGCGTCAGCTTCCCGATCGCGGACAGGCAGGCGCTGGCGACGATGTTCGCCGTCTCCGTCAAGGCGCTCTCCAGCTCCGGCCCCCGGGACACATGCCCGAGCAGCACCGCGCCCAGGGACGCACCATCCCGGGCGGTGAGCACGAAGAGCATCTGCCCGCGCAGCTCCCCCTCCATGCCCAGCTTCACGCCGATCACCGGCTCGTCGCCGCCCAGCTGCTCCGCCGCCTCGGCCGCCGACGTCACCATGGCGCGTGGCACCGAGAGCTCCACCCGCTTGCCACCCACCAGCCGCGCGAGCGCATTCACCGCATGCGCGCAGCCGATGTTGGCCACCTCGCGCAACACGTCGAGTTGCTTCTCGCTGGGGACTAGAGCGCTCACGCGGACAGTAACCTCGGCACGTCCAGAATGAAGACCGGGCGGCCACTTCCCAGAATCGTCACCCCAGAAAGGCCCGGGAGCAAGTCCAGGGGCCGCGAGAGTGACTTGAGGACCACTTCTTCCTGCCCCAGAAGGCGATCCACCGCCAGGGCCACCTTCCCCGAGTCCCCCTCCATCACCACGAAAGGCCGCACTCCCCGCCGCTCTGGCGCTGGGAGCCCCAGGAGGGCATCCAGGGCGTGCACTGGCAGCAGTGTATTGCCGTGAGGCAGCAATGCCGTGTCGCGGCTTCGGCTGAGGGAATCTGCATCCACCTCCTGCGCCCCCAGCACCTTGGCGATCGGCAGCCCGAACACCTCCTCGCCTACCTCCACCAGCAGCAGGTGTACCACCGCCACCGTCAGCGGCAGCCGGAGTGTGAAGCGTGTGCCCTTGCCCTTCTCGCTGTCGATCTCCAGCGTGCCGCCCACGTTCTCCACCACACGTTTCACCGCGTCCATGCCCACACCGCGGCCGGAGATCTCCGACACGTCCTTCGCCGTGGACACGCCTGGCAGGCAGGCCAGCATGAAGGCCTCGCGGTCGGTCATGCGCGCAGCCGTCTCGGCCGTGATGGCGCCCCGCGCCAGCGCCGCCGCCTTGAGCTTCTCCGCGTTCATGCCCCGGCCGTCGTCCTCCACCTCGATGACGACCCGATCCCGCGCGCGGCGCACCGACACCTGCACCTTGCCCTTCGGGTTCTTGCCCGCCGCCGTCCGCTCCTCGGGCGACTCCAGCCCATGGTCGATGCAGTTGCGCAGGATGTGCAGCATCGGGTCCGACAGATCATCCAGGATGGCCCGGTCCAGCTCGATCTCCGCGCCGGTGATGATCAGGTCCACGTCCCGCCCGCGCTTGCGAGCGATGTCCCGCGCCGTCCGCGGCAGCCGGTCCGTGATGAGGGACAGCGGCGTCATGCGCGCCGACATGACCTTGTCGTGCAGATCCTTCACCAGCGTGTGCAGCCGGTAGACGCCCTCCTCCAGGCCCGGGCGCACGTTCTCCGGCAGCTCCTTGCCCACCTCGCGCAACCGCGCGGTGGCGAGCATCAGCTCTCCCACCGTGTCCAGGAAGTAGTCCAGCAGCTCCGTGCGCACGCGCACCGTGCGTGGCGCCGCCTCTCCTGGCGCCCGGGGAGCCTCGGCGGCAGGGGCCGGCACCGGAGAAGGCGGCGGCGTGGAGATGACGGGCTTGATGGAGACCAGCTCCACCTCCGACACGTTCCGCAGCGCCCCCTGGATGCCCTGCTCGCCCGCCGAGGTCTCCACCTCGCACTGGATGAGCCCATCCGGGATGCGCCCGGCCTTCAGCTCCTCCAGCGCGGGCCGCAGCTCGGAGATCGTCCCCAGCCCCGAGAGCCGCTTGTGCACCAGGAACGCCCGCACCCCGGGCACCTGGCACGTCGGCACCACGCGCACCTTCACGGACCACCGCGCCTGAGGCCCCGCATCGAGCCGGACCTCCCCCGGCGGCCGTGGCGCCACCGGAGCGGGAGCGGGAGCCACGCTCGGGGCGGCGGGGTCGGCGCGCAGCGGCACGGGAGTGCCTGAGCTTGGAGCGGGAGGAGCGCCCCCCGCCTCTGCCCCTCGCGGGAGCGGTACCGGGGTGCGCAGGGCCGTGGCCTTCATGACCCGGGTCTTCGCCGGGGCCTGGCCGGTGAGGGAGGACACCCGCGCGGCGAGCTGGGTCAGTAGGTGGCTCGCCTCCTCCGGGGCCTTGTTCTCCGCCACCGAGCGCACCTGCGATAGCAGGGTGTCCGCGGAGGCCAGCAGCAGATCCACCAGCTCCCGGTTGAGCCGGCTCGAGTCCTGGCGGACCGCATCGACCAGATCCTCCACCCGGTGCGCCAGCGTGGCGATGGGCTCGAAGCCCATGGAGGAGGCCATGCCCTTGACGGAGTGGGCGTGGCGGAACATGGAGTCCACCACGCTGGCGCCCCCCTCCTTCTCGAGCTGGACCAGATCCCGCCCGAGCGCCTCGAGGTGCTCGCTGGCCTCGGTGACGAAGAGCCCGAGGTACCGGGACATGTCCATCGCCATGCCGGACCTCTCTCAGGGAACGGGGCGAGCCAGCGCGGGTGCGCTAGCCCTCGCCCAGCACCTTCTTCACGACGGCCAGCACGTCCTCGGCCCGGAAGGGCTTGACGATGAAGTCCGAGGCGCCCGCCTCGATGGCCTCCATCACCAGGCTCTCCTGTCCCAGCGCCGAGCACATGATGACCACCGCGTTGCTGTCATGCTTGAGGATCTCGCGCGTGGCCTCGATGCCGCTCTTGAAGGGCATGACGATGTCCATCGTCGTGAGGTCCGGCTTGAGTTCCTTGTACTTCTCCACGGCCTCCAGGCCGTTGGCCGCCTCGCCGACGACCTCGAACCCGCCGGACGCGAAGATGTCCTTGATCATGTTGCGCATGAAGATGGCGTCGTCGACGACCAGGACCCGCTTAGCAGCCATGTGAAGCCTTGCCTCCGCGTAGGGCCTCAAGAGGGAACGGGAGCCTAGCACCCGCGCAATTTGAGGGGCTACTCACTTCTGTGCTGTGAACAGCGACACCACCGCTGCATCCAAACCTTCGGGATCTAGAACGGTTACCCCCAGACCTTTCAGTCTGGCCACCCCCTTGACGGCCAAGGCCGCCTTCCCCGGCGCCGCCGCGCTCACCCGCTCCAGTGCTTCGATTCCGTCCACGTCCGTCACTAAGAATCCCAGGTCCCGCCGCCCCCGGTCCAGCAAGACTACACGCGAAGGGGGCGTCTGCCCCTCCGGAAGGCCCAAAAGCTGGCGCAGCTCCACCACGGTGACGACCCGGCCGCGCAGGTTCATCACCCCGGAGATGGCCCCAGGAGCCCGGGGAACGCGGGTGAAGCGCCCGGGCGGAACCACCACCTCCCGCACGGACGAGAGCGGCAGACCGTATCGCTCCTTCTCCACACGGAAGATGACGTGCCGCAAGGGGGCCTCGGCGGAAGGGGGTCACCGGTCGAGCCGGAAGCTGCGGACCACGCTCTGCAGCTCGACGGAGGTGTTGGTCAGCTCATTGGCCAGCGTCGCCATGCGTGTCACGGCGCTGGTCTGCTCCTGGATGACGGACTGGATGGCCTCCGTGGAGGAAGAGTTGTTGCGCGCCACCAGGGAGATCTCCTCGATGGCCTTCACCATCTCCTTGCTGCCTTCCAGCTGCTCGCGGGCGCTCTCGGAGATGAGGTGCACCTTCTCGGCGCCCTTGCGCACCGTGTCGGTGATGGCGCCCATGGAGCGCACGATGTTGGTCAGGTCCTCGCGGCCCTCGGACAGCTCCTCGATGCCCTCCTTCATGGCGGACACCACCGAGGCGGACTGGCCGGAGATGTCCCGGGCCAGCTTGGAGATCTGCTCGGCGGAGCGGCCGGCGCTCTCGGCCAGCTTGCGCACCTCGTCGGCCACCACCGCGAAGCCGCGGCCGTACTCGCCCGCGCGCGCCGCCTCGATGGTGGCGTTGAGCGCCAGCAGGTTCGTCTGCTGCGCCACCTGGGTGATGGCGTCGACGATCTTGGAGATCTCCTGCGTCTTCTCTCCGAAGGCGAACACCTGCTGGCTGGCCGCCTCGATGCGGCTGAACACCTTCTTGACCTTCTCGCCGGCCTCGCGCGCCGCCTTGCTGCCATCCTCGGCGGCCTTGCTCGTCTCCAGGGCGGTGCGCGCCGCGTCCTCGGCGCTGGCCGTCGTGTGCTGGATGGAGCCAGCCATGGAGGTGATGACTGTAGAGGCCTTGCCCACCAGCATGGACTGGGCCTCGGCGCCCCCGGCGATCTTCTCCATGGAGGAGCCCACCTCCTCGGTGGACCCGTTCACGTTCTCCGCCGAGCGCTGCACCTCGATGGCCGTGTCCGCCACGCTCTTGGCGGTGTCTTGAATCTTCCCCACCAGCTCGCGCAGGTTCTCCTGCATCTTGCCGATGGCGTTGGTCAGCTCGTCGATCTCGTCGCGCGGGTTGGCGGGCTCGGCATCCACGGGCTTGGACAAGTCTCCCTGGGAGATCTCGAACGCGGAGCGCGACAGCACCCGGACGCGGTTCACCCGCGCCAGGAGCCGGGGCAGCGTCAGCGCGGCCGCCACGGTGAGGAAGATGCCAATGGGCACTTGCCACCGCAGGCCCAGCTCGAAGCGCTGGAGCACCGCCAAGGCAAGCATCAGAGCAGCCCCCAGCAGGATGTAGCCCGTGAGGATCTTCCGGTGCAGCGAGACGATCCGCTCGCCGCCGTCGGTCTCCACAGAGCGGAGGAACCTCTGCACCGGCTCGCGGCGAGGGGAGAGTCCTGAGGAGAATTCGTCGCGAAGGGGGCGGCGCACGGGTTGGCTGGCTCGGGGTGACGGCGAAAGCGTCCTACGGGTTTAGCCTTGCCTTCCGGCACGGTCAATCTAGCGGCCAACCCTACGTAAAATGGTCAAAGCCCGCAGGAGGGGGGAGCAGCCGTCCATCCGCCGATCGCAGCACCCGCCGGCGCTCGCGGGTGAGCCGGCCGATCCGAGTCACCCGCTCCCCTCGCCGGGCGCACTCCCGCTCGAAGGCTCTGGCCCGCGCTGGCGGCACGGCCAGCAGCAGCTCGTAGTCCTCGCCTCCCGCCAGCGCCCCCTCTGGACCGAGCGCTGCCTTCACCGCAGGTGAGAGCGGCAGGTGGGCGATTTCCACCTCAGCCCCCACACCTGACGCATCGCACAAATGGCCGAGGTCCTGCGCCAAGCCGTCCGAGATGTCCATGCCCGCGGAGGCGAAGCGCGAGGCCAGGCGCCCCAGGGCCACCCGGGGAGTGGGACGCCGCTGCCGGAGGATGGCAGGGCCGCGGCGCCGTCCGGCCTGGAGCTGGATCAGCCCCAGCCGAGCCTCGCCGAGTGTCCCGGACATATAAAGGAGGTCTCCGGGCCGGCCGCCTCCCCGGGTGAGCGGCGGGCCCTGAAGCTCGCCCGCGGCGGTGAGGGTGATGGACAGCTCGCGGGCCGAGGTGAAGTTGCCTCCCACCAAGGCGATGCGGTGCTCACGGGCCAGCGCGCTCATGCCTCGCGCCAGCCCTCGCAGCTCGCGCTCGGGGAAGTCCCGGGGCAGCGCCAGCGCGCAGAGAAACCAGCGCGGGGTGGCGCCCATGGCGGCCAGATCCGAGAGGTTCACCGCGAGCGCCTTGTGGCCGATGTCCTCGGGAGAGAACCAGGCGCGGGTGAAGTGCACGCCCTCCACCACCGCATCCGTGGTGACGCACAGCGCGCCGCGCGTGGGGGCGAGCACCGCGCAGTCATCTCCCGGCCCCACCGGCACGCGCGCCCGCGGGAAGAACGCCAGGAAGCGCTCGATGAGGGAGAACTCACCGCGCACAGGTGCCTCGCGGGCTCAGAAGCGATCCGGCTCGGGCAGGGGCGGCACCACGAGCACGGCCCCGTCCCCCGTCTGGGGCGGGCGCGCCGGCAGCACCACCGTGAAGCACGAGCCCTCGTTGGGCACGCTCTGCACCATCACCTTGCCGCCGTGCCCCTCCGTGAAGCGCTTGACGATGGCCAGCCCCAGCCCCACGCCGCCGAACTCCCGGGTAGAGCTGGAGTCCACCTGGTAGAAGGTCTGGAAGATGCGCTCGAGGTGATCCTCCCGGATGCCCACGCCCGTGTCCTCGACGGCGATCTGGTAGCCCGGCACATCCCCCAGCTCCGGCTGTGGCACCACCTCGGAGAGCCGGATGCGCACTCCTCCCTGCGGGGTGAACTTCACCGCGTTGGCCAGCAGGTTCACCAGCACCTGCTGCAGCCGCCCCTTGTCCGCCAGCACGCGCGGCTGCCGGAGCTCGGGGAACCGCACGTCCAGCGACAAGCCCTTGCGCTTGGCCTGCGGCGTGACGCTGGACACCGCGCCGACGACGACCTCCGCCGCGTCTATCGGCGAGAAGGCCAGCCGCAGCTTCCCCGCCTCGAGCTGGCTGATGTCCAGGATGGAGGTGATGAGATCCAGCAGGGTGCGCCCCATCTCGGTGATGGACTGCACGCACTGGATCTGCTCCGGGTTGAGCGGGCCGGTGAGCCCCTCGGACAGCAGCTCCGAGTAGGCGATGATGGACGCCAGGGGTGTGCGCAGCTCGTGGCTCACCGTGCCCAGGAAGCTGGACTGGAGCCGATCCACATCGCGCAGGCGCTTGTCGAGCATCGCCATGCGGTCATCCCGCGCCTTCAGCTCCCGGCCGATCTCTCCCGCCGATTCCTGCTGGATGCGGCTGGCCAGCCACGACTTGTGCCCGGCCACCATCAGCGCCTCCAGCACCCGGGAGAAGTATGCCGCGGAGCGCGCCACCGGCGAGCCCATGGTCCGGGCCATCTCCACGTCCAGCCGGCCCTGGCCCTGGGGCAGGAGCGCCAGCTCCTCGGGCAACAAGGGGCCGAAGATGACGCGCCCGACCTCCCTCGCCTCCCAGCGCACCGGGAGCACCAGATACCGCTGGCTCTCCAGGCAGGAGAGCAACGTCATGGCCGGTCCGGCGCCCAGCGCTCCCAGCGCCGCGCAGTGGCCGCCGTCCTCGGGAGAAGTGACATGGGAGCAGAAGCGCCCTCCGCGTCCCTCGGCGCCCGCGACCCGGATCCGCTGGGCGTCGAGAACCTGGGTGCCAACCCCATGCAGGCCCACGAAGCCCTTCACCACCTCCTCGAAGGAGGGCCCGTCGAGCAGTTCCACCAGCGGCGGCTCGCGCAGCAGGAGGGAGTCCGGGCGAACCTGGGCCTTGGGCGCTTCCCAGGACGTATGCTCCTGATCACCCTTCATGCCGCACCTCCTCCCGAGACACCCTCGGCGCCGTAGTGCCCTTGCAGCGTAGTCCCCCCCAGGTTCAAGTGGCGAAAGATCCGCCCCAGGAAGTCCTTCTCGCTCAGACCAATGTTGCGCTCCAGGTGCGCATCCACGTCAAGCCGCTGCCAGGCGGCCCGCATCAGCTCGTGAAACGTCTCACACACACCCTCGCCCCGCAGGGCTACGGCCCCCACCACGGGCTCACGTCCCCGGCTGCGCACCCGCTCCAGCTCCTCGTCCGTCTGGGTGTCGGGCAGATCCCGCTTGTTGAACTGGATGACCACGGGCACCCGGTCCGGATCCAGCCCGTTCTCCCGCATGTCCTCCCGCAGGCTGTGCCAGTACCGGTTGTTCTCCTCGGTGGCGGTGCGCCGGCTGTCGGCGATGAAGGCCACCGCGTCCGCCGCGCGCAGCACGATGCGCCGCGTTGCGACGTGGATCACCTGCCCCGGCACGGTGAGGAGCTTCACCTTCACGTTGTACCCGCTCTGCGACGAGAAGAGGACTGGCAGCACATCGAAGAACAAGGTCCGATCGTCCCGGGTCTCCACGGACAGCAGGCGGCCGCGCACCTCGGGGCGCGTGCGCAGGTACAGCTGACGCAGGTTGGTCGTCTTCCCACTGAGCCCGGGCCCGTAGTAGACGATCTTGAGCGTGAGCTCGCGCTGGGCGTGGTTGAGTTGCAAGGCGGAATGCAGGCAGGCGAAGAGGAAGTTCCGTCACTCTCCTCGCCTGGGGCGCTCATTTCTTATAGTGAGGGTATCCGCCAATGAAAAGCCGCTTGGAGAGTGGGCGAGGAGGCCGGAGAAGCGGTTGGTTGGAATGAGGCAACCCGGTGTGCAGTTTGCCAGAGTCCGGCACCTCACGGTTGAGGGGAAATGTGCGCGGAAACACCGCGTGCACGTTCACTGCCGGAAGGGTTAGGATCAGAAGCGGTACGGAGGATCAAGGCGATGACGATGAAGCAGGTGGACCCAGGTGCGGAGGTCAGCGCTGTGCCGGTGCTGGATCCGAGCAGCCTGCCCAATGATCTCAACTCGGCGGTGAAGGTCTCGCAGCCGACGGACGAGGACATGGGCGTCCTGGCCGCCATGCGCGCCAACTCCGACCCGTGGAAGGGCCGGGGCGAGACGCAGGAGGAGAGCCTCCAGGCGCTCACCCAGCTGCGCCCCTATGTCCATGTGGCGCGGGTGCAGAACCAGGTGGTGGGCTACATCACCGTGGAGCGCGACGGCCCGGTGCCGGGCGCGGCGTACATGCGCAACATCGTCGTGCGGCCGGATCTGCGCAAGCACGGGCTGGGCACGGTGCTGCTCAATCACGCGATCCAGTCGGCGCGCGACATGTACCGCAAGACGATCGCGCTGCGAGTGGATCCGGCCAATGGCCCGGCGGTGAGCTTCTACCGCAAGGCGGGCTTCACCACCGTGGCGACGGTGGTGTCCAAGAAGTCCGGCAAGCTGCGCCTGCTGATGTCCCGCGAGCTGTAACCGCTCGCTCCCCGGTGGGAGGGCTTCCGCGAGAGCCCCCGCCCTCTGACTTCCCTTCCCATGACGACCTCTGCCGAGCACCTGCTGGCCGGCCCCTGGGGGCTGCCCGGGGACCTCGACTCCGAGCTCGCTCGCGCGCTGGAGCACGAGGACTACGGCACCGCGCTGGCCGTGCTGCGTGACGTGCTCCCCGCCGAGCCCGCTCCGCGCCTGCTGGTGCTGCTCGCCTTCGTGCGCTTCCAGGATGCCCTGGAGGTGATGGTGACGGAGCTCATGCCAGCCTGCCAGGAGGCGCTCGCGCTGCTGGAGCGGGCCGCCGAGGCCGGGCTGCCGCTGGACGCCGTCACCCCGCTGCGCGAGGAGGTGGAGCGGGTGCTGGCTGAGGAGACGGCACAAGAGCTGGCCGCCGAGCGCATGACGCCCGAGCGCGCGGAGAGCGCCCCGCTGGAGGAGCTGCTCGAGGCTGCCAGCCGCCTGCGCGCCTCGCACCCCGCACGCGCCGCCGAGCTCTTCCTCGCGGCCGCTCGCCGCGATGCACCCGAGCGCGCTCCCATTCACCGTGCGGACGCGGGCATCGCGCTGCACCAGGCCGGCCGCACCGCCGAGGCCCGTCCGCTGCTGGAGGCGGCCCTGGCACTCGACTGGCGCCTCCCCGTGCTGTTGCCGGAGAGCCTCCACGTGGACTGGGCCGGCACGCTCCTGCTGGAGCAGGCTCACTCCGCGCGGGACGACGCAGCCTTCGAGGCCACCTGGGCCCAGGCACTTGCCCAGGGCCGCAGCCTCCAGCGCCCGTTCCCCGCGAACTGGCTCAACCAGGAGCGCCTGCTCCACCTGCTGATCGCGCGCGGTGATGGCCTCCGAGCCGCCCACGTGGCCACCCGCATCGAGGCCAGCCGGAGCTACCTGCCTCGGGCTCTTGCCGCGAAGGTGGCAGAAGCACGCACCCTCGCCCGGCATCAGTCAGCCCCACAGGCCTAAAAAAGGTGCGTGGCAGGGGTATAGGCTATCCTGCGTTTTATCGGTTTCCTTGAACTCCGATTAGATCTGACTCCTTCATGAAGCCCATCGCGGAGCTGCTGCGCTACCTCTCGCACCCGGCGATCACCGAGATCGCCCTGACGACAGGGCGCTGTCCGATGATCAAGAGCCTCAACGGCTATGAGCCGGTGGATAGCGCCGTGCTCACGGACGAGGAGCTCAACCGGACGCTGCTGACGATGGTCGGTCCTGCGCGCGCGGCCTCGGTGACCGAGAAGCCGATGAAGTGGTCGGTGCGGGCCGAGGGCGTGGCCACGCTGGCTGTCGTCGCTGTGCGCCGCTCCGAGGGCCTCAGCATCCGCGTGATGCGGACGGGGGACGCCAACGCGGCCTCGGGCAAGTCTCCGGAGACACCCGCCCCCGCCGCCAAGGGCACTCCCGCGCCCATTCCCGCGGCTGCTTCGGCTCCCCCGTCGAGTGCAGCCCCCGAGCCGGGCCC
>Ga0247825_10000844_pt1 | contig 19856 bp, 19 predicted proteins | sample 13C_Vanillin_Day_FD_194413 | JGI IMG/M metagenome (GOLD analysis project Ga0247825, IMG submission 194413) | Soil microbial communities from agricultural site in Penn Yan, New York, United States - 13C_Vanillin_Day48 | ecosystem: Environmental > Terrestrial > Soil > Agricultural land | place...
ATGCAGGTTGCGCCCCCTCGAATCAAACGGCACGGGAAGAACCTGGTTCGCGGACAGGTTGTCGCTGCGTCGGGCTGCCGCACGGACGAATATTGCGGCAAAAAAAATCGCGGAGGGTGCGCCACGATTTCGGCGCGGCGCGCCACGCGGCGGTCATGATTCAGTCAGGGTACGGTGGCCCGCACGGCCCATGCGCGCGCCATCAAATCAATGCTGCCGTCGCTCTTGATCGGCAGGTTCGCGCGGATTCGCTCGCGCAATGCGGCCCTTCGGTCTTCGGACAGCGACATGCAGTATCCCGGCGCAGGCGCCTGTCCGCCGAGGAAGGGCGTCCAGTAATCGTCGAAATTTTTAAACACTGTCGGCGTATCGATCGCACGGACCTCGACGGATTTCAGCCCGGCGTTCTCGAACAGGCTCGCCAGGGGTTTTGGCTCGCACACGGGAAACCGCCGGCCCTCGTCGAGCTTGACCGCATCCGGGTTGAGGCTGACCGCGGCGTCCCAAAAATGACGCATCATCTGCATCTCGCCGGCGTAGTCCCACACATAGGCCGCAACGGTTCCGCCCGGGCGCGTCGCGCGCTTCATCTCGCCAATGGCTTTGGGCTGGTCGGGGACGAAGTTGATCACCAGACCGGATACCGCTGCGTCGAAGCCCGCGTCCGTGACCGGGATCGCCTGCGCATCTCCAACCTGGAAGCTCGCGCGCGGATCGGCCACGTGATGACGCGCGTAGGCAACGAAACCGTCCGAGGGATCGATGCCCGTCACGCTGCGTGGCGCCGCGCTATTCAGAACGGCCTGGGACAGTGCGCCGGTTCCGCAGCCGACATCGAGCCAGTCCTTGCCCGATGCAACGCCGAGCCACGTCAGGAACTCGCGGGCCACCAGCCGGCTCCAGCGGCCGACATACGGCTCGTAGACGTCGCCGCTCGCCCAGACATCCGTGCGTTCGGAAGCCATGCATGGACCCCGGCTCGCTGCTCCGCGAATGCCTGAGGATATCCAGCATCGATGCCGACGCGAACCAAATTCCGATGTCTCGCCGTAAGCGAGTACCGATGGTTGCAACTTTTTTGGCAGGCGCCCCGGTCAATACCCGCGGCGGCGCTTCTTCTTCACAGCCGACTTGCGTGCCGCATAGCGCGCGTCACGCGCGGCCTTTTGCTCCGCGAGCAACTCGGCTTCCAGCGCGGCCTCTTCTTCGGCCTTGCGAGCCGCAGCCTCGGCGGCTTCGCGTTCGGCTTGCGCCTTGAGCTCGGCCTCGCGGGCGGCTTGAGCCGCAAGCTCGGCCTCGCGCGCCTTTCGCGCGGCCTCGCGCTCGGCGGCGCGGGTTTCACGGGCGGCGGCTACGGCGGCGCGGGTCGCTTCCCGCTCGGCGATGGCGGCGTGGTCGGTCGTTGCCGCCTTGTATTTTTCCAGCATCGCTTTCCGGGCCGCTGCCGCGGCCTGTTGACGGTCTTGAAGCTCAGGATATTTGAAGCCCATTCGGTACCACGTTGATGTGAAGCTCGGGGGTGGAGGTTTGGGGGTGGATGAGCAGGGTTGGGAGCATGGGGGCTACCGGCGCTCGCGCGCTGCAACCCGCAAGTCGTCGGGGGAGGCACGTTAGGTATCCGCGCGGCCATCCGATTTCAAGATGGATTTCGCGCAGACTGCGCCGGATCGGGACGGAGGCCTGGGCGGCTCGCGTGAAACTCGGCCCGATGCTAGCCTTCGCCCGCAAAACAAATCAGGGGTGAGGAAAACGCATGGCACGCATCAAGCTGATCGACCGCGCCGAGATGAACGCCGACCAGGGGCGCGTCTATGACGCCGCGAAGAACGCCGGGGGACCGGTGGGCGGGCCGTACTACGCCTATATCCGGCTGCCGAAGCTGTTCGAAGCGGCGCAGAACCTGCGGGGCACGCTGGCCGCTGGGCCGCTGTCGAAACGCGAGCAGCAGGTGGCGAACCTCGTGATCGCGCGGCACTGGAACGCCAAGTATCCGTGGTTCGCGCAGGTGCGTGCCTCGCTCACCGCCGGCCTCAGCCAGGCGGTCATCGATGCGATCAACTCCGGCAAGACGCCGGACCTGCCCGATGCGCGGGAGAAGACCTGCTACACGGTGCCGCGTGAGATCCTGGCGAACAAGAGCCTGACCGCCGAGACCTACGCCGCCGCGGAAAAGACCATGGGGCTCGAAAGCCTGGTGGCGCTGGTCGCAACGACGGGCAGCTTCTCGATGACGTGCATGACGGCGGGCACGTTCGGCATCGAGCCGCCGGCGGAGAATCCGACGCCGTTGAAGGAATAGCGAGCGGGCTTGCTCCAAAAGAAAAATGGCCGGGCATTGCCCGGCCATTTCGCTTGTTGCGCCTGCGATGGCGTCAGCTATTTCACCAAAGTCCGGCCGGTGATCTCTTCCAGGTTGCCGTACATGATCGCGCGGCGCTTCTTCTTCGACATGTCGATGCTGTCGAGGATCTTCAGCGTCTCGCGGATGTAGTAGGTGCCCTTCTCCGGATCGAACGGGCAGTCCGAGGCGAACACGATCTTCTCGGTCGGATAGAAAGCGAGGCCGCACTCGGTCGCGGGCTTGCCGCCGAACACCGCGGTGTCGGTATAGAAGTTTTCCTTGAAGTAATTGAGCGGCCGCTTCTTCAGCGACTTCTTCAGCTTCTGATAGTCCTCGTCGGAGGTGCGCGCGCCGATCTGGTCCCAGCCGGGACCGATGCGGCCTTCGAGCATCGGCACGATGCCGCCCATGTGGTGGGTGATGATCTTGAGCTTCGGATACTTGTCGAGGATTTTGGAGAACACCAGCCGCGACATCGCCGCGGCCGTCTCGTAGGACCACCCGAGCGTCCACCAGATTTCGTACTTCGACTTCGGCTCCGAGGCATAATCGGAGAACGCCGCGGTGCGCGAGGGATGCATCCAGATCGGCGTTTCGGTCTTGTTCATCGCCTTCCAGAACGGCTCGAAGTCCGGATGGTCGATCGGCTTGCCGGCGACGTTGGTGTAGATCTGCACGCCGAGCGCGCCCATCTTCATCGCGCGCGCGGCTTCGCGGACGCCCGCGTCGGGGGCGAACATCGGCGCCTGCGCCACCCAGCCGGGGAAGTGGTCGGGGTGCTTCTTGCAGAGCTCGGCGAAGCCGTCATTGACGATCTTGGCGTACTCCTCGGTCTCCTTCGGATTCTTGGTCATCAGCTCGAAGGGCGGCATCGGGTAGGACAGGATCTGCGCGTAGTCCTTGAACTTGTCGACCACCTTGAGACGGACATTGACGTCGTAGATCGACGGCACGCCCATCATGCGCTTGCCGATGTCCTTGTGATTGCCCGCGGACATCACCTCCTTGAAGAAGCGCGTCGGAATGAAATGGGTGTAGGCGTCAACTCGCATCATGTCGGTGGTTCTCCCAATGCTGCCGCTTTCTTAAAGCGGTGGGGGGATTTGTCGAGGGGTGTTTTGCAGAGGTGCTTCCGCGCGTGTCCCGGATGCGGTGCAGCGTGAGCGAAGCGAACGGTGCCATAAGCGCGTTCACGCGCGTCTTCGACACGCGCTATGGCTGATCCGGGACCGTTCCAAAGGCGGTGTTTGGTACGGCCCCGGGTCTGCAGCGCACCACCATAAGCGCGTTTACGCGCGTCTTCGCGCGCTATGGTGCTGCGCTGCGCCCGGGGCACGGGAGCGGTGTCAATACGGGCAGATGACGTTCAGCAACGCCTGGCGCTTCTCCTTGACTACCACGTCGCGCGCGCGCTGCAGCGCGGCCGGCAAGTCCGCGGCCTTCTCGACGCGCTCGCCGTGGCCGCCCTGCGCCGCCACCACCGCCTCGAACGGCGGGCTGGGGTTGAGGTCGGCCATGAAGCGCCCGTCGTCCTCCCCGGCGACGCCGTCCTTGAACATCGACAGCGTCGCGCCGCGCACCGCGCCGTAGCGGCTGTTGTTGAAGATGATCGACAGGATCGGCAGCTTGTGGGTTTCGGCGACCCAGTGGCCCACCACCGGATTGTTGAACATGTAGGCGCCGTCGCCGAGCACCGCGACGACCAGCTTCTCGGGCGCCGCAAGCTTGGCGCCCAACGCAGCGCCGAGCCCCCAGCCGAGCCCGCCCGCGGGCGAGAGGCCGTAAAACGTACCGGGTTTCTCGCGCGGGCAGTGATCCTGCATCAGCGTGTATTCGTTGAAGATGACGGCGTCGGTGCCGACCACCTCGCCGATCACGCGGCTGAGATAGGCGGGCGTGATCTTGTCGCCGGTCGGCGCCGCCGAGACCTTGGCGAGCTGCTCGGCCCGCTTCTTCCTGTGATCGGTGACGCGGATGCGGCGGGCGCTGACGCGCGCGTCGTTGACGCTGAGCTTTGCAAGCGCGGCTTCGAGCGCCAGCACCGCGCTGGTCGCGGTTGCGGTGATGGCGAGATCGCTCGGGAAGCTCCGCATCGGATAGCGGGCGAACACCGGGTCCTCGCCGATGGTGGCGAACTTGCAATCGGGCTTCGGCGGCTGCTCGCCCGGGATGTAGGGCACGTCGGCCTCGATGACGATCGCGAGGTCGGCCTCCTGGATGAAGCCCTGCGGGTCGAAGCCCATGTGCATCGGATGGCTCGACGGCAGGCACACGGTGCGTTGCCGCTGCGTGACCACCGGGATCGCGTACTTCTCGGCCAGCCGGCCGAGCGGCGCGACCGCGTCCTCCGCGACCGTGGTGACGATGATCATCGGTTTCTCGGCGGCGGCGACCCATTCGGCGAGCGTCGCGATGCGCTGCGGATCGGGATGCGGCGGCGCCGGAATGCTGCGCGGCTTCACCGGGCCGATCGGCTCGGACAGCGGGGCGGCGAGCGGCTCGCGGGGCAGCACCAGATAGACCGGGCCGCGCGGGCTCGTCATGGTCACCTCATAGGCGCGCGACACCACGTCGCCGACCTGCTCCGGCACGCGCAGCTCGTAGTCCCACTTCACGGCTTCGCGCAGCATGCCGGCCTGGTCGAACATCTCCTGCGCCCAGTGGATGTAGCGATTGCGGCTGCCGAACTTGCCTTTCTCGGTGATCGGCGTGCCGCCGGCGGCGAGGATCAGCGGGACGTTGTCGCGGTTGAGGTTGATGATGTTGTTGATGGCGTTCGCGGTGCCGACGTTGACGTGCAGCATGACGGCCTGCGGGCGGCCGGTCATCAGGTAGGCGCCGTGCGCCATGGCGACCGCGAGGTTCTCGTGCGGGATCACCAGGGGCGTCGGCACCTTGGCATTGGACTGCTTGGCGCGGCTGAAGGCCTCGACCACGGGGGCGAAATCGGTGCCGGGATTGGCGAAGAAATAGTCGATGCCGTGGTCGGCGAGCGCGCGCAGAAAGGCCTCTCCGGCGATCGGGGCGCGGTCCTTCACTTCGGCGCGTTGCGGCTGGGAGGCCATATCGTGTTCCTCTGGTTCCGGGATACGGCCGGATCATAGCGGGTTCGCAAGGGCGAGGGAGAGCGGAATCCGCATACACGCCGCGCCTTGCAGCACAGCCCCCAACGATGAGTAGCCTTGTATTGTCCTCAGAACATGCCGTTGTTGTGCGGCATCTTTTCGGGGATGTCCTGCGCGACGTCCCAGTGTTCGACGATCTTGCCGTTTTCGAGCCGGAAAATGTCGATGATGGCGCGGCCGCGGGTGCCGGGCTCGCGCACATTGTGAACGTGCAGGATCACATAGTCGCCTTCGGCGAACACGCGCTTGATCTCGCTTTTGTAGTTCGGGAACTTGTCGCGCAGGAAGGCGACGAACTGCTTGAAGCCCTCGATCCCGTCGGCCGCGCCGGGATTGTGCTGGATGTAACGCGGGCCGAAGTGGCGTGACGCCGCCTCGAAATCCTTTTTGTTGATGCCGAGGTCGTAGAACTCCACCACCGCCTTCTTGTTGGCCTCGAGCTTGGCGTCGGCGAGAGCCGGCGACGTCGCCAATAGGAATGCGGCGACAAGTGCGAACACTGCTTTGGTCATGACACGCTCCTTTGGTTCAGTCACATGCGCGAAGGCAGCCACAGTGCGATGATCGGGAAGACGATCAGGATGACGAGGCGCAGCAGGTCGGTGACGATGAACGGCATCACGCCATAGAACATGGTCGACATCTTCACGTCTTCGATCACGCTTTTTATGACGAAGATGTTCATGCCGACCGGCGGATGGATCAGGCCGAGTTCCACCGTCATCACGATGATGACGCCGAACCAGATCGGGTCGAACCCCAGCTCCTTGATGACCGGGAACACGATCGGCACGGTGAGGATGATCATGGCCAGCGCGTCCATGAGGCATCCGAGCACCAGATACATCAGCATGATCAGCGCCAGCACGCCGTACTTGCCGATTCCGAGTCCGGTGAGCAGTTCGGTCACCTTCTGCGGCGTCTGCGTCACGGTCAGGAAATAACCGAACAGCAGCGCGCCGATCAGCACGGTGAACACCGCGGCGGTGGTACGCGTGGTTTCGAGCAGCGAGCGCATGATGTCGGCGCGCGACAGCCGCCCGCGCGCGAGCCCGATCAGGAACGCGCCGCCCGCGCCCGCGCCGGCCGCTTCGGTCGCGGTGAAAAGTCCGCCGTAGAGGCCGCCGATCACGAAGGCGAACAGCAGCAGCGTCGCCCACACGTCGCGCAGCGCCGAGCGGCGCTCGGCCCAGGTGGTGCGCTGGCCTTCCGGCAGAAATCCGGGTTTCGCCACGCCGATCAGTGTGATCGTGAGCATGTACATGGTGACCGCGAGAACGCCAGGCAGGATGCCGGCGACGAACAGCTTGCCGACGTCCTGCTCGGTGATCAGGCCGTAGATTGCCAGCACGGTCGACGGCGGGATCATGATGCCGAGCGTGCCGCCTGCGGCGATGACGCCGGTGGCGAAGCTTTGCGGATAGCCGAAGCGGCGCATCTCCGGATAGGCGACGCGTGAGAAGGTCGCCGCGGTCGCCACCGACGAGCCGCAGATCGCGGCAAAGCCGCCGCAGGCCGCGATGGTGGCGATGCCCAGCCCGCCGCGCAGATGGCCGAGGAAGGCGTTGGCGGCGCGGAACAGCTCGCGGCTCATGCCCGAGGTGGTGGCGAACGAGCCCATCAGCAGAAACAGCGGTATGACCGCGAAATTGTAGTCGGTGACGGTCCGCGCCGTGGTGTGGCCGACGTTCTTCAACGCCGGAGCGCCGCCGACGATGTAGGCGAAGCCGCCGACGCCGACGAGGCCCATCGCCATGCCGACCGGCACGCGTAGCAGCATCAGCACAAACAGCACCACGAAGCCGATGATGGTGACGGTATCCCCGCTCATTGCTGCACGCTCATTCGACCGCCTGAACAGACGGCGGGGCGAGCCGTTCCGGATGAAACAGCAACCGGTAGGCGCGCACCGAGATCAGGATGACGGCTGCGGCGTCGCCGACCCAGGCAATGGCGAAGAACGGCCAGGCCGGCAGCCGCAGGTCGAATGTCAGGATATTGTCGGCGCGGGTAGCCACGACTTTGTCGTAGAGCGTCCAGGTGTGGACGATGACGACGAACAGCAGCACCAGCGTTGCGAACACGTCGATCGCGCGCTGCCACACGGGTCCGACATTCGCCCACAGGAGATCGACAGTGATATGCGTGCCGCGATATGAGGTCGCGCCGATGCCCCAGAAGATCAGGATCCCGAGCAGCAGCCGGCCGAAGTCGTACGAGTCCGGGATCGAGATGCCGAAGAAATACCGCAGCATGATCGAGATAAAGACGTCGGCCGCAACCACGCCGACGAACACCGCAGCGGTCCACTCGACGCTGTCGATGAAGCGGTCGGCGAAACGCTGCCGTGGCGGCGCGCCGGCCTGAGGCTCACGGGTTTGCTGGGAGGTGCCGGACATTGTCCATTTCGACACGATGACGGCAGCGGATGGTTTCCGCCGCCGTCAACTCAATGGGCCTGGAAGTCGACCGGCCCGTGAGGCCGGTCGAACCTGCTCATCAGAAGCCCGCCTTGTATTGCGCGAGCGACGCCGTCAGCTCTTTCCAGATCGCATCGGCATCGCCGCCGGCTTTCTTGACGTCGTCCGCCCATTTGGTGCGAAGCGGTTCGGCCGACTTCTTCCATTCGTCGAGCTGGGCGTCGGTGATCTTGTAAACCTCGTGCCCCGGCAGCGCCTTGACCTTCTCGAGCCCGGCGCGTTCGTAGTCCGCCCACGGACTCGCAAACTTCGCCGCCCAGTCGTTGGTGCAGTGGTCGTCGATCACCTTCTTCTGCGCTGCCGACAGCGAAGCGTAGGTCTTCGGGCTCATCAGCCACTGGAAGGTCACGGTGTGGAGCGGCGCGTCCATGTGGTACTTGGTGACCTTGTCGACGCCGAGCAGCGGCACCGATCCCCACGGGAACGTCACCGCCTCGGCGACGCCCTTCTCGATCACATCGCGGACTTCGGTGGCGCTCGCCTGCACGTTGGTGCCGCCGAGCAACGTCACCCATGCGGCGACCGTGCCCTGCGACGGGCGCACCTTCATGCCCTTGATGTCGCCCGGCACCGTGATTTTCTTGTTCTTGGAGTGCCAGGTCAGCGGGTCGAGAATGAAGGAGAAGCAGTATTTGACGTCCTTCATCTCCTTGCCGGCATACTTGCGATACCAGGCGTCGATCGCGCGGATGCCGCCCTTGGCGTCGCCGACCAGGAACGGCAGTTCGCCGGCGGCGATGATCGGGAAGCGGCCGGGCTGATAGCCCGGATTGACGTAGGTGAAGTCGGCGATCCCGTCGCGCGCCATGTCGTAATGGTCGAACGCCTTGCCAAGCTGCTGCGACGGGAAGATCTTGAACTTGATCGTGCCGCCCGAGGCCTTCTCGACCGATGAGCCCCATTCCTCCATTGCCTTCTGCAGCGGATGCGTCGGCGGCACCCAGTGCGAAAGCTTGAGCTCGACGGTCTTGTCCTGCGCGAGCGCCGGCGGCGCGGCGAGCAGGGTGGCGAGCGCCGCGGCGGGCGCAAGCTTCAGCATTGCCGAAAGCGACATGATCCGGGTTCCTCCCTTATGCGCCGCTTTGGGCGCGTTGTTCTGGCGACCGTTGGCTTCATGACCAACTTTCGCTGCGATTCAGCCCCAGAAAGAGGGGGTTGTAAAGCAAGCCGGCCGTTCATTTTCCGGGAAAAAACGTCCCTGGATTCACCGGATTAGTTGGTCTATGGCTTCGCCGCCGCCCGTCGCGTCGCCGGAGGGGATGTGAAAGTCGAAAGCGTCAAACCGCCCAAGCCGGCCGCCGATCCCGCATCGCTGCACAAGAAGATGATGCAGCTGATGTCGAGCCTTTGGGTGACGCACGCCATCGGCTCGTTCGCGCGACTGGGCCTTGCCGATGCGATGGAGGCCGGCGCCGATAACGCCGAAGCGATAGCCAGGCCGCGCGGGCTCGTCGCCGACCGTGTCTATCGGCTGCTTCGCGCGCTCTCGACCTGCGGCATCGTCACCGAAGCGGCCGGCGGACGGTTTGCGCTCACCCCGCTCGGCAGGCTGCTGACCTCGAGCGCACCGAACTCGATGCGCACCTCGGCGGAACTGCTCACCGAATACAACGGAGAGATCTGGAGCAGGCTCGACGGCGCGCTGTCGGGCGGCATCGCCTTCGAGGCGCTGAAAGGCCAGCAGCTGTTCGACTGGCTGCACGCCAATCCGAAAGAGGGCGCGCGCTTCCAGCGCATGATGGTCGAGGTGCACTCACCGGAGACGCCGGCGATCGTCGCGGCTTACGACTTCTCGCAGTTCAAGCACATCGTCGATGTCGGCGGCGGCCATGGCATGCTGCTGTCGGCGATCATCGCGGCGCATCCGGGCGTGCAGGGCACGCTGTTCGATCTTCAGGAAGGCATCGATGCCGCCAAACGCGGCGCGGGCGGCCCGCTGCCGGGCGTGACCCTTATCTCCGGCAACGTGTTCGAGTCCGTGCCGGAGGGCGCGGACGCCTATCTGTTCCGGCATCTGCTGCACGATTACGACGATGACGACTGCCTGAAGATGCTGAAGAACGTGCGCAGAGCGATGAAGCCGGATTCCCGCGTGCTGGTGCTTGAAAAGACCGTGCCGACCGACGACACGCCGGGGCCCGGCCGTTGGCTCGACCTGCACGTGATGCTTTTGACCGGCGGCCGCGAACGCACCGTGCCGGAATACGAAGCGCTGTTCGACGAGGCGGGTCTGCGGCTCAACCGCGTGCTGCCGACCGCGCATCCGGCTGTCGAAGTCATCGAACTGGCCGCCGGGCGGCAGCCTTAAGCGCACATTTCAGAATGAATGCCGTCGAGTATTGCCTGCTGCACGGCCTGAAGGTTTCCGGGCCCGGGCATCCGGCATTGTTGAGCGCGGGCGAGACTCTGAGCTATGGCGCGCTGGTCGCGCGCGTGAGCCAGTATGCGGCGGGGCTGCGCGAGGCCGGCGTCAAGCCGGGCGATCGCGTCGGTATGCTGATGCTCGATACGCCCGATCTGGTGGCGATGCACCAGGCCGCGATGGCGATGGGCGCGATTGCGGTTGCGATGTCGAGCCGCGCGAGCGCGGAGGAACTGCAGAAGATCGTCTCGATCGTGCGGCCGGCGGTGCTGGTGATCGACGTCGAATTCTCCGAGCTGGCGGCGGGCGCGATTGCAGCGGCCTCGCCGCAGACCCGGCTGTTCAGCCGCGACGGCGAGCTTGCCGCCTGGAAGAAGAAGCCTGCCGCGCCGCTCACGCCCGAGTGGCGCGAGCCCGGCGATCCGGCGTTCTGGGTGATGACCTCGGGCACCACCGGCACGCCCAAGGCGGTGGAGCATCACCACCGCAATGTCGGCATCAGCGCGCTGTACTACGAAAAGGTGCTCGGCTGCACCAGGAACGACCGGCTGTTCGCCACCTCGCGTTTCCACTTCGCTTATGCGATCGGCAACATGTTCGCTGCGCTGCGCATGGGCGCGGGCAATATCCTGCTGGAGCGCTGGGCCACCGAAAGAAGCGTCGCAGAAACGGTGGAGCACCTGAAGCCGACCGTTCTGCTCAGCGTGCCCGCGGTCTATCATCGGCTCCTGGAAGCGGGTCTGCCGCAGACGCCGCCGTTCCGCGCCTTGCGGTATTACGTGTCGGCGGGAGAGCGCATGCCGCCGCAGATCTGGAACGCGTGGGAGGCGGCTTCGGGCCATCCGATCCTCGATGGTCTGGGCTGCTCGGAACTGGTCTATATGGTGATCGGCAACGAACCTCAGCGGCGCAGGCCGGGCTCATCCGGGTACGCCATGCCGGGCGTCGAGCTTCGCATCGTCGGCGAGGACGGTGCGGTGATCGAGGCGCCCGATACGTCGGGGCGGCTCGAGGTCCGCATGCCGTCGGTGTGCGAGGGCTACCGTTCTGCGGCCGATCACACAAATCCGCCGGAGCGTCCGCTCGAGCGCTTCAAGCCGGGCGGCTGGTTCGCGACCGGCGATGAATATGCGCGCGACGCCGACGGCTTCTATCATCACCGCGGCCGGACCGGCGACATTCTCCGCGTGTCAGGTCTGTGGGTTGCGCCGTCCGAGATCGAAGATGCACTTGCCGGTGTCGGCTCGATTGCCGAGAGCGCCGCGGTGCTGGGCGAGAACAGCATCGGGCTCGCCGAGATCGTGCTCTATGTCGTGCCCGCGCAGGGCGCGGACGGTGATGCGGTGATGAAGGCCGCGCGCGAGCGTCTTTCGGAAGTGCTGCCGCGCTACAAGCGGCCACGCCGCTTCGAGACCATAACCGACTTGCCGCGCACCGCCACCGGCAAGGTGCAACGGCACAAGCTGCGTGAACGGCTGCGCCGCGAGCACTGAGGCCTTCGATGTCCGAGAATGACGGCACCGATACCGTAATCCGGCGGCGCCACGTCATTTATGTCGAAGGCTATGATCCGCAGGGCGCCGAGGGCTACTACGGGCTGTTTTCGTATTCCTTCAAGCGGTTTCTGAAGAATTGGCCGATTCAGTCCAATGTCGGCGAATTGCAGATCGACTCCGACGACTTCGCGCATTGGGACATCGCCGCGGCGGGACCGAACTGGCGCGTGCTGACGCGCTATGAATTTCTCCGACAGGAACAGATGATCCGCGCCAACATGGCGCAGCCGATGTGGCGTCAGGTGCCGCGCGCGCTCCACTGGATACTGAACTATCTCTATACCGGCACACTGTTCCGCATCTATCGCGCCTCGCACCAGTACGGCCTTGCGGTGACGCATTTCCAGATGCTGCTGATCAACTGGCTCGCGGCGTCCGCGCTCGGCGGATGGCTGGTCGCGTCGCTTGCGGAGCGCTTCGTGCCGATGCCGGAGATCCTGATGTTCGTCATCGGCATCGCGGCGGCGTTCGGCTGCTTCGCGCTGCTGCGGCCGCTCGCCGACAAAATGTTCGTGGTGCAGATCAACAACCACTGGCCGCATCTTCTGCCCTATTCCCGCGGCGAACCGTCCTGCTTCGACCACCATGTCGAGGCCTGCGCGCACCGTCTTGTCGAGGCCGCGCAGGCGAACACCGCCGAGGAGATCGTCGTGGTCGGGCACAGCGGCGGTGGCGTGCTGGCCCCGGCGGTGGTCAAGCGCGCGCTCGAGCTCGATGCGGCGCTCGGCACCCATGGCCCGCGCGTGGTGCTTCTGACGCCCGGCTCGCTGATGCCGGGGATCGGCCTGCACCGCCACGCCACGCGCGTGCGCGCCGACATTCACCGCATCAGCATCGAGCCGTCGATCCTGTGGGTCGACGTGCAGGCGCGGGCCGACGTGCTGAATTTCTACAATTTCGATCCGGTCGAAGGCATCGGCATCGACGCCGGCGCGTGGCGGTGCAATCCGGTGATCTGGATCGTGCGGCTGCGCGACATGCTGACGCCGGAATTCTACAGGAAGAGGCGCTGGGACCTGTTCCGTATGCACTATCAGTTCATCATGGGCAATGACATGCGCGCGCCTTACGAATACATGATGCTGGTGTGCGGGCCGGTGCCGGTCGAGCAGTGGGCGAAGAACGCCGAGCAGACGCTGAAGCGTTTTGCGCCGGATGCAACGTACCGGATGTCTGTCTGACGGTCATGGACTGTTCGTCAAAGGCTTGCGGCTCGCCCGGTACTTGACGATCAATGACAGCATCCACTGGCGTGACAACAGGCGCGGCAGCAGCGCCATCACTTGGTTGTCGAAGCCCGGCACGACGATGCGTTTGTTCCGCATCAGTCCTTTGTAGCCTTCATGCGCCACGCGCTCGGCGGAGCGCGCGAACTTGGGTGGGAAATAGCCGTCCGGCATCCCGGCGCGGGCCTGGAATTCGGTCTCGACTGGGCCGGGGCACAGCGCGGTGACGCGAACGCCTTGGGGCTTGAGCTCCTGGTGCAGCGCTTCGGTGAACGACAGCACGTAGGCTTTGGTTGCGTGATACACGGCCATGCCGGGACCAGGCATGAAGCTTGCCACCGAGGCGACGTTGAGAATGCCGCCCTTGTGCCGGGTCATGCTGTCAATGAAGCGCAATGACAGCTCGGTGAGCACGCGGGCGTTAAGATCGACCATCGCCAGCTGTTCGCTGCGGTCAAGGCTGGTAGCCTCGCCCATCAGGCCGAAGCCCGCATTGTTGACCAGGAATTGCACCTCCAAACCTGCGGCGCGCAGCTCGGCGTCGATTTTCTCGGTTGCTCCGGGTTGCGCAATGTCGGTGATCATCAGGCGCGGTCGCCGGCGGCCACGCGCCTCGATCGCGTCGGCGACGGCCTTGAGCTGGGGCTCGCGGCGCGCCACCAGCACCAGCGCCCGGCCTCGCTCGGCGAAGACGTGTGCCAGCGCAGCGCCAATGCCCGCCGACGCGCCGGTGATCAGCGTGACCGGGGCCGTCATGACGCCTCGAAGCGCCGGCGCTTGCTCGCGCCGACCATCGACAGTATCGCGCGCCGTGGCAAAAGACGCGGCAGCAGGCTCAACACCTTGTTGTCCCTGCCCGGGATGACGACCGGATCGCCTGCGAGAAACCCGGCCATGCCGTGCCGGATCACGTGCTCCATCGGCCGGACCGTCCGGCGGGAAAAATAGCCGACCGGCCGCACGCCGAACTCGGTTTCGACCGGGCCGGGGCACAGCACGGTCACCCGCACGCCGCGCGGCTTCAACTCCTGATGCAGCGCCTGGCTGAACGAGAGCAGATAGGCCTTGGTCGCGTGATAGACGGCCATGCCGGGTCCCGGCACGAAGCCCAGCACCGAAGCGACGTTGAGAATTCCGCCTTTGTGGCGCTCGAGGCTGTCGACGAAACGCAGCGACAGGTCGGTCGCGATCCGCATGTTGAGATCGATCATTGCAAGCTGCTGTGCGCGGTCGATCTCCGCCGCTGAGCCGAGCAGTCCGAAGCCCGCATTGTTGACCACGACCTCCGGTTCGAGCCCCGCGTCCAGCAGCATCCGCGCCAGCCGGTCTCCTGCACCGGGCGATGCCAGATCGAGCGAGACGATGTGCGGGCGCGGGTGCCCGCCCGCCGCGATCCTGTCCGCCACTTCGGCAAGCTGCGGCTCGCGCCGCGCGACGAGGACGAGCCTGTGGTCACGCCCGGCGAACGCCTGCGCCAGCGCCGCGCCGATGCCTCCCGAGGCGCCGGTGATCAGGACGATGGGCTGAAGTGTCGGCATCACGCGGCCCGCTGCGCCGTCATGGGACGGCGAACCGGGCGATGACCTCCTGCGGAATGGGTTTGGCCCGGATCTTTTCCGGATCGTCGGGATTGCGCTCGACCCACACGCGGGTGTCGAAGCACTCGACGCAAAGCTCGCCGTTAAGCGTGAGGTGGTGCTGCACGTCGAAGCTCGAGCGGCGGAACTCGGCCACCTTGGTCTCGAACACCACGTCGTCGCCGAACTTGGTCGGCTTGAGGAAGCGCGCCCGCGTGTCGACCATCGGGTAGCCCTCGAACTTGTAGTGTCGGGTGAACTGATACTTGCTCATGCCGAGCGCCTGCGAGAACAGCGCGGTGGTGCAACTGTCGAACATCGCGAAATAACGCGGGAAGAACACGATGCCCGCCGGATCGCAGTCGCCCCATTCGATGCGGGCCTGCCGCGTGTAGATTATGGTTGCCAAAATGTCACTCCTTAGCGCGGTGCCATGCGCAGCGCGCCGTCGATGCGGATCACCTCGCCGTTGAGATAGGCGCTGCGCACGATGGTCAGCACCAGATCGGCGAATTCGCGCGGCTCGCCGAGCCGCTTCGGGAACGGCACCGACGCGCCGAGACTGTCCTGCGCGGCCTGCGGCAACAATTTCAGCATCGGCGTCGCGAAGATGCCGGGCGCGATCGCCATCACGCGGATGCCGAACTGCGACAGTTCGCGCGCGGCGGGAATGGTCAGTGCGGCGATGCCGCCCTTGGAGGCGGCGTAGGCCGGCTGGCCGATCTGGCCTTCATAGGCGGCGACCGAGGCGGTCGAGACGATCACACCGCGCTCGCCGTCGGCCAATGGCTCGAGCGTCTGCATCTCGGCAGCGCAGAGCCGCATCATGTTGAAGGTGCCGATGAGATTGATCGCGATCACCTTCTCGAATTCCGGCAGCGGCATCGGTCCGTCGCGGCCGACGATGCGCCGGGCGGGTCCGATGCCGGCGCAATTGATCAGGATGCGCGGGGCACCGTGCTTGTCGCGCGCCTCTTGCAGCGCGGCGACCGCGCCGTCGGCGCTGGTGACGTCGCAGCGCACGGCGATGCCGCCGATCTTTCCGGCAATACCCTTCGCGCCGTCCAGATTGACGTCGAGACAGGCGACCTTGGCGCCGGCCTTGGCCAGCGCGGCCGCGGTCTCGGCGCCGAGACCGGACGCGGCCCCGGTGACGATGGCGGCGTGTCCTTTGGGATCCATGAAGCTCAGTTCCGTTCGTCGATGGCGATGATGTTGGCGGATTTCGCCGGACTATAAAGCTCATCCACCAAAGCCTTGCGCCGCGTCAACACCGCGCGCTGGTTGATCGAGCCTTTATCGGTGGCTTCGCCGGCATCGAGCGAGGGCGGCTCCGCCATCAGGATCATGCGGCACAGGCGTGTGGAGCTGCCCGCGCTTTGCTTCGCCAGCGCGTTGAGGCGGCGGCGGAACTCGTCGCGCAGCTTCGGGTCGCCCAGCACCGCGGCAGGCGGCGCATCGGCGGCCGCGCCTGCGAACTTCCGGCAGGCCTCCACGTCCGGAAACACCAGCACCGTGAGATCGTCGCGGTCGGCACCCGCGATCACCGCATCGCGAACCAGCGGCGCGCAGTGATCGACGAATTGCGCCCGCAACGCCCCGGCGCTGACCCAGGTGCCGCTCGCAAGCTTGAAATCCTCGGCAAGCCGGCCGTCGAACAGAAGCCCCAGGCTCGGCTCATCCGGATCGACGAATTTCAGCGCGTCGCCGATCTTGTAGAAGCCTTCCTCGTCGAAGGCCTCGCGGGTGAGGTCGGGTCTGCGCCAGTAGCCCGGCGTGATGTTCGGGCCGCGAAACCGGCATTCCAGCTTGCCTTCGTTCGGCACCAGCTTCATCTCGACGCCGGGCGGCGGCACGCCGATGTTGCCCGGCCGGGGAGAGTCCGAGTTCAAGGCGATCGCCAGCGGAGCTGTTTCAGTGGAGCCGGAACTGGACAGAAAGATGATCCGCTCGCCGCAGGTCGCGACGGCGAGCTCCTGCAATTCGTCCCAGGCGTATTGCTGCAGGCTCGCGCCGGCATAGAACAGCACCTTGAGGCGGCTGAAGAAGTTCTTGCGCAGCTCGGCATCGGAACGCAGATAGGGCAGCAGCGCCTCAAAACCCTTCGGCACGTTGAAATAGATGGTCGGCGCAATCTCTTTGAGGTTGCGGACCGTGGCCGCAATCGCGCCCGGCAGCGGCTTGCCCTCGTCGATATAGAGCGAGCCGCCATTGGACAGGATCAGGCTGAAGTTGTGATTGCTGCCGAACGTGTGGTTCCACGGCAGCCAGTCGACGATCACGGGCGGTTCGTCGCGGACGAAACGAAGGCCCGCGCTCGCCATCGACTGATTGGAGCACAGCATGCGCTGGGTGTTGATGACGCCCTTCGGATATCCGGTGGAGCCCGAGGTGAACAGGAATTTGGCGATGGTGTCCGGCCCGACCCTGGCGTGGGCGGCGTCGACCGCGGCGGTCGGCTCGGTCATCACGAGATCGGCGAACGACGTGGTCGGGCGGCTGCCGAGCGGATTGGCCGCCGTGATAATCTCGGTGCCGATCGGCACGGCGGCATCGACGGCGCGGGCAAACGGCTTGCCGTCGGTTGCATAGACGAGCCCGGGCGTCAGTGTCTCGACAATCGACTTGAGCTTGCCGAAATCGGTCGACACCAGCGAATAGGGTACCGAGATCGGCGCATAGGGAATCCCGGTCATCATCGCAGCAAGTGCCAGGAGCGCGTGCTCGATGTCGTTGCCGGAGAGGATGACGATCGGCCGCTCCGGCGAAAGCCTGCGTTCCAGCAGCGCCTGCGCGATGCATCGCACCTGCAACAGCGCGTCGGCATAGGTGAGCTTGCGCCACGAGCCGTCGGCTGAGCGCTGCGCCAGGAACACGCGATCCGGCGCGGCCTTGGCCCACTGCTCCAGCCGCTGCGTGATCTTGTCGGGATAGGGTTCGAGCGGGTGCGGCGAGCGCAGGTAAAGCGTGCCGGCGGGTTTGCGTTCGACCAGGACGTCGGAAGGCCCCAGCCGCACCGGCCGCAACGGCGCGGTGGCGGCACTCGCATTGCGCATCGCTTCAGCCATGCTTCACCCCCGAAGCACCTTCTTGCCGCGCTTTTCCAGAAAATCTTTCAGTCGCGCCTTGGCCTCGTCGCTGCCCTGCGCGATCGCCGCCATCAGCGACTCCGTGACATAGCCGCTCGCGGGATCGCCCTCGGCGATGCGTGGCAGCACATGCATGACCGCAAAGTTTGTCAGCGAGGTATTTTCGGCGATGCGCCCGGCCAGCTCGATGCCCTTGGCGAGGCCCTTGCCGTTTCCGACCAGATGATGCGACAGGCCCATCGCCTGGCCTTCCTCGGCGCCGTAGGTGCGGCCGGTCAGCATCATCTCCTGCATCCGCGACACGCCGATCAGCCGCGGCAGCCGCACCGACGCGCCGCCGCCGACATAGATGCCACGCGTGCCTTCCGGCAGCGCGTAGTAGGTGGATTTCTCGGCGACGCGCACATGGGCTGCGGCGGCAAGCTCGAGCCCGCCGCCGACCACCGCGCCGTGCAGCACGGCGACGACCGGCACCCGGCCAAACTCGATGTGCTGGAACGCGCGGTGCCATGACGCCGAATGTTCGACGCCTTCGGCGGTGTTGCGCTCGGTGAGTTCGGAAAGATCGAGGCCCGCGGAGAAGTGCTCGCCTTCGCCGTTGAGCACGACAGCCCGGATGTCCTTCGGCAGGGCCTGGAAGAACGCCGCGAGGCCTTCGACCATCGTGTCGTTGAGCGCGTTGCGCTTCTGTGGGCGCTTCAGCGTGACGATGGCGACGGCGCCGCGCCGCTCGGCTGCGAGCGAAGGCGGCAGCCCGGGCGCGAAGCGGGCCGGTTTTCCGGTTTTTGTCGTCCTGGTCTCCTTGGCCATCGGCGTCCCAAAATCCGTTGTCCTGGTCAACAATATGGGAGTCTTGCGGCGTCCGGCCGGGCCGGTCAAGCGGGGTGCGGCCGTGTCCCGGATGCGGTGCAGCGTGAAGCGAAGCGGAACGCTGAACCGCTGATCCGGGACCGTACCAGACACCGCCTTTGGAACGGTCCCGGGTCTGCAGCGCATCACTCCGTGCTGACGCACTGCGTGCTGCGCTGCGCCCGGGACACGGCAGCTTAAAGCACCTCGTGGACCTGGATGGTGACCTGCCGGTTGGCGCGGGCGCCATAGCCGATGGCGAGGATGCGGTTGAGCCAGGCGGCGCCTGCATCCGAGGTTTCGAACCGCATCGCGGTGCGGAAATAGTAGCGGGACGGATCGACCGTCTCGTCGCGGGCCAGCGCCGCCATCACGTCGGGCGGGCCGTGGCGATAGCCTTCGGCGTTGACCAGGACGAGCCCGCCGGCCTCGGTCTCGATGGTGTAGCGCGCGGTCAGGTGGACCACGCCGTCGCTGCGCACGATCTGCCAGTCGGCGCCGCCGGGCAGCACCTTGCCCCTGAGCTTCGGGCCTTCGACCGTGCCGCCCTGGATGTCGATGATGCGGCGTTCGCCATAGGGCGTCCCGCCGAGCATCTGGATGCCGCCGAGCGGCGAGGTGATGGTGAAGATCGGCTGGTCGGATACGAGCGGCATGGTTGTTTGACCCCGGCAGTGGCGGCTCCTAAATTCGCCCACGAAATCGCCGCGCGATCAATGCGGCCGGCACGGTTTGTTGCCGTTCAGGGAGTGCTCCCCATGCCCGAAGCCTTCATCTGCGACGCCGTCCGCACGCCGATCGGCCGCTATGCCGGGGGCCTCGCCAGGGTGCGGACCGACGATCTTGCGGCGGTGCCGCTCAGGGCGCTGATGAAGCGGCATCCGGGCGTCGATTGGGCCGCGCTCGACGAGGTGTATTTCGGCTGCGCCAACCAGGCCGGCGAGGACAACCGCAACGTCGCGCGCATGGCGCTGCTGCTGGCGGGTCTTCCGGACGCGGTGCCGGGCATCACCGTCAACCGGCTGTGCTCGTCGGGCTTGAACGCGGTCGGACTGGCGGCGGCAAGCATTCGCGCCGGCGAAACCGATTTCGCGATCGCGGGCGGCGTCGAGTCGATGACCCGCGCGCCGCTGGTGATGGGCAAGGCGCAGGAGGCGTTTCAGCGCAGCGCCGCGGTCGAGGACACGACCATCGGCTGGCGCTTCATCAATCCGCTGATGAAGAAGCAGTACGGGGTCGACGCGATGCCGG
>Ga0247825_10000845_pt1 | contig 19850 bp, 21 predicted proteins | sample 13C_Vanillin_Day_FD_194413 | JGI IMG/M metagenome (GOLD analysis project Ga0247825, IMG submission 194413) | Soil microbial communities from agricultural site in Penn Yan, New York, United States - 13C_Vanillin_Day48 | ecosystem: Environmental > Terrestrial > Soil > Agricultural land | place...
CGGTCGTTCGCCTCCTGCAGGTCCGCCTAAAGGCGGACACTACGTCGGTCATGAAGGTGGACACTACGACGGCATTTGTTACCCGAGCAGAACTGAGTCGCAGCCTCAGCGTGCTGTGGCCGACGATGGCGCTTGTTGTCGCGATGATTCCGCTCGGCTGCTATGTTCCCTCCGCCGCATATCTCACCTGGATGATGCGCCGCCACGGCGGATACAGCTGGCTGCTGTCCGCCGCGTACGGCGCTGGCGTCGCCGTCGCGTTTTTCCTCGTGTTCGATCTATGGTTCCGTGTGCCGTTGGCCAAAGGCCCCCTCGAAGCCGCTCTCGGGCTCTATTGAGCGATGGGATTCTTCGGCTTCCTTTATCCCTGGGGCGTGATACTGCAGGTGCTCGCGCTCGCGCACTTCGTCCGGCGCCGGCCCGACAACTTCTGGCTGTTGGTCATGTTCTTGGGCGGCCCGCCGGGAGCGCTGTTCTACCTGGCCGTGGAGGGCCTGCCGGATCTGTCGCTGCTGCGGCAGTCGCTCGACTCCTATGGCCGCAAGAAGCGCATCCGGCACCTCGAAGCGCTGGTGCTCGAGAACCCGGCGCCGGGTAACTACGAGGAGCTCGCCGACCTCTATCTCGACGAACAGAAGTTCGCCCGCGCGCGCGAGTGTTACGACAACGTGCTGGCGCGCCCCGGCGATTATCTCGACGCGCGGTATCGCCGCGCGATTGCCGCGCTGCATCTCAACGACGCCGCCGCGGCACGCGAGGACCTGGAGGAGGTCGTCGCCCGCGAGCCGAGGTACGACTCGCATCGCGCGCTGGCGCTCCTCGCGCACGCGTGCGCGCAGACGGGAGACGTCCAGCGGGCGGATGCGCTCTTCGCGCAGGTGACGGAGTCGTCCACGCTGCCGGAGACCTATTACAACTACGCGAGCTTCCTCGCCGCGCAGGGCCGCACCGACGAAGCGCGCAGCTGGGCGCAGCGGATCGTGACCCGCCGCGACAGCATGCCGCTCTACCTGCGGCGGCGCGAACGTCCCTGGTTCAAGAAGGCGAAGGCGCTGTTGAAGCGCATGCCAAAGGCAGGCTTGAGGCCGATGGCCTAAGGCCTAAGGGAAGACCGAAGCACCCTCCGAATGGTCGATCTCACCCCGCTCCTCGACGGCTTTGCGGTTGCCGTCACGCCCTATCACCTCGCCCTGATGGTCGGCGGCGTGCTGCTCGGCATCCTCGTCGGCGTGCTGCCCGGACTTGGCGCGCCGAACGGCGTCACGCTGCTGATGCCGCTGACCTTCAGCATGGAGCCGATCGGAGGCATCATCGTCCTCTCGTCGATGTACTGGGGCGCGCTGTTTGGCGGATCGACGACGTCGATTCTGTTCAACATTCCGGGCGAGCCCTCGTCTGTGGCGACAACGTTCGACGGCTATCCGCTGGCGAAGCAGGGGCGCGCCGCGGAGGCGCTGGCCACCGCGTTCATGGCTGCCGGTTTCGGCGCGCTGGCGGGAGTCGTCGTCGTGACGCTCATCGCCGATTCGATTGCCGGGATCGCGCTGCGCTTCTCGTCTCCGGAGTACTTCGCCGTCTATCTCCTGGCGTTTTGCAGCTTCGTCGGCATGGGCGGGAGCCATCCGGCGAAGACCGCGATCTCGCTGCTCCTCGGGCTGGCGCTCGCGGCGGTCGGCTTCGACACCGTGTCCGGCGAGGTGCGGCTGACGTTCGGCAGCGACGAGCTGGTCCGCGGCATTCCGTTTCTCGTCGCGGTCATCGGGCTGTTCGGCATCGGCGAGATTCTCGTCACGGTGGAGCAGGGGCTGCGCTTCGAGGGGGTGCACGCACGCGTCGGCCTGCGCGACGTGCTCGGCAGCGTACGGCAGATGCCGCGCTATGCGTGGGCGCTCGTGCGCTCGACGGTGATCGGCTGCTGGATGGGGATCACGCCCGGCGGTCCCACCGCTGCGTCGTTCATGTCATACGGCGTGGCGCGGCGGTTCTCGCGGCGTCAGGCGAACTTCGGACGCGGAGAAATTGAAGGCGTTGTCTCGCCGGAAGCGGCCGATCACTCGGCCGGCGTCTCGGCGCTGCTGCCGATGCTGGCGCTTGGCGTGCCCGGTTCGGCGACGGCTGCCGTGATGATGGGCGGGCTGATGATCTGGGGTCTGCAGCCCGGCCCGCTGCTGTTCGTCGAGCAGCGCGAGTTTGTCTGGGGATTGATCGCGTCGATGTACGTCGCCAACGTCGTGGCCGTCATCCTCGTGCTGGCGACGGTGCCGTTCTTCGCGTCGATCCTGCGGATTCCGTTTTCGATCATCGGTCCGCTGATCATCGTCACGTGTCTGACCGGGGCCTACACGGTGGCGAGCAGCCTGTTCGACGTGGTGCTGGCGCTGGTATTCGGCGCGGTGGGCTACGTGTTCAAGAAGCTGGATTACCCCGTGGCGCCGCTGGTCCTGGCGCTGGTGCTCGGCGATCGCGCCGAAGTGGCGTTCCGGCAGTCGATGATTCTGAGCGGCGGATCGCTGGGCGTGTTCTGGAGCAACCCGATCGCGGCAACGCTGTCGACGCTGGCGATCGTCATCGCCGTGTTCCCGTTCGTCGCGCGGCTGCGACGTATTCGCTCGTAGTGTCCGGGCGCCTTTAGGCGGACCTGACGCCGCCGCAAGCCTGACTACTTGCTGATCGTGGCCTGCACGCGGTCGGCGGCGTCGCGGGCGCGGGCCTTCGCCTCGGGTTCCCAGCTGCTCTTGTCCGCATAGATCAGGAGCAGTCCCATCGCTTTGGCCTTGGCCTGGATGTCCGCCACGTCGATGCCGATCTTCTCCACGGCGGCCACGGCCATCATCCGCACTTCCATTCCGCCGATGGCCGCGGCCGAATCCAGCGGTTCTTTCAACAGCTCGATGGCGTCTTGAGACGCCGCGGAGTTCAGTTTTCCGACCACGGCCTGCACGAGCGCATTGATTGCCGGCATGCGCACGCCGTTGACACCGCTGCGCATCGGCGGCCGCAGAACGGCGACCGCGGCAGATGCGAGACTCGGATCGGCCGGGTTTCGCGTGATGCTGTTGAGAGCGTCGATCGTGGCGTTGCGAATCTCGCCCTGACTGGAGTTCAGTGGCTCGGTAAACGCATTCACCGCAGTAAGTTTGACCTTCGCGTCCGCCGTGCTGTTCGCGATCTCGGCGATCGCGTACACGGCTGGCATGCGGATGTGATCGGACGAACTGCCAACCGGCTGACGGAGCAACTCGAGCGCCTTCAGCTTTACGTCGGCATCGGGCCTCGCGAGCGCAATCAACCGGACGCGATGCATGGCGTCGACGCGCGTACGCGTATCCCCGCTCCCGACTTTGCTCGAGAGCGTAGTCAGTTCCGCGAGGGCCCTCGCCAGGTCTGCCTGCGCGAGCGCGGGCGACGCGGTCGCGACGGCGAGCACCCATCCGGCAGCAATCCATCGACGCATATAAAGCACCTCGGTCTTTAAGGCTGAGCTGGGTGCAGTATAGATGGAATGCGTCAGTTCGGCGACGCGGAGAGTGCGGAGAACAGATACGCAATCACGCCCGACTGCCACGCCAGTCCATAGCCGAAGGCGCACACGGCACAGGCGGCGACGAAGTCGAGCCATTCCGGTAGTCGCGATGTGCGCACCACTGGCCGCATGCTGGGGCTGGCCTTTTCGATCCTTGGCGACGCGCCGACTCCGCGGTATCGACATGGATCTACACGATCACCAGAAACCCATGCCGTGAAGTGTAACCAATCCCGGTCGACGATTAGCCTACAATCCGGCCATGCGTCGCTTCGCACCCATCGCGCTGGTCGTGGGCATCATGGCGTATCAGACGCCGGCGCCCGCGCAGCAGAAACCCCAGGACGCGCGGGAGTGGATCCAGCTGTTCAACGGCCGCGACCTGGCTGACTGGACGATCAAGTTCTCGAAGCACGACCTCGGCGAGAACTTCCGCAACACGTTCCGCGTGGCGGACGGGCTGCTGCAAGTCCGCTACGACCAGTGGCCGTCGTTCAACGGCGAGTTTGGCCACATCTTCTACAAGGATCCGTTTTCGTATTACCTGCTTGCCGCGGAGTATCGCTTCGTTGGCGAACAGGTGGCCGGCGCGCCCGCCTGGGCGATCCGGAACAACGGGCTGATGCTGCACAGCCCGCATCCGCGGACGATGCTGAAGGATCAGGATTTCCCGATCGCGCTCGAGATCCAGCTGCTCGGCGGGCTCGGCAAGGGGCCGCGGACGACGGCGAACCTCTGCACGCCGGGCGCTCACGTCGTCATGAACGGTCAGCTGCACACGCCGCATTGCACCAACTCCACGTCGGCGACCTACGACGGTGATCAGTGGGTGCGTGTCGAAGTGCTCGTCCACGGCGACGAGCTGGTGCGGCACACGATCGATGGGAAGACGGTGCTCGAGTACTCGAAGCCGCAGATCGGCGGCGGCGGCGTGGCGCCGGTCGATCCGGCGGTCAAAGTGGACGGCACGCCAATGACCGGCGGGTACATCTCGCTGCAGGCGGAGACGGCACCGATCGATTTCCGCAAGGTCGAGCTGCTGAATCTGGAAGGGTGCATGGATCAACGCTCGTCCAGCTATAAGGCTTACTTCGTCAAGTCGAACCCGGCGATGTGCCGGAGGTAGCGGAGGGGGCGGAGGGCACGGTTTCACAGGAGGAACGAAGGAACGGAGTTTTCTTTAACCACGAAGGCCACGAAGATCACGAAGAGAGTGGCCGTTCGATTGGCCGCCGAAGGCGGCCTGCCGCGATGTACGAGAACGCAAATACAAGCCGCCGATGGCGCCAGAGCGGTTTGTATTTGCGTTCTCGTACATCGCGGCTGTCGGCGCGCTGTGCGCGCCGACCAATCGAACGGCCTCTCCGTTCGTCTCCGTTTCTCCGTTCCTCCTGTGAAACCGTTATCTCCGCAGCCTTCGTTACCTCAGCGACTTCGCTGCCTTCGCAATCTCAGCGTCCGCGCGGTATAGCATTGATCCGCCACCAAGGAGAGTGACGGAATGCCGGATCGCGACATCATTCAGGAACGCGGGCGCTCGCTCGAGGACGACTACTTCAGGAAGAAGGATCGGGAACTGGTCGAAAAGATCCAGCGTGCGGCGGACGCCGACCGCGCGCGCGCGGACGTCGGCCGCGCCGCCGGGCTCTCCGATCCCGCGCTGGCGCAGGAGCTTCTCGACCTCGGCTTCACCGCGGAGACCGTGACGCTGCTGCCGATCGTGCCGATTCTGCAGATGGCGTGGGCCGAAGGCGGCGTCAGCGAGTCCGAGCGCGAGTTGATCGTGCGCTTTGCCAGAGGCCGCGGGATTACGGAAGGAAGCCCCGCGGATCAGCAGCTCACGTCGTGGCTGGTGAGCCGGCCCGGCGAGGCGGTGTTCGCGCGCGCCGGCCGTCTCATTCGCGCGGTGCTCGACTCGGGATCCGACTCGGGTTTGAATGCGGACGATCTCGTTGCCTATGCGGAGAAGATCGCATCGGCATCCGGCGGCGTGTTCGGGATCGGAAAGATTTCCTCCGAAGAACGCAAGCTGCTCTCCGGGCTTGCCGCAGACCTGAAGGGGCGTCAAAGGTAGAATCCGGGCCGCATACAGGAGGGTCTATGCATCGATTGGCATGCCTCGTTGCCGTAGTGGTGTTGGCTGGCTGTGCCCGAACCGCGAACGTGGCGCAGGAACAGGACGCGCTGATGGCGAAAGATCGCGAGTGGTCCGGCGTCACGAAGGACGCCGACAAGTTCGTGTCCTACTTCGCGTCCGACGCCACCATTTATGGTCCCGGCTCGCCGGCCATTACAGGCTCTGACAACGTGCGCAAGGCGTACGCCGAGATGTCGGCCGCGCCAGGCTTTGCGCTGTCGTGGACGCCGACGAAGGCGGTCGTCGCCTCGGGCGGTGATCTCGGCTACACCGCCGGCACGTACGAGATGTCGACGGCCGGTGGAAGCGAGAAGGGGAAATACGTCACCACCTGGAAAAAGGAGAACGGCGAGTGGAAGGTGGTCGAGGATATCTTCAATGCCGACTCCGCGCCAGCGACAGCGGCCAGCTCGCACGTCGTGATGCCGCCGGCTGACTTGAAATGGGGCGACCCGCCGCCCAGTCTGCCCGCCGGCGCGAGGCTGGCGGTTGTTTCTGGAGATCCGTCGCAGGCGCAGCCGTTCGTCGTGCGCCTGCAGACACCAGCCGGCTATAAGATCGCGCCCCACTGGCATCCGGGAACGGAAAACGTGACCGTGCTGTCAGGGACCGTGGCGGTTGGAATGGGCGAGCAGTTCGACGAGAGCAAGATGGCGCAGCTCGCTGCCGGCGGCTACGGGTCGCTCCCCGCGGAGATGCGCCACTATTTCATGTCGAAAACGGCGGCCACCATCCAGGTTCATGGCATGGGCCCGTTTGTCGTGAACTACGTCAATCCGGCCGACGACCCGAGCAAGCAGCCGAAGTAGTTGGCAACGATCGTTGGCATTGCCGGAAGCCTCCGGCGCGGTTCCTACAATCTGATGCTCCTGCGCGCCGCGGCTGCCGCGGTGCCGCAGGAGACGACGCTCGAGATCGGATCGATACGTGAGTTCCCTCTGTACAACGCCGATCTCGAGAGCGAACAGGGCGTTCCGCCGGCGGTCCAGCAGCTGAAAGATCAGATCGCGGCGGCGGACGGGCTGCTGATCGCCACGCCCGAATACAACAACTCGATGCCGGGCGTTCTCAAGAACGCGATCGACTGGCTGTCGCGGCCGCCGGCCGACATCCCGCGTGTCTTCCGCGGATTGCCGCTCGGGTTCATCGGCGCCACGCCGGGAATGGGCGGCACCCTGTTGTCGCAGGCCGCCTGGCTTCCGGTCTGGCGGATCCTCGGCGTCGTCCCGTTCTTCGGGGGGCGCGTCATTGTCTCCGGCGCGGCGAAGGTGTTTGACGAGGCGGGGAAGATTGCGGATCCGGCAACGGATGCACGCGTCCGCGAATATGTCGAAGCCTTCGCGGCGTTCGTTCAGCGTCACAAGCGCGGTCAATCCGGCTGAAGCCGGACTCCACGTCACAAGCGCGGTCAATCCGGCTGAAGCCGGACTCCACGTGGAGTCCAGCTTTAGCTGGATTTACTGGTGCTTGACACTTATTTTAGTTTGATCTAAATTAATCACCGATGGATGCCGCGCTGATTTCAGCTATCGGGTCGCCCCGGCGCCGCGAGATTCTGCGGCTGCTGTGGGACCAGGAGCTGACGGCCGGCGCCATTCACCAGGCCATGCCGGATGTCACCTTCGGCGCGGTCTCGCTCCAGCTCAAGGTGCTCGCCGACGCCGGGCTCGTCGAGTCGCGCCCCGACGCGCAGTTCCGCGTCTATAAGGTCCGCCGCGATGCGCTTGGGCCGGTCGCCGCGATGCTGGAAGAGATGTGGACCGACGCGCTGTGGCATCTGAAGCTCAAAGCGGAGTTGAAGGAAAGCCGACGCGGCCCACGGCCGCGCCGACGAACCCGTCCCAGCACCGTAGCTTCCGCCTTAAGGCGGAAGCCACATGAAACGAAGGGAAAGAAGAGATGATTGCCTCCACCGTTCGCCTCGACCGGACCATCGTCATTCGCGCACGGCCGGCGACCGTGTTCGAGTTCTTCACCAGGACGCCGGACTGGGCCGCATGGTGGGGCGCCGGTTCGACGATCGACGCACGGCCGGGGGGACACCTGCTGATTCGTCACGCGAACGGCGTCGAGGTGACCGGCGAGGTCATCGACGTCCACGCTCCCGAGCGCATCGTCTTCACCTACGGGTATGCCAGCGGCAAGCCGATACCGCCAAACGGTTCACAGGTCACGATCCGGCTCGACGGTCACCCGGCAGGCACGCTGCTGCAGCTGACGCACGAGTTCTCCGACGCCGAGCAGCGCGACCATCACGTGCAGGGGTGGAGGTTCCAGCTCTCGCTGTTTGCCAACGCGGTCGCGAACAAGATCAATGCGCACGCCGCCGAGACGGTCGATCGCTGGTTCGCCGCCTGGAGCGATCCGCAGACGGCCTCACGCGAGGCGACGTTGGACGCAATTAGCACGAAGGACATGCAGTTCTACGATCGATTCAGCTCCATGGCTGGCGAGGAAGATGTGAAGGCGCACCTTGCGGCGGTGCACAAGTTCATGCCGGGAATGCGGCTCGAGCGGCGCGGCGATGTCCGTCATTGCCAGTCGCACGTGCTCGCAGATTGGGTTGCGCTCGGCGCGGACGGCCAGGAACGCGGCCGCGGCACGAATCTGTTCGTGCTCGATCCGGACGGCAGGATTGCGCAGGTTACGGGTTTCTGGGCGTGAGGCCGCACGGAATCGCGTCGGGGGTCTTGCCGGGGCATTGCTCCGGCCAGACCTGAAACGCGACCCGGCCCTCGATGCGGTGATCCTCGATACGCTGCCGCCCTTCGCCCCGCGTGAGCCACTCGGCAAAGCGCGCAGCAGTTTCGCCGTCCTTTGGATGAATCACCGCGTACGTGTTCAGCAGCAGGTCGTCGCCCTCCGACACGATCGCCAGGTCGAGCTGCTTTTCAAGCTGCCAGAACGTCGCCTCGTCGCTGAGCGTGTATGCGTGCATTTCGTGCGCCTGGCGCAAGGTGGTGGCCATGCCCTGGCCGCTGACGAGCAGCCGGCCGGCAGGCGGAGCCGCGCCGGCCTGCTTCCACAGGATCTGTTCCCGCTCATGCGTGCCCGATCCGTCGCCACGCGAGACAAAATCGACCGGCGCCCGCGCGATTCGTCGAAACGCGGCGAGCACGTTGGTCGTCTCCTTCACGCCCGCGGGATCGGCAGGCGCCCCGACCAGAACGAAGCGATTGAAGGCAAGTTTCTGATACGACCAGTCCGGATGAGCGGCCAGATACCGCGCCTCGGTCGCCGGCGCATGGCTGATCACCAGGTCGACGATCCCGTCCTTCAACATCTCGAGCGCACGTCCGCTTCCAGCGGCGTGCACCCGCACGGTCGCCGTGTCGAAGTGTGGAAGCAGCGCTTCGAGCAAGCCCGAGTTCTGGACGCTCGTCGTCGTCGCGATATCGAGCGTGCGCGGTTGCTCCGACTGCTGCGCGCATCCGAGAGCCAAACCGGCAAAAATCGTACAGACGAGTCGCCTTAAGTTGCGCGTATTCATGGACGTAGGATAACTACGCTCGTGGACGCGCCGCGGTTCATCGACGGTGCCCATAGCTCCATCAACGCAATCGATTGGACGCCGCGCGCGATCGAGGTGATTCTCGGCGACATGCTCCGTTCGTACCGAACATTGGGACTTCTGCTGGTGATGACGCTGCTGGTCCCTGTCTCGTCCCGCGCGCAAGTTGGTGCCGGGCAGGTGACAGGCACCATCATCGACATGCAGCGCGCCCCTGCCCCCGGTGCCACTGTAACAGCGACGCGCGTCCGAAATGGAGCGGTGCGAACCGTCGTCTCGTCCTCGTCCGGCGACTACACGTTGCCTGCTCTCGCGCCGGGCGAGTATCGGATCGAGGTCGAGCTCTCCGGTTTTCGGCCGATTCGCCGCGAAGGCGTTCGTGTCGAGACAGGCGAAACGATACGTCTGGATTTCACTCTGGTGGTCGGGACGCTCACCGATGCGACCACAGTTACGGCCGATGCCCCGGTGCTGCGCGCGACCGCGAGCCTGGGTCAGATCATCTCCGAGGAGAAGGTCGAGGCGCTGCCGCTGAACGGCCGCAGTTTCATTACGCTCGCCTCGCTGGTCCCCGGCGTGGCTGTCCCGCCCGCGTCGCCGCTGCCGCGCATCAATGGCGGACGTCCCCGCACGAACGAGTACCTGTTCGACGGCATCTCGGTGCTGCAGCCGGAGCCCGGACAGGTCGCCTACTTCCCGGTCGTCGATTCGATCCAGGAATTCAAGATCGAAACGAACAGCCCGCCCGCTGAATTCGGCCGCTTCAACGGCGGCGTCGTCAACCTGACGACGCGCAGCGGATCGAACGAGTTTCGCGGCACCGCGTTCGAGTTCTTCCGCGACGAGGCGTTGAACGCGCGCAACTTCTTCGCGCCGTCGCCGGCCCCGAAGCCGGTGTTCCGGCGCAATCAGTTCGGCGGCGTCGCCGGCGGTCCGTTGCAGCGGGATCGGACGTTCTTTTTCGTCGACTATCAGGGCCAGCGGCAGGAGATCGGACGCACGGTGACGTCAACCGTCCCGACGCTGCTGCAGCGTCAGGGTGTGTTCACCGAGCCGATTGGTGGAACCGCTCCGCGGATCTTCGATCCGGCGACCACGGTTCCGAACGGCAGCGGTGGGTTCGTTCGCACGCCGTTCGCTGACGGCAGGATTCCATTTGCGCGAATAGATCCCGTCGCCCTTGCGCTGCTGAACCGTTATCCCGAGCCGACGTCCGCGGGCACGGCCAACAACTTTCGGCGGACGGCGCCGGAAGTGAATGACCAGAATCAGTGGACCGTCCGTCTCGACCACCGTTTCAGGAATAACCAGGATTCGCTGTTCGGCCGCCTCACGAACCTCCGCGATCGCTTCACCCCGGTGACACCACTGCCGGATGGCAGCGGGGTGACGACCGGCACGCTGGGACCGCAGGAGACCGTATCGTGGGCGCTGGCCACCAACTACCAGCGCACGTTTTCGAGCACGCTGCTCAACGAGCTCCGCGTCGGCGACACTCGCCGTCAGGTCACCCGCGCCGCGGCGCAGCTTGCCACCACGGCGGGATCTGCGCTCAGCATTCCGGGTATCCCGTCGGGGGCCCAGTTCCCCAACACGCTGCCGACCTTTCTCATCAGCGGTTACACCCAGCTCGGATCGCCGCCGAACACGGCGACTGACTTCAGGACCAGCGTCAGCCAGATCGCTGACACGCTGACATGGGTGAAGGGCCGTCACACGATCAAGGCGGGCTTCGACTGGCGCTGGCAACGGCTCAACGTCATCCAGCCGCCGTCGCCGACTGGCGCCTTCACCTTCAACCAGCTCGGGAGCGATCAGCCCGGCGTCACCAATACAGGAACGTCGCTGGCCAGTTTCCTGCTCGGGCAGGTGGAGAGCTTCTCTATCGACCTGCAGACGTCCGAGATTGCGGAGCGGGCACGGTTTCAGGAGTATTTCGTTCAGGACGACTGGAAAGTCGGCGAACGTCTCACGGTCACCCCCGGATTGCGCTACACGCTGAACTTTCCATCCACCGAGATCAACGGGCAGACCGCGGTGTTCGATCTCGAACGTCAGGTGCTGACGTATCCGGGAACCGAGCCCGTGCGTCCGCTCAAGAAGGACAACTTCGGCCCACGGCTTGGCCTGGCGTATCGGGCGACCGATCGCACGCTGGTCAGCGCCGGGTACGGCATGGTCTGGATCGAGATGGCTGGAATCACGACGCCGTTCACGACGCCGACGTTTCCGTTCCTGCAGACGGTGACGCAGCGGGCGCTGGACACTCTGAATCCCGCATTCCTGCTGCAGAACGGGCCGTCGGTCGCGCCGCTCGAGCCAACGCCGCTCGCTGGGCTCGGACAGGGCGTCTTCTCGGTCGCCAGCGACCTCGGCTCGGGATACGTGCAGCAGTGGAATACCTCCGTGCAGCGCGAGCTGACGAGGGATGTGTCCGTTGAACTCGCGTATGTCGGTTCAAAGATCACGCACGTTGGCATCCCGGATACCAACCTGAATCAGTTGACTCTGGAGCAGCTCGCGCTTGGCAACTCATTGCTGACGCGCGTGCCGAATCCCTACTTCGGTGTGATTCCGAGGTCCTCGTCGCTCGGCGAGCCGACGATTACCGTCGCGCAGCTGCTCAGGCCGTATCCGCAGTACACGACCGTCAGCCTCTATCGGAACAACGTCGGCAACACCAACTACCACGGGCTGACGGCGAAGGTGGAGCAGCGCTTCGCGCACGGCTTCAGCTACCTGGTGAGCTACACGCGCTCGCGCCTGATGGACGATGCCTCGTCGGTGTTCGATGCGTCAGTGCTGACCGGACCGGTGGCGAACTATCCAGTGGCGGACAGCTTCGATCGGCGCCGCGAGCGTGACTATTCGACCGGCGACATCCCGCACGTCTTTGTCGCATCAGGTGTCTGGAACGTGCCGTCGTTCGGGCCGCGACTGGGCGTGCTTGGCGCGCTGGCGAGCGACTGGATGCTCTCCGCCATCGTGACACTGCAGTCCGGGATGCCGTTTGCCGTGACGCAGCAGACGAATTTCAACGCGTTTGCCGGCTTCGGCACGCAGCGGCCGAACGTCGCCGGCGATCCCGAGCTGCCGGAGGACGAGCGTACGACCGCGCGCTGGTTCAACACGGCGGCGTTCAGCGTGGCGCCGCAGTTCACGCTCGGGAGCGCGTCACGAAACCCGGTGCGTGGGCCGGGCTACCGCAACGTGGATTTCGCTGCGAGCCGACGGGTGCGGCTGCAGCGAGGCACAACGCTGGAACTGCGCGCCGAAGTATTCAATCTGCTGAACAATCCAGCCTTCGGCAATCCGAACGGCGTCGCGGGATCTGCCGCGTTTGGATCGATTACGACGGCAGGAGATCCGCGCGTCGTGCAGCTCGCCGTTAAATTTGCTTTCTGATCAGGCGCAGCACGTGGAGTCGCAGCACGCCTTCGCGGCGGGTTGCGGCTTCCGTGCGCGGATGAACGCGCTCATGAAGCGGCCGTCGATCTCCTCGAGCGCACGGTCGTCTTCGATTCCGGCGTGTTCGAGGAACTGTCGCGCGTCGGCTGCCCGATAAACCCGCGTCGGCTCGATGTCCACCTGTTCGAACCCGCGCTCGGCAAGGGACAGGCGATACTCGCTCTCCTCGAGCGCGCCGGCCACGCATCCAACCCAGAGCTCCATGCTCTGTCGTACCGAGGCAGGCACTTCGCCGCGCACAACGACGTCCGACACGGCAAACCGGCCGCCCGGCTTCAGAACACGGAAGGCCTCCGCCAGCACCTGGTCCTTGTCGGCGGATAGATTGATCACACAGTTCGAGATGATGACGTCGACGGAGTTGTCGGGCAGGGGGACGTGTTCGATTTCACCCTTCAGGAACTCGACGTTCGTCACGCCGGCCTTCCGTTGATTGTCACGCGCCAGCGCGAGCATGTCGTCGGTCATGTCCAGGCCGTACGCCTTGCCCGTGGGTCCGACGCGGCGGGCGGAGAGCAGCACGTCGATCCCACCGCCGGATCCGAGATCGAGGACCGTCTCCCCGGGCTTCAGCTCGGCGAGCGCCGTCGGGTTGCCGCAGCCGAGCGACGCGAGCAGCGCCTCCTCGGGGATCGCCGCCGCCTGGTCCTGGTCGTACAGATTGGAGGTAATCGGGTCCGTGTCGCAGCACGATGACGTGCCACACCCGCAGTGTGCCTTCGAGCCGGTCCGAACGGCGCGGGCCGCCTCGCCGTATTTCTGCTGAACGGTTTCCTTGAGTGTTTCCATGTCCGGTGTCCTTATATATATGCTTTCGCGAATATACGGGCTCGTGATATATATGTCAAGGCGAATATATGAGCAGGGTGGCAACGGTCGCACGGCGAACGACGGTCGAAGAGCTGGAACAGGCATTCAAGGCGCTTGCGGATGCGACGCGGCTTCGGATTCTTGCGCTCCTCGGCGGCAACGAAGTCTGCGTCTGCCACATTCACGACAGCCTGGGGCTCCCGCAGCCGACGGTGTCACGTCATCTGGCGTATCTGCGACGGGCCGGGCTCGTCGACACCCGGCGCGATGGCGTCTGGATGCATTACCAGCTGTCCTCGTCGCTCGACCCATCTGTCCGCGCTGTTGTGCAATCGGCGATCGACGCACTGACGGGCACGCGCGACGCCGCGCAGGACCGCAAGCAGTTCGAACGCGCGTTTGGCGAGTTGTACGTGGGCGAGTCACGCAATGGCGGCTCCTGCTGTGCGCCGCGAGGCTGAGTCATGGTGATCGAATCGGCGACGGCAGCCGATCTGCCAGCCGTGCAGGCGCTTCTGACCGGGCACAATCTGCCGCTCGACGACGTGACCAGCCATGTGGCAACGATGCTGGTGGCGCGCGAGGCAGGGCGGGTCGTCGGCGTGGCGGCGCTGGAACTGTACGCAGGTGGCGCGCTGCTTCGATCGGTGGCGGTCGATCCCGCAGCTCAGGGCCAGCGCATCGGTCATCAGCTGACCGAGGCGGCCCTTCACCTTGCTGGTGAACGCCGCGTCGATGCGGTCTTTCTGCTGACGACGACGGCGGAGAAGTTCTTTCCGCGCTTTGGCTTCGAGCAGATCTCCCGGGCCGAGGTTCCCCATGCGGTTCAGGCGTCCGTCGAATTCACGTCAGCATGTCCCGCGTCAGCGGTCGTCATGCGCAAGCGGATCTCACGTAGTGTCCGCCTTCAGGCAGACCCTCCGAGCGTCTCATGACGACCGTGCTGTTTGCGTGCGTCCACAATGCCGGACGATCGCAGATGGCCGCCGCATGGTTCAATCTGCTTGCGGATCCCGCACAGGCGCGCGCCATTTCCGCCGGCACCGAGCCCGGCACCAGTGTGCATCCCGAGGTCGTCACAGCCATGCAGGAAGTGGGCGTGGATCTGTCGAGGGCGCGGACGACACGGCTGTCCGACGAGGTCGCGAGGCAGGCGCAGCTGCTTGTCACCATGGGCTGCGGCGATCAGTGTCCCATCGTGCCGGGCACCGCGCGCGACGATTGGCCGTTGGAGGATCCGAAAGGTAAGCCGATCGAACGCGTGCGGGCGATCCGCGACGACATCAGAGATCGGGTGCGCACGCTCGTGGAAGGTAAAGGATGGTCGCGTCTCTGATCAGAATGGCGACGGTTGACGATGCTTCTGCCATCGCCGAGATCTATCGTCCCATCGTCGAGTCCACGGCGATCTCGTTCGAGACGGTCGCACCACATGCCGATGAAATGCGGCAGCGAATTCAGGACGTGTTGGCCGCGCACCCGTGGCTCGTGTACGAGCGGGACGGTGTGGTGGCCGGATACGTGTATGCCTCGACACATCGTGCGCGCGCGGCGTACGAATGGTCGGTCGATACCTCCGTCTACGTCGACGAGAGATTCCGTCGCCGATCCATCGGTCACGGTTTGTATCTGTCGCTGTTCGCGGTGTTGATCGCGCAGGGGTATGCGAATGCGTTTGCAGGCATCACGCTGCCGAGTCCGGCCAGCGTCGCGCTGCACGAGCGGGTCGGCTTTACTCCTGTGGGCGTTTATCGACGCGTGGGCTACAAGCTCGGCGCGTGGCACGACGTCGGATGGTGGCAGCGCCCGCTTGAAGGGCTTAATGCTGAGCCGTCATCGATTCGCGGTCTGAAGGACGTTCAGCATGGAAGGGATTTCGACGCACTTCTCGCCACGGGTTTAGCGGTCATCCGAGACTGACAGCCCTTAAGTTCCTTGACTCTCCTCGTCTGCGCTCGGTACCGTCGCGGTTTGTAGCAGGCCGATGCGGCCGGCTCTGATACCAGGGCGTTCAGGCGTCGGGTGATGCGACGCGGGGAGAATCACCATGGCCAGTAGGGTGAAGTTGTGCTTGTTTGCTGCGGCGGTGTGCTGCACCGCAGCGTTGTTTGGAACCGGACTATCCGCACAGCCGGGATGGACCGTCGTGATGAGCGGCCTCGACCATCCGCGCGGGATGGACATCGGTCCCGAAGGCGGCCTCTATGTGGCGGAGGCCGGCCGCGGCGGCAATGGACCGTGCCAGATCGTTCTCCCGACCGAACCGGCACGATGCTTCGGCTTGACCGGCGCGATCTCACGGTTGTGGAAGGGAGTGCAGGAGCGGGTGGTGACGGGACTGCCGTCGCAGGCGAATGCTGCCGGTGCGACCGGTCCGCACGACATCTCGTTCATCGGGCGCGGCGGCGCGTACGTGACGATCGGGTCCGGCGGCAATCCGGCGCTGCGCGCGGGATGGGGCCCTGGCGGTGAGCTGTTTGGAACGCTGCTGCACATGCCGACGAGCGGGCGCTGGCGCGTGCTCGCCGACCTCGCAGCGTTCGAGGTTTCGGACAACCCGGATCGCGGCGTCATCGACACGAACATCTTCGGCCTGCTGGCCGAACCGGGCGATCGCTACGTAGCGGACGCAGGCGGCAACGCGCTGCTGAAAGTCGAGCCGAACGGCGACACGTCAGTGGTGGCGGTGTTCCCGGCGCGCCTGAATTCCACGCGGGGTACCGACGCCGTGCCGACCGACGTCGTGCGCGGACCCGACGGCGCGCTCTACGTCAGCGAGCTGGCGGGGGTGAACTTCGGCCCCGGACTCGCCAACATCTGGCGCATTGTCGAGGGATCGACGCCGACCGTTTACCGCAGCGGCCTGCAGACCGTCATCGATCTGGACTTCGGCCCAGATGGAACGCTGTATTACCTGCAGCACGCCGGCGGCGCGTTCTTCAGCGCGCCGGGACAGTTGGTGCATGTCCTGGCCAACGGGACCCCGGTCGTCGTGGCGAGCGGCCTGAATCGTCCGACATCCGTGCTCGTTGCCGACGACGGGACGATCTACGTGACGAACAATGGCGTGACGCCGGGCGCGGGCCAAGTGCTGAAAATCAATCCCTGAGCGCGAGCTCCGCACGGGCGATCGCTGGCGGCTCGATCGCCCGGGCGCAGTCGAAGGCTGCCAGGACCAGCGGGGACGCCGGGTCGCGGTCCACAGCGACCAGGCCGACGCTGTGCTCGACGAGCGGATCGGTCAGCGGAACGGCGCGGACGTCGGCGATGGGCCCCAGTACCTCGAGGAAATACTCGGGGATGATGCTGGCGAGGCCCATCAACCGGACGTTCGCGCACAGGTTGATCACGGAGTTCGTTTCCAGGCGCGGAACCGGCGCCGCGTTGGCGTCGCGGAAGGCGCGGTCGACGATCCGCCGGTTCTGCATGTCCGGCGTCAGCAGGCAGAGCGGCTGCTTCGCGGCGTCGGCCCAGGTCACTGATGCTGCGTCGGCGAGCGGGTGATCGGTTCGCACGAGCAGGCAGTAGCGCTCCATGTAGACCGCTTCCGAGCGCATCCCTTCGATCGGTTCGTTGTCGAGATACGTGAGCCCGACATCGATCGCGAAGTCTTCGAGGTGGCGCAGGATCTCGATCGAACTTTGCGACAGCACGGTCAGCTCGATTCCCGGGTGACGCGCCTGAATGGCTTTCGTCATCACCGCCATCATCGGCAACGCGGACGGGATAACGCCCACCGACAGATGGCCCGTGAGTCGTCCCGCCGTGTTCCGCCGGGTCGCGATCTCCTGCTGCAGCGACTCCCAGTTGTCCAGGATGGCGTGCGCCCATTTGACCACCCGCTCGCCGTCCGGCGTGAGGCCGTGAAACCGGTGACCACGTTCGACGATCGGCACGCCAAGCTCCTGTTCGAGCTGCCGGATCCGGCCGGACAGCGTCGGCTGCGTGACGTGACATGCCTGCGCGGCGCGCGTGAAGTGCTTTTCACGCGCAAGGGCGACAAGATATTGAAGCTGGCGGATATCCACTGGTCCAAGATGGTAGTCAAATCCCAGATCCCAAATCCCAAGACAGCGGCGCGTCAGGCGTTAGTCGTCGGTGCCGGCATTGGTGGCCTGTCCGCCGCCATTGCCTTGCGTAAAGCCGGATGGGACGTCCGGATCTTCGAGCGGTCGACGTCGCTGCGCGAGCTTGGCTTCGGGCTCGGGCTGGCACCGAACGCGATGGCCGCGCTCGGCGATCTGGGAGTCGCCGAGACGGTGCTCGCTCGCGGCTTCGAGCCGGCGCGTGGCGAGATGCGCCGCATGGACGGCACCGTTCTGAAACGGGCGACGATACCGCGCGGCATTCTCGGCGGTCCGTTCGTGGTCGCCATGAGGACCGCGCTCTATGGGGCGCTCCTCGACGCCGCCGGTATAGACACAGTGACCGCCGGTAGTGAAGCGACCGGGTTCACCCAGCGCGGCCGGCGCGTGACGCTTCACTTGGCGAACGGAACCAGCGCCGAAGGAGATCTTCTCGTTGGCGCCGATGGCGTTCGGTCGGTCATTCGCCGGCAACTGCATCAGAACGAGCCGCCCGCCCGCCCGAGCCGCATCGTCAGCGTCCGTGGAGCCGTTGACGGCGTGATCTCCCACCTGGGCGGCGTGGACGGGCTTTATTACCTGGGACCGGGAGTCGAGTCGGCGCATATCCGTGCCAGCGCCACGGGCATTTACTGGTTCATGGCGATCGCCGAGGAGCTGGTACCGGCGAATACCACGTCCGCCGCCGCGCTCCTGGCGCATCTCGCCCCGAAGTTCGACGACACATTTCGCGCCATCACCTCCGCGACGAGCGAGTGCCGCTACGATGGCGTGCTGGTCGATCGCGATCCGTTGCCTCGCTGGGGTGACGGCGTCGTCACCTTGATCGGCGACGCCGCGCATCCGCTGCTGCCGCACACGGGGCAGGGTGCCGCGCAGGCGATCGTCGATGCGGTGACGCTGGCACGAATGCTCGCGCAGCACGTGGACATTGAACTGACGCTGCGAGCCTTCGAAGCGGAGCGACTGCCGAAAACGGCGGCGCTCGTCCGCCAGGGGCGGAGAACCGCACGATTCATGCGGATACGAAATCCGGTGGCGTGTTACGTGCGGGAGGCGGCGGTCCGGATCGCTCCGCTGAAATCAGTGATGAAGCTGTACGTTCGCGTCAATCGTCGCGCGGGGACGGCGGTCAACTCGTAAGGTCCGCCTAAAGGCGGACACTAGGTGTATCGTGACTCGTAAAGTCCGCCTAAAGGCGGACACTACGTGTATCGTGACGGCCTACAGGCGGACACCACGGGCGCGCACCATCCGCGCGATCTTCTTCGCCGTGGACTCCCCGCCGGTGAGCAGGTAGCGGTGCCAGTCGTCGCGGTGTGACGTGACGTGGACCGGACCGAGGGCCAGCAGGCCGGTGCGGCCGATCGACGCGCGCAGATACCGGATCTCGTCGACTGCAGCCCGCGCGTCGGGATGCTCGGGCATTGTCACGCCCGCGTCCCTGGCGATCAGGACGGCCTTCGCCTGAATCGACAACTCGAGCTCGACGCGCAGCAGGCACAACATGTCGGCGACGACAGGGCCGGGGAAGCGCTGTCGCAGTTCCCGCAGATACGTGCCGAATCTCGTCAGCGCGAGCGCCTCCGAGGCGAACGTTTCGTGCAGCATCAGATCGAGGTCCAGGCCGGCGCCGACCCATTCGCGCGTTGCCTGCTCGCTGCGCTGAAATACCCAGAGAACGATCAACGGCAGCGCGATGAGCAGCGTCGCGGTCATCGCGACCGGCGAGAACGGCAGGAGGTTGAATGCCGCGTGAATCACGACGGCCGCCAGCCAGCCCGGCACGAATACGGCGACCTTCCTGTCGCGGTGCCGCTCGGCCGCGGTCTGCGTGAGCATCGCGAATACCGCGGTGGCCGTGCCGTGCAGCATCGCCGTGCCGAGGCCGCGCACCGCCCACAACACGATCGAGGCGTCCGACAGCACCTGCAGATAGTGATAGTTTTCGACGACGGCGAAGCCGGTGCCGACGGCGAAACCGAGCTGCGCCGCATCGACGGGAAAGCCGATCCGTCTACGGAGGATCAGGTAGACGACGAAGGCGGCCTTGGCGGTCTCCTCGATCACCGGCGCGACGAACTGGCTGTAGCGCATCTCGGAGAACGAAAGCACCGGCGCGAGCGCCGAGTACACCGCGTCGCAGAGAAATGCGGCGACGACGCCCCAGCCGATGGCGGTGGCAATTGCGGATGGTTTCGCCAGCTTGAAGCTGTCCATCAGAACGAGGACGCCCAGGAACAGGATGACGGGGAAGAAGGCGAGAACCGTATTGACGGCCATGTCCTACCGGAACAGCTTCAGCGAAACCATGGC
>Ga0247825_10000846_pt1 | contig 19849 bp, 13 predicted proteins | sample 13C_Vanillin_Day_FD_194413 | JGI IMG/M metagenome (GOLD analysis project Ga0247825, IMG submission 194413) | Soil microbial communities from agricultural site in Penn Yan, New York, United States - 13C_Vanillin_Day48 | ecosystem: Environmental > Terrestrial > Soil > Agricultural land | place...
GGCGTAGTCCGTGCCATACAGCGCGTCATACCCCGTCATCGCCCGCTGCAGATCCTTCTGCGTCTCGGGCGCGGCGGAGCGGATGCCGGAGGAGCGATCATAGAAGATGACGTGATCGCGCCCGCCGAACAGTTCCTCGGCCAGGAACGTCTTGAGCGTCCCATAGCCCCGGCTGCCGTCCTCCATCGTCAGGGGGTGCAGATCCCTCACCGCCCCATAGAGGAGGAAGGTGGACACGGTCTTCGTGTAGTACTTCTGGGCCAGCTTCTGGGCCCAACGAGGCAGCTCCCCCAGTGGGTCCGACTTGTTCCGACGTGCTTTGGTCGACACGGACGAACGTCCCTCCCTACTCCGGCTCCAGCTTCACCATCACCTGAATGGGCTCAGGCCCCGCGGGCGGCTTGTACTTCTGCTGGAAGGGCTTGAAGCCCGCGGCCTTCACCTCGACAACCATCTCGTCGCTCGCGGGCAGATCCTTGATGAACGCATCCTGTGAGCCCTGAGCACGGATGACCTTGCCGTTCAGCTTCACCTCGGCGTCCTGCGGCACGGTGGCCAGCACCATGGAGATGGACTTCACCAGCGCCACCATCTTGGTCTTGGCGTCCACGCGTTCCACGGCCTTGCCCTCGCGAACGGTCACCGTCTCCGTGAAGGTCTCGTAGCCCTCCGCGCTGATCGCCACCATCACCTGGCCCGCAGGCACCGGCTCCAGGACGACGTTGTTCGACACCGAGACAGGCTGGGCGTTGATCAGCACCTTGGCCTTGCCGGCCAACTCGGGTGGCAGCTCCACCATGATGAAGCCCATGGGGGCCGGGCGCGTGAGCAGAAAGCCCACCACGGCCAGCAAGAGGAGCACTCCACCCCCCATGGCCCCGAAGAGCACCATCCGGTTCGGGCCCTCCGGCTTCACGGGCCGAGGGGGCTGGGTGTCCTTCGTGTCACGCCCTTGCGACTGCCGCCCGCCCACGGGAGCAGTCATCGGCGTCGTCGGAGCCAGGGGCGAGACCGGCGGCAGGGGCCGCATGCCAGGCCCGGGAGGGCTGGAGTTGCTCCCCGCCGGGCTCAGCATGGGAGGCCCGCCAGCGGGAGGTTCCGGGCGGACGATGCGCGGCAGTCCATCCGCCGCGGGGACCCGGCCCGGGGACGACGTGCGGTTGGGCACCACGGGAGCATCCGCCTGAGCGTTGATCGCCGCCATACCGAACACGGAGGGGCGCACCTGTATGTTGGGCGTGGGGGTCACCACGGGGATGTTCGTGGAGGACGGGCGATGGGGCTGTGCGCTGGCCCCGGCGACAGCGGATGGAGGCCCGATGACGGCCGTCTTCCCCGTGACGGGGGCATCGCCATCCCCCAGCCCCACCTGCTCCGACTCCTGCGGCGTCACGGTGCGGTTGACGCCCGGCTGCGTCCGAGGCTCGTCGTTCTCGTCGAAGTACTCGCTCGAGTCCACCAGCATCGTGGCCGCGGCCTCGTCGTCCTTGGGCGTAGGGGTGGCCGCGGCGGCCGTGAGCTTGGGCAGCGCGGTGAGCGAGGGGGTGCGGCGGATGGCGTCACTGCCCGGCACGTTCGGGCTCATGATGGCCGTGGCGCCTCCCTGGGGCTCCTCCCGCACCACGGACTCGAGGCTGGGCTGAGCGGGTGCCAGTGCCGGCGCTTGCGCCGGCGCCGGGAGGCTCATGGGCGAGGAGCCGCTGAACCCCGCCTCGATGGCGGACATCATCCCCTCAGGCGGCTTGATGGTGGCATAGTCCGCCAGGCGCTGCTTCTCGCGCTCCACGTCCTCCGCGAAGGTGGCCTTCATGTACTGCATGAGGTCCTTGCGGCCGAAGAGGGAGTCGTTGGTGATGAGGAAGCGCTGCAGATCGTCACCCAGCTCGCTGGCGTACTGGTAGCGCTCGTCCACGTCCTTGGCGAGCGCCTTGAGGACGATCTTCTCCAGCTGCTCGGGGATCTTCCGGTTGTACGTGGACGGCGGCGCCACCTCGGCCTTGCGCACCTTCTCCAGCACGGAGAAGTCGCTCTCGCCGATGAAGAGGCGCTCGCCGGTGAGCATCTCATAGAGGCACACGCCGATGGCGAACACGTCCGAGCGCCGGTCCAGCGGCAGGCCACGGATCTGCTCCGGGCTCATGTAGCCGAACTTGCCCTTGAGGATGCCTGCCTGCGTCTTCGTCGCCTTGCCGGCCGCCTTGGCGATGCCGAAGTCGATGACCTTCACCTCGCCCTCGTACGAGACGAGGATGTTCTGGGGCGAGATGTCGCGGTGGACGATGTTCAAATCCCTCCCCATCTGGTCCTTCTTGCGGTGGGCGTAGTCCAGGCCCTCGCACATCTTGGACACGCAGTAGGCCACCAGCGGGATGGGGGCGGGCTCTCCCTTCTTCCGGCAGCGATCGAAGATCGCTCGCATGTCCTTGCCGGGGATGTACTCCATCGCGATGAAGTAGCTGTTGGAGATGTGCCCCAGCTCGTAGATCTGCGCGATGTTGGCGTGGGCCAGCTGGACGCTGATCTTCGCCTCATCGATGAACATCGTGATGAACTCTTCGTCCTCGGCGATGTTCGGCAGGATGCGCTTGATGGCGACAAGCCGCTCGAAACCTCCCGCGCCGAAGGTCTTCCCGCGCCACACCTCGGCCATGCCGCCGATGTTGATGCGGTCGAGAAGGAGGTACTTCCCAAAAGGGATGGGTTGCCGCTTCGGTTGAGAGGTCGTCACGAGATTGGGTTCTCGGGTGTGTAGACCGGAGCCTAGCGATCGCGCCTCTACAGGGTCAACCATCGGATTTTTCAGGCGTGCGTGTAAGCAAGCCCTGGTTCAGGGAGGTGGGCGAGCACCCTGGCCCTCGGTGGCGGCCTCGGCTGGCTATTCCCCCCTGCTCGCGGGGTCCCTGAAGGGCTCGCCCGAGGGAGAAGCGGGGGGGCCGGACTCCTCCCCCAAGGGAACGGGCTCGACCAGCAGGAAGCGAGCCTCTCCGCCCACGGAGACCACCTCCGGCGCGCCGAAGCGCCGCTCCGCGGGGAGCCCGACCAGGGTGATCCAGGCGCCCTTGCGACTGGGGGCCACGCAGTAGATGAGCGTGCCGGCCTGGAGCCCAGGAGCCGAGCGCGCCGGGCCTTCACAGTCCTGGCGGACCAGGAGCGTGTACTGGCTGAGCGGCTGGCCACGGACGAGGTAGGGAGGACGGCCCAACTTCTCCAGCAGGGGGTTGAGCACCCCGGGGTCGGCGGGGACGGCATCCGCCGTGGCCAGCCCCTGCACCTGGGAGTGGAAGGACTGGAGCGACAGGGACGCCAGATCCAGGGAGCCCAGCGGGACACGCCGCTCAGCGAAGACCAGATCCACGAAGAGTGCACCAACCAGGACGAGCGGTAGCAACCTGTAGCCCTTGTAGTCATCCCCCCGGCGTCGCAGCAGGCCCCACACCGCGGACCCCAGCGCGAGCACGCCGATGACGAGCACCGCCGCGGGGCGGACGAGGGACGGCAGCTCGGTGAAGGCAGCCACCTCCGCGCTGCGGGCCTGGAGGGCGTCGCGCACATCCCCTCCGTAGAGCCAGGCCAGCAGCAGCAGGCATCCAGCGTTGGCCAGGAGGAGCTTTCGGGAGGGGAGCTTCATCCGGCGAGGGTCCGAGCGGGATCCATGGCGGCGGCGCGGCGGCTGGGGAAGTAGGCCCCGGCAAGCGCGGCGACGAGCCCGAGCGCCACGCCTCCCAAAACCACCGGCCAGGGGAAGGAGAAGAAGCTGTCGGGCTTGAAGGGGAAGTCCGGCAGGTACCGGGACGCGAGCCGGTTGATGACAAGAGCCAGGAGCAGCGCCACGGCCGTGCCGATGGCCCCACCGACGAGCCCCACCACCCCCGCCTCGGCGAGCACGATGTTGCGGACATCCGAGCGCGAGGCGCCCACGGCCTGCATCACGCCAATCTCCTTGGCGCGCGCGCGCACCGAGGCGGAGAGCGCGTGGGCGATGTTCACCGCGGCCAGCACGCAGATGAGGATGGACAGGAGCGCGAGCGCCGAGGTGGTGAGCGCCACCGCGGCGCCAGCGTTCTCGGCCAGCCGCCGCTCCTGGTCATCGATCTCCAGGCCCATCTCCTTCACCGCGGAGACGAGGGCGGGCACCTGCGAGGGATCCTGCGCCACCAGCGTCACGCCGGTGAAGGTCTCCGCGTCCACGCCCGAGGCGCGGTTGAGGCGAATGGCCGTCTCGAGCGGGATGGTGATGCCGGCGAGCAGGGCCCGATCCGAGGCTCCCACCACCTGCGCCTGCGCGAGGGTGGTCGGGCCTGGAGAGGCCTGGGCGACGTAGGAGCGGTTGAACTCCACCGGGAAGCCGAAGCCGACGAGCATCTGCGGCGAGAGCTGGGGCAGCTTGCGCGCCGGGGCGAACGTCTTGTTGTAGATCTCCAGCAGCCGCGTGGAGATGACGGCGGGGATGGGCTGCTCTGGCCCGGGATCCTTGAACTCGCCGAGTTGCACGTCGTTGGCCACCAGCCCCGTGTCCACGCCCATGGCCAGCACCTCCATGCCCATGCGCAACCGGGAGCCGAAGAAGGCGCCCTCGTAGCGGCTGACGGCGGGCACGCGCACGTTCATCTTCCGGTACACCTTCTCCACACCGGGCAGGGCGGAGAGACGCTCGACCATCTCGTTGTCGAGCTTGCCGCCGCCGAGCAACGAGCCAAGTGACACCGCCGGTGGCACCACGTCCACCAGCCGCGCATCCGTGGGGAAGATGCGCTCGCGGATGACGCGGCCCACGCCCAGGCCCAGGCCAACGAAGAAGACGAGCGCCCCCACTCCCACAGCCACGCCGAAGGCGGAGAAGAACGCGCCTCGTGCCTCGCGGGCGATGCTCAGGCGCACCAGCCGGGAGAGCGCCGCGAGCCTCATGAGGCACCTCCGGGTGTCGCGGTGGAGGCGGTGGGCTCCTCGACGAGCCGGCCCTCCTTGAGCCTCAGCACGCGCCGGGCCGCGGAGCTCATCCGCTCCTCATGGGTGACGGCGAGCACGGTGAGCCCCTCTCGGTGCAGCTCGTGGAACAGCTGGATGACGCCAGCGCCGGTGGTGGCGTCGAGGTTGCCCGTGGGCTCGTCGCAGAGCAGCAGCTTCGGGCCGGTGAAGAGCGCACGGGCGATGGCCACGCGCTGGCGCTCGCCTCCGGACAGGCGCACCGGCGCGCGGTCCTTCTTCGACAACAGTCCCACCCGGTCCAGCATGGCCTCGGCCCGCTTCCGAGCCTCGCCGGAGGCCGCGCCGAAGTGCGAGGGCAGCAGCACGTTCTCCACCGCGGAGAGGTTGGGGATGAGGTGGAAGGACTGGAAGACAAAGCCCACGTGCGAGTTGCGGAACCGGGCCAGCTCGTGATCGCGCAGCCCGCGCAGCTTGACGCCCCCGACCTCCACCTCGCCGGTGTAGTGCACATCCAGCCCGCCCAGCAGATGCAACAGCGTGGACTTGCCGCTGCCCGAGGGCCCTATCACGGCGACGAAGTCCCCCTGCGCCACCTCCAGGGACAGGCCATCCAGCACGCGGACCAGCGTGCCGTCTCCATCGTGGTACTCCTTGACGATATCGCGCGCGCGGATCACTTGGCCTCGGTGGGCTGGGACGGAGCTTGCGGCGAAGGCTGGGACGGGGCGGCCGTCAGCTTCAAGGATATCTCGGCCTGCAGCGCCCGCTCCTTTTGGGACAGGCTGAAAGTGACAGCGCGCAGATCGTCCGTGGCCTCCAGCCAGCGGAGCACGGTGGCGCGGATGGCGAAGCCACCCACGCCCCAGGCCTCGGAGGGGAGGTTCTTCACCGCATCGGAGAGCTTGCGCAGATCCAGCACCACGCCGAGAACCGGGTCCTTCACGGTGCCCCGGAGGTCCTCCGCCACGGGGTTCTCCCCCGGCTTGCCCGCCAGGCTCGTGAGCGCCGCATCCAGGCGCGAGCGTGGGGCGGCCAGCACCAGCTTGCCCCCCACCTCGGCGAAGTGGGCGCCCTCTCCCGCTCGATATGACGTGAGGTACACGCGCTGACCATTCACATCCTCGGGCTTCACCTGCGCGCCGAAGTTGTTGGCGATGCCCGGCACCCTCTCCAGGGTGGCCCGGGCCTTCGCCGCGTCCTTGGCCTCGGCGACTGCGACGAGTTGCACGTAGCGGAACGGGCTGGTGCGGCGGATGTCCAGCTCCGGGATGCCACTGCCGAACTGCGCCGTGGGGGCCAGCGCCATGCCCATGGCGATGCCGCTCTGCAGGTTGTCGAGCACCTCGCCCTTGAGGTCGAAGTTGCTCTGCTGCACCGCGCGGGTGACATAGGGCCCGACGATGTAGGGCCACACACCGCCGAGCGTGGACGGCTCCCCGCGGTAGCGCGCAATCAGGAAGCTGTCCGCGGGCAGATAGCCCAGCAGCTCCGGCCCCTCCTTGGGGACGAGCGGAGCGAGCGACTCCTGGGTGTCGGGCCACGGGGCGTCCGCGCGCACCGTCACCGCGCGCTCCTCGATGTACCCGGTGAGGGTAAGCCCGGTCACGGTGCCTGGGTGCACGAACTGCGTGCCCCCGGGGAGGTAGACATGGAAGTCCCGCTCCTTGGGGAGCCGCGCGAGGGATGCGGCCAGGATGGGCTCCTCACTGAGGGACTTCTCGGAGGGCTGAGACGCGAACGTGACCAGCTGCGCCACGGTGGTACCGGGGGCCACCAGGACGAAGTCTCCCACGAAGAGCAGGCCCAGCTGAGGCGTGGTAGCGCCCTTGCGGCTGAAGGTGACGAGCGTGCCACCTCCGGCCTTCTCCTCGGCGCGATCTGGGGCACCCAGGCGGTTGCGCGCGAGGTTGGCGAAGGTCTCCTCCAGAGCCTTCGCGTCCTTCACTCCCAGCACGGAGAAGGCTTGGCCGGGAGCCAGGAAGGCCGCCCCGGCGCCCTTGCCGGGATCGATGCCGGCCTTCTCGATGGCCTGACGGCTGCGCAGATCGACGCCGATCTGGCGCATCACCGAGGAGACGAACGAGTCCGCGGACTGGGAGTTCTGCAGCTGCGCCAGGAAGGAGGCGATCTTCAAGTTCTGGAAGCGCGCGAGCTTCTCCCCGAGCGTGCCGAGATCCTGAACGACGATGGTGGCCTGAGCGGTCCGCGGCAGGAAGCGCTCGACGGTGGCGGGCTTGCCGGACGGGCCCGGACCCGAGTCCTTCCCGCAACGTGAGCAGCCAGCGAGGACGACGAGGAGGAGCAGAGACCAGGTGGAGGCGCGGCGGTGCATGGGGGCGGAGTGCAGACGGACCCGGGGCCAGAGTCAATTTCTTCCTGACATGATCGCTGGATATCCACAGTAGGCGGCTTGTTCACGCCTGGACACGCTGCTAACAGGGCCGGCTGTCCTGCGCCGGGCGGCCTGCAGCCCCACCGGCCAACGTCGTCCATTGGAGGGAGTCCCCATGCGTAAGTTCCTCTCGAGCTGGGCCAGGGCCCTGGTCTGGTTGTCGATCCTCGTCTCGGTCTCGGCGGTCGAGGCCGCCTCGATTCGGGTCCACTACGATACGGGTTGGGGCAACCGCATCACGGTGCGCGGCAACAAGGCGCCACTCTCATGGACAGCAGGGGTCAACGCCACGTGGACGACGGGGAACGTCTGGACCTACAGCTGGTCCGACACGGTAGGGGACATGGAGATCAAGCCCCTCATCAACGACACCACGTGGTCGGTGGGAGCGAACTACAAGGTGAAGGCGGGGACCACGGTGGACGTCTACCCGTTCTTCCAGGGACGGGCGGGCACCCTGGTGAAGATCAACAACTTCAGCTCGCCGCAGCTGGGCAACACGCGGACGCTGCGCATCTACCTGCCGCCGAGCTACGGGCTGAACGCGCTCAAGCGCTACCCGGTGCTCTACATGCATGACGGGCAGAACCTGTTCGAGGCCTCGACGGCCTACGGCGGCGTGGAGTGGCGGGTGGACGAGACGGCCAACAGCCTGATCAACAACGGCCAGATGGACGAAGTGATCGTCGTGGGGATCGACAACGGCGGGGCCAACCGCATCTACGAGTACACGCCGTGCTGTGATCCTCAGTACGGAGGCGGCGGGGCGGACGTGTACGAGCGCTTCATCCTGGAGACGGTGAAGCCATACATCGATCAGAACTACCGGACGCTGCCGAGCAATAAGAACACGGCGATCATGGGCTCATCGCTGGGAGGGCTGGTGTCGTTCTACATCGGGCGGCGGCATCCGGAGGCGTTCTCGAAGCTGGCGGGGCTGTCGAGCTCGTTCTGGTGGAACAACCAGATGCTGACGCGCCAGGTGGAGGCGGCGACAACGAAGGTGCTAGTGAACTTCTACATCGACGCGGGGACGAGCAGCGACGGGCTGACGGAGACGACGCGGATGCGGGACGCACTGGTAGCGGACGGCTATGTGCAGGGCAAGGATCTCTACTACTACGTGGCGCAGGGTGCGGGGCACAACGAGGCGGCCTGGGCAGCGCGGCTGAGCATCCCGCTGACATACCTCTTCCCGTGGCAGAGCACCGCGTACTGAGTAACTCTGCGGGAGAATGAGAACACACCTCCGCACGAAGATGAGAAAAGCCCCTCCCTTCACCTCTCCCCCGCGAGGAAGAGCTACATGAGAGGGGCGTACTTGCTGACGTTACTCCTGCTGGCAGCAGCCTGCGCCATGGACAGCGGGCGGCCCCAAGGTGCTGACCCCTCGTACACCGGCTCTCGCATTGCCCTGGTGGCAGAGAACGTACCGATACAGGTCGTGCGCTCCCAGGTTCGCCCAGAGCCCGTAGAGGTGACCCAGAGCCAGTACGAAGCCGCGATGGTGCGTCTGGCCCGGGTGCTGCGGGACAAACTTCCGGCCCGCCTGGAGAGGCGGGTGGACATCGTCTCCTGGGGGAGCCCCGAGCAGCCAAACGAGCGTGCTCAGCTGGTACGAGACTACCACCAGTGGTGTGAGCAGCGCGGCACTCCAGGCGACTGCCTCAACCTGCTCCAGGATGGGCCCTACCTCACCGAGGAGGATAAGCGGGCCTTGGCCTTCGCTCTGGCGACCCGGGGCGTCTGGGCCGGCACCGCTGCCGTCATCGACGAGGTGATCGACCCAGTTCAGCTCCAGATCGCGCTGGTGAGCACCATCACCATGACGCTCGCGCTCTTGGCAATCCCGGAGCCCATCTCGAAGGTGATCGTCATCGTGATGACGGCCACGTTGGTGGGCTACGTGGGCTGGGACACGCTGGCGGGCCTCATTGATGGTTGGCGGCGGCTGACGGAGGATTGCAAGCGGGCACGCACCTTTGCCGAGCTGCGCGGGGCCGGCGAGCGCTACGGCCTGGTGATGGGAGAGAAGGTCACCCGGCTGCTCATTCTCGCGGCCACAGCGGCACTGGCCTCGGGCGGGGGCAAGACCATGAGTGGGGGGTTGCCCGGCTTGCCCCAAGCCTCACGCTTTGCGACAGCCGAAGGTTACGCGTTTCGGGCGCTCGGGCAGACGCGGTCGATCAAGGTCTCAGGCCGGATTCTGACTGTCACCATGGAGTCCAACACCCTGTTCATGGCCAACCAGGGCATGAGCAGCGGTGGGGGCAGCGGCTCCCGTTCCAGTCCGCAGGCACCTGTAGCCTCCGCCTCAAAGTACCGGCTTCGCTCCATTGAGGACTGGCGCAAGCCACGCCTCACCAAGGACGGGCAGATCCTACCCTTCAGAAAAACCAGGGAGCCGGCCTCTCCCATTCCCAACCTGGGGCGCAAACGTGCAGGCCAGACCGTGACAGATGGCAAAACCACTGTTCGCTTCGACAAGAACGGCTTTCCCGAGTTTGAGACGCGGTTCGAGACCATCCTAGACGACATTCACATCGGGAGCGGGCGCCCCGAGCCGCATATCAAAGCCGCAAACAAGAAGCTCCTCGACGCAATCAGAGCGGACCCTGAGTTGGCCAGGACTCTGAAACTCACCCAAGAGCAAGTCAACAGCCTGCTGTCCTCCCGCAGCGCTCCCGATGGCTATGCGTGGCACCACCATCAAGACGTAGGGAGAATGCAACTCATCACGGACGCGGAGCACGTCCTTGCCGTTCCTCACACAGGCGGCATGGCTATCTGGGGTGGAGGATATCCATAATGACTGTCCAGTGGGAGCCCTATCTGAGCATCATGCTGCATCCAGTCACTCCTGCTGACTTGGTCCAACTGGAACATGCGTGGGGTGTAGTCCTTCCAGAGGATTACAAGGCTCTGGTCACCGCTTACCAAGGTATGGCCCCAGTACCTGATGTCTTTGATGTCGGCCAAAGAAGCGCCAATATCTTCAATGTCCTTTTGACGATCAAGCCTCATGAGGAGCGTGAGAGTTACTCAGCACTAAGAGTGTATGACATTCTAAAACCCCCACTGGCGAATTCATCTGCTTCGACTATCGGGCGCGTCCGCAACACCCCCTGATCGTATTTGTTACTGTAGAGATGTTCATCCACCCCATCGCGGACAGCCTCACAGACCTCCTGCAAAAGCTACACGACTGACTCCAGATATGAGGGGATCTCTCGGGGTGGAGGTATTGAGCATGCCTGTTCATTGGGAGCCCTACCTGAACATCGAACTTCAGCCAGTAAACCCTGACGATCTGGCGCAACTCGAACAAGAGTGGGGAGTCAAACTCCCAGAGACCTACAAGGCTCTCGTCACCGCATATCAGGGTATGACACCGGAGCTCTGTGTCATGAACGTTGGGAGAGGCACCAGCGTATTCAATGTGCTCCTGACGATAAAAAGCCACCCAGAGCAAGAGGGCTATTCTGTAAGACGAATCCATGAGGTCCTGAAGCCCTACGTGCCCGCAGGCATCTTCCCATTCGGCGAAACGCCAGGAGGTGAGTCCATCTGCTTTGACTATAGGAACGGCTCACTGGAACCAAAGATTGTCCTAGTCACCGTGGAGGCGTTCATCTATCCCATCGCGGATAGCCTCACGGACCTTCTGAACCAGCTACACGAATAGACGCTACGCCGAGGGACGGGTGACGAGCAGCATGCGGACGCTGGCACGCAGCGAGTCCGGCTCGAAGGGCTTCTCGATCCACGGCTGCCGCGTGGTGTTCAGGAACGTTCGCGCCGCATCCGACGAGACGCCCCCGGTGAGGAACACCATGCGCTCGGCCACTCCAGGCGCCTCCCGCGACAGCGTCTCGTGGAGCTCCATGCCCGTCATGTCCGGCATCATCAAGTCACACAGGATGAGCGAGTAGCGCTCGCCAGCACGCAGCCGCTCCAGCGCCTGGCGCGCGCTGGTGAATGCCTCCACCCGATGCTCGGTGGACAGCGTGCGCGAGAGCGCCGTGGTCAGCAGCGGCTCGTCGTCAATGACCATGAGCCGAGCCGCGGGCGCCGAAGCGCTCGCGGCCACCTCGGGCTTCGAGGCAAGCTCCGGCTGCTCCTGGCGCGCTGGGGGCAACACCACCTCGAACGTCGATCCGCGCCCCGGCACGCTCTGCACCCGGATGTCACCGCCCATGTCCTGCACGTAGGTGTGGCAGATGGACAACCCCAGGCCTGTGCCCACGCCGACAGGCTTGGTGGTGAAGAAGGGCTCGAAGATGCGCGGCAGCACCTCGGGGGTAATGCCCTTGCCGGTGTCGCTGATCGCCACCACGGCCTCGCCCCGCTCGTCCGTCCAAGTGGTGATCCGGATCTCGTTCTTCTGGGTGTTCCCCTCGGGGATGGCCTGGGCCGCGTTGACCAGCAGGTTGAGGAACACCTGGCTCAGCCGCGTCTCATCGCCCATCACCGCGGGCGGCAGGCCATATTCCTTCACCACCCGGGCGCGGCGGCGGATCTCGGCCTCCGCGATCGAGAGCGACATGTCCAGCACGGTGTGCAAGTCCACCCGCTGCGGGTGCTGAGGCTGCACGCGAGAGAACGCCCGGAGATCCTGGACGATGCGGCGCACCCGATCCGCCCCATTGAGCGCCTCACTCAGCGCATCCTCCACCTCCTTCCAGAAGGGAGTGTTCCCATCGCGCTTCGCGACCTCCTGCACCTCCTCGGACACGAAGTGGAGATTGGAGATGATGAAGGCCAGGGGGTTGTTGATCTCATGCCCCACCCCGGCGGCCAGCGTGCCCACTGCCGCCATCTTCTCGGCATGAGCCAGCCGCTCCCTCGTGGTCTGCAGTTCCTGCAGGCGCGACTCCAGCGCCACGTTGACGGTGGCCAGCTCGGTGGTGCGCTCCTCTACGCGCTCCTTCAGCTCCTGTTCGCGCCGGCGCATCTGCCTCAGGCGCAACCACACCCCTCCCGCCACCACCAACGCACCTGCCAGCCCGCACGCCACCTGGAAGAGGAGCGTCTGGTAAAAGCGAGGCGGGAGGTAGAGCTGTATCTCCGCCACCTGCGAAGGCGCTCCCCCTTCCGGAGTCTCCGCCCTCACGTGGAACTGATAGTGCCCAGGCGGCAGGTGCGTGTAGTACGCCACGCGCCGGGTCCCCGCCTGCACCCAGCCCGCATCCATGCCCTTGAGCTGATAGAAGAAGCGCAGCCGCTGCGGGGCACGCAGGCTGGTGGACGTGTAATGAATCTCCATGCCGGCATCGCCCACGGAGAGGTTGTTCCACGCGGCCGCGGGCACGCTGAGTCCATTCACCCGCACATCCTCGATGATGGCCGGGGGGGGTGAGGCGGGCGGCTTCTCCGCTTCGGGGGTATAGACAGCGGCGCCACGGATGGTGGGGAACCACAGACGGCCGTCACGGGTCCTCGCCCCAGCGGGCGAGCCCAGGCCGTTGCACTCCTCGGAGCGCATCCCATCCTCCGTCCCGTAGACGGTGGACTTCACTTGCGCCAGCGTGCCCTCCGCCACGGCCCGCAACTCCGCCAGGGAGACGCGGAAGACGCCCTTGTTGCAGCTCATCCACAGGGAGCCGTGCCCATCCGGGAGGATCTGGAAGACCCGGTTGTCGAAGAGCCCCTCGGCGCGCGAGAAGCGCCAGAAGCGTCCCCCCTTCCAGCGGAACAGTCCCCGCTCGGTCCCGATCCAGAGCTCGCCGGATCGGTCCTCGTGGATCGTCAGGATCTCACCGCTCACTGGCCCATTCTCGGGCGCGAGCAGCGTCGTCCTCCCCCCTTGGAGATGAGCCAGACCGCCGCTGCCCGTGCCCACGAACACTCCTCCCGCGGCGCTCCCGTGCAGGAGGGTAATGGCCTGGCCCGGCAGCCCCCCCTCCGGAGTGAACAGCTCGAAGCGCTCGCCAGTCCACCGGGCGAGCCCCCCGTCCGAGCCCATCCACAGCGTCCCCTGCGCATCCTCGTGCAGGGTCCGCACCAGCCCCTTGGGCACTCCCTCCTTCTCTCCGTAAGAGGAGATCTTCCCCGACTGCCAGCGACTGACGCCGTGCCAGGTGCCAAACCAGAGGCTGCCATCCTGCCCCTCGGCGATGGAGGTGATCCGGTTCTGCAGGAGCCCCTCGCGCGTGGTCCAGGAGGACACCTGCCCATCCCGCCAGCGGGACACCCCTCCACCCAGGGTGGCAAGCCAGACGCTCCCATCCCGGGCCTCATGGATGGCCACGACGATCTCGTGCGCCAGCCCCTCGGGGGGCCCGTAAGGCGTGAACGGAGCATCCTTGAAGCGGTGGAGCCCTCCCCCATCCGTGCCGATCCAGAAGTTGCCCTCAGCATCCTCCAGCAGGGCGAACACCGCGCTGCCGCCCAGCCCTTGCGCTGCGTCCGGAGTCGAGGCTCGGCCATGGGACCATCGCAGGAGCCCGCGCCCCTGGCTCCCCACCCAGAGCGAGCCAGCCCCATCCACCCGCAGGGAGGGAATGGGAGCCCCCGGCAGGCTGGCCTCGGCCACCCGCCGCATCTTCCCCTCCTCGAGCCGATACACATCCCCATGCTCGGTGCCGGCCCACAGAACGCCCTCCCGGTCCACCGTCAGCGAGCGCACCATCACGGCATCCTTGCCCTCGAAGGGAAGCGGCGTGCTCCAGGCCGTGCCGTCCCACCGCTGCAAGCCACCCGCGCTGCCCGCCCAGATCAAGCCTTTGGAGTCCTCGGCGAGCGCGAACACCGAGTCACCGGCCAGCCCCTCGTGGGTGGTCCAGGCCCGGAAGCGGCCCTCGGAGTACCGGAACACGCCATTGCGGAACGTGGAGATCCAGAGGCTCCCATCTCGAGCGGCCATCAGATCGATGGGGTTGCGCAGGATCATGCCCTCGGGCGGAACTACCGCGTGGAAGGCGCCCTGGCGCATCCTGGCCAGGCCCGCTCTCGTGCCGATCCAGAGCGTCCCATCCGGCCCGGTCTCCAGGCAGCGGATGAGGTTCTCCGGGAGCTCCGGGGTCGTCGCCTCGTCAAAGAGGGTGAAGCGTATCCCGTCGAAGCGCACCAGCCCTTCTCCGGTCCCCGCCCACAGGTAGCCATCCGGCGTCTGTGCCAGCGCCAGGACGCTGTTCTGCGGCAATCCATCCTCTGTCCCCCATGAGGAATGGGGGAACTGGGGCAGCGCCTTGCCAGGCTCCAACGCCCAGCCGCGCCCGGGGGCCCCCAACAGGGTGATCAACCCCACCAGCACCGCGAGCACTCGCGACTGAACCAAGAAGAAGGCCCCCCATCTCCCGCTAGATCGAGCTGTTGGGGCCACTCGGAGACAAAGATGCATACTACTCAACGAGTAGACCACAGTTTTGGAGCACCATACAACTTTTCAGGTAGTCTCCAAGCCGGCGCTGAGGATCAAGGCTCCTCTCCCCAGGAGGAGCCTTTCGGCTACAGCAAGATCGGTCTGCCGCTCTGGGGACTGCCCGTACCGGGGGTGAAGCTGTCGCCCGGATCACCCGGAGTAGGCGGAGACTTCGGCGTCGGATTGTGCAGCCACCGATCACCACTGCTGAGCCGTGGAGCTCGCGCGGAAGGCCCGGGGCGAGTACGGCCAGGTGAAGGAGCTGCGGCAGGTGGCGGAAGTCGACGCCTGGCTCGCGAGGCACTCGGGATTGAAGACCCGCCTGCGTTGATGACTCCTGTCACCAGGTGGTGACTGTCGTCATCACCCCCACATGGCCCTGGAATCGCTGTGTTAGCCCCAGCTGGTGACTGCCGTCACCACTTCCAGAGTCCAATCCATTCTGTAACCCATTGAATTTCCATGAAGCAACCAGCCTTTCCCAATTCTTAAGAAGTGGCACTCACTGTGCAAGAGGGTCGGAGTGGCACCTAGCTGTGACTACCTCAGGGGCTGCCGTCTCGCATCCCCCTACCCCCTTTGCCAGGAGCAATGCCATGGTCTCTCCCGTTTCCTCCCGTCCCTCCTCGAGCAGCCATAACGATCTGGGTTCGTCCATCCGGTCTCGCGTGTCCGAGGGCCTGTCGCGCTCTCCGGCTGGGAAGAGCAGCACGAGTGCGGGGCCGGGGGGTCTCTCCGATAAGGCCGCGGGCTCGACGGCCGCCGCGGAGGCCCAGCGCATTCGTCAGTCCGTCATGTCACGCATCTCGGATGGCTTTGACCGCTCTTCCACCCCCGGCAGCAAACCGGGCGGCACCTCGCCGACAGGGCCGAGCGGCCTCGGCGGCACACCGTCCCAGCCTCCGATGAAGGGCTCTTCCCCGGCGGAGAAGCCCTACGATCTGCCGGGCATGGACAAGCCCACCGATACGAGCGGAGTGCCCAAGTCGGGCAACCCCATGCTGGACCAGTGGGACGGCACCATCGCCAAGGAGGCCAAGAAGTGGGGCGTGCCCCCGGAGAACCTCAAGGCCCTGATCGCGCTGGAGAGCGGCGGCGATCCGAACGCGACGCAGATCAACCCGACCCACGGCAACACGTACGGCCTGGCCCAGATCAACCAGAGCATCTGGGGCGGGACCGCGGCCCAGCGTGGGTACGATCTCAACTCGCCGGAGGGGCAGATCGGCTTCGCCGCCTCGCTGCTGCGTGACCACTACAACCAGACGGGGAGCTGGGATCAGGCGCACAGCATGTACTTCAACCCGTCGGGCACCGGTGACAGCGTGAACGGCACCAGCAACGCCCAGTACATCGCGAAGATCCACGAGCTCATCAACTCGTGGTCCTGAGTCCGCCCCTCGCCGCCTGACGCGAGGGGAATCCCCTCTCACAACCATCCACCCCACCCGAGGAGGCTGAGACCGGCCTCCTCAACGCCACCTTCACGCCTTTCCAACGAGGAGTTCGCCATGAGGACCCACACCATCAGCCCCGGAGAGACGCTCAGCCGGATTGCCCAGCGGTTCAACACGACTGCCGACGCGTTGGCGAAGGCCAACAACATCCAGAATCCGAACATGATCATCAGCGGCCGCAGCCTGACGATCCCTGACGCGGCCGACGCGGGTGCGCGGATCAGATCGAGGCTCCAGCAGGATGGCTTCGATGCGGCCCCTGCGCGCGCGGCCTCTGCGCCGGGCAGCATTCCCTCGCCCGCGAGCGGCCAGTTCGATGGCACCCGCCCGGCGCCCGGCACCACCAACACGCAGGCGTGGATCCCTGTGGACGCCCCGCTCAAGGGCAGCCCGTCCAACCGTAACGCGGACACGTACGCGGACGTGATCGACCAGTTCGCGGTGGGCAGCAACCCGCGCTACCAGCCGCGTGACGGCAACACCTACTGCAACATCTTCGCGTGGGACGTGACGAAAGCAATGGGCGCGGAGATCCCGCACTGGGTGGACGGGGCGGGCAACCCCACGGGCGTGGGCCAGGGCCGCGAGCTGGACGCCAACGGCGTGAACCAGTGGCTCAACAACCAGGGCCCCAGGCACGGCTGGCGCGAGGTGAGCGCCGAGGAGGCCCAGGCGATGGCCAACCAGGGCCACCCCGTGGTGGCGAGCTGGGACAACCCGGGCGGCATCGGCCACATCGGTGTGGTGCGCCCCGGTGAGATCAACGAGCGCGGCCCCGCCATGGCTCAGGCCGGCGCTCAAAACTTCAACGACGGCCATGTGAAGGACTCCTTCGGCAACGTGCCGGTGCAGTACTTCGTGAACGACAGCGGTACGGCGACCGGGAGCCCGCCGTCCAAGCCGTCAACACCCGGCGGCTCGACGACGCCCGGCGGCTCGACGGCGCCCGGTGGCCCGACGGCGCCCTCCAAGCCGTCGCAGCCCTCCACGGGCATCTCCATGCCGCAGATGGACCTCCAGATGGGCAATCAGGGCCCCGCGGTGGAGCGGCTGCAGAACGCACTGGTGCAGCAGGGCTTCATGACGCAGGCGCAGATGGACACAGGCCCGGGCATCTTCGGCCCATTCACCGAGGCCGCGCTCAAGGGCTTTCAGGCCGCTCAAGGCGTGCCGAACACCGGCTACTACGGCCCCATGACACGTGAGGCCTTCTCCCGCATGGGCGGCGGCTCCTCGTCGGGGACGCCTTCTGGAACCACGGGCCCCTCTGGAACCACGGGCCCCTCCGGAGCCAACGGAGCCGACAAGCTATCGCCCTCGGACGCGCAGCTGGCGCAGCGCATCGATCAGCACCTGGCAGGCACGGGGCTCGCGGGCTACGGCAAGACCATCGTGGACCAGGCGCGCGAGGATCGCGTCCCGGTGGATCTGGTGATGTCCATGCTCCAGAAGGAGTCCAGCTTCCTGTCGCCGGAGAACAACCTCTCGCGCGCCAACAACAACCCGGGCAACCTGCGCTGGGCCGACTGGGAGTCGCAGTTCGGCGGCAAGCCCGGCGGTCCTGGCAACTTCACCACCTTCCCGAACGTCGAGCAGGGCCTGCGCGCGCATGTCCACCTGCTGGGCACCGTCTACCGCAACGAGGTGGATCAGCGTGACTGGGGTGGTCTCGTCTCGCGCTACGCCCCGGCCTCCGACGGTAACGACACGGGTCTCTACATCCGCCAGATGTATGACTATACGAAGCAGTGGCAGCAGAAGCTGGGCATCACCGACAGCTGGGCGAACAGCTGACGGAAGTGACCCTCCCCGGGTGCTCTTTCCGCCCGGGGAGGCGTACCGTCTGGGCTATCGTGCCGCGCCTCGACGAAGCCCAGGAGAGAGATGAGCCCCATCGAGGATCCGCTGCGAGCGTTCTTGAACGAACGGAACAAGCTCACCAACGCCGAGCCCTTCGAGGGCGGCGAGCACCTCTGGATCGGCAATGAGGGCGCCGCACGAGCCCACGCAAAGCTGAAGCTGAACGTCGAGGACTTCGGGCCCTTCCAGCGGAAGCTGTCACCCGAGAGGCTCACCTACGGCGAGATCGTGGCGTTCTCCGGGGACTTCTATGGGTCGCCGGACGATCTCTTCAACGAGAAGCCGTCCACCCTGGACTGGCTCTGGAAGCGCAATGATCTCCTGGCCCTGAGCGACGCATTCGAACGCGATCTGACCTGGATCAAGCTGCCCCCCCAGCAGCGCAAGACCGCATATCCCGACCAGAACCTGAGGCTGTGGTGGAACGCGAAGCACTATGCCGAGCTCGCGCTCAAGAACAACAGCCACTTCGGGTGGCACAACGCCCTCACCTACGTCACGTGGCATGAGAGAGCGCTCCAGCTCGCGGCGCGGGCCTCGAGTGAGTCCAACCTCGAGACGAAGTCGCTGCTCTGGAACGAAGCGGTCTACACGAATGGATTCGCCGACCACTTCCTCACGGATGGGTTCGCGGCCGGTCACGTGCGGACGCCCACCGCGCAGATCCGCCAGTGGGCCGCAACCACCGGCAGGGATGAGAAGCTCGCCGGCGCGCTCGTGAAGATCATCCACGACCAGGACGGGCACGTCGGGGAGCTGCACAGCGAGGCCGATCACAGCAAGCGCACCGGAGGACTGCTCGTCGTCAACTCGCGAGGTGACACGTGGCACACGCGCTGTGACGGGCAGCTCTTCCTCATCGGGACGACAGACATGGCCGTCGATCAGGCGGTGGAGGCCGTGGCTGCATCGGTCGAGGAGCTCCTGCTTGCCTATCAGGGCATGCCAGCCCCCGAGGGTGTGTTCGCGGCCACCCGGTGGATCCCCTGGCCCCACTCCGACGAGCCGCCCCTGACCGAGAAGTTCCCTCCAAACCTCACTGATGCCCAGGTCGATGCCCTCCGCGAGAGCATCCCGTGGTACGTCAAGGAGCCGATCATCGCGGACCTCACGCTGCCGGACATCCAGGCTTGCTACCAGGAGCTGCCCACGCTGATGCAGTCCTTCCGCGAAGAGATCGCGGCTCAGGCACGCCAGTCTCCGGCCCTCCTTCGCCGACTCGCTCCAGAGTTCGTCGAAGCGTACAAGGCGATTCGATGATCCCCGCTGACCAGGAGGACCGGCTGGAGCGCCTCCGCGTGCGCGGCGAGGTGCTCTTCCAGAACATGAAGCAGATGAAGCGCCTCCCTGATGAGTACGTCACCGACATCAAGAAGGCCTGGGAGGAGGCGCTGAAGGCGAAGGGCAGTCCTGACGCCAACCTGGAGGAAGCCTCCTACACCGCGATCAAGGCTTCCCGGCTCGACTCGATCCTGTCCCTGCTTGAGCGCATTGCCCGCCCGTCCATCTGGCCCGACAAGCTGTCCTTCTGGTTTGGCATTGCACAGTGCTGTCTGCACGACGCGGCCGCGCACGCTGGCAACGACACACCCATACCGTCTCCCATCCTGGCGGTGGAGCCGATCGACTCCCCGCTCTACATCCCCCGCGCGCGGGTCCCCGCGGAGTGGCTCCCGCAGGCTACTCCAGCGGATCTGCCGCTCCCGGTGGTCCTGTGCCCGGGAAACCTCGTCGAAGAGCCATGGGCCTGGGCCACGTTGTTCCACGAGCTCGGGCATCACCTGGACGACGCGAGGCAGGACACAGCCAGGCTGCTCACGGCGCTCAAAGCCACGGAGAAACGCGTCAAGC
>Ga0247825_10000847_pt1 | contig 19832 bp, 13 predicted proteins | sample 13C_Vanillin_Day_FD_194413 | JGI IMG/M metagenome (GOLD analysis project Ga0247825, IMG submission 194413) | Soil microbial communities from agricultural site in Penn Yan, New York, United States - 13C_Vanillin_Day48 | ecosystem: Environmental > Terrestrial > Soil > Agricultural land | place...
TTCCTTGGGATCGGCCGTGGATGAGGGCGGCAAGCGGCTGGTCAACGCCTTCGACGAGCCCTTCCTGTTCGATCTGCGCGCCTCTGGCATCTTCCAGGTGCTGGACCGCGCCAGCTTCACGGCCGATCCCAAGGAAGGCGTGACGGCCGGCAGCATCAACTTCTCCCGCTGGTCGGATGTGGGCGCCGAGGCGCTCGTCAAGGTGCAGCTGGGCGCCGAGGGCAACACCCTGCGCGGTGAGCTCCGCCTGTTCAACGTGGGCTCCGGCCGCGAGGACTTCAAGACCAGCTACGACGTGCCCACCACCGAGCCACGCGAGCTGGCGCACCGGCTCGCGGACGCGCTCTACCGCCACCTCACCCGCGAGCCCAGCCCCTTCCTCTCCCGCATCACCTTCGTGCGCAAGGCGGGCTCCAACCGGGACGTCTGGGTGGCCGACTGGGACGGCAACAACGCCCGCGCCCTCACCAGCGGCGGCATCAACCTGCTGCCCGCCATGGGGCCTGGGGGCGCCGTGGGCTTCACGTCCTACCGCAAGGGCCGGCCGGATCTCTATGTCCAGCGGCCCGGCGAGGATGCTCGCGCCGTCGTGCAGAACGGGCAGATGGCTACCGGCATCGCCTGGTCCCCGGATGGCAAGCGCATCGCCTACGCGCTGGCCGAGGGCGAGAGCACGCAGCTCCACGTGGCCAACGCGGATGGCAGCTCCCCCAAGGCCGTCACCGACACGCCCTACGGCATCAACTCCAGCCCCAGCTGGTCGCCGGATGGCAAGCGCATCGCCTTCGTATCCAACCGGGGCGGCTCGCCGCAGATCTATGTGATGAACGCGGACGGCTCGAGCCCGCGGCGGCTCACCTTCCAGGGCAACTACAACCAGACGCCGGACTGGTCACCGCGAGGAGATCTCATCGTCTTCACCGCGCGTGACGAGCGCAACGCGTTCGATCTCTTCACGGTGCACGTGGAGACCGGGAAGATCACCCGGCTCACCCAGGACCAGGGCAACAACGAGGAGCCCGTCTTCTCGCCCAACGGCCGCCTCGTCCTCTTCACCTCCACGCGCGACGGAGCCCCCCGGCTCTACGTCATGACCGCGGACGGCAACAACCAGCTCGCCCTGCCCATGGACAAGGCGGGCGGCCTCACACCGGACTGGGCTCCGGCGCCATGAGCGCCTCGCCACTGCGCTCGCACTGGCAGCTTGATCCGGAGATCATCTTCCTCAACCACGGCTCCTACGGCGCCTGCCCCACCGAGGTGCTCCAGGCCCAGGCCGAGCTGCGCGCGCGCCTGGAGGCCGAGCCCGTGCGCTTCTTCGTCCGCGAGCTCGAGCCACTGCTCGATGAGGCCCGCGCCGCGCTGGCCTCCTTCCTCGACGCCGATCCCGAGGATCTGGCCCTCGTGCCCAACGCCACCGCGGGCGTGAACACGGTGCTGCGCTCGCTCCGCATCGCCCCGGGAGATGAGCTCCTCACCACCAACCATGAGTACAACGCCTCACGGAACGCGCTGGACTGGGTCGCCAGCCGCCAGGGCGCGAAGGTCGTGGTGGCTCAGCTGCCCTGGCCCAACCCCACGCCCCAGGCCGTGATGCAGGCCGTGATGGACGAGGTGACTCCTCGCACCAGATTGGTGCTCCTCGATCACATCAGCAGCCAGACAGCGCTCGTCCTGCCGCTGAAGGAGCTCGTCCAGGCCCTGCGCGAGCGTGGCGTGGAGACGCTCGTGGACGGCGCGCACGGCCCCGGGCAGGTGCCCCTCTCCCTGCGCGAGCTCGGCGCCGCCTACTACACCGGCAACTGCCACAAGTGGCTGTGTGCTCCCAAGAGCGTGGCCTTCCTCCACGTGCGGAAGGACTGCCAGGCCGGGCTCAAGCCGCTCTCCATCAGCCATGGCCACAACTCGACGCGCCGGGATCGCTCGCGCTTCCGCCTGGACTTCGACTGGACGGGCACGCATGACCCCTCCGCCGCGCTCTGTATCCCCCACGCCCTGCGGGTGATGGGAAGCCTGGTGCCCGGCGGCTGGCCAGCGGTGATGGCGGACAACCATGCCAAGGCCCTCGCCGCGCGCCGGCTGTTGTGCGAGCGCCTCGGCGTGGCCCCCCACTGCCCCGACGAGATGGTGGGCGCCATGGCGACCGTGAGCCTGCCCGATGGCTACCCTACGGATCCTCAGCCTCCGTACTACCTGGACCCGCTCCAGGACCGGCTCTTCCGCGAATGGAAGATCGAGGTCCCCATCATCGCCTGGCCCAAGGCCCCCCGGCGCCACCTCCGGCTGTCCGCCCAGCTCTACAACACACACGCGGAGTACCAGCGGCTGGCGGAAGCTTTAGAAGCGCTCATACGTTGAGTAGGCTTCCGGGGGAATGCCTCGCTTTGCCACCATCGATGTGGGCACCAACTCCGTCCTCCTGCTCGTAGCGGACCGGACTCACGACGGTCTCTTCCAGGCCGTCCTGGAGCGGGCGGAGATCACCCGGCTGGGACGGGGAGTGGATCAGAGCCGCCGCCTGTCACCCGAGGGCATGGAAGCCACGCTCGCGGTGGTGACGGCCTTTGCCAACGAGGCGCGCGCGCTGGGCGCCGAGGGCCTGGCGGTGTCCGCCACCAGCGCGGCCCGCGACGCCCAGAACGGCGCCGAGTTCCTCGCGGCCGCCAAGGAGCGGGCCGGCGTCACGGTGGAGATCATCTCCGGTGAGCTGGAGGCCCAGCTCTCATTCGCCTCGGCCTACATGGACTTCGGTAGCGCGGCGGCCGGGCCGCTGCTCGTCATCGACATCGGCGGCGGCTCCACCGAGTTCATCTACGGCAACAGCGCCGGACGGGTGGAGTTCCGCCACAGCTTCGACGTGGGCTCGGTGCGACTGACCGAGCGGCTCATCGGCTCGGATCCCCCCTCGCCCGAGGAGCGCGAGCGCGTCACGTCGCTCCTGCGGCAGACGTTCTCCTCGCTGCCCCCTCCGCCGCCCGCGGCTCAGCTGGTGGGCGTGGCGGGCACGGTGACGACGCTCTACGCGGTGGAGAACCGCATCGATCCTTATGACGCCACGCGCGTGCACGGCGGCACCCTCACCCGGGCCCAGCTCGAGAAGCTCGTGAACACGCTCTGCACCCTGCCGCTGGCCGAGCGCCGCGCCCTGCCCGGCCTGCAGCCCAAGCGCGCGGATGTCATCCCCGCAGGCTCGCTCATCCTGCTGGAGGCCCTCCGCGCCCTGGAGCTGGGCGAGTGCCGTGTGAGTGACCGGGGCCTGCGCTGGGGGCTGATGGCGCACCGCTTTGGAGCCTCCCGGACATGACCTCCCTGCCCACTGTGGCTGTCTCGCCGCACGCTGAAACCAGCTCGCGTACGCACTATGCGCTGCTCATCCTCACGCTCATCAACCTGGTCAACTACCTGGACCGGTACATCGTCTCGGCCGCCCTGCCCAAGATTCAGAAGGATCTCGGCATCAACGACACGCAGGGCGGCATGCTGGGCAGCGTCTTCATCATCGTGCTCATGGTGGCCTCGCCGCTGAGTGGCTATCTGGGGGACCGGGTGCCCCGGAAGTTCCTGGTGGTGGGCGGCGTCCTCCTCTGGAGCCTCGCCACGGGAGCCTCGGGCCTGGCTGCTACCTTCGTGACGCTGATGATCGCGCGTGCCGTCGTCGGCATCGGCGAGGCAGGCTATGGGACAGCAGCTCCCTCCCTCATCTCGGACCTCTACCCACGAGAGCTGCGGACGCGGGTGCTCGCGTTCTTCTACACCGCCATTCCAGTCGGCGCGGCGGCAGGCTACGGCCTGGGTGGGTGGTTGAGCAGCGAATACTCGTGGCACACGGCTTTCTTCGTCGGCGGAGTGCCAGGGCTGATCCTGGGTTCGATGGCCTTCTTCATGCCCGAGCCCCAGAGAGGAGCCCTGGATGGCCCGGAGGCTCAGACCAAGCTGCCCTTCATGGTGGGGCTGAAGGGGCTCGCTGACAACAAGGCCTTCTGGGCCACGACCGCGGGCTACACGTTGATGACGTTCTCCATCGGCGGACTCGCCCACTGGATGCCCGCGTACATGGAGAGAGAGCGCGGGATGCCGGGCAGCCAGGCGGGCCTGATCTTCGGCGGAGTGACGGCCCTGGCGGGTGTGGTGGGTACGCTGTCGGGAGGGTGGCTCGGAGAGAAGATGGATCAGCGGCGAGAGGGCGGCGGCCTGTTGGTCTCAGGCATGGGGCTGCTGCTCGCGTCGCCGCTCATGTTCATCGCGGTGAACCTCGAGTCTCAGGTGGCCACGTTCGCCGCCATTGGCGTGGCGCAGGTCCTCGTGTTCCTCAACAGCGGTCCCATCAACGCGGCCATCGTCAACTGCGTTCAGCCTGCCTTCCGCGCCTTCGCCATGGGGCTGAACGTGCTGTGCATCCACATGCTGGGAGATGCCATCTCCCCTACGCTCATCGGGAACATCTCCGACCGCTCCAACCTCACCACGGCCATCGAGGTGAACGCCATCCCAGTGCTCCTCGGCGGCGTAGCGTTGCTCATCGGCGCGAAGCTCTTCCGCGAGGCCGTGCCCCGTTAGCGCTGAGCCAGCCACGCCTCCAGGCGCTGAGCCACCTGCGCTGCTCCCGCCGGACGCTCCGCGGGAGCCAGGGCCAGGCAGCTCCGCACCAGCTCCGCCAGTGGACGGGGCACCTCCGCGCGATCGCGTGGATCCGGCGGCGGCTGGCGCAACCGCTCGAAGGCCGCCTTCAATGAGATGGCCTGGAGGAAGGCAGGCTCACCCACCAGCATCTCGTACAGCAGCAGCCCCACCGCGTACACGTCCGTGCGCGCATCCACGGGGGACTCGGTGAGCTGCTCGGGCGCCATGTACTGCGGCGTGCCCACCACGCCATGCAGGTACGTCAGCCCTCCTGGGCCCTGCTGATCCTCCATGGCGCGCGCAATGCCGAAGTCCGTCAGCACCACCCGTCCGCCTCGCTCCAGCAGCACATTGGCGGGCTTGAGATCGCGGTGCACCACCGCGGCCGAATGCGCGGCTCCCAGCCCTTTGCAGACCGCCAGCGTCAGCCGCGCCGCGGTCTCCGCCCCCAGCGCGCCCTCTCGCCTCAGCCGCGTCCGAAGATCCTCACCCTCCACGTACTCCAGGGTCAGAAAGGCACGCCCCTGGTAGCTGCCGAGATCGAACACCCGAGCGACATTCGGGTGGGTGATGCGCCGGGCCAGCCGAGCCTCCCGAGCGAAGCGCTCCAGCGCCACGGGGCTCCGAACGAGTGGCGGATCGAGCATCTTCAGCGCCACCACCTCGGACTTCAGCTCGTCGTACGCCAGGTACACCGTCCCCATTCCCCCTCGCCCAAGGACTCGGCTCAGCCGATAGCACTGGGCGAACAGCCCCGCCTCCACCTCGCGGCACTCGGAGGTGCTCCCCACCGCCAGTGTCGGCAGGCTGTGTGGGCTTCGCACCCACGTCCCCGTGTAGGAGAACCGGCCCCTGGAAGGAGCATCTAAGTGAAAGTTTTCCATATCTCTGGATGTGGCCCTCTATGGCAACCAGGGATAAAAGGAAAGCGAGAAAATCACTTAGGACTTGGACTTCGTGTCTTCCTTGTCACGCAGCGTGTCAGCAGCCAGGAGGAAGCGCGCTCCGGACCCATCCTCGGCGGCCTTGTCTCCCGGGTTGTAGATCTGGCACCGCTGCAGGGACAGGCACCCGCACCCGATGCAGGAGGTGAGCTTGTCGCGCAGCCGTTCCAGCTCGGCGATCCGTTCGTCGAGCCGGTGGCGCCAGGCGCGGGAGAGCTGCTCCCAGTCGGCGCGCGTCGGGGTGCGTGAGCCGGGCAAGGTGCTCAAGGCCTCGCGGATCTCCTCCAGGGTGAGGCCCAGGCGCTGGGCCGCGCGGATGAACGCCACGCGCCGGAGCTCGCTGCGCGGGAAGCGGCGCTGGTTGCCTCGCGTCCGCTCGGCGCGGATGAGGCCTTCGCGCTCGTAGAAGCGCAGCGCGGAGGTGGCCATCCCGCTGCGGGCCGAGAGCTCTCCCACCGTGAGCAGCCGAGGCAATGCGGTCATGTCGCGACGATGGCTTGACTTGAAGTTAACTTCAACTTCTATGGTACTGGGCATGATCGCCTCTGCCCCTCTCTCGTACGGGGAGCTTCCCCGGTTGATGTCCCTGATGACCGGCGCCGAGAAGCACGCTCCCAGCGCCACGTCCACGATGGATGTGCTCTGGGTGCTGTACGACCGTGTGCTGCGCGTGTCGCCCGCCACCCTCCAGGATCCCGAGCGTGACTTCTTCGTGCTGTCGAAGGGACACGGCCCCATGGCGTACTACGCGGTGCTCGCGGCGAAGGGCTTCCTGCCGGTGGACACCCTGAAGAGCTTCGGCACGTACGCCTCGCCGCTCGGCCACCACCCCGACCGCGTGCTCGTGCCTGGAATCGAGGTGGGGAGCGGCTCGCTCGGGCATGGCCTGCCGATCGCAGTGGGGATGGCTCTTGCGCTGCGTGCCCAGGGCCGCTCCCGCTCCCGCGTCATCGTGCTGCTCGGCGACGCGGAGATGGACGAGGGGAGCAACCACGAGGCCCTCGCCTTCGCGGGGCGCATGGGCCTGGAGTCTCTCACCGCTGTCGTCATCGACAACCGCTCAGCCACGCATGGCTGGCCCGGCGGCCTCACGGCCCGCTTCGCGTCCGAAGGCTGGCGGGCCGAGTCCGTGAACGGCCGCGATCATGACGCGCTCGAGCGCGCCTTCACCTCTCCGCGCGACGGCCGGCCCCAGGCTGTCGTCGCCGTCGTCGAGCCCAAGGAGTGAGCCATGGAGACCATGCGAGAGCGCTTCATCACCACCACCCAGCAGTTGCTCGATCAGGATCCGCGGCTCGCCGTCGTCCTGGCCGATATCTCCGCCTCGGCCTTCAAGCCCGCGCTGCAGCGGCACCCTGCACGCATCCTCAACGTCGGCATCCGAGAGCAGCTCATGGTGGGTGTCGCCGCGGGGCTGGCCCTCCAGGGGATGCGCCCCATCGTCCACTCCTACGCTCCCTTCCTCATCGAGAGGCCCTATGAGCAAGTGAAGCTCGACCTCAACCACCAGAACGTGGGCGCGGTCCTGGTGAGCGTTGGAGCGTCCTACGACTGGTCCTCCGGGGGCCGCACCCATCAGGCCCCGGGTGACGTGGCCCTGCTCGATGCTCTTCCTGGCTGGACGGTGCATGTCCCCGGTCATCCGGCAGAGGTGGAACCCCTCCTGCGTGACGCCGTCTCGGGCGATGGCCGGGTCTATGTGCGCTTGTCCCTGCAGACGAATCCGGCGCCCCTCCCCGTCATCCCTGGACGTTTCCAAGTCGTGCGCCGTGGAACACGGGGCACGGTCATCGCGGTGGGGCCGATGCTTGGCCGTGTCCTGGCGGCCACCGGCGAGTTGGACGTCACCGTGCTCTATGCGGCGACGGTGCGTCCCTTGGATCGAGAGACGCTCCTGGCCACGCTGAGCGGACCCGACGTTGTCATGGTGGAGCCATACCTCGCGGGCACCTCGGTGCATCTGCTCTCGGCGGCCCTCTCGCACTTGTCGCACCGGCTGCTGTCGCTCGGAGTCCAGAGAGGCGAGCTCCGCCGCTATGGCACCCCAGAGGAGCACGACGCCGCTCATGGCCTGGATGTCAGTGGCCTGCGCGAGCGCATCACGGCTTTTCTGCGCTGACGCGTCCCCTCTAGACTCTCGCGGCCTCTGCTAGGGCGAGGGCACCTTTCCTTCTCGCGCCTGGCCCCCACACACGTCACGAGAGATGGAGAGTCGTCATGAAGAAGTGGATGAGCGGCCTGCTCGGTGCGATTGCTGTGCCCGTCATGAGCGGGTGCTTCCTGTCGTGCAAGAGCGAAGAGCCCCTGATAGTGGAGCCGCACCCTGCGCTGCCTCTCGGGCCGTCCACTCTGTTCGACATGCGCACGAACCAGGAGCTCGTGCCGGGCGTCACCTATATGCGGATCGAGCGAGGCCTGTTGTCCAGCCAGGATGTCTGGACGGTTGATGTGGCCTTCAGGACCGACCTCGCTTCGGCGGAGAGCCTCGTCGCGGATCTGCAGAGCAAGGGCTATGAAGCCCGGGTCGAGACCATCTCCAAACGGGCGCCCGATGATCCGGGGAGTGGACCCATCGGGTATCTGGTCCGCAGCGGCTCCGTGGCCACCGTCGCCGAGGTGAACACGCTCCGGGATCGGCTGGCTGGCTCCGGTTACCAGGGACTGCGCACCGTCTACACCGGCGAGGACGGCGCGGAGACGACGGGCCCCTGGGTCGTGCACGTGCTCACGGTCGATCCCGCAGTCTTCAAGGGCAAGGTGGAGCCGGAGCTGGGCACGGGGAACATCCCTGAGCGGGAGCTTCTCACCGGCCTTGCCCGAAGGAAGGGCGCTCTGGCCGCCATCAACGGTGGCTACTTCGTGATCGGTGCCACCGATGGCACCCCGGGGGACATGGCGGGCATCTCCGTGCTCCAGGGGACCCTGGTGAGCGAGGCGGTGGATGGCCGCACGAGCCTCATTCTCCCCCCCGGCCCGGGGAAGGACGCTTCCATCGCAGCCATCAGCGATAACATCAACGCAACCTCTTCGGATGGGGCGACGCGGCTGGTGGACGGGTTGAACCGGGCGCCGGGCCTCATTCGAGCCTGTGGAGGAGAGAGCAGTGACCAGCCCGTCTCGGTGCCGAGGCACGACTTCACCTGCACCGATAGCAGCGAGCTGATCCAGTTCACTCCCATCTTCGGCGCCACCACTCCCTCGGGTGATGGGGTCGAAGCCCTGCTGAACGCGTCGGGGACCGTCACCGAGCTGCGCGAGGGACGCGGGAGTGCCATCCCGGCCAACGGCTCGGTGCTCGCTGGCACGGGCGAGGCGGCGGAGTGGCTCCGGACCCATGCCACCTTGGGCAAGACGATCCAGGTCGCGGTGAACATCTCCGCGGAGGGCGCTCCCCTGCCGCAGGGAGCTGGGGTCGTCAACGGCGGTCCTCGCCTCGTGGGCTCGGGAGAGGTCAAGATCACCGCCTACGCCGAGGGGTTCGTGCATCCCGACAACGCGGAGTTCTATTACCGCTTTGGCGTCCGGCGAAACCCGCGCACGCTCGCGGGCGTCACCGGTGACGGCAAGCTGCTCCTCGTCGCGATCGATGGCAGGCAGCCGGGCTACAGCGTCGGAGCGTCCTTCGAGGAGAGCGCGCTCGTCCTGCAGGCGTTGGGAGCCGAGCACGGCGTCAACCTGGACGGCGGTGGCTCCACGGGCGTGATCGTGGGCACAAACCTCCTGACCCGGCCCTCTGACGCCACGGGCGAGCGTCCCATCGGCGACGCGATCGTGATCCTGCCGTAGCCCCATTCCTCGCTGGAGGGGCCATCATCTTCACCGGAGCTCCACCGCAGCCTGGACCTGTTAGATTGCTGCCAACATGTCCGGGCTCCATCATGTGACCACAAGACCCGCGCTCCGCAGCACCTGGGTCTTGCTGGCCACTGCGCTCCTGCTCTCATGCAATGGATGCCCCTCCAGTTCATTCCCGATAGCGCGCGGCATACCCTCGCATGACGCGGGCGTAAGCAGCGCTGACGATGACTTCATTACGGAGGACGAGTACGAAATCCTGCCCCTGAGCCCCCGTACAGTTCCACCTGATGGCGCGAGGGACTATGCGAACCGATACTCGTTCGCGGTGATGGTCGATGCCATTCTGGAGCCGCGGGGGCGAAGTTCGTGCAGTGGGGCGCTTCTCAGCCCCTCCCTTGTCCTGACAGCAGCCCACTGCGTCTGTGAGGCTCATGAAGCTCTGTCGCAGGACAGCGAGGCCCAGTTCATCATCAATGGCGCAAGATGTGCAACAAGCGTCACCGCCGAGACCATCACCTATGCCAGCAGGCAGTTCGAGTCTCAGGTGTTTTGGGATGACCGCCTCCGGCGATCCTCTGGCAAGGTGCGGCCTCACCCTGCTCTCGAAATCCTCCTCGATAAGCGAGGGCTCCCCATCTCGATCAAGGCGGACCTCGCCATCGTTGAGCTGGATGAGCCCATTCAGGGCACCTCGCCAGAGATCCACCTCCCTGCTTCGGAGGTCAAACCCGACGAAATCTTCACCATCGTGGGTCATGGCCTTGACGGAAACAACGACCTGGCCATAGGGGTCCGCCGCGCCGGCACAAAGAAGGTCGCGGGCTCCCCGTCCTCTGGCGGCGATGGAGTCATGTTCTCGCAGTTGGGGGCCTCCTTCACCAGTGGCAGTGGCGACGCCTGCCTGCGCCAGGACAAGGCCAGGACAGAGCTGATCGGCATCACGACGCTGCCTCTTGAGGATGGGTTTTCCTTCACGAGCCTCTATCCCTACCGAGACTGGCTGCTCGCTGAGTTACACCGGGCCGCCCCTCGCGCACGGCGCCAAATGGGCCCCCAGGAGCCTATCCCATGAGCTTGATGAGCCCTCTCCAAGAGCCACGGGCTCTGCGCCCGCTGCTCTACCTCTTGCCACTGCTCACGCTCATGGCCTGCGCCTCCAGTTCTCCCTCTCAGGAGCAATCCCCTCTCGCGGAGCAGAACCTACCTGAAGTGGAATCCTCGGATGAAGTCCTCAACATCTCCAGGGGGGAGAAAGATATCCGCAACCAGTTCTCATCTGCTGTTTATGTAACCATCGGAAAGGGCGAGGAGTGTGGTGGGGTGCTGCTCCACCCGCAGCTCGTGCTCACTGCCGGGCATTGCGTCTGCAGGGGGCGGGAAGACGATGCCTCTACGACCACCATCGACAGTTCAACCTGCGAGAAGACAGCGAGCGTCAGCACAGGAGAACATAAGGATCTCTTCACGAGCTACTCTGGAGTGGTGCGGCCTCATCAAGACTTGAAGATAGTCCTCAAGAAGAAGAAGTTCTTGGTACCTCCCAATGCACAGGTTGTCCACGCCATCACCGAGGCAGGAAAGCGCTTTATCCTCCTGGACGTAGTAGCCGAGAGCCGGGCAGATCTCGCCGTCATCGCCTTGGCCAAGCCAGTCGAGCGCAGGTACTTGCCTGTACCTCTTGCGAGGACTGACATCCTCATCAACGACCGTGTCATCGCGGCTGGCTATGGTGCGGATGCCGTAAAAGATGGGTTGGTTGTATTCAGTAGTCTTCAGCCAGTCCGCCGGTTTGGAAGGAACGTTGTCTCGGCCGTGAATGGCGAGCTGTTCATGATTGAGCCGCCTGGGGCCTTAGCGCTCCCCGGTGACAGTGGGGGGCCCTGCCTTCGAGAGGAGCCCGCAGGCTTTACACTGGTGGGCATCAGCTCAAGGTCTTCGCCAGGCAAGAAGTCGACGTTTACGAGCACGTACCGCTACCGCAGTTGGTTGGAGGAGGAGATCCGGAAAGTGAGTTCCTCCGACTCCAACAAGCCCTGAGTGTTACTGCGAAGTGGATTGCTCCACACGGGGCCGGTACTCGTCGGCCAGCTTCTCCACCTCGGCGGCCAGGCGCTCTCCGTCCTGGAGCAGCAGGGCCTTGAGCCTTGCGCGGCTGCCCAGCGTGAAGAAGACACCAATGTCCCACTTCAGTCCGGCCCAACGCTCCATGAAGTAGAGGGTGAAGAGCGCCAGAGGCGGCACCCCCACCAGCGCCACCATGCCCCACACCCAGCTGCCCCACATCCACGCGGCTACCGTGAGGCCCGGCCACCACAGCAGCGACATGAGCAGCGCGCCCAGGAACTTCACCGTGGCTTGCGTGTCCAGCTCCGCTTTGCGCGCGGCCAGTCGCGGCACCTGGTACGGAAGGCCGAACAGCACCACTCCCAGCAAGAACAGCGGCAGCCCCAGGCACAGCGCCAGCAGGTTCTTCACCACGAACGTGGCCACCTGCCCGGGCTTGTACACGAGCGTCAGGTCCTTCGGGTCCGCGTGGACCAGTTCCAGCCGGTGCCGGAAGGACATGAGGGATGCGCGCACCTGCTCGAAACGCTCCGGCTGCTCGGACCGGAAGAGCTGCAGGCCCTTCGCCCAGCGCTTCAGGCGCTCCCGGTCCACCTTCTCGCCCAGACGGAAGGCGTAGAGCTGCTCCGCCGTCTGGATGAGCGGCAGATCCTCCCACTGCGCCAGGTTGACCGTGACGGCCTTGAGCCCGTCGGCGATGCGGTCGGTCAGCTGGCGCGCCGCCTCCTTCTCCGCCTCCTCCGCCCCTGGTGGGGGTAGGAAGGGCGTCACCTCGATGGCCGGCCCCACCTCGATGAGGACCGAGCTGCGGAAGATATGCTTCTCCGCGTAGGTGAACCCCACCGGGATGATGCGCACAGGCGCTCCCTCCCGCGCCGCGCCGAGCGCGATGCGCGCCGCGCCCGTCTTCAGCTCCGCGAGCATCGGCTCCGAGTGGCTCTTTCCCTCCGGGAAGATGGTGATGGCACGCCCCTGCACCAGCGCCGTTCGCGCCGCCTCCAGCGTCCCCTCGTTCTTCGTCATCTGCCCGGGGTTGTCCTGCTTGCGGTAGACGGGCAGCGCATGGAGCCCCTTGAGGATCCACCCGATGACGGGCATCCGGAACAGGGGCTCCTTGGCCAGGAAGGTGACCTGGCGGCGGGTGATGACGAAGACGAGCGCCGGATCGATGAGGCCGTTGGGGTGGTTGCCCACGAAGATGACGGGGCCCTCGGGCTCGGCAGCCGGGGCATTCACCCTCAGCAGGTAGAACAGCCGCAGCGCCAGGGACGCCAGACCACGGATGAATGCGTAGAACACGCCAGCACTCTACACCGGGGCTCAGGGGAATCGGTCCACCACCAGGATGACACCCTTCGAGTCCTGCACCACCGCCGTCCCGCGCTCCTTCCCTGGGTAGGAGATGATCCCCTCCCCATCCCTGTCCCACCGGGGATCCAGCAGCACCCCGCAGAAGGGCACCTCGTAGAAGTCCCGCAGCTTACCCTCCTCGTAGTAGCGCACGTAGGCGCGATCATACCGGCCGTAGACACGGTGGTTGGCCACGTACAGGTAGCCGGCGATGCTCATGTTCTTGAGTTCGCCCTCCTCCACCTTGGGCAGCGACATCACGAACCGGCTCTTGTAGTGCGCCGAGCCGGGCCGGTTCTGCGTCTCGTCCACCACCACGTCGATCCGGTCCCCCACCTTCAGGCCCATCCGCTTCATCTGCTCGACGGTGTCCGGCGGGCACGTCATCTCCGGGGGCATCCAGGCCGGGCGCTGGGACTTCACCACCTGAGCCGGAGCGCTCGCGCACCCCACCCCCAGGCCCACCACCAGCCCCGCGGCGAGGATCCCCTGGAGCTTCCTGGCCACGGGCACGCGCACCTCCTAGAAGACACCGATGCTGAAGTGGAACTGGGTGGCGGGCTCGTTGAACGTCTCGTCCGGGTCCAGGTTGAAGCCCACGTCGAAGGCCAACGGCCCCACTGGTGTCACGTAGCGCAGGCCCACCCCTGCCGTGTAGCGCAGCACCGTCGGATTGAAGTTCGCCTGGTCCGCCCACAGGTTGCCCGCCTCGAAGAAGAAGCCCAGGTCCAGGGAGCTGAAGGCCGGCAGGCGCAGCTCCGCCTTGCCCAGGGTGAACAGCTCGCCGCCCTGGCTCAGCGGCGCCTGGCCCACGAGCACCGCCACCAGCTCCGGCGGGCAGCCCAGCGGGTTGACCACGGAGCGGCAGTCCAGCAGCTGCCGGCGCACCTCCGCGCGCTGGTCCTCCGGTATCACGCCGTCCTCCCGGAAGCCTCGCAAGCTCGACGAGCCGCCCAGGTAGAAGAGCTTGGAGCCGATGGACTGCGCGTTGGCCGCCAGCGGCACGATGGTGCCGGCCCGCGCGGACAGTGCGACGCTGGCGCGGCGTCCCAGCGGGGCATAGAGGCTCAAGCTCCCAGACAGCTTCACCTCGTTGATGGGGAAGTCCGCGACCCTGTTGCCCAGCGCGTCCGTGGGCGCCACGCTCAGATCGTGGGTGAACTCCGCGCTGGTGGAGAACAGCGCGCCCTTGCGCGGGTTCGCCGGATCATCCCGGAAGTCCAGAATGGCGGACGGCCGGACCGAGTACAGGGTGAAGGCACCGTATGGGAAGCGCAGCCGCTCCTGGTCGGCCCGGCTCAGCACGCTGAGCACGCCGCCACGCGAGCGCAGCCGGTTGTGCTCGAGCTCGCCCTGGAGCGACAGGCTGAGCCACCGCGTCGCCGCCCAGTCCAGGCCCGCCACTGTCGCGAACCTCGTGGAGAGATACGAGGGCCGGTGGATGCGCTCGCCGATCAGATCCACGCGCGCGCCCGTGTCGGGAGGCAGCAGGAAGAAGTTGAGGCGCGGCTGTGTGAGCGACACGCTGCCGCGCCCGCCCAGGCCATTCCAGCCCTGAATGGTGCTGTCCCGGACGCCTCCGAACCGGCCGGAGAACGCCTCCTGGCTCCAGCCCACGTAGTTGACCTTCGCGCGCGCCAGCAGGTTGAGGCCCTTCCCGTCCACATTCGGGAACGCCGTGTCCAGCGTGACGCGAGGCCCATCCACCAGGAAGTAACCGCCGGACACCTCGCCGTCGATGCGCGGCCGCTCCTGCACCGTCACCAGGATGTCCTTGGCCTCCTCCCGCTTGTTCGGCTCGAGCAGCTGCACCTCCACCTGGCGGAAGATGTTGAGCCTCGCGAGCCGCCGGCGCCCCTCCGCCAGCTTCTCCAGGTCCAGGACCTTGCCCAGGTTGAGGTACGAGCGCACCGTCCGCTCGTCCGTGCGTGTGTTGCCCTGGACGATGATGCGGCCCACGAGCACCTGCGGGCCCGGATCCACGCGCACCACCACCTTCACGTACCGCGGATCCTCTCCGCCCGGCTGCGTCTGCACCACCACGCGGGCGAACAGGTAGCCCTGCCTGGCGACCTCCCGCTCCAGGTTCTGACGGGCCCGCTCCAGCGCCTCCTCGCTCAGGGGAGCTCCCTCGTTGAGTCCCAGGCTCTCCTTGCTCGCCCCGTCCGGCAGATTGGAGACGTCAATCTCGCCCACGCGCGCCTCCGAGCCCTCCTCCACCACGAACTCCGCCACCGCCGTGCGCCCGCTCACGTCCACGTCCAACCGCTGGAAACGCACCTGCGCGTTGGGGAAGCCTCGCTCGCGGTAGGCCTCGGTCAGCACCTCCGCGGCCTCCAGGTAGGCCTCCTCCACGAAGACGGTGTGCGGATCCGGCGCGAGCGGAACCGAGCGAATCCCCTGCCCGCCACGCCCATCGAGCTCCAGCGGATCATCCCGCAGCGGCAGCGACAGGTCGGCCTGTGGCTCGCTGGCGCGGACCCGCTCGGCGAGCACCTCGCGCAGCACGCCGCTCGGCAGCGCCTGGTTGCCCTGGAACCGCACCTCCGTCACGGTGAGCGGCAGGCCCTCTTCGAGCTCGAAGACGAGCACCGCCTCGGCATGATCTGGCCGGCGCACCTCGCGCGGGGTGACGCGCACATCGTGGAAGCCACGGTAGCGGTAGAAGGTGGCCACGCGCCGCGCCAGGTTCCACATCACCCCAGGCTCCAGCAGCTCCGTCCCGTCATACGCCAGGACGCGCTCCAGGATCGTGCCCGCGAAGTGGTGATTGCCGTGGAAGTCGAAGGAGTAGCGGGGACCGGCGGACATGGGCAGCGCCACAGTCGCGAGGCCATTCTCCAATGTCACCGTGGGAGCGCCCACCCGCGCGCGGAAGTAGCGCTCCTCGCGCAGCAGCGTCCGCAGCTGCTCCAGCCCTGCGTCGATCCGCGCCTGATCCAGCACCACGCCCGGCTTCAACCCCGACACGTCCAACAGCCGGGCCAGCGGCAGCCCGGGGCTGCCGGCGATCGTCACGCGGCCCAACCGGGTAGGCGCGCCCTCATCCATCGTGAACACCAGCACCACCCCACCGGGGGACGGCTCCTGGGACACACCCAGGCGGGCCTGGTCGTAGCCCTTGCGGTGGTAGGCCTCTTCAATGGCAGCCCGGGCCAGATCCACGCTGTCGGGATCGAGCGGGGCGTACTCCTGCAGGCCGCTGGCCGCGCGGATCTCCTCGTCGGACAGGGCGACGTTGCCCTCGATGACGAGCCGCACGAGGTGTTGAACAGGGGTGAGGTGGAACACCAGCCGCACGCCGCCGGGCATGTCCACCGCGTGGGCCTCCACGTTCGTGAAGCGGCCGGTGTTCCACAGCCCCTCCACGCTCCGGCGCACCGCCACCGGTGAGAACACCTGCCCGCGGCGGATCGTCACCAACTCCGACAGCCCCGCCGTGTCCGAGCCAGGCGGGAGGACGAGCTCCACCGCCATCACCACGGGTCCTCCCCGCTCCGCCGGCTCAGCGCGCACCTCGCCCGCCAGGGGCAGCTCCTGCGGTGCCGGCTTCGCCAGCACCACGCCCGCCCACAGCAGACACACGGCGAGCGTTACTCGACCTCCCAGCTCAGCTTGAGCTCGAGTCCGAGGTTGCCGAACGAGGCTTCGCTGTTCTCGTTGTCCCACTGGGCCTGCGCGGAGAGTCGGTTGTCGAAGCGGTACTCGGCCCGGGCGCGTGTCCCACGCCCGCTGACCGGCTGAGTCATCCCGATCTTAAGCTGATCGCTGAGGATCTTCGACTCCAGTTGTGCGGTCGGCTCCGCCTGCCGGGTCGCATCGTTGTAGGTGGTGGAGATCTGGAAGGACAAGTCCCGAAGCACCGGGTTGCTTGGCAGGAAGCGCTTCACCTGCCGGTCCAGGCCGGAGACGTTGAAGAGCGCCTCGGCGGCCAGGCCCGCGCTGGCCGAGGCCGCGGTCTCCTTGTCCGTGCTCGTCACACCCAGGGTGAGGAGTGAGAGCACATCGCCCTCGGCCAGGGAGGGCTCGGACGAGAAGAGGACCTGCGGGTCCGCGGGCCGCCCGAAGGCGTGCACCTTGACGGTGTACTCGCGCACCTGCGTCTGGCCCCGCACGTCGAAGACGAGATCCACCCCGTAACGATCCCGGAACTCGACCTCGGCCTGGCTGATGGCGAACTGGTTGTTGCGGAAGAAGGCCTGGCTTCCCTCGTCGGCCTGCACCCGGCCGAGCAGCCCTGGGCGTACGTTGGTGCCCGTCAGCCGCAGGTCGCCCAGCAGGCGGGCACGGGCCAGGTTGTTGTCCACGCGCACATCCTTGAGGTGGACGCGCATGTCGTAGGTGAGGAACTCCCGAGGCCTGTCCGCGGTGGTGGGCAGCACCCCGGCGCCTGTGCGCTTCCCGAGGTTCTTGAGCATGGAGTCCAGCTCCAGGCCCTTCTGGTAGCGCAGGCGCAGGAGATCGATGTCGCCCGCGAGCAACATGGCGTCCGGAGTACCCGTGAGCTGCAGCCCGCCCGAGACGGTGATGGGCAGGTCATCCGAGTAGCGGTACGTCACGTCCTCCAGCTCTCCCACCAGGGACAGCTTGTCCGGCTCGAAGTGCTTGAGGGTGATCTCGCCGCTGGCGGTGACGCGCCCCTCGTTGAGCAGGCCACGGAAGCCCTTCAGCAGCACGCCCTGCTCGGTGAAGGTGGCCAGGCCGGACACCGAGCGCAGCGTCACCGGCCGGCCACGCAGGGACATCCGGAGATCGGCGACAGAGGCCTCGCCCACCAGGGAGGGCCTGTCCATATTGCCGGTGGCCTGCGCCTGGAACTCCACCCGGCCGCCCATGCGCTCCACGTCGGGCAACAGAGCCTCCATGACGCGGACGTCCATGCCTCCACGGACGCTGAGGTCCAGTGTGCGAGGCCCCATGAAGCCCGAGCCGGATAGATCCACGTCCGGCCCTTTGAATTCGAAGGGATCCACGCTGAGCTTCCCGCCCACGTAGCTCAGGGTGATGGGGGCCTCGTTCGAGCCGCGGAAGCCGCCACGCGCCAGGGACAGCTGGTCCACGAGCGCGGTCACCTGCGTGGCCTCCAGGTTGCGGATGTTGCCCTGCACGCTGAGGGTGCCTGCGAGTGAACCGGTCATGCCCTGCGTCACTGCAGTTGCGGGCAGCAGCGGGCGAATCTCCGGCAGCGCCAGCGCCACGGACAGCTCATAGGGGAATGGCTCGCGCACCTTCATCTGGAGGAAGCCATTGGCATCCTTGAAGAGCGGGCCAGAGACCACGAAATCCCTGCCCGTCATCTTGCCCACCAGGTGCATCGCGCCGAGATCGCGGTCCGCGAAGGTGATGTGCGGGCTCCTGAGCGTCCCATCGACGATGGGCAGCGTGGAGTTGCCGCTGACAGTGCCCTCCAGCGTCAGCGTGCCGTGCATGCCCATGCGCGCCGCGAGCTCCGGCTCCACCATCTCCGCCAGCGAGAGGTTCTCGCCCCCGAAGCGGTAGTCCAGCCCACCCGCGAAGGTGAAGGTCCCCTCCACCCAGCTCTTTCCGAGCGGCCCCACCAGCGTGGTGCGCTCCAGCACCATCTCCTTGCCATCCACGAAGCGCAGCCGCGAGGAGCCATCTCCCATCCGGCGCCCGTAGTAGGTGGTGTCCTTGAAGTCGAACGCCGCCAACCCCTCGAAGCGATCCACGGGGCTGTCGATCTCCACCCGCCCGGAGGCCAGGCCCGCGACCGTCCCCTGCATGACGGCGATGTTCGGGTGCAGCCCCGCGATGATGTCCAGCAGGTCCTCCGTGCGCCCCTGCGGCACGTTCACCTCGGCCCTGGCGTGCATCGAGTTGCCGAAGGTGAGCGCGCCCTTGCCGAAGTACTGGGTGCGGCCCTTCTGTCCGGTCATCGCCGGGAAGGCCATCACCAGATCCTCGTACGTCACCTTGCTCTGCACCACGCCCAGCCCGAACCCCCAGAAGGTGAAGTCCCGCAGAGACAGGTCCGAGTCCACCCTCACGTCCGCGTAGGGCCCCACCACGGAGAACTTCGCCGAGCCACGGCCCTCCCAGGGCAGCTGGGAGATGGAGCCGTAGTCGGAGAGCTCCAGGTCGCCCTCCCCGCGCACTTCCAACCCGCGCGCCTGATCGTAGAAGAGCGTCACGTCCGCCTTCAGCCGCGACCGCCCCGACTCCACCTCGGCGCCGAGGATGTTCACCCGGTCCGGCAGGACCTTCACCTGCGTCTGCACCCGCCCACGCTCGAAGCTCAGCAGCGTGAGGCCCTTCTGCTCGGGAGCATCGAAGGCGCGTGTGGCCAGCAAGAAGCGGCCCGTGCGCAGATCCGCTACCGCCGAGAGCTGGGGCCGCGGCAGGATCGTCCCCGTGACGTGGCTCGTCAGCGTCGCCGGGAACTCCACCCAGGAGCCCTTCACCCCCGTCTGCGCGAGGATGCGGCCAAAGGACGCGTCATAGGTCTGCACGTCCAGGTCCACGGGCAGGTTCGGAGTGAGCCGGACCGTGCCGTTCACCTCGACGCGCCCGTTGCCCGCGGGCACCGTCAGCCTCTCCACCAGCACCCGCTCGCCCTGGTAGTGCATCTTCGCCGTGAGCGACGTCGGACCGTAGCGATCATAGGCGAGGTTGTTCGCCGTCACCTCGACCGACACGCTCGGCTGCGCGGGCCTGCCGTTCACCGCGAGGCGCGTCCAGACGTGTCCGGACGCGGGCCGCTCCAGCAACCCCGCCTGCATGAGCGTCCGCAGTGGGAAGAACACCTGCGCGTCCAGCGCGAGCACCGGCTGGCACAGCTCCTCCACCCGCCCGGAGATGCTCACCGTCGCATCGTCCAGCGCCACCTCCGCGCGGCTGAGCTCCAGCGACTGCTCGTCCACGTCCAGGCCGCCGCTGAGCACCAGCCTGCCCAGGAGCAGCTCGCCGCCGTCGGGCCCGAGCTCCACCACGCCCCGCCGGGCCTCCACGTCGAACTCGTTGACGCCCCAGCGCTCCTTCCACCCCACGTCGAGCTCCGACAGCTCCACCCGCCGTCCATCCGGCAGCACCAGCCGC
>Ga0247825_10000848_pt1 | contig 19814 bp, 14 predicted proteins | sample 13C_Vanillin_Day_FD_194413 | JGI IMG/M metagenome (GOLD analysis project Ga0247825, IMG submission 194413) | Soil microbial communities from agricultural site in Penn Yan, New York, United States - 13C_Vanillin_Day48 | ecosystem: Environmental > Terrestrial > Soil > Agricultural land | place...
GTGCTGCCGGAACTGCGCTGCGAGCCGGCGCGCGACGGCGCGCCGTCGCTGCTGCAGGCAGCGAGCGCGGCGATCCAGATCGGCACGCCCGGGCCCTACCAGAAGGCTTCGGCCTTGCTGCTCAACGATCCGGGGCGGCCTTTCGCGCTCGCCAAGATCGCCATGGGCCGCTGCGCCGATGGCGCGGTGCGGACCGAAGCCGAGTGGTTGCGTACAGTGGCGCAGGTCCCCGAGGTTGACGGCCTGGTGCCGCGCCTGCTGGACGAAGGCATCACCGAGGGCGGCCGCAGCTACCTGGTTACCAGCGTCGCGCCCAGCACCGCGACCACGGACGAATTCACGCCGGCACACGCACGCTTCCTGCAGGCGCTGCGCCACGTGCGCATGCGCGTCGCGGATTTCGAGCAGTCCGGCCGCGCGCAGGAATTGCAGGACGGCCTGCGGCAGTTGCGGCCCCACATCGGGCGCGCGGCGCTGGCGAAACTGCAGCGCGCGCTCGCCGATTGCGAGCGGCCGCTGCTCTACTGGTCCGGTCCCTACGTCGCGTCGCAAGGCGATTTCGCGCCCTGGAACATCCGCACGCTGGATGAGCGCGTGTTCGTGTTCGACTGGGAATCGGGCTGCGAAGGCGCGAGCCCGCTGGACGACGTGCTGCACTTCCTGCTCATCGATCCGGCCGTGCATCGCCGCCAGCTCGGCCCGCGGCAGATGGCCGAGGCCATGACGCGCGCGCGCGCTTTCGCCGCAGAGAGTTATCCGCAATGGGACTGGAGCGAGCGCGTGGTGTCGGCTCTGTCGCTCGCCTATCTGCTCGGCCTGATCCTGCGTTACTCGGTGCCCGACCTGCGCATCAGCTACCGGCATCCGGTGATCAGCAGCTACTGGAAGCTCATCGAAAGGCGCGCCGAATGGATGGCGTCGTGAAGCAATCGCTGCGCGTGCTGCTGTCGGCCTATGCCTGCGAGCCGGGCAAGGGCTCGGAGCCCGGCATCGGCTGGAACTGGGCGCTCGGACTGGCGCGCGCAGGGCACGAGGTCTGGGTGCTCACGCGGGCCAACAACCGCGAAGCGATCGAGCGCGCGCTGGCCGGCGAAGTCGAGCCGGAGTTGCGTGCCCGGCTGCATTTCGCCTACTACGACCTGCCGGCCTGGGCGCGCTGGTGGAAACGCGGCGGACACGGCGTGCGCTTCTACTACCTGCTCTGGCAATGGGGCGCGTACCGCAGCGCGCGGGCGCTTTGCCGCACGACGCGCTTCGATCTCGTGCATCACCTCACTTTCGGCGTGTTCCGCCATCCGTCTTTCATGGGGCGGCTCGGCCTGCCGTTCGTGTTCGGCCCGGTCGGCGGCGGCGAGACCGCGCCGCACGCGCTGCGCCGGACTTTTCCGCTGCGCGGCTACCTCACGGACGCGGCGCGCGACCTGGCGAACTGGCTGGTGCGCATCGATCCGCTCATGGCCTCGGTCTACCGCGGCGCCGCGGTGACGCTGTGCAAGACGGCGGAGACCCTGCAGCGCATACCCGGCCGCTATCGCGGCAAATGCCGCGTGCACCTCGAAGTCGGCACGCCGGGCGCGGCGCCGCCGCCGCTGCGCAGGCAAGCCGCGCCGGAGCGCCTGCGGGTGCTCTACGTGGGGCGCCTCGTCTACTGGAAGGGCCTGCATCTTGGAATGATGGCCTTCGCGCGCCTGCTCGAGCGCCATCCCGGAGCGCAGTTCACGGTCATTGGCGCCGGGCCGGACGAAGCCTGGCTGCGCGCGCAGGCCCGGCGCCTCGGCATCGAAGGCTCGATGACCTGGGTGCCCTGGCTGGCGCGCGACGAAGTCCTGCACGCCTATCCGCGGCACGACGTTTTCCTCTATCCGAGCCTGCACGATTCCAGCGGCAACGCGGTGCTGGAGGCGCTCGCCGGCGGCCTGCCGGTGGTGTGCATGAAGCTGGGCGGGCCCGGCGAGCTGGTGAACGACGGCTGCGGCATTCGCGTGGCGGCGGGAGAGTCGGCGCAGGTGGTGCACAACCTCGCGAACGCACTCGGCTCGCTGGCCGAGCGGCCGCAGCTCATCGAGCAGATGTCGCAGGCGGCGCAGCAACGCGCGCGCAAGCAGTATTCCTGGAGCCGGCAGATCGAGCGCATGGAGGCGCTCTATCTGGAACTGCACGCGGAGCGGCAGCAGGCGTCATGACGCGCATCGCGCCGCTGCTGTCCGCAATTGCCTGCGCCTGCTTCGCCGCGGCGGCGCCGGCGGCGACGCTGCGCGTGGCTCCCGACGGCGCCGGTGGCGCCCACCGCACGCTCGGCGATGCGCTAAAGCAGCTGCAGCCGGGCGACGAGCTCGTCATCGGCGCCGGCACCTATCGCGAGACGCTGCAGCTGCCCGTGCGCGATTGGGGCGGCGGCCAGACGGTGATCCGCGGCGAGCGCGCCGATGCGGTGATCCTCAAAGGCTCTGATCCGGTCGAAGGCTGGGAGCCGGCAGGCGAGGGCGTGTTCGTGAAGCGCGGCTGGAGCGCCAACAGCCAGCAGGTGTTCGTCGATGGCGAGCCGCTGCGGCAGATCGGCGGCAGCATCCTGAACGGCTATCCGGATCGCGCCGACCACCCGATGAGGTCGCTGCACGCCTCGCAGGGCGGCATCTGGCCCGGCCGCGTGGCCGGGGGGCGCGCGCAGCTGGTCGACAACAGTTTTTTCTACGACGCCGCGAAGCAGAGCCTGTACGTGAAGCTGCGCGCGGGCTCGCCCGAAGGCCGCCTCGTCGAGGCGAGCGTGCGGCCGCACCTTGTTTTCGGCAAGGACCTGAAGCGACTGAGCCTGCGCGACCTGCAGGGCAGGCATGCCAACACCACCGCGCTCAACCAGTCGGGCGCCATCACGCTGCTGGGCGATGAGCTGCGCCTGGAGCGAGTCACGGTCACGCAGGTGGATGGCAACGGCTTCGATCTGACCGGCGATCGCATCACGGTGAGCGCGAGCGCCGCCAATCACTGCGGCCAGGTCGGCATGAAGCTGCGCGGCCGCGGCAACCGCATCGCAGATAGCGAGACCAGCTACAACAACACGCGCGGCTTCAACAAGTGGTGGGAGGCGGGCGGCGCCAAATTTGTCGGCGCCGGCGGCCTGAAGGACTCCGAGATCGTGAACCACCGCGCCATCGGCAACCGCGGCGACGGGCTGTGGTTCGACTGGCTGAATGACAACAACCGCGTGCACCGCAGTCTGGTCGCCTACAACAGCGGCTTCGGCATCCATTACGAGGCGAGCAGCCGCGCGCGCGTGCACGACAACTACGTGTTCGGCAACGGCCAGCGCGGCATCTACCTGCCGAATAGCCCGGAGTCGGTGGTGGCGCACAACCTCGTCGCGCACAACGGTCTGGAGGGCATCGTGCTGCTGAACGAGCGCCAGCCGAGCAAGCCGGAGATCACCGCGCGCGCGGCGCGCGTGGTGGGTAATGTGCTCGCCTGGAATGGGCGCGCGGCCGTGATCCTGCCGGCGGGCACCGACGGCAACGCCTCCGACTACAACGTCTACCTGCACGATGCCGAGCCGCCTTCGTTCTCCTTCGGCTGGGGCACGCGCGACAACCCGGTGCGCAAAGGGCTGGACAACTGGCGCTCGGCAAGCGCACAGGACGCACATTCGCGCAGCGAGCAGTTTGCGCCGCCGGCCGAGCTGCGCCGCGCACTGCAGGCGCACGAAACTGCGCCGGACTGGTCGCCCGTGCTTGCCGCGGCCGAGCGGCTGGGCGTGCGCCCGGATGGCGTTGCCGCGGGACCGTCGAGGAACAAACGATGACCGCGCTGCGCGTCCTGGTGGTCCACAACCGCTACCGCCAGCGCGGCGGCGAGGATGCGGTCGCCGAGGCCGAGGCCGCGCTGCTGGAGAAGCACGGACACGCGGTGGAGTTCTACGAGCGCGACAATCGCGAGCTCGAGAACATGGCGGCGCTGGATGCCGCCGCGCAGGCGCTCTGGTCGCGCCGCACCGCGCACGAGGTCGCGCAGCTGTGCGAGCGCTTCGGCGCCGATCTGGTGCACGCGCACAACACGTTTGCGCTGGTCTCGCCCTCGTTGTACTGGTCGGCGTTGCGCGCCGGCGTGCCGGTGGTGCAGACGCTGCACAACTACCGGCTGTTCTGCGTGCAGGGCATGTTTCGCCGGGAGGAGCGGATTTGCGAGGATTGCCTGGGCCACCTGCCCTGGCGCGGCGTCGTGCGGCGCTGTTACCACGGCTCGGCGGCGCAGTCGGCGGCGCTCGCCAGCGTGGTAACCCTGCACCGCGCGCTGGGGACTTTCCGTGATCGCGTCACGCGCTATATCGCGCTCACGGAGTTCTGCCGCGACAAATTCGTCCAGGGCGGCCTGCCGGCCGAGCGCATCGTGGTCAAGCCGAACTTCGTCGACATCGCCGCGCCACTGCCGGGCCCGCGGCGCGGCGCGCTGTTCGTCGGCAGGCTGAGCGAGGAAAAAGGCATCGCCACGCTGCTCGGCGCGCTCGCGCTCGATCCAATGCTGGAGCTGGAGACCGTGGGCGACGGACCGGAAGCGGCCGCCGTGGCGGCGCGGCCGGCGGTGCGTGCGCGCGGCTGGCTGGCGCAGGCGGAAGTGCTGGACCGCATGCGCGCCGCCGCCTGCCTGGTGATGCCCAGCGTCTGGTACGAGTGCTTCCCGCGCACGCTGGTGGAGGCCTATGCCTGCGGGCTGCCGGTGATCGCCAGCCGCGTCGGCGCGCTGGCCGAACTGGTCGAGCACGGCCGCACCGGCCTGCTGTTCGAGCCGGGCTCGGCCGAGAGCCTGGCGCAGACGCTGGCGCTCGCGCGAGCGCAGCCGCAGTGGATGCGCGAGATGGGCGCTAACGCGCGCGCGCTGTACGAGCAGCGCTACTCGCCGCAGCGCAATTACGAGCAGCTGATGGCCGTGTACGCGGATGCGGGCGCGGCCCTGCGTACCCGGGAGGCGGCTTAGCCATGGCGCGGAATGCGGATGACGCGGGCGCTGCGCTGCTGGGTACGCGTGTGCATGCGGTGAGCCTCGAGCTCTGCGTGGAGCGCATGGTTTCCTGGGCAATGCACGCCGAGTCGCGCTATGTCTGCGCCTGCAACGCGCACTCGCTGGTGAGCGCGCGGCTCGATACGGATTTCGCAAACGCGCTGGCACAGGCGGACCTGTGCGTGCCAGATGGCGCGCCAGTGGCCTGGCGGCTGCGCGGCCGCGGCTTCGCGTACCAGGCGCGCGTGAGCGGGCCGGATGTGATGCTGCGCTGCTGCGCGCGCGCCGCGGAAGCCGGATTGCCCGTGTATTTCTACGGCTCGACCGCCGAGAGGCTCGGGCGCCTGATCCTGGCACTGCGCACGCGCTTTCCGGCGCTGCGCGTGGCGGGCGCCTACGCACCGCCTTTCCGCAGCCTGAGCGCAGCGGAGGATGCGCAGGTGCAGCGCGCCATCGCCGAGTCCGGCGCACGCATGGTTTTCGTCGGGCTCGGCTGCCCGAAGCAGGAGGCCTGGATGCAGGCGCATCGCGGCGCGCTGCCCGTGGTGATGCTGGGCGCGGGCGCCGCCTTCGATTTCCTTGCGGGCGTTAAGCCGCGCGCGCCGCTGTGGATGCAGCGCGCCGGCCTGGAGTGGCTGCACCGCCTGTGCAGCGAACCGCGCCGTCTCTGGCGGCGCTACCTGATCACGAACACGCTGTTTATTGCCTGGTCGCTGCGCGAGCTGCTCGGTGGCCGGACGCATGGAGGTAAGACATGAAGGTTCTGCCGGTGGTCCTTTGCGGCGGCGCGGGCACGCGCCTGTGGCCGATGTCGCGCGAAAACTTTCCCAAGCAGCTGCTCGCGCTGAACGGCGACCAGTCGCTGCTGCAGCAGACGGCTGCGCGCCTGCTGGGCCTGAAGAGCCCGCGCGGCGAGGCTGCGGCTGCGCCTTATGTGGTCTGCAACGAGGAGCACCGTTTCCTCGTGGCCGAGCAGCTGCGCGGCTGCGGCGCGGCCGACGCAAAGTTGCTGCTCGAGCCCTTTGGCCGCGGCACGGCGCCGGCGCTCACGCTGGCGGCGATCGAAGCGGTCACCGACGACGATCCGGTGCTGGTGGCGATGCCTTCGGACCACGTCATCGCGCGGCCGGCGGACTTTGCCGCCGCCGTGGCGCAGGGCGCCAAGCTCGCCGCCGCCGGCTACCTGGTGACCTTCGGCGTGCCGCCGACCGCGCCCGAAACCGGCTACGGCTACATCCTCGGCGGGCGGCCGATCGACATCAGCGGCGGGCCGGAGGCGCAGTTCGTAGACGCATTTGCAGAAAAGCCGGACGCCGCCAGGGCGGCCGAGTACCTCGAGTCCGGCCGCTACCTGTGGAACAGCGGCATCTTCGCCGTGCGCGCCTCGGTCTGGATCGAGTGCGTTTCGGCGCTGCACCGGGAGATGTTCGAGAGCTGCGAGCGAGCGCTGAGGCTGGCCAAGCGCGATGGCGCCAGCGTGCACCTCGACGCCGCCGCCTTCGAAGCTTGCCCGTGCGATTCGATCGACTACGCGGTGATGGAGAACATCTGCGGCCAGAACACCGGCGAGCTCTCGGCGCTGGCCGCCATGGTGTCGCTGGATGCGGGCTGGTCCGACGTCGGCGCCTGGAGCGCGCTCTGGGATATCGAGGACAAGGACGCCGACGGCAACGTGATCCACGGCGACGTGCAGGCGAGCGAGACGCACAACGCGCTGCTGATTTCCCAGCACCGGCTGCTCGCCTGCGTCGGCCTGGACGACGTGGTGGTGATCGAGACGCCGGACGCGGTGATGGTGGCGCACCGCGACAAGGCGCAGGACGTGAAGGCCGTAGTCACGCGCCTGCGCGCGGCAGGGCGTACGGAATGCGTCGCACACCGCAAGGTGCAGCGGCCCTGGGGCAGCTACGACAGCATCGACAACGGAGAGCGTTTCCAGGTGAAGCGCATCGTGGTCGAGCCGGGCGCCTCGCTGTCTCTGCAGATGCATTACCACCGCGCCGAGCACTGGATCGTGGTGAAAGGCACCGCGCGCGTCTGGCGCGGCGACGATGAGTTCCTGCTCACCGAGAACCACTCGACCTACATCCCGATGGGGGTGCGCCACCGGCTGGAGAATCCTGGCCGCGTGCCCCTCGAAATCATCGAGGTGCAGTCGGGCGCCTATCTCGGCGAGGACGACATCGTGCGCTTCGAGGACCGCTACGGCCGCGTCGCGCCGCAGATCGCGGCGTCGCCCTGATGCGACAGCCACGCGATGCACAGCAATGAAAAAAATCGCCGCTGCGTCGCGCGCTCCCGACGCTATTTATTGCGGCGCAATGACCGATGTTGCGCGAGTGCAGCAATGACGCCCCGCAAACCGATGAATCGGCGGCGGTCCGATGCAACTGGCACACAGGTTGCTGTGGTAACGGAATCGTAAAGAACAAGCAGGACCATGATGAGAGCAGCGTTGCCGTCGTTGCGGAGTTTCCCGTGAGCAGCCTGGCCGATGTATTGCGGCCGCTGAGCGACGAGCGCCCGGGCGCGATGCTGTTGCGCCTGATGCTCGCGCCCGTGGTCTGCGTGCTGATGCTGATGGCCTGCGCGCTGGCGCTCGGCGAGCCGTTCTCGGCGCGCTACGTCAACCTCGCGGTGGTCACCTTCGTGGTGTCGCTGCAGGTGTTCGGCGAGATGCCGCTGGCCGAAGGCGAGGCGCGCGCCGAGCTCGCCGGGCCGGTGGAGCGGCTGCTGCTGCAATGGGCTGCTGTAATGGCGGTCCTGCTGCTGCTGGGCTTCGTCACCAAGCTCACGGGCCTGTACTCGCGCAAAGTCGTGCTGTGCTGGCTGGCGCTCACGCCGCTGGCGCTGGTCGCGGCGCGAGCGCTCGCCTGCCACCTGCTGCCGCGGGTGATGGCCGGCGGCGTGCATCGCGGCCGCGTCATTGTCGGCGCCAGCCGCGTGGGCGACGCGCTTGCCGAACGCATCGGCGGCGATCCCTGCCTGGGTGAAGTGGCCGGCTTCTTCGATGATCGCCAGGAGCCGCGTGTCGGCCAGCACCCGCTTGCTGTGCTGGGCGGCATCGGCGATGTGGTGCCCTATGTGAAGCGCCACCACGTTGCCGCGGTCTATATCGCGCTGCCGGTGACCAGCGACGAACGCATCCGGCGCATGGTGCAGGCGCTGCGCGATACCACGGCCTCGGTCTATTTCGTGCCCGACACGCTGCCTTTCGACACGATCCAGGGGCGCGTTGCGCAGGTTGGCGGCATTCCGCTGATCGCGGTGCTGGAGACGCCGTTCTACGGCCTGAACGCGGTGCTGAAGCGCTGCACCGACCTGACCGTGGCGACGCTGGCGCTGCTGATCCTCTGGCCGCTCATGCTGGCGATCGCCGCCGGCGTGAAGCTCGGCTCGCCCGGGCCGGCGCTGTTCCGCCAGCGCCGCTACGGGCTCGACGGCGAGGAGTTCCGGGTATTCAAGTTCCGCACCATGACTGTCTGCGAGGACGGCGCGCACGTGGAGCAGGCGAAGCAGGGCGATGCGCGCGTGACCCCGTTGGGGGCGCTGCTGCGGCGTACCTCGCTGGACGAGTTGCCGCAATTCCTGAACGTCCTCGAGGGCAGCATGAGCGTGGTGGGCCCGCGGCCGCACGCGGTCGCGCACAACGAGCAGTACCGCCGCCTGATCCAGGGCTACATGCTGCGCCACAAGGTGAAGCCGGGCATCACCGGCTGGGCGCAGGTGAACGGCCTGCGCGGCGAGACGCAGTCGGTCGAGCGCATGCGCAAGCGCATCGAGCACGACCTGGACTACCTGCGCAACTGGTCGCTGACGCTGGACATGCGGATCCTGCTGCGCACGCCATTCGTGGTTCTCAAGGGGCCGAACGCCTACTGACTATGACGCGGACTTTCTCCACCCATTGTTTTCGCCTGCTCGCCGCTGTTCTGCTGGCGGCGGGCCTGCTCGCGCCCGCAGTGGCGCAGGACGACTACAAGATCGGCGCCGGCGACGTGCTGCGCGTCACGGTGTACGACAACCCGGACCTGCTGACCGACGCGGAGATTTCGGAGAAGGGCACCCTGAGCATGCCGCTGCTGGGCGAAGTCGCCGTCGGCGGCAAGACGCGCACGCAGGCCGCGCAGACCATTGCCGACGGCCTCAAGCGGGGCGGCTTCCTGAAGGAGGCCAACGTGATGGTGCGCGTGCTCGAATACCGCAGCCAGCAGGTGGCGGTGCTCGGTGAAGTCGCCAAGCCCGGCCGCTACGCGATCTCGCGCCCGAGCAGCGTCGCCGAGATGATCGGCATCGCCGGCGGCATCACCGCCAAGGGCAGCCAGCTGGTCACCGTCACGCACGCCGACGCCAAGGGCGACGTGAAGCGCGTGGAGGTGAACCTGAACGACCAGATCGCCGCCAGCGCCGACAAGACGCTGCTGCTGCGCGCCGGCGACACGGTATTCGTACCCGGCGCGCCGCAGTTCTTCATCTATGGCGAGGTGCGTCAGCCGGGCTCCTACGCGCTCACACCCGGCATGACCGTGGCCCAGGCGCTGTCGCTGGGCGGCGGGCTCACGCCGCGCGGCACCGAGCGCGGCATCCGCGTCGAGCGCCGCACCACTGACGGCTCGGTGAAGACCTACAACATCCGCGGCCAGGACCCGCTGCAGGCGAACGACGTGCTGCGTGTCCCGGAAAGCTGGTTCTGATGGGATTCGGGCGATTCCTGCTGCTGCTGCGCGCGCGCCTGCCGCTGATCGCCGCGGTGACGCTGCTGGTCACGCTGGCCTCGGTCACGGTGAGCCTGATGATGCCGGCGCGCTACTACGCGGAGGCCACCGCGGTGCTGGAACAGCCCACCGATCCCGCGCTCGCGGCGGCAGGCTCGGCGGGCATCAGCTACTTCCTCGCCACGCAGCGCGACGTGGTCGCCAGCCGCAGCGTGGCGCTGCGCGTGATCGAGAACATGGGCCTGGAGCGCAACCTGGAGAAAACGCGCAGCCTGCTGTCGGGCTGGGATCCGCTCGCCAGCCTGAAAAGCTGGGTCGGCCGCCTGATCTCGGGCGAGCGCGAAGCGCGCTCGCAGCGCGAGTGGCTGACTGAGCGCCTGCTGCAGGGTTTGTCGGTGACCTCGGTGCGTGACAGCCGCCTGCTCAAGGTCGGTTTCAAGTCGCGCGACCCTGAGTTTTCCGCCCAGGTGGCCAACGGCTTCATGCGCGCCTTCATGGATATCAACGTGCAGCTCAAGGCGACGCCGGCGCGCGCCGAGACCGCCTGGCTGGAGGGCCAGCTGAAGGCACTGCGCGAAACGCTCGCGCAATCGGAGGCCAAGCTCTCGCAGTTCCAGCAGGAGAAAGGCATTGTCGCCACCGACGAGAAGCTGGACACCGAGAACCTGCGCCTCGCCGACCTGTCGACGCAGCTCGCGGGTGCGCAGGCCGAGACCTACTCCGCCGAGGCGCGGCGCAAGCAGCTGCAGCAGTTCGCCAGCAAGGGCGGCGGCGCGGAAGTGCCGGCGGAAGTGATCTCCAGCCCGGTGGTGATGCAGCTGCGCCAGGAAGTGGCGATGCGCGAAGCCAAGATGCAGGACATGTCGCGCCAGCTGGGTCCCAATCATCCGCGCTACCAGGCCGCGCAGGGCGAACTCGCGCAGCTGCGCGGCCAGCTGAGCTCGGAGATGCGCTCGGTCGCGCAGGGCCTGGTCACTGCGGGCGGCGTGGCCGGACAGCGCGAGGCCGCGCTGCGCGGCGCGCTGGAAGAGCAGAAGAACCGCCTGCTCGGCCTGAAGAAGGACCGCGAGCAGATGTCGATGCTGGCGCGCGACGTGGAGAACGCGCAGAAGGCCTACAACGGCGCGGTGCAGCGCATCTCGCAATCGCGCATCGAAAGCGCCAACGAGCGCCCGAACGCCTCGGTGGTCGACGAAGCGACGGTGCCGGCGCGCCCCTCCGGGCCGCGGCTGCTGGTGAGCCTGGCCGCGGGCGGCCTGCTGGGCGCGGTGCTCGGCCTGGGCCTGGCGCTGCTGCTGGAAGTGTCGCAGCGCCTGGTGCGCTCGGGCGAGGACCTGACCGAGCTGCTCGGCGTGCCGATTCTTGCGGTGCTGCCCGCGCGCGCGCTGCGCGCCGGCGCGCAACGCGCGCTGACCGACAACGTAGTGGCGTTGCCCAAACCCTGACAGAAAGCGAGCAGACATGCGAAGAAACATGAGCGATACCTCGAGCCCGGTGCGCAGCGACGCCACCATCGAGATCGACGAGCGCACCATCGGCCGCATCCTGCGCGACATGGGCAAGCTCAAGCCCGCCGACGAGCCGCGCGTATTCCGGCTGCACCGCGAGAAGTCGATCCGCTTCGGCGAGGCCGCCTACCGGCTGCGTCTGGTGAGCCGCGCCGACATCCAGTACGCGCTGTCGGTGCAGTTCGGCCTGCCCTATGTCTACGGCGCGCACGGCGGCCTGAGCGAGGAGCTCATCGCCGCGCACGACCCTTTCGATCCGCAGCTCGAGGCGCTGCGCGACCTGCGCACGCAATTGCTGCTGCACTGGTTCTCGCAGGAGCGCCGCACGCTCGCGGTGATCAGCACCGATCCGGGCGACGGGCGCAGCTACATCGCTGCCAACCTTGCGGTGCTGTTCGCGCAGCTGGGCGAGCGCACGCTGCTCATCGACGCCGACCTGCGCTTCCCGCGCCAGCACCGGCTGTTCCGCCTGATGGCCGGGCGCGGCCTGGCGCACGCGCTGAATGCGCGCGGCATGACCGCCAACGCCGAGAAGGTGCCGTACTTCGAGAGCCTGTTCGTGCTCTCGGCCGGCGCCGTGCCGCCGAATCCTTCGGAGCTGCTCAGCCGCAATGAGCTCGCCGCGCAGCTGGAGCAGGCCGCACGCCACTACTCGGTGATCCTGATCGACACTTCCGCCGCCTCGCGCGGCTCGGATGCGCAGCTGATCGCAGCGCGCACCGGCGGCGCGCTGTTGGTGGCGCGCCAGGACCACACGCGCCTGGACCAGCTGCAGCAGCTGCAGGGCGCGATGGCGCGCGTCGGCGCGCAGGTCGCCGGCGCCGTGCTGAACCGCTACTGAGCGGGACGCGGACACAATGGGCGGCAGCTTCGGTACTCATTCCCGCATTTACGTGGCGGGCAGCGGCATGGTGGGCTCGGCGCTGGTGCGCGCGCTGCGCGCGCGCGGCTACGCCAACCTGGTGACGCGCAGCCACCGGCAGCTCGACCTTACCGACCAGGCCGCCGCGCACCGTTTCGTGCGCGACATGCGGCCCGACTATGTATTCCTGGCGGCGGCCAAGGTGGGCGGCATCCTCGCCAACGACACCTACCGCGGCGACTTCATCTACCAGAACCTGATGATCGAGTCGAACGTGATCCACGCCGCGCTCGAGGCCGGCGTGCCCCGGCTGCTGTTCCTCGGCTCCTCCTGCGTCTACCCGCGCGAGTGCTCGCAGCCGATCCGCGAGGAGTACCTGCTGTCGGGTCCCTTCGAGCCGACCAACGAGCCCTATGCGGTCGCCAAGGTCGCCGGCATCAAGCTCTGCGAATCCTTCAACCGGCAGCACGGCACGCGCTATTTGTCGGTGATGCCCAGCAACCTGTACGGGCCCAGGGACAACTTCAACCTCGAATCGGCGCACCTGCTGCCGGCGCTGCTGCACAAGGCGCATCTCGCGAAGCGCGACGGCCGCAGCGGCCTGGCGGTCTGGGGCACCGGCCGGCCGCGCCGCGAATGGCTGCACGTCGACGATCTTGCCGAGGCTTGCCTGCTGCTCATGGAGCAGGACGTCGAGCCAGGTGTCTGGAACGTTGGCGCAGGCAACGACCTCACGGTGGCTGAGCTCGCGCAGATGGTGATGAAGGCGGTCGGCCTGGAAGGTGCGCTCGAATTCGATCCTGCCAAGCCCGACGGCATGATGCGCAAGCTGCTGGACAGCTCGCGCATGCGCGCCCTCGGCTGGCGTCCGGCGATCGCGCTGCCGGACGGCATCGGCCGCACCTACGCGTGGTGCCTGGAAAACGGTGTCTTTGAATCCGAAAGCGTGGCGGTCTAGACGTGCCGCGCGGCGCGATTCCGGCGCGCTTCCGACCGGCGGCCTGGGCGCTTGCCGACCAGTGCGTGGTAAGCGCCGCCAACTTCCTTACCGTCTTTATCTTCGCGCGCTACATGAGCGCGGCCGGGTTCGGCGAGTTCGCGGTCGCGCAGACGGCGCTGCTGCTGCTGACCGGCATGCAGGGAGCGCTGCTCGCGCAGCCGCACAACGTGCTCGGCGCGGGCTTGCCGGAAGCCCATTACCGGCGTTTCACCGCGGCGCTGCTGGTGGCGCAGTGCGCCGGCAGCCTGCTGCTGTGCACGCTGCTGGCGGCGGCGGGATTGCTGGCGGCATCGAGCTTCGCGCCGCGTGGCGGCAGCGTGCTGCTTGCGCTCGCGCTCGCGACGCTCCCCTGGATGGGGCAGGAGCTGGTGCGCCGCGTGCTCTACACGCGCGGCGCCTCGCGCGCGGCCCTCGTCAATGACCTGCTCACCTACGGGCTGCAGACCGGCGGCGCGTTCTGGCTGGTGGTGGTGCTGGACAAGGCCACGCGCGCCGAACACGCGCTCGCTGTGCTCGGCGGCTCGTCGCTCGCCGGCATGCTGCTCGGCGCCTGGCAGCTGCGCGGCCACGTTTCCTTCCGCGGCCTCGACCGCAGTGCGCTGCGCAGTTCGCTCGCGCAGATCTGGCAGTCGGGAAAATGGCTGGGCGCACAGAACGCGCTCGCCTGGGTGGGCGCGCAGGGCCACGCCTGGGTGGTGGCCGTGATGCTCGGCGCGGAGCAGGTGGGCCTTTACCGTGCGGCGACGCACCTGGTGAACCTGCTCAATCCGATCCGCCAGGCCGCCTTCAACTATCTTCCCGCGCGCGGCAGCCTCGCGTTCCGCGACGGCGGCACGCCGGGCCTGTCGCTGTGGGCCGGGCGCACGTTCCGGCTGCTCGCGCTCGCGCCGCTGCCGATCTGCGTCGCGCTGATCGCCTTTCCGGGGCCGCTGCTTGCCTTCGCCTACGGCGAGAGCTTCGCCACGCCGGAGCTGGCGCTGATCCTCGCGCTCTCGGCGGCGGGCCAGATCTTCGCCTTCGTCAAATTTCCCTACGACATCGGCATCCTGGTGCTCGGCGCGCCGCGCACCATCTTCTACCTGTACCTGATCCCGGTGCTGCTGCTGTTCACCGTCGGCGTCGCGGCGGTGCACCTGCTGGGCATCCTCGGCGTGCCGCTGTCCGGACTGCTCATGAATGCCGCGCTATTCGCGGCCACCATTCTCGCCTACCTGCGCCTTGCTTCGCGCAGGCTCCCGCATGCGCATTGCGCTCTACCTTAAGCATTTTCCGGCCGCGGGCGGGCCGGTGCGCGGCGGCAGCGCGACTGCTGTGGACGGCCTTGCCGCGGGCCTGGCCCAGAACGGCGCCGAGGCGGTGGTGCTCTGCGAGGGCGCCTCGCGCAGCTCGGCGGCGGCGGCCGGCGGCTACCGCATCGAGTGCTTTCGCAACACCGGGCGCACGCACCGCAGCTTCACGGTGGCGCGCGAGCTGCGCCACTACGCGGCCGACTGGCTGCGCGGGCGGCCGGGGCTGTGCGTGCTGAACGGCATGTTCCATCCGTCCTGTTTCGCGCTCGGCCGCTCGCTGCGCCGGCACGGCGTGCCCTATGTTGCGCAGCCGCTCGATCCCTACGACCGCTGGATGTTTCGCCGCAACCCGCACCTGAAGTGGCCGTACTGGTTCCTGTTCGAGCGCCGGCACCTGCGCGAAGCGCGCGCCGTGCAGCTGCTCGACCGCGGTCACGAGGCGCCGCTGCGCGGTCTCGGCGTGCAGACGCCGGTGATCGAGGCGCCCGCGGGCATCGCCGCCGCAGCCGAGCCGCCGCCCGCGCCGCGCCGGCAGCCCGAGGCGCCGAGCTTCGCTTTCCTCGGCCGCATCGACGCCTACAACAAGGGGCTGGACCTGCTGGTGGATGCGTTTGCCCGCATGGAAGGCCGGGGCGAGCAGCGCCCGACCCTCAGCCTGCGCGGCCCGGACTGGGGCGACCGTGCGCCTCTGCAGCGGCGCGCGGAATCACTCGGACTGTCGGACCGCGTCGCCTTCCTCGAGCCGGACTACGCGCGCACGCCGGTGCAGATCCTCGCCGAGCACGACGTGCTGTGCCTGCCTTCGCGCTTCGAGGGCTTCGGCCTGGTGGCGCTGGAGGCGATGCTGGCCGGGCGCGTGCTGCTGGTCTCGGAGCGCGCCGGCGTGGCGCGCCACGTGCTCGCTAGCGGCTGCGGCCTGTCGGTGCCGCCCAGCGTCGAAGGAGTGGCGGCTGGAATGCGCGCGATACTCGAGCGCCGCGGCGGCTGGGCGGAAATGGGGCGGCGCGGGCGCCGCTATGCGCTGGAGCAGCTGCAATGGAAGAACGTCGCGGCGGGCGCGCTCGCGAGCTACGCCCGGCTGCTGAGCTAGCGACCATGGACGAGCGCACCGCCGTTGCCCAGGCACTGTTCGACCGGCTCGCGGAGCAGGGCCTCGCTTTCAGCGTGCTCGGCGATTCGCGCGCCTATCCGGAGACGCTCGCGAGCGACATCGACATGGCGATGTCCGAGCGTGACCTGGAACTGCTGCCGCGCATCCTGTCGCGCTTCTGCCGCGATTTCGGCCTGCGCCTGGTGCAGCTGATCCGGCACGAGCGCAACGCGCTGTACTTCGTGATCGCCTGGTGGGATGCCGCGGGCGGGCTGTGCTTTCTCGCGCCCGATGTCTGCAGCGACTACCGCCGCGGCGGCCGGCTACTGCTGACGGCCGACGAGCTGCTGTACGGGCGGCGCCAGGCGCAGGATGGCTCGGGCAGGGCGCGCAATTTTACGGTGCCGGCGCCGGACGTACAGTTCATCTACTACCTCACCAAGAAAATCGACAAGCAGGAGCTGACGTGCCAGCACGGCGACTACCTCGCACAGCAATGGCGGGAGGACCCCGACGGCGCGCTGCGGCGCATGGTGCGCTTCTGGCCGGAGCTCGCCGACAACGGCCTCATCGCCCAGGCGGCGACGGTGAACGAATGGGCCGGCGTGCGCGAGCAGATGCCGCGCCTGCGCCGCGCGCTGCGCAAGTCGATCCGCTTGTCGCCGGCAGAAGCGCTTGCCGAGGCCGCCCGGCTCGCCTCGCGCGTGCTGCGGCCCACCGGCATGACGGTGGCCTTCATGGGGCCCGACGGCGCCGGCAAGAGCAGCGTGATCGAGCGCGTGACGGCTCTGCTTGCGCCCGCCTTCCGGCGCTCGCGCCTGTTCCACCTGCGCCCGCGGCTGATCGCGCGAGGACGCGCCACGGCCGTCGCGGTGCCGCATGAGCTGCCGCCCCGCGGCGCGCTGGCTTCGCTCGCCAAACTCGCCTGGTTCATCGCCGACTACGTGCTCGGCTACCTGCTGCGCGTGCGCCCGACCACCACGCGCTCCGGGCTGGCGGTTTTCGACCGCTATTTCCACGACCTGCTCGCCGACCCCCTGCGCTACCGCTATGGCGCGCCGCTGGGCGCGGCGCGCGCCGCCGCGGCGCTGGTGCCCGCGCCCGACCTGTGGGTCGTGCTGGATACCTCGGTGCCCGTGTTGCAGTCTCGAAAGCAGGAGGTGAGCCCCCCGGAGTCGGAGGTGCAGCGGCGCGCTTATCTTGCGCTCGCCACGCGAGTCGGCGACGCGGTGGTGGTCGATGCGGGGCGCAGCCTGGCGGAGGTTTCGGCCGAGGCCGCGCAGGCGATCCTGGTCTGGATGGAGGATCGCGTCGAGCGGCGGCACGTACCGCCGCTGCCGGACAACCCGCTCGCCGCGCGCGTGCTGCAGTTCTGCTGCCGCCACCGGGTGCCGGTGCTGGGCAAGCTGGTGCGCATGCTGCTGAACAGCGACATCTACTGCCCGATCCGCTCCTTCATCCGCATGCCGCATCCCTACGGCATCATCATCCACTCCAAGTCGCGCATCGGCAGCGGCGTCACCGTAATGCAGCAGGTGACGATCGGCGGCAAGAACGAAGGCGAGAACTTCGCTCCCCACATCGAGGACGGCGTCTACGTCGGCGCCGGCGCGAAGGTGCTGGGCGCGATTCGCGTCGGCCGCGGCGCGGTGATCGGCGCCAACGCCGTGGTTACGCGCGACGTGCCGGCGTACAGCACCGTGGTCGGCGCGAACCGGGTGCTGCGCAGGATGGCGCGCGCCGGCAACGATGACGCCGCCGAAGCCGAGGCCGTGATGGCGTCGCTGTCTTCGTCGCGCAGGTTCTGATGCGCTCGGCCGCCGCGCAATCGTCAGCCGCGCCCGCCTCTGCGGCGCGCGCGGCAGCGGCGAAAAAAGCGCCGTCGCTGCTCTGGACCGATGCCTGGTACCTGTGCGGCATCGCCATCGCGGCGCTGGTGGCGACCGATCCCGCGGAGCTCGGGCTTGCCAGCCACACCATCGTCAAGCACCTTGCGCTCGCGGTCTGCCTTGGCGCGGCGACATTGGCGCTGCTGCTGCGCGCGGCCATGCCGCACAAGCCCGGCACCGGGCGCGTGCGCCCGCTGGGCGCGCCGCTCGCGGCCGCCTGGCCGCTCGCGCTGTTCGCTCTGCTGGTGATTGGCGGCAGCGGCTACATACGTCTCGCCGGCGGCGTGGATAACACCTTCCTTAACTACGGCCTGTACGTGGCGATGATGTTCTGCGCCGCGGCGATGATGCTGCAGGCGCCCGCGCCGCTGGCGCTGCTGCGCGGCTACTTCGCGATCCTGCTCGGCGCGGCGCTGGTGATGAGCGCGCTGCTGGTCGCCTACGCCGGCCGCAAGCAGGTCTATCACGAGCAGATTTTCCTGGTGATCCCGATGGCGGCGCTTTGCTTCGCCGGCGGCGGGCCGGCGCTGCTGCGCTGGGCGGGCGCCGCGTTCTTCCTGGCCATGGCCTGGTTCTCGCACAAGTACACCTCCTACCTGGTCGCCGCACTCTGCGCCGCCTACCTGGTCGCCTTCGTCTGGCTGCCGCGGCTGCCGCGCTCGGGCCCGCTCGGCCGCGCCGCCGCCGCCTACTGGGGCCTGCTCGCGCTGCTCGCCGCGGGCGCCGTGGCCGCCGCGTTCGCGCTGCGCGGCGGCGAGGGCCAGCCGACCGGCAATCCGGAGTTCCGGCTGCATACCTATGGCGCAGCCTGGCAGCGCTTCCTCGATTCGCCGCTCTGGGGCAGCGGCTTCGCGCGCGAAGCCACCGAGAAGTTCACGCTCTACGACATCGGCATCGCGCGCAATATGCTGCCCACGCACAGCGATCAACTGGATCTACTCGCCAACGGCGGCCTGGCTGGCTACGGCCTGTTCGCCGCCGGCATCCTCATGATCGCCGTGCTCGCCTGGCGCTGGCTGCTGCGGCCCGCGCATATCGCGCGGCCCGAGGCGCGCTACGGCCACGCACTCGCGCTGCTGTCGCTCGCCGCTCTGCTCACGAGCTGTTTCAACCCGATCCTGCTGCAGCCGCCGATGGCGGCTCTGGCCTGGAGCAATCTCGGCATGCTGCTGGGCCTCGCCCTGCGCGCCGAGAAGTAACTCGGGGGTGCTACACTCGACTCACATCCCGCATGCTCAGAAGCACGAAAATCGTCGCGACGCTCGGGCCCGCCTCCAGCGATCCGGCGGTCCTGGAACGCATGGTGCGCGCAGGCGTCGACGTGGTGCGCCTCAATTTCTCGCACGGCACCGCCGACGACCACCTCGCGCGCGCCAAGCTGGTCAAGGAGATCTCCACCAAGACCGGCCGCACGGTCGGCATCATGTGCGACCTGCAGGGGCCGAAGATCCGCGTCGGCAAGTTCAAGGACGGCAAGGTCACGCTCGCGGCGGGACAGGCCTTCGTGCTGGACGCGAGCTGCGAGATGGGCGATGGCGAGCGGGCCGGCCTGGACTACAAGGAATTGCCGCGCGACGTCGCCGCGGGCGCTGTGCTGCTGCTGGACGACGGCAAGATCGTTCTTGACGTGACCGCCGTGCGCGGCGAGCAGGTGCATACCAAGGTGCGGCACGGTGGCGTGCTGTCCAACAACAAGGGCATCAACCGGCAGGGCGGCGGGCTCACCGCGCCCGCGCTCACGCCCAAGGACATCGACGACATCCGCACCGCGGCGAAGATCAATGCCGACTATCTCGCGGTGTCGTTTCCGAAATCCGGCGCCGACATGTACATGGCGCGGGAGCTGCTGCGCGCTTCGGGCGGCAAGGCTTTCCTGATCGCCAAGATCGAGCGCGCCGAGGCAGTGGCGCCCGCGGCGCTGATCGACATCATGAACGCCTGCGACGGCATCATGGTGGCGCGCGGCGACCTTGCGGTGGAAGTCGGCGACGCCTCGGTGCCGGCGCTGCAGAAGAAGATGATCCGCCTCGCGCGCGAGCACAACAAGCTCACCATCACCGCCACGCAGATGATGGAGTCCATGATCGCCAGCCCGGTGCCGACGCGCGCCGAAGTCTCCGACGTGGCCAACGCGGTGCTGGACGGCACCGACGCGGTGATGCTCTCGGCCGAGTCGGCGAGCGGCATGTACCCGGTCGAGACCATCGAGGCGATGCACCGCATCTGCTTCGAGGCCGAGCAGACGCAGCCGGTGCAGCTGGAGCAGGAGTTCCTCAACCGCGTGTTCACGCGCGTCGACCAGTCGATCGCCATGGCGGGCCTGTTCACCGCCTTCCACCTCAAGGTGAAGGCGATCGCCACGCTCACCGAATCCGGCTCGACCGCGCTATGGATGTCGCGCCTGAACTGCGGCGTGCCGATCTACGCGCTCACGTCGCAGACCGCGACGCGCTACCGCTGCTCGCTGTACCGCGA
>Ga0247825_10000850_pt1 | contig 19754 bp, 21 predicted proteins | sample 13C_Vanillin_Day_FD_194413 | JGI IMG/M metagenome (GOLD analysis project Ga0247825, IMG submission 194413) | Soil microbial communities from agricultural site in Penn Yan, New York, United States - 13C_Vanillin_Day48 | ecosystem: Environmental > Terrestrial > Soil > Agricultural land | place...
AAGCCTCGATGTTCGACCACGACAAGCGCGTGACCAACTCGGACGGCGCGGAAATGGGCGTCACCCGCGGCCAGGTCGCCCTCGCGAACAGCCTCGGCTTCGGCGGCAGCTACGTCGGCACACAGGCAGCCCTCAGCATCGAAGCCATCTGCGATGACGCAGACGGCAAGAAGCGTAACGACTACTGGTACAGCGCCGAACGCACCCTGCGGCGCCTCGAATCGCCCGAGGACGTCGGTCGCAAGGCCGCGGAACGCGCCGTCGCCAAGATCGGCGCCCGCAAGGTCGCCACCACGGCCGTGCCGGTGGTCTGGGAGTCGACCGTTGCCCACGCCCTCCTGCACATCATCGCGGAGGCCGTGTCCGGCGAAGCGCTGTACCGGCGCTCCACCTTCCTCGCCGAACTCGAAGGCCAGCAGGTAGCATCGAGCCTGTTCTCGCTCACCGACGATCCACTGCTCGACGGCCGCTTGGGTTCCCGCCCCTTCGACGGCGAAGGTGTGCGTTCGCGCACCCTGCCCATCTTCGAGGCCGGTGTCTTCCGCAACTTCCTCTTCGACACCTACAACGCTCGCCGCCTCGGGCGTCGCAGCACTGGCGCCGCCGGCAGGGGCATCACCACTGCGCCGGCGCCGGGCAGCAGTAACTTCGTCATGGCTGCGGGGGACCAGACGTTGGACTCGCTCTGCGAAGGCGTTGAGGAAGGCTTGCTGCTCACGGACCTCATGGGCTTCGGAGTCAACATGACCACGGGCGACTTCTCTCGCGGTGCTCAAGGCTTCTGGATCGAAAACGGCAAGCCCGCATTCCCGGTGACGGAGATCAACCTCTCGGGCAACCTCAAGGACATGCTTGCCAGCATCGACGCCGTCGGCGACGACTTGCTCTGGCGCGGCAACAGCGCTGCCCCGAGCTTCCGCATGTCGAAGCTAACCGTCAGCGGCCTTTAGCGCTCGACGGCCCTCAGCTTCCGCCGCGGGCCAACCGCACGGGCCCGGAAAACGTCGCGCCGTTCACAGACTCGAGGTCGATGACGATGCAGGCGCCCCGGCGCGGCTCGTCGTGATCCTTCTCGATCTGCGGCATCAGATCGAAGGTCAGGTTGCGCGTTGCTTCGTCCGTCGCCACCCGGCCTTTGCCTTGGAACAGCAGGTTGATCCGGTTGGGCGTGTCGCGATAGAGCACCGTCATGGCCGGGTTCGCACCCGTCGCCTTCACCGCCCCGCCCTCGGGATTGCGCGACCAGAACGCCAGTTGCGTGTCGCTAATCGCCACCATGCTGCCGCGCAAAGACAGGTTGGGCTTGCCGTTCGCGTCGACATAGCCAAGGACCATCGGCGCGTTGTTGTCGAGAGACTCGTTAACCAGCGCCTTGACCTCTTCCGTCAGCTTCAACTCCGACGGTGGCATCGGTCCGTTGCGCTCGGCCTTCGTCTCGACGTGCTGGATCAGGCCGGCGTCATTGAACTCGAATGTAATCGTCAGCGATTTCGTCGGCATGCCGGGTGCCATGGTCGCCGTCACCGAGGCGCCAGTGCCGTTCTCCTGCGGCTCGGACCACGAAGCCGACTTGTACATGCCCATGCCCGGCCAGTGGCCCGAAATGCGCTCCATGATGCCGGCGCGACCGTAGACGTGCAGTGGTGGGCTGACGAGGTCGACGTCCTCAGCGATATATTGCTCGGCCTTGTCGGAGGCTTCCTGGCCGTAGCCACAGAAGGCTTTGACGTAGGCGTTGACTGCTTCGGACTTGGACATGGGATTGACCTCCGGTGATCGTTGCTTCGCGACTACGCGGCGAAGGATACCAGAGATAGGAGACACCCCAATCCCGAACGGAGGAGGTGTCGGTCGGCATCGTCTCAACGATTACTTCTTGGCGATGACCATATAGTGCGCAGCCAGGTTCCTGTGGGAGCCGCGCTCAGTCCAATCCTCATAGGCGAGGTAAGCAGGCATCACCAGATCGAATGGCTTTCGCATCAGATAGCCCCCACCGGTGTAAACAGGCCGGATCTCGACCTCGCTCCAGTTGCGCATGAGCTTTTCGACGGCGCCGTACCAGCAGTTGTTGTAAAACGCAGGGAAGATCGTGTGCGGCTCCCGACCCGCCAATACGCGTCCGAGCCTGCGCGTAAGGGCGTGCGGTACGACCTGGTTGGCGACCGCGAAGTAGCTGAAGCGCCCGGAAAATTGCGTCACCATCGTGCCGCCCGGCTTGAGGTAGAGCCGGCAGTTCTCAATGGCTGTTTCCAGCGAGCGCACGTGCTCAAAGACGTAGAAGCTCGCAACCAGATCGAATCTTCCTGCCAACTGGGGTTGGTATGTCTCGATAGGCGCTGCAACCGACTCTTTATACAGGCCTTCCGGCGCAGCTTCGAGTTCTTCAGCATCGAGGTCCAGTGCGACGTAGTAAGTATCGCGGATCTGCTCGAACGGTATGACCGGCCGCCGGCCGGCCCCTACGTCGAGTACCGTGGCACCGGGCTTCATGTAATTCAGGCACTCATCGATGTAGGCGTCGTGCGGGCCCCCGGCGTATCGAGTCGGCATTTGCAACAAGGAAGGTCCTCCTGAGCTGGGACTCCCAGCCTGCGGACAGGCGAGGAGCACTCGCAACAAAGGCAAAGTAAGGCCTTAAAAGGCCTGGAAGCGGCCAGCGAATTGAACTTATTACTATTTGTAACTCAGATCAGTCTCGGGGAAGCCCCAGGCGAGATTACAAGCATGGGGCGTTTTTATATCAAATCGGTGCCTGCGTGGTGAGCGCTACGAGTCGAACGCGGGGATGCGCGGGTCAGCTTCGTAACGGAGCAGGCGCAGCATAGCCGGCCATTCGAGGATGCCGTAGGGGCGTCGCGTCTCCGGCTTGTAGAGGTTGGCCGTGTGGGCCATGACGTCGTCGTCCGGGACGATCATGCTTGCGTACGCCGTCATCACGTCCACCTGAGCCCGGCATGACATCTCCAGCTGGTACATCAGGTTGAACGCTTCCGGCACGCTTGGCCCGCAGGTGAGCAGGCCGTGGTTTCGGAGGACCAGGGCGTTGTGCGGTCCAAGGTCGACCACCAGGCGCTTCTGCTCATCGAGGTCGATTGCCGGGCCCTCGTAGTCGTGGTAGCCGATGTGCCCGTGGAAGCGCATCGAGGTCTGGGTGATCGGCAGCACGCCCTCCTCCATGCACGACACGGCCATGCCCGCTCGCGTGTGCGTGTGCAGGACGCAGCCGACATCCTCGCGCGCCCTGTGGATGGCGCCGTGGATCACGTAGCCGGAATAGTTGTAGCCGTAGTCCGTCTCCGGCTTCCAGACGATGTTGCCTTGGAGGTCGATCTTCACCAGGCTCGATGCCGTGATCTCCTTGTACATGAGGCCGTACAGGTTGATCAGCAGGTGATCGTCGTCGCCGGGGATCTTGGACGTGATGTGGTTGTAGATCAGGTCCGTCATCGCGAACCTGTCGACCAGCCGGTAGCACGCGGCCAGTTCAACGCGGGCATCCCACTCAGCCTCGCTCACCTCGTCCTTAACGCTGGGAAAGTTGGTGTCGTAGTTCACGCTGACCTCACTGGAACCGCGGCATGACCTTGTCTGAGAACGCCTTCATCGACTTGCGCACTTGCTCGTGGGGCTGACCGCCGCAGTTGAACCAGCAAACGATGTTGTTCACGCCGGTGTACTCGCGGTACTCCGCAATCTGGTCGGACACCTCTTCCGCAGTCCCGAGCATGACGGAACGGTGCTGCAAGTAGTAGTCATAGGGCTGCGGCTCTTTGTTGAAGCCGAACATCCCCCGGTTTGCCGATGTCGCGAAGTACCACATCAGCCCCTTCTCGTACTCGTCGCGCGCCCTCTGCTTCGACTCGGAGACGTGCACCTGCTTCAGTTGTGCGAACAGAGACATCACAGCCTCGACTTCGGCCGACCCGTGGCCCGCCTCGATGGCCGTGCGCTTGTACAGTTGCACTTTGTTGCGGGCATTATCCCAGTCGGGGCCCTGGCCCATGATGATCGGGAACAGCCGCTTCGCCGCGTAGACCACCGACTCGTCCGACTGCGTGACCATGAGGAACACCGGCGGGTGCGGCTTCTGTACCGGCTTCGGCAGCAGCTCCGTCTCTGGGATCGTCCAGTGCTTGCCCTCGTGCTCGATGCGGCCGTCGCGCCACGTGTTGAGCACGATCTCCAGCGCCTCTTCCCAGCGCGACTCGCGCTCGTCGAAGGGCACGCCATAAGTCTCGAACTCCAGCGGGTCGTAGCCCTTGCCGAAACCAAGGTCGAAGCGGCCGTTGCTCAGCACATCGATCAGCGCCAGGTCTTCAGCCGTATGCAGGGGATGGTGCAGGGGCAGTCGCGTCACTGCCGCGCCGATGCGGATGCGCTTCGTCTTCGCGGCCAGCGCCGCCGCCATGATCTGCAACGACCCCACGACTCCGTAGACGCGGGCGTTGTGCTCGGCGAGCCACGCCTCCTCGAAGCCGAAGTCCTCCAGCCACTCCGCCTGTTCCAGTTCGCCGTGCAGCATCTCGGCGCCCGTCATCCACGGCGGCAGCGAGAACAGGTGGAACGTGCTGAAATTCATCCCGAACCTAACCCTTCGCCTCGAGTACCTTGCCGTTGACATCGACCGCCTTAGCGTCGATCAGGACGAACGCGATCTGGCACGGCTCCGTCCCGCGGTTGATCCAGTTGTGAATGGTGCCCCGCTGGACGATGACGTCTCCCGCCTTCAGGTGCGTCGTTGGCTCGCCGGGCTCGAGCTCCATCTCGATCTCGCCCGACATGACAATGGCGTAATCGATGCTGTCGGTGCGGTGAACGCGTTGGGTGTTGTTCGGCTCCAGCCGCAGCACCCGGAACACCGTGCCGCCGCCCAGCGTCGTACCCGTCTCGCGCTGACCAAGGTCGTCGTCGCCGGTGTTGTCGGCCGGGAAGCCCTGCGTCGTCCACACCACCGTATTTTCGGTCCCAGCCCGCATCGAAGGGCGCGCCGGCGACGCACCGTCATAGAGGACGATGGCCCTGCCCTCAGCATCGTGTCCCGTAACCACCCGTCGAACCTCGATCGCCATACGCCCTCCGAGTATTTGATCCGTAGCTCCGGGTTAAAACCGGAGTCTCTTGGTCCTCGACACCGAGGCCGGTCAATGCATCGTGGCCTGCAGCGTCTGCCCGCCCGCTTCCACTGACTTCGCCGAGATCAGGATGAACGCAATCAAACACGGCTCCGTACCACGGTTCTTCCAGTTGTGAATCGTCCCGCGCTGCACGAGCACATCACCGGCCTTGAGATGCACGGACACGCCGTCGTCCAACTCCATGTCGATTTCGCCCGACATCACGACCGCGTAATCGACGCTGTCCGTGCGGTGGTTCATGTCCGGGTTGCCCGGGCCGAACGACACGACCCGAAACACCGTCCCGCCCGGAAGCGTGATGCCGGTCTCGCGCTGCCCGCCGTCCTCCACCGTCGTGTTGTCGACCGGGAAGCCTTCGGTGGTCCACACCACCGTCGTCTCGTTTACGGTGTTGTTGGGGTCGCGCGGCGGCCGATTCTTCGAGATGTCGTCGATGCTGACGATCGCCTTACCCTCGGCGTCGTGGCCCGTGACTACGCGTCGCACCTGCAGCGTCATCGTTCACCCTCCTGGAACGTGCGTCGAAAGACGCCGCAATCATCGTTACGATGCCTTGCCACGTCAAGGAACCTGCCTCCTACGCTAGGATGCCTTTTACTAGTTGCAAACCAGCGAGAGGACACCTATGACAGAGCGACCATTCCGGTTCGGCATCAGCGGACGTGGAGAGACCCTGCAGCAGTGGCGCGACTTCGCGAAGAAGGCCGAGGACCTGGGATACGCCTCTCTCGATCTGCCCGATCACTTCGCCCACCAGTTCGCGCCGCTGATCGCCCTCGGCGTCGCGGCCCAGGCCACGTCCACCATCCGCTTCGCCACGACGATGATGTGCAACGACTTCCGTCACCCCGTGATGCTCGCAAAGGAGGTCGCGACCCTCGACGTGCTCTCCGAAGGGCGCTTTGAGCTGGGTCTGGGCACCGGCTCCCAACCGCGCGACAACGTTATGTCCGGTATTCCTGAAGATCCTGCCGGTAAGAAAGTCGAGCGCCTCACCGAGACCATCGACATCCTCAGGGCGCACTTCAGCGACGCCGAACGCATCGACTATCCCGGCAAGCACTACCAGATTTCAGACCTCGAGGCCTACCCGAAGCCCGTCCAGAAGCCATTGCCCATCATGCTCGGCGCCCGCGGTGACCGCATGCTCCGCCTCGCCGGTCGCGAGGCCGACATCATCGGCGTCATGGCCAACGACGCCGGCGCCGACCTCGCAGCCAAGATGTCGGTCGTGCGCGAGGCCGCCGGCGACCGCTACGACCAGATCGAGTTCACCCAGCTCTACTTCAACGTCCAGGTCGACGGCCAACCCTCCGAGGGCGTTGCCGCACAGCCCCGCCAACCCAACCTCGTCGGCTCCCGAGACCAGATCGTCGAGAAGCTCCAGAAGCTACGCGAAGACCACAACGTCTCCTACATCATGGTCATCGGGCCGGTGATGGACGCCTTCGCGCCGGTTGTCGCAGAACTCGCCGGGAAATAGCACAGCCGAAGGTGCTGGAGGCGGCCAGCCTCTTGCCGGGGAGCCTGAGGGGTGTCCCCTCAGAAACTCCTTCCTTTTCTTCTCTTCTTCGCTGCGCAGCAGCGAAGGCAGCCACCCCATCGCGCTAAACTGAGTCGGACATCCTTGAAATCGAGGCGACTCATGGAACGCACCCAGTACAACCAGCTAACCCCCGAAGAGGCCCGCGTCATCGAGCACAAGGGGACCGAATATCCCTTCACCGGTGAGTACGACGACTTCTACGAGGCCGGCACCTACATCTGCCGTCGCTGCAACACACCCCTCTACCGCAGCACCGACAAGTTCGACGCCCACTGCGGCTGGCCCGCCTTCGACGACGAAATTCCCGGGGCCGTGAAGCGCCTGCCCGACCCCGACGGCATGCGCATCGAGATCGAGTGCGCCAACTGCGGCGGTCACCTCGGGCACGTCTTCCTCGGCGAGCGCATCACCGCCAAGAACACCCGTCACTGCGTGAACTCGCTGTCCATGCGGTTCGTCCCGGAGGACAGCGAGAAGGCATAGTCTCTCGTCTTCAGACCTCGGCGATGATTTGTGCGCGTCGCACCCGGTACTCATCGTCATTCAGGATGCCCCGCTGATGCAGGACATCAAGCTCTCGCAGCCTCCGTTCTCGATGTCCGGCTTCGGTCGTAGCCTGAAGGTCAGTACCCGCACGGAAGACCTCTCCTCCGGGGTGGTACCGGACGACTGTCCCAGCGATGTGGTCCCAGACTGCCCTTCGCTCGTCATTCATGATGAGCGCGATCGCAACAACCAGCCCGTAGATGCTCGATATTCCATTGCCGGCTTCCTCTGAAGCCAAGGCCCAGAAGATAAGGCTGATCGCAATCGGCATCAGGAGCTTCACGCCCACATCACGCATCCAGACTTGACCAGCGGAGGCAATCTTTCCGCTCTCGTAGTCATGGATACGGATGTTCAGCAACTGGTTCGCAGGCGTCTGGCCCCTGGGTGCAACGATCGCAAGCCAGATCAGCCAGCCGATACCAAGCGTGCAGATCTGGAGCACGCTCTCGAGCAAGTTGTCACCAAAAAGCCGCCGAGTAAACGTTGCTTCCTTGCCCCCGTATAGCGCCCGTGCCATTTCCGCCTCCCTTGAGAACTTATCGACGGCAAACAATCGCTTTGAACGCCGAACGTGACTTCCTGCGTTGCACGACCAAAGCGAATCTAGGCGTGGGCATGGACGGGCTGTATGAAACTCGCGACACTTCTTGTGTCCATCAGCACACACTGACTGACAATTTGAGCGATTGAATCCGCCGCACACCGTAGGAGGCTCCGATGATCGTCGACCTGCACGCCCATTACTCGCCACGTCCATACGTCGAGACGCTGATGCGCATCGGCGGCGCCACGTTGCCGGAGTCTGCGCGGGCGTTGACGAACCGGCCTCTGCGCATGGACGAGCCCGGCGTCATGGACGAACGCTTCGAGCGCATGGCCGACGCAGACGTGCAGATGCAGGTCCTCTCGCCCGCCGGCAGCCCTCCCTACGCTGAAAAGCAGGAAGACGCAGTCGAAGCGGCCTGTCTGCTCAACGACGCTTACGCCGATGTCGCCGCGAAGCACCCGGACAAGCTTGCAGCCTTCGTGTCACTGCCGCTACCTCATATCGACGCGTCACTGCGAGAGATCGAACGCGGCCTCGACGAGCTGGGCATGCTGGGCGTCACGATGAATTGCAGCGTCTTCGACCGCTCGACCGCCGAAGAGGAGTTCGAGCCTATCTACGCCGAACTCAACCGGCGCGGGGCAGTGCTCTTCTACCACCCGATCCAAAACGGCATCTGCTCGCCCATGATCAACGACTACGGCTATACGGTCGCCGTTGGCGCATCGCTCGAGGACACCGCGATCGCGCTGCACCTGATAGCGAGACGCATACCCCACCGCTATCCGAACATCCGCTACGTAATCCCGCACCTGGGCGGTCTGATCCCGATGCAGTTGCAGCGCCTCGACAACCAGGTGCCCTCGCAGCACCCGGACCTGCCCGAGCCGCCCAGCGTCACGGCAAAGCGCTTCTACTACGACACTGTCGGCCACGGCTCACAGGCAGCGCTGATGTGCGCCTACATGGCTTTTGGGGCGGAGCACCTCGTCACGGGCAGCGACTACCCGGTGCTCCTGCCGTTCGAGACCTATCGCCGGACTTTCGACTACATTCGCGAGTCCACCCTGCCGCCGGAGGACATTGACCTCATCCTCAACCACAACGCTCAGCGCCTCCTTGGCCTGGAGTAGCGCTATGTGCTCGGCGGCGCACTAAACCCGAAGGTGGTGTCGTAGTCACGCTTCTGCTCGTCGGTGAGGAACTGTGCCTCGATCTCCTTCACTCGGTCCTGGCTCGGTACGACGAACGTATCGAAGCGCACGCGACCCCACTTACCCTCCGGCTGCGGCGCGCGGCGTTCGTCCAGCGCCGCCTGACCGCGTTCTGCGAGGTCGTTCAGCAGGTCCCACGTTGCCTGCAGCCCCTGCGACGACGTCATCGCCGGGAAGATCGCTGCGGCTACGCCCATGTCCTCGAGCTGCTGCAACGTCGGCCCAGGCTGCGGACCGCCGTAGGTCGGCATCACGGGCCCCGGGATGCGCCTCGCTGCGATCGCGATCTCGTCGATGCTCTGCACGTTGTTCAGCCAGATCATGTCGACGCCGCCATCTTCGACATACGCAATGCACCCCTCGACTGCGGCCTCGAAGGACCCGCCCTCGGCGCCGATCAGGTCGCAGCGGGCACAGACGACGAAATCGGAGTCTAGCTCGTCGCGGGCGGCGACTGCGGCGCGATACTTGCCGACCGCCTCGGCTACCGGGATGCAGCGGCGCCCGGACGTCGTGCCCGAGCGCTTCGGCGACTCCTGATCTTCGATATGTAGTCCCGCGGCGCCGGCGCGCACGTAAGCCTTCGTCGCGTCATAGACGTTGAGGGCGTTGCCGTAGCCCGTATCGGCATCGGCGAAGACGCAGACGTTGCTCGCAGCCGTCATTCTGCGAGTAGCAGCCAGCATCTCCTCGCGCCCCATGATCCCCACGTCCGGCAGCGCGTAGATGTATGCCGAGGTCTGGGAGCCGGCGAGGAAGAAGGCATGCAGACCTGCCATCTCGACCATGCGCGCGGCGAGTGGGCTGAACCCGCCCGGGATCATCAGCAGCTTGGGGTCGTTGATCAGGCGCCGAAAGCGCGTGGTCGTCCGCTCAGGCATGCGCCGGTGACTCGCGATACAACCCGAGCGCTCGATGCACGGGCGCGTCGGTGAAGCTGAACAGGTACGCCGGCTGAGTTTGCGATTCGTTGATATGCGAGTGCGTGGCCCAACCAGGCACCGTGAAGATGTCCTTCGACTCCCAGTCGAAGCGCGTACCGTTCACGATCGTGGCGCCCTGGCCCTCGATGACGTGGTAGACAGTGCTCGGCGTGTGGCGATGCGCCTCAGTACGAGCGCCCGGCCGCAGCACCTGCACGTAACACGCGATTGTCGGCATGACGGGACCGCCGGTCGCCGGGTTTGTGTACTCGAGGATGATGCCGTCGTGGGGGCTACCAGACTCCACCGCCGCGAGGCGGTCGAGCGCCGCCTTCGTTTGCACCCAGGGGTAGTGCCAGAGCGGCGAGTTCGTGGTGTCTGTAGTCTCCCAGGCGGGGCGAAACGCGCCGGCGCCGTACTTGGCGACGGAGACATCCATGTCCTCTCGCGGCGTCTGGACCTCCTCCGGGTACTCCTCCCAAAACCCTGCTTCGAGCGCGCCAACAAGGGGAGAGTCGAGCCCATCGAGCCAGATCATGGGCAACTCGGAATCGTTGGCGTGGTCATGCCAGGTCCAGTTCGGTGTCAGGACAAGGTCGCCCGGAAGCATGGGAATTGCCTCGCCGTTGACAACCGTGTAGCCGCCGGTGCTCTCGATGATCATGCGCAGCGCCGCGGCGGTGTGCCTGTGGGCGCGAGCGATCTCGCCGGGCCCCACTACCTGCACGTTGGCGACAAGCGTGTTCGTTGCGCCCCGACCACTGCCCGGGTTAACGCAGCAGATCACACGTCGCTCTGCCTCCTTCGTGCCCACGAGTTCAAGTGCTCGCATGGCCCGCGGGCGCATCTCGCGCCACGGCCAGTGGAATGGCACGAACCTGCTCGAGGGCTCCAGGCCCGCCGCGGGCTGGGTCCACAGTGGCGCCAGGTTGTTCTGCCTCAGGTCATCGTAGTAATCCTGCAGAATCCCTTCTGAGGTGGAGATGCTTGAACGCTGCAGCATATTGCACTTCCTTCACTCGTTGCCTGCCACACGTTCCCCCGAGGTCTTGAGCCGCGGGCCGCGTCTAGGCAGACCAGGGCGAGCCCATTACCACGTGCGCGTAGTTCTCCTTGAACCAGTCCCGCATGAATTCCTCACCGGCGCGGCCAACGTACTCGAACATGACCCCGCCACGAGGATTGACGAAAGAGACGAGGCCCAGATGGGCCAACTGGTCCTCTGTCACAGCTGACGACGGTATGAGTTGGGCCGTTGCGTTGCCGTCCGCATCGGCACTCATGGAGACGAGCTCTGCACCTGCATCCGTGGCTTTGCGGACAGCGGAGGCCATGTCCTCCGCCCAGATGCCCACGTGGTGCACGCCCTCGCCGTGTTGATCCCAATACTGGTGGATGTGCGAGTCGCCGGGCGCTGTAATCTCAAAGAGTTCGATTGAGATGCCGGGCCCCATCCCATACGCGAGCAGCGCTCCGTTGAAACGCCAGTTCGTTCGGTGCCAGCGCTCGATGTCGAACATTGCACTGTATTGGCTAACGGTCTCCTCGAGGTCCCGAACGACGATTCCGAGATGAAACGTCTTTAGCTCTGGTGCAGTCATCTTGCTTCCTATCTCTCCATCTGTCCTCAGGCGACTTGCGCTAGTAGTCGAACGGCAGGTCGTACAGCTCGCAGCAGTTGGCGACCGTGATGCGGTAGCGGTCTTCGGCGCTGACGCCGTCGAAGATGTCGTCCAGCACCTCCTGGGAGCGCGGGAAGATCGAGTCGTGGTGGGGGTAGTCGCTGCCCCACATCAGGTTGCGCACGCCGATGTCTTCGCGCGTCATGATGCCGATACGGTCGTCCTCGAACGTGACGAGGAAGTTCTGATGGAAGTAGAAGCTCGGCGCTTCACGCACTTCCTCGGCCGCGGTCGAAGGCTCTCGCATCAACGCCCAGTCCAGGCGCTGCAAGAAATGCCCCACCCAGCCCGTCTCCCACTCCGTCGGCACGAAGCGCAGGCCGGGGAAGCGAGCGCAGACGCCGCCGCAAATCAAGTCACCGATCACCGCCGCAAGCCCGGTGTGCGCGAGGGCGTAGTTCATGATTGGGCCCCAGTTGGGCAGGCCGTGGTTCGTCGCCGCCGTCGTGAAGATGTGCATCTGCAGCGGCATATTCAGCTCGACAGCCTTCGCCCAGAAGCGGTCGTAGTAAGGGTCTGAGTACGGCCGATCCTGCGGCGGCACGCACGGGATGCAGCCGCCACGATGCCCCATCTTCTTGGCCCGCTCCAGCTCTTCAATCGCTGCGTCCACGTCGTACAGCGGGATGCAGGCTAACGGAAACAGCCGTCCTGGCGCCTGCGAGCAGTAGTTGGACAGGTAGTCGTTGTAGTTCTTGAAGATGGCGGTCACCACCTTCGAGTCCGGATAGCGGTAGATCGCAAACAGCACGCTGGGGTACAGCACCTCCGCGTTGATCCCGTCCAGGTCTTGGTCCTTCAGGCGCGCAACCGGGTCGAGCACGCCCGCTCGCATGCCGTCGTAGCCCTTGTGGATCAACGCCATCGTGTCAGAGTCACCCACAAAGTGGCCGGCGATACCGAGGCGCCCGACGCCAAAGTTTGGTCGCAGCGGCTGGCCGGGCACAGTGAGGATGTCGCCGTACTCCGGGTGGCGAATGATCTTCGGCGCGTCGCCGAAACGCTCCTCCAGCCCGTCGAATATCTCCGGCGTCTCCACGACATGAGAGTCGGCAGAAATGCAAAGCGAAGGGTTCATGGCATACCTCCGGACGAATGAGCAGATCGTGGCGGGATCATGCTTCGGTACCGGAGTGTTGTCAAAGCATTGCCGCAGGCAGGAGCTTGAGCTACTCCGGCACCACCAACTGCGGGTTCCAGAGCACCTCCCACAGGTGTCCATCCGGGTCCTGGAAGTACCCTGCGTAGCCGCCCCAGAACGTCTCCTCCTGCGGTTTGACGATCTTCGCGCCTGCACGCTCTGCCTGCGCCATCACCTGGTCGACTTCCTCACGCGTATTGAGGTTGTGGCCGAGCGAGAACTCGGTTGGACTCGGCGGTGACTGAGCGACACCGGAATCCCAGGAGAGGTCAGCGCGCGGCCACACGGCCAGCATGAGGTTGCTCTCCAGCTGGAAGAAGGCGACACCGCCGTGCGGATATTTCGCTGCCCATGATGCCGTCGGTCTGCAGACCCAGCCCGTCGCGGTAGAACGTTACTGCCCGTTCGAGGTCATCGACGCCGACGGTGATCACCGTGATTCGTGGCTTCATGACATACCTCCTTGCCCGGAGGTCCATTCTGCTGGAACGCAGCAGAGGCGCAGCATGCTGCGCCCCTGCTTATTGCTAACGAATCTCTCTAACCGAACAGCTGCTTCGTAGCCAGCTCGGCACCCTCGCCGAGCGCCTTCAACTTCGCCCAGCCGATCTGCGGGTGGACGCGGTTGCCCATGCCGCAGTCGGTGCCGGCAATCACGTTCTCCTTACCGACAAGCTCGGCGTACTGGATGATCCGGTCCGCCACCAGCTCGGGATGCTCGACGACGTTGCTCGCGTGACTGACGACGCCGGGGATGAGAATCTTGCCCGCCGGCAGCTTCGTGTCCTTCCACACTTTCCACTCGTGCTCGTGGCGCGGGTTCGCCGCTTCGACGGAGTACGCTTCCGCGTCGACCTGCAGCATGAGGTCTACGACGTGCTTCAGCTCGATGTCGTAGACGTGAGGGCCGTGCCAGCTGCCCCAGCAGATGTGATAGCGCACGCGGTCGGCCGGAATGCCCTTGAGGGCGCGGTTCTGAGCATCGACTCGTAGCTGAGCGAACTTGCGGTAGTCGGGGATGCTCGGCCGCGGCACGATCATGTCCCAGGTGTCCGGCAGTCCCGGGTCGTCCAACTGAAGGATGAAGCCCGCATCGACGACGGCCTTGTACTCCTCGTGCATCGCGTCGGCGATCGCGAAGAGGTAGGCTTCGTCGTCCTTGTAGTACTCGTTGTAGAAGAAGTGCTCCAGCCAGCCCGGCGCCAGTACGCACATGAACGTCTCTTCCGGCGTCACACCCGACTCCGCCAACGCCGACTTGAACAGCTCGATGTCCTTCGCCACCTCTGCCTGGCCGATGTAAGTGATCGGTCCGTTGCAGATCACGCGCTGGGTCTGCCGGGCACCGATACCGCCGCCGCCCGAGGCCAGCGTGTTGTAGAAGTCGGCGTACTCGATGCGCTCATTGGTCATACCGGACATGATCGCGGCCTCGCCTTCGGCCACCGGCCGCGTACCCAGGCCGGTGAGGCGCTTGCCGTAGTAGGACAGCCCGAATCCGACCTTGCCTAGCTCGCCATCGCTGATGATGTCGATGCCCGCCTCGGCCTGTTGCTTGATCACGCCTGCCATGGATGTGCGGATCAACGGCTCGAGCGCCGCGATGTCTGTGGCTTCGCCGCGCTGAATTTTGCGCGTTTCTGTCGTAAGCGCGTCGGGGCCGTTCAGGCGTCCGGCATGGGTCGTAAGGATGCGGTTTGTGCTGCGCTTCATTAGTTCCTCTCAGGGTTGGTGGTGCAAGAACGAGGGTCGGGGCGCGTTAGGAATAGCACAAGGCTTTAGGCCTTACAAGAGAAGAGGGCATTCGTGACATCCGAGCGGGATTTGTAATACCTCTCTAGTGCATTGCTGCACAAAGCCGCCTTACACTAATTCCTGAAATCTGGGAGTACATCAACGCACTGCGCGATTGGACGCGACCGCTTGATGGAGGTCAACAGATGACGGTGCGTATATCCGTCTGCATCCCGGTCTGGAATGAATCTGAGTGGCTCCCCGGAGCCATTCAGAGCGTCCTTGCACAGGACTACAACGACTGGGAGCTCGTCATCTCGGACAACGCCTCGGAAGAAGACCTCGCGTCCGTGGTTGCCGGTTTTGACGACCCACGGATTCGCTACCATCGTTTCGCAGAACACGTCGATCTCTACGAGAGCTTCAATCGGGCCTGCCAGCTCTGCAACTTTGAGTGGATCCATCCCCTGAGCGCCGACGACCGCCTCAACCCAAACTGCCTGAGCACAATCGCAGCTCGCGTCACGCTGGCGGGCACACAGCGCCTCTCGGCCGTGATCGCCGACTGTGAGCGCATTGATCCGGAAGGCAGCGACGCCACGACGATGTACCTCGGCCACCAGCAGATAGTGCCTGTCGCCGATGGCACCTACACAGCCTCACAGTGGTTCGACCTCATGGCAACACCTAGCCAGGTGCCGTGGAACCTCGGCGCTATCGCCTTCAATCGCGAAGTGCTCGTCGAATCAGGCTGGTTCCGTCCGGACGTCGGCTACGGCGCGGACTTCGAGTTGGTGCTGCGAATCTCCGCTTACGGCGATATCTGTTATATCAGTCAGAAGCTCATGCTCTACACCGTGCGCGGCGCGTCCGATTCGCTGGGGCGCTCTCAGCGGGTCCTACGAGAAAACCACCGCATGACGTCGATGGAAGCTGCTTGGGACTCCGCCATCCGCTCCCACGAAGCCAAGCGCACCATCCCTCCGGAGCAGTACGAACGCATCAAGGGCGTGGTCGCGCGCTCACATATCCAGCGCGCCATCAACCACCGCGTCTGGAACAGCGGACTCGGCCGTCGTGGCGCCGCCCTCGACGTGTGGCGCGCGTTTAGCATCAGCCCGGGGCTAATGGGATCCCCAAAGCACCTGGGTGCGGGGCTCCTCGCGCTGATCGCCCCGAAGTCGACGATCTCCTTCGTCATGCGCAAGCTAACGAGCAGCCGCCGCGGCGGCACTGTCGGCGTTCCGTGGCGCGCTTGACCCTCGTCCTATTCGACCCTACGTCTTGATTGCCAGCCGGCCCGCGTTGTCGATGCGGTTAAGGAGAATGTGGATGTCGTTCTCCTTCGCGTACTCATCAAACGCCTGCCGGGAGCCCTTCCACCAGCCGTAGTCGTCGAGGATCAGGACGCCACCAGGTACGAGCTTCGGATAGAGGTGCTCGAGTTCGTGCTTCGTCGAGGCGTACCAGTCCGTGTCGAGGCGCAGCAGGGAGATGGGACCCTCTGGCGCCTGTGCCGGGAGCGTTTCCTCGACCTTCCCCTTGATAAAGTGCAGCCTCGATGCGTCGTAGCCGGTACGCGCCAGGTTCTTCTTCACTTCTTCGATGGGCGAATAAGCCCAGATCATGCTGTCCTTGCTTCGGGGAGCCTCCGACAACTGTTCGGCGGCGGCCTTACCTCGGGAGTCGACATCATTGCTGTCAGGGGGTGGCATCCCCTCGAAGGTGTCGTACAGGTAGAGGTCGATGTCGCGTTTCTGATAGCGCTGGAGGACGAGAGCTGCTGCCATCATGCTGCCACCTCGCCAGGCGCCACATTCCACCATGCTGCCCTTGATGTTGTTCTCTGCGATGTACTTCACCGCCTGGATCAGGGCGTACACGCGGTCGGGTGTCGTCATCGTGTAAGGCTGCACTTGGCGGATAATCGTAGCGTTTTCGGGTTCGAAATCAGAGCGAAAGCCGGTCGGGCGCAATTCCATTCCGACGCGCCCAGCAACGGTGTTTGCAAGAGCAAAGAGGTTCACTAACGTTCTCCTTCGAACTCATGCTCAGCGAAACAACCTTACGGAACCGTAACGTTGAAACCTCAGTATCTGACAATGCCATCGCCTGGGACCTCAAGCCCCCTTGAATCTCTGGTTAACTTCGCCTGCAGAAACGGAGTCAGAGAACCTGCGTGTATACGTCTACTAACGCGACGCGGCCGTTCTCCAGCACCTCTCGCTTCGCCCGCTCGAACGCCGGCCGCAGGTCCTCAGCGCGCTCGATGACGCCTTCTGCGTAGCAGCCGAACGACCGCGCCAGCCCCACGAAGTCAACGATGGGGTCATCGATGTCGATGCCGATGGTCTTGTTCTCCTCTGGGCGTCCCCGAGTGCGAGCCATCGTGCCCTGGTGCCCGAGGTCGTTACCGTAGGTGCGGTTGTTGTACATGACGATGAGCATCGGGATGCGATGGTGCACGGCGGTCCACAGTGCTGCGGGAGTGAAGAGCATGTCGCCGTCTGACTGGATGTTGATCGTCAGGCGGCCCTTGTCCCGGTTCGCCAGCGCCACACCAATCGCGGCGCCCAGACCCATGCCCAGCCCTGCTCCGCCACGGCCATCCATGTTCCGGTGCGGCGCGTCGAAATCCCAGAGACGCGGCATCCAGCCCCGCAGGTCGCCGTTGCCGATGACCCAGTCCGTCCCCTGAACGACCTCCCACAACGCCTGCGCGATCGACGATAGCGCCAGCGGGTGTTCGCCGGCCTGCGCAACCGCCATCGCCTGGTCCGCCGCAAGCTGCTCGACCCTACCCTGGATCAGTCGCGCTCGCCGCGCCTCGATTTCGTCCGCGTTCGCTTCGCCCACGCGCGATACGACGATGTCCGCCAGCGCCGGCAGCGCAAGCGCCACGTCAGCGGCTACCGACAACGCCGTCGGGTACAGGGCTCCGTGGTCGTCCGCCCAGCTCTTCGTCGTCAGATGGCGCAGCGATACATCGATCAGCTTCGCATCAGGTCGCAGGATGTCTTCGTTCGTTCGAGTCGCCCAGTTCTGCCGCGTCAGCATCTGCTCCAGGTCGTAGACGTCGAACGCCACGACGACGTCGGCCTCGCCGAGTACGTCGTTCTTGATGTGGTCGGCGTTCAGTCCGTGGCGCGATGGGAAGCTGTGCAGGTCACCGCCCGACACCACCGGAATCGCCAGCGCCTCAGCCAACCGCAGGAGGCCGTCGCACGCCGCCTCAGAGCGACCGAGCGAGTTCGCGAGGATGACCGGGTTACGCGCTCCGGCGAGCATGCGTGCGGTCTCTTCGAGAGCTACAGGGTCGGCGTTGAGCCGCGACGGCTGAGGGAACTTCTCGAAGTCCGGAAACGCAAACGGCGCTTCGAGCTTCGACTCCTGCGTGTCGGTGTCGAAGCAAACATAAACGGGACCCCGTGGCTCTGCCTGAATCAGGTTCCACGCCCGGATCAGCGACTCCACCGCCGCCTCTGCGCTCGCAGGCTGGTCGTCCCACTTCACGAAGTCGCGCACTGCCGTGCCCTGGACGTTCGCGGTGTGGATCCAGTCGATCCACGGCCGCCGGTGGTTGGCATCGACCGGTCCCGTCCCGCCGAGCACCAGCACCGGATCACGCCCGAGCCAGGCGTTGAACATCGCCATCGACGCGTGCAAAAGTCCCACGATGTCGTGCACGAAGGCAGCCATGGGTTTGCCGGCCGCGCGCGCATACCCCTGGGCGATCGCGACGGCAATCTCCTCGTGATTGACGATGATCATCTCCGGGCGCGTGTTCCCCAGATAGTTGACGAAGGAGTCGTGCACGCCCCGGAACGACGCGCCGGGATTGAGCGCGACGTATTCAACGCCCAAACGCCGTAGCGCCTCCGCAATTACGTCCGATCCCCACTCCGGTGCCGTAGCACTGGGCACGATCTGCTTCGCCGTCATGATGAACCTCCGCTCCGGACAGCACTGTAGCGGCGACCGTCGAGTCACCAGCTTCCGCCGAACCGCAGGCATCATAGAGCAGCGGAGACGGCCTAGGGGTGGCTCGATGCTAGACTCGCAGGCACATGGTTCCTACTCCCCTCTCCGCAAGCGGGGAGGGGCTGGGGGAGGGGTTCGTGAACCAATTCGTCGTCGCCGCAGCCTTCGCGGCGCTGCTCATGGGATGGACGGTGTCTGTCGTTGCCCTCCAGATTACGGATGACACCCAGGCGCCCATCATTCAGAACATCGAGCGCCCGCCGACCGCCTGCGAGCAGTTCGAAGCGGCGACCGCCTTCCTCGCCGATGACCCGGATATGACAGCCCTCGTGCTCACCGCGGCCGGCGAAGCCATGGGCGTGACGCCACCCTCACCCGACCTGGGCACGAACCCTGCGGCAGCGGAAGCCGCCCGCCGTCTGGGTCAGATGCTTCTTCTCTGCACCGCAGAGACCCAAGAGACGGCGCCCTAGATTCACGGACCGTGAACTGCTGACGGTGCGCCTGCCCTCACCCAGGCTTTGCCTCCATCTAAGTTTCGCCTCTCCCCGAGGGAGAGGGGGACAGCAACACCTCTCCCTCAGGGAGAGGCGTGTCCTAGAGCGCGTCAGCCTGCGGGTGAGGGCCGGCGCTACACAAACGAATAGGTGCGAAGTTAGCGTGCGCGATAGCGACGACGACGATGATGGGCACTTGGCTACGCGCTCTCACTAACGCCATGGCGCAGTCGCCCTAATCGACCTCGAAGCCTTCGATCTTCTCGTCGTAGAAGCAGACGTAACCACCCGCAATGCGCGAGGCTTCCGGCGTCGTCTGCGGGTAGTACCAGATCAGGTCGTCGTACGTCTTGCCGTTCACTACGACGGAGTAATACGACGCCGTGCCTTTATACGGGCAAGCTGTATGCGTCTCGCTATCGCGTAGAAGGTCCATGCGCACATCGATCTTCGGCAGGTAGTAGCGAGGCCGCAGCCCCGTCTCGAACAGCACGACAGGGTGGCTGGATTCAGCCACCACCTCGCCATCGATCGTCACCTTGACGTGCCTTGTGCTCGGGATGCAGTCGACGCGCTTGTAGGGGTCGCGCACGTGCTTGAAGACTTCTTCGGCTTCTTCGAACCAGGAGTCGATCTTCTCCCATACGAACGCGACGTAGCCCTGCAGGTCCGGCGCATCCTGCGGGTCCATCGAGTCGTCCGTGTTCGAGGGATTCGAGAAGCTCCACGCTGCGTCCATCTCGCTACGATCGCCCACAGTCAGGTTGTAGTACGTCGCCTCGCCGATGTGCTTGTCGGGCGT